>MDTD01015137.1_pt1 | contig 81008 bp, 72 predicted proteins | sample 811221 | NCBI WGS metagenome assembly MDTD01 (sample SAMN05326646, study PRJNA326480) | marine metagenome | isolation source: seawater | place: Pacific Ocean: South West | collected 2011 | reverse complement strand
TTCATGTATTTATTGTATTGGTAATCAAATAAATATACAACTTTTTTAAGTGTAATGAACGGCTTTTTTCTTTTTATTTACAAATGCACAACGGGTTTATTGAAATATCTTTTTACACGATTTAATCTTTTGATTTTGGCAATGGTAATATTGCCCTTAAATTTCTATGGTCAAAGTTTACTTGACTCTTTAGAAACAAACCTGAAAACCGCCAAAGGAAAAGAAAAGATTATTGCCTTGTTAAATCTTTCTGAATTTTATCAATCGCGGGATTTTCAAAAAGCTTTTAAATATGCCGATAAAGCTAAATATTTAGCTCAGCAAGAAAATGATTCCTCAGGTTTGGCAAGCGCTTACGAATATATTGGCTACGCCTTGACAGATTTGGGCGAATTGGTTCAAGCCATTCAAAACTATCAAAAGAGTATTGAAATTTCATTGCAAATAAATGATTCGGCTACATTGGCAACTGCTTACAACGATTTGGGTTATATATTTGAAATTCAATCCCTTAACGACCAGGCAATCAATTATTATTTAAAAGGATTGGCAATTTTTGAAAAATTACAAGACAGTATCAGCTTAGCAGCCATGTACAACAACATTGGTATGTTATACAGTGATGAAAACAGACAAACTACTGCGAGAGAATATTTTTTTAAATCATTAAAAATTAAAGAAAAATTTTCAGACGAAAGGTCTTTGGCAACAACACTTAACAATATTGGCGTTTCATATTTAGAAGAAGCACAAAGCGATAGTTTAAAACTTAATGAAGCAGAAAAATATTTTCAAAAATCATTACAACTTAGGTTAAAAGCACAAGACTTACCCGGCATTGCGCAATCTTACCTTAATTTGTCGGCTGTTTATGCAAAAAAAGGCAACTACAACCAGGCAAAACAATATGCCGATAAAGCATACGATATTCATAAAATAAATAATAACAAATTGGGAATAATTCAGGCTTTAGACCACTTAGCACTTTTTAATCGTGAAGAAGGCCAATATGCAATAGCTATCGAACAATTACAAAAAGCTATAAAACTTGCTCGCGAGATAAATAATAAAAAAATTGAAATGGAAGGCTACCTTGGTTTAGGCAAAAATTATCAAGCTATTGGTGACTACAAAAATGCGGCACTTTTTTTAAAAAAATATATCGATTTGAATGACAGTATTCAAGCGCAAAATATTTCAACCAAGATTAACCAAATCGGGTTAAAATATGAATTTGACAAGCAATTACAACAAAATGAAATTGAACATCTGCAACAACAACACGTTAACGAAATTGAACTAAACAAACAAAAATTTTACAATTACATTATTGGAATCTCACTGATACTTGTTCTCATCATTACAATCATTATTTTCAAAGCTTACAGAGATAAACAAAAAGCCAATGAAATAATTCTGCAACAAAAGAAAATAGTTGAAGAACAACGGCAAGCGTTGCAAATGGCTTTATCGGATATTACCGACAGTGTAAAATACGCCCAACGTATTCAGCAGGCAATTTTGCCTTCATTAAAAAAACTAAAAGAACTTTTTAATGATATTGAAATAATTTTTAAACCCAAAGACATTGTCAGCGGAGATTTTTATTGGTGTTCCAAACAAAATAATGAAAAAATATTTGCCTTAGCCGACTGTACCGGTCATGGTGTTCCGGGAGCATTTATGAGTTTGCTAGGATACAATGCCCTGAATAAAATTGTAAATGAACAAAAAATTACTGCGCCCAATAAAATTCTTACGGAATTAGACAATTACATTACCAGTACCTTAAAAAAGACCGACAACAACAAAGTAATACGCGACGGAATGGACATTTCTGTCATAACATTTACAGAAAATAACAAGCTTTTAATGTCCGGTGCCAATAATGGCATATGGATTTACCGGAAAGCCCCCTCATCAGGTAATTATCAATTATTAGAGTTGCCGGCAGATAAACAACCCATTGGCTATACAAAAAGCAATCAAATGAACAAATCTTTTACTTTGCACGAAATTGATTTGTTACCCAACGATTTGATTATCCTCTACACCGATGGTTTTGCCGATCAATTTGGTGGCATAAAGAATAAAAAATTAAAAGTAAAAACATTGAAAAATGAAATTCTGAAAAATGCCGATTTACCGTTAAATCAACTTAAATCAAATCTTGAATCATTTTTTGACAACTGGAAAGGCAACCAAGAGCAAATTGATGATGTAAGTTTAGTTTTTATAAAAGTTTAACTGTTGCCAACCTCATTTACTTTTCTATTCACACATATTTTGGTTATTTTTGAAATATCAATCCAAACAAAATGATGCAACAAGCCGGTTTTATAAATTTTTTACGCACTATAGCCATCATTGTAGGTGTAATCTATATTTTACGATTTTTGGCTCGTATTTTTTTACCCGTTTTGATAAAAAAAGCGGTAAACAAACAGCAACAAAACATGTATAACCAATATCAAAAAAATACAAAGAGCAATTCAAATGCTGATGCTTCATCATCAAAAAAAGATAATGAACATATTTCCGACAAAATTGGCGAATATGTTGATTACGAAGAAATTAACGAATAATCAGGTATAAACACATCCAATGAAAAATATTACTTGTGTTGTAGGAACTCGTCCGAATTTTATAAAAATATCTCAATTTCAATTAGAATTTGAAAAACAATTTCCCGGAAAATTCAATTTCTCGCTGGTGCACACCGGTCAGCATTTTGATGATGAAATGAGTAATATCTTTTTTAAACAATTCAATCTGCCTCAACCACACCAATTAAACATACAAGCAAAAAATCCTGCTCAACAAATTGGCGAAACCATCGCGCAACTGGCACAACATTTTAATACGCACAAACCCGATGCAGTAATTGTAGTGGGCGATGTAAATTCTACACTCGCCGGTGCTTTGGCAGCACACAAAAACGGTTATTTTTTATATCACCTCGAAGCCGGATTGCGAAGCTTTGACCGCTCAATGCCCGAAGAAATAAACCGCGAAATTACCGATAAAGTTTCCGACCGTTTTTTTGTTACCGAATCTTCCGGAATAGACCATCTGCTTGAAGAACAAACCGATAATGCTCATATATATTTTGTAGGCAATACAATGATAGATACGCTTATTGCTTTTGAACCAATGATTGAAAAAAGTTCCGTTTTGGAACAATACAACCTCACCCCTCACGAGTATGCACTTATTACTTTTCACCGACCGTCAAATGTAGATTCATATAAAAAACTACACGAGCTGACCGAAATAATCGAAACAATTACCAGGCATCAAAAAACACTTTTTCCTATTCATCCGCGCACAAAAAACAATTTATTAAAACATCATTTATGGGAAAAAATAACCGCTCTTGAAAATCTGATTATCACATCTCCTTTAAGTTACTTTGATTTTCAGAAAAGCATTAAATATGCCAAATACATTGTTACCGACAGCGGTGGAATACAAGAAGAAACAACGTTTAGAAAAATTCCTTGTTTAACTTTCAGACAAAATACCGAACGACCTGTTACCATAACAATGGGAACGAACACACTTATTCCCAATCAAATGGCATTGGAAGAAAATATCGAAAAAATATACCTGAACCAATACAAAAAAGGTGAAATACCTCCGCTTTGGGACGGAAAAGCAACGCAACGTATTGTTAAGCATATTTACAACGATTTGTACGAAAAATAATCTTGGTGTAATATTTGCCTCATTACAACTAAAAAACAGTATTTTTGATAAACTTTCTATTATGAAAAATATACTATTCACTCTGACAATCATTGCTGTTTTCTTTGCTTGCAAAAACAAAGAAAAAGTGGTTAAAGAACAAAGCAATAACCAAGAAGAAACAGCAAATGCCAAACTCGACACATTGGTTTATATGGAACGTTCACCGTGTTTTGGTCAATGCCCAACTTACTCGGTTTTGATAATGAATGACGGTAAAACCACATATCACGGCAAAAAGTTTGTTGAAAAAACAGGTGTTTACACTTTGCTATTAACCAATGACGATTTACAACAAGTTAAACAAATGGCTAAAGAAATTGCCATTTTTGATTTGAAAAACAAATACGACCGTCCGGTTACCGATATTCCTTCAACAGTAATTATTTATAAAGAAAAAGAAAAGCGAAAACAAATCATTGACCGTGTGGATGCTCCGCAAGAGCTTAAAAGATTTGAAAAACTCATTGATGCATTGATTAAAGATAAAAAATGGATTTTAGCTGAATAAATCAACGCCGTATGTCAAAAAAACGATTGATAAATCTTATTTTGTTTGGTGCGTCGATTTTCATCACGCTTATTTTTATTGTTTTATGGATGGCCGGATACAATGTGCCATTTGTATTTGTATTATTTTTACCCATCAGTTCAATATTTATGCTCAACAACTATGGCAACAATAAAAAATAATCTCTTTGTTTTTATTCAAATCGGTTTATTGGCGTTTACACTAGACTCATGCGCTCCGTCAAGGTATGTAAAACCATTGGAAAAAGGCGAAAAAAACATTGGGTTTACTTTTGGCGGCGAAATGATTGAATACGGAAGCGGCACTATTCCATTGCCACTTACATCAGTAGTTGGTGGTTTTGGCATAGATACCGGTCTAACCCTCTTTACCGGATTACATACTACATCTCTCTACTTCAATAATTTACAACTCGATATTGGATGTACAAAAAACGTATATGCAAGTAAAAACGGTAAAACAAATATTTCTGTTTCGCCGGTTATTAATTTTATTACCGATTTCGACTCACCTACAACTCGCTTATGGCCGCAACTCGACATAAATGCTTACCGGTTTTTCGGCAAAAAAAATCATTATGCTTATTTAGGAATTTCCAATTGGTTTGAATTGGCAAACAAACGAGCCAATGACCAACCCATTGCTCAACATTGGATTTTCAACCCGCAAATGGGTACAGTGTTCAATCTGAAAAATCATTGGCAATTCACTGCCGAAATAAAATTATTGGCTCCCAATCAAGAAAACACATACAGTTTTATTCCATGGAAAAGTATGCTTGGAAATTATGGCGCCACAGCCGTTTTTATAGGAATTTCAAAAACTTTTAAATAAATAATATGAAACCAAAAATTACCATATTATTATTTTCGATGCTGACAATAATCAGCGGATGTAAAAAAAACAATTTGGATGCTATTGCTTTTCCTTCTGAAAAAACGGATAAATATCTTTTTGAAAATTACAATGGCGATACTGAGTTGACGTTGCCAAACACTTACTCTGTTTCTTCTGATAAAATTCACGAATTGTCTTTTATTTCACATTCATCCGAAGATGGAAATGATTACACCATTTACGGCGTTTATATTGGCGATTTAAGTACAATTGCAACCGATACAATTATTATTTACTGCCACGGACAAGCAAATAATATGGATTATTATTGGAGCAGGGCAAAACTGCTTGCTTTTACGGGCGGAAAACACCGGTATGGCGTATTAATGATGGATTACCGGGGTTATGGAAAATCGGAAGGTGAACCCACAGAAACCGGCTTATACGAAGATGTTGAAGCGGCTTGTTTATGGCTAAAAAATAAAGGTGTAAATGCTGAAAACACTATCATTTACGGATTTAGCTTAGGAACTGTTCCGGCTACAAAAATAGCCGCTGATTTTGCTTCGTTCAAACCTTCTAAATTAATACTGGAATCGCCAATGGCATCGGTTGATAATTTAGCGCAAGAATCTACCATTATTAACTTTTCGGCAAAATTTCTGAGCACACTCGAATTTAATAATGCCGAAAAAATAAAATCTGTTCAACAACCTTTTTGCTGGTTTCACGGAAAAGAAGATGATTATGTAGCCATATCGAACGGTGAAATTATTTTTGACAATTACCAAGGAATTTACAAAGAAGCACACCGCATAAACGGAGCCAAACACGGAAAGAACGGTGTACCCGAAACAATGGGCTTAGAAAATTATTTACAAACTGTTTATCAATTCATTATAAAATAAACTTGACGCAATTTTATATTCATATCGGAATGCCGCGAACGGCTACTACGTTTTTACAACGAAATATTTTTCCGTTCATTACCGATTTTCAACTGGTGTCGCTGCCTTACTCGCATTTTGGTGCACCATTTCAAAAATTGCAATATCAAGATGACAGTTTATATAGTTTTGAAGAAGTAAAAAATAAACTGACCGAACTGTATCAACGGGAAAAAGTGTTAATCTCCAATGAAAATTTTACCGGTCAATCATTGTTTTGGTATAACGGCAACCGCTCCCGAAATGCACAACGGCTTAAAGCTCTATTTCCCGAAGCGACAATTATTTTAACGTTACGCAACCAACCGGATTTACTGCGCTCAATGTATGAAATAAATTTGCAATGGAAAGAAACCAAATCATTAGATGATTTTATCATTACCAACGAAGAAAATTTCAGTTTGCACGATTATTTTGCACAAAAATCACCCAATCTACATCATACCAGATATCCAGTTACCGATTCTTACGAGCACATAGAAGGATATGACTATTTACCCTTGATTAAATTGTATCAATCGCTGTTTCCAAAAGTGTGCGTTTTGTTTTATGAAGATTTTGTGATGAACAAAGAAAAATTCATCACCAACCTTGAACATGCATTAGACACTCCCTTTTCCGAAAAGGTGAAAAAATTATTTTTTGAACAGCCAAAGATTAATTCGGGATTAGATGCCTCGCAAGCCGAAAAGCTCAGAAAACTTAACCGATTGGCCACTTTTGCCCAACATAATAAATTTATTGCTGCTTATTATTACCGTAGAAAAAGAGCCATTATCAATAAAACATCATCTGGTAAAAAAATTGATTTTTCAAAAGAAAAAAAACTGTATTTAACTGAATATTTTGCTCAAAAAAACAAACAACTTCAACAAGAATTGAATATTATTCCCGAGCATTTGAAAGATAAATATTTTTTGTAGTTATCCTTTTTTGGTTAAAAATCTAAGTTCTCTATCTTCCGATACAAAAAATCACTTGTTGTTTGTTCAAATCGATATTTTCCGATTTCCACTCTGCTACCGGCAAAGTTTTTATCATTTGATTAGTCATCGTAATATTTTTGGCAACACACAGCAACGTTTCGGGATGTAAATGTTTGAGCAAATCATCTAACATATGTTGCACCCTGTAAGGTGTTTCTATAAATAATTGGGTTTGATTTTCTTTCAATACTTTTTGTTCCAATTGTTTTATTTTTCTCACCCGCTCGTTTTGTTGCTTGGGCAAATATCCTGTAAAAGAAAAATTCTGTCCGTTAAGTCCCGAAGCAATTAACGCCAACAAAATGGAAGACGGACCAACCAAAGGCTCTACTTTAAATCCGTTTTGATGAGCAAAACGAACCAAATCTGCACCGGGGTCAGCAATTCCGGGGCATCCGGCTTCAGAGACTACACCAATATTTTTTGCTTTATTTTGATGTAAAAATGTAAGCACATCTTGTGGGTTGGTTTTGTTGTTTAAAACAATAAATTCCGATTGGTCGATAATTTCCCTCAACCCAAGTGCAGCAATTAACCGCCGTGCTGTTTTTATATTTTCTACGGCAAAAACGCGTAACCGGGAAATGATTTCTTTATTGTAAGCCGGGAAAATTTTATCGAAATTATTCTCTCCCAAGGTATTGGGTATCAAATAAATTACACTCATTTTTCTTGTTCCAATTGATTACAAATTTCATTACACGCTTTATCCAACAACTGAAATACGTGTTCAAACCCTTCGTCGCCACCATAATATGGGTCGGGAACAGACATTTCTTCACCCGGATACGTCATGTCCAACACTAATTTCACTTTTTGCCTGTCGGTATCGGTTCTTGCTTTGCTTAGGATATTATCAAGATTAAAAGTATCCATTGCATATATGTAATCAAAAGCATCAAAATCTGAGGTGGTAAACTGCCTGCCTTTTTGCATGGAAATATCTATACCATGGCGATAAGCTGTTTTAATGGAACGTTCATCGGGAGCTTCGCCAATATGATAATTGGATGTTCCGGCAGAATCTACTTCGGCATTAATGCCTCTTTCTTCTAATTTTTTGCGTAGTATTCCTTCTGCCATTGTAGAACGGCAGATATTACCTAAACAAACAAATAATATTTTTTTCATATCGATAAAAAGAAGCCCTTTCCAAATGAAAGGGCTTTAAGAGGTTTGAATTATTGTAAACTGATTTTCTTTTCTATTTCACTGATATACTGACGAAAACGTTTGTCTGTATCCAACAGGTTATTAACGGTTTTACATGCATGTAATACGGTTGCGTGGTCTTTTCCGCCACAGTGCATTCCAATGGTTGCCAAGGATGATTTAGTTAATTTTTTAGAAAAATACATGGCAATTTGGCGTGCTTGCACGATTTCTCTTTTACGCGTTTTTGATTTCATCAATTCTATAGGTAAATCAAAATAATCGCATACTACTTTTTGGATATAATCGATAGAAACTTCACGGGTTGTGTTTTTAACAAATTTGTCTATCATTTGTTTAGCCAAATCCAAGGTAATGGCTTTTTTGTTCAACGAAGATTGTGCAATTATAGAAATTAAAGCGCCTTCCAATTCACGGATATTGCTGGTAATTGAATAAGCTAAATATTCTACTACTTCTTTTGGCAGCTCAATACCTTCGTTATACATTTTGTTTTCCAAAATAGCCATTCTGGTCTCTAAATCAGGAGCTTGTAAATCGGCAGACAATCCCCATTTGAAACGTGAAAGTAATCGTTGTTCCATTCCTCGCATTTCTACCGGTGCTTTGTCAGAGGTTAAAATCAACTGTTTACCGGTTTGATGCAAATGGTTGAATATATGGAAGAATACATCTTGCGTTTTGGGTTTGCCAGCAAAAAATTGAACATCATCAATAATAAGTACATCTATCATTTGATAGAAATGAATAAAATCGTTTTGTTCGTTGCTTCGAACGGCTTCTATAAATTGATGAGTGAATTTTTCGGACTGAACGTATAAAACGGTTTTGTTTGGCAAGTTGTTTTTTACTTCAATACCAATAGCTTGTGCCAAATGGGTTTTTCCCAACCCTACTCCGCCATATATCAAAAGCGGATTGAATGAAGTTCCGCCCGGATTTTTGGCTACGGCAAAACCGGCACTTCTGGCTAAACGGTTGCAGTCTCCTTCAATAAAATTTTGGAGAGAATAATTGGGATTTAATTGTGAATCAACATTAATTTTCTTTAATCCCGGAATTGCAAACGGATTGCGTATGCCTTTATCTTTGTTCAAATTTACAGGAACAGATACAGGATCATTCTTAGTAGTAGGTTTGTTTGATGTTGGAATTTTTACGGTATATGGTTTTTGAGAGCCTGCACTTCTTTCAACAATAATTGAGTATTCCAATCTTCCGTCAGGCCCTAATTCTTTTCGAATTGTTTTTTTCAATAAGGCTATGTAATGTTCTTCCAACCACTCATAAAAAAATTGACTTGGTACTTGAATTGTTAATATATTATTTTGCAATTTAACCGGAACAATTGGTTCAAACCAAGTTTTAAAACTCTGTAACGAAACATTGTCTTTAATAATTTGCAAACAATTTTGCCATACTTGTACGTGATCTTTCTGCATTTATACTCAATATTTTTTGTTAAACAATTCGGACTGTAATAATACAAATAATTTTATTTTTCACTACATATTTTAACTAAAAAATGTTGAAAAAAAATTACCCTTCTAAATTCCCTACAAACACCTGATTGCCAACATCAAACAAGTTAATAAAGCTATCTGTATTCTTACAAGCAAATAAACAACAAAAAAAGTTTAAAAAAAAATGAAATACCTATTGATATTTTGAAATTTTTATAGTAGTAGAAGTGAAATTTATATCCTTTCCAAATAAAGGAATTTCACAATCTATTTTCCCCAATTTAATGCCTGCCCAACCTACTTGGGCAATTAACACTTTTTTTCCGGCTTTATTTTTCCGAATATCCGGTTTATCCAGAAAAGTATGGGTGTGTCCTCCGATGATTACATCAATATATTCTGTATTTTGCGCTAAATGAATATCACTTACTTTATTGGTTTTGTATTTATATCCCAGGTGCGATAAGCATACAACCATATCGCATTTTTCTTCCAATTTTAAAAATTTAGCTTGTTCATCGGCTTTTTTTATTGGGTCAAAATACTGAATGTTTCCGTAATTTTTCTTGGCTACCAAACCCTCTAATTCCACACCTACTCCTATCACACCTATTTTGGCATTACCTTTATTGAAAATTTTATACGGCTTTGTTTTTCCTGCCAATTGCGTATCCGAAAAATCATAATTGCAATTGATAAAAGGGAATTTTGCATAAGGAAACATTTTCACTAACCCATCAATACCATTATCAAAATCGTGATTACCAAGTGTAGCGGCATCATATTTCATTTCGCTCATCAGTTCAAACTCAGGCTTTCCGCCAAAAAGGTTGAAATAGGGTGTTCCCTGAAAAATATCACCTGCATCAAACAACAAAACATGTTTTTCTTGTGCCCTGATTTTATCGACCAATGATGCACGACGAGCTATTCCGCCTAATCCGGAGTATTTAGGGTCATTTACAGGAAAAGGGTCGAGATGACTGTGAGTATCATTGGTGTGCAGCAAGGTTACTTTTACTATTTCTCGTTTTGCGGCAAATAAAGAAAATCTTGGTAATAAGGTTAATGCAGCAAAACCGGCTGAAGTTTTTGCTGTTTGCTTTATAAACTTTCTTCTGTTATATAAATGTGATTCGCCCATCCTCTTTTCCTTTTAAATGTTCATTTTGGTCACCTTTTTTCTTTACAAACTGCATTATGGCATCACGCAGTTTAATCCCGACTTCTTTATATTGTAAGGGGTATAAGAAAAAATCCATATGATCGCCGCCTTGAGCCAAATAATCGGTTGTTATAATTGTATATTGTTTTTTTTGAGGCCAAGGATTCCCTTTTGCATCATATAATTTATAGGTTTTATCTTTTTTCACTATAATTTTAATTCCCGAAACGGGTTGCCCGCCTACTTTAATTACATAATGAATTAAACTGTCGAACTGTTTAGCGGAAATGGTTACCGCTACAATCTCGTTTTCAAATGGCATCAACTCATAAATTTTCCCTACGGTAATATCGCCTTTAGGCAGCGAGGTACGTAAACCTCCGAAATTAAGCAAGCACATATCAGCATCAACACCTTTTGCAACAGCTGTTTCAAGGGTTAAATCGGCAACCAAATTACTCAAATTGCTCTCGGGTTGTTTTTTTACAAATTCTTCATCGCTTTGCGCCAAAACCGTATTCATTGTTTCATTTAATTTTGCACGATAAGGTTGCAATTCTTGTTCAATTTCAGCATTTTGCGAAAGCGAACTGTCTATTACTGCCGGATGATATTCTGTAGTAATTTTATGGTGATGACATGAATAAAAAAATACCGCAAATAATGCCGGCAACAGGTATTTAAGATACTTTTGTATTGACATAAAACGAAATTACGCATTCATTAAATACAAATTGTTAAGTTATGTTTAAATCTGAGGTAAAAATAAGAGTTCGCTATGCCGAAACCGACAAAATGGGTTATTGTTATTATGGGAATTATGCTACTTATTTTGAAGTTGCCCGTGTAGAAGCATTAAGAGGATTAGGTTTAAGCTACCGAAAAATGGAGGACGAAGGGTTTGTTATGCCTGTTTTGGAATTTAAAATTAAATATTACAAACCTGCTTATTATGATGATGAATTAACCATTGAAACAACCATTCCCAACTTGCCGCAAACGCGCATTTTTTTCACCTACAAAACGTTTAATCAAGAAGGTGTTTTATTGAACGAAGCAGAAACAACTTTGGTTTTTGTGGATAAAAACACGATGCGTCCAACTCAACCGCCTAAAGAATTTATAAACAAACTTATTCCTTTCTACAAAGAAGACGTTTAAATTGAAAAAAATTATTTCGGACATACGTAAAATTGACAAAGAACTTGCTGTTATTTTTATTATTGCCTCATTTTCTTTGATTGGAAATTATTACCTTTCCAACACATCATCATTTGAGCAATTTTTAAGGCAAATATACCTTAATCAGCCGGCGCATTTTTTGGAAAGCATCCGGTTAGAAAGCCCTAATCGTCGATTTTTTGACCTTGCTTTTTGGGTGTCGGTTATTTCATTTAATTATCTATTACTTCCCGGTATTTTCATTGCTACACACAAGAAATTATCGTTTGAAAAATTGGGATTTTCCATAAAAAATTTATCTGCATCTGCACTAAAAAATTATGCAGTTTTATACCTTTTTATGCTTCCTGTTATATATATGGTTGCACAAAGCCCGTCTTTTTTGCAAAAATACCCGTTTTACAAGCCGGCTGTCGGCGAGCCACTTAGCCGGTATTTTATTTGGTGGGAAATTTTATATTTCATTCAATTTATCGGTGTAGAGTTTTTCTTTCGCGGCTTTTTAATTCACACCACCAAGCATCGGTTTGGTATTTATTCAATATTTGTATCGGTTCTTCCTTATGTTATGATACATTTTGGCAAACCAATGCCAGAAACTATTGGCGCTATTGGAGCAGGATTGATATTAGGTATTTTGAGTTACGAATCAAAGTCAATTATTCCCGGTATATTTTTGCATTATGCCGTAGCTATAACAATGGATATTTTAGCCCTATAAATCATCGGCAAAAGTGTATTTCCGTAATTTAGCAAAAAATTATTTTATGTCACTTTCAAAAGAAGAGCTAATAAGAAAATATAATATTCCCGGACCTCGCTATACCTCCTATCCTACCGTACCATTTTGGGATGAAAAAGGAATAGACAAAAAAGACTGGATAACCGGTGTTCAAAAAGCTTTTGACGAAAGTAACAGTATCGAAGGAATTAGCTTATACATTCATTTACCATTTTGCGAAAATTTATGCACATTTTGCGGCTGCCATAAACGTATTACCAAAAAACACAGCGTAGAAGAACCTTATATTGACACTTTATTGAAAGAATGGAAGTTATACTTGGATATTTTACCCTTCAAACCCAGAATTAAAGAAATTCACTTGGGTGGCGGTACGCCTACTTTTTTTAGTTCCGACAATTTAAAAAAATTGATTAACGGAATTTTGGCAGATGCCGATGTAACCGATAATTACGAATTTAGCTTTGAAGGGCATCCCAACAACACAACCAAAGAACACTTACAAACACTTTACGATTTAGGATTCCGCCGAAACAGCTTTGGTGTTCAAGATTATGACCCGTTGGTTCAGAAAACCATTAACCGTATTCAACCCTTTGAAAATGTAAAACGTGTTACCGAGCTTTCACGCGAAATCGGTTATACATCCATTAGTCACGACTTGGTTTTTGGGTTACCCAAGCAAACCTTGGAAAGCGTTGTAAACACCATTAACAAAACGCGTGAGTTGATGCCCGACCGCATTGCTTATTACAGTTACGCTCACGTGCCGTGGATAAAAGGCGTAGGGCAAAGAGGGTTTGACGAAAGTGACTTACCAAAAGACGAACAAAAAAGAGAATTATACGAAATAGGGAAAAAGATGTTTGCCGAGATTGGCTACGTAGAAATCGGGATGGACCATTTTGCCCTAAAACACGACTCGCTCTACAAAGCAATGAAAAACAAAACATTGCACCGCAATTTTATGGGCTACACCTCGGGCACAACCAAACTGATGATAGGTTTGGGAATGAGTTCCATCAGTGACAGTTGGTATGCATTTGCTCAAAACAATAAATCTACCGAAGAATACCAAGCCATTGTAAACAATGGTGAAATACCCATTTTCAGAGGACATTTATTAAACAATGAAGATTTAATTATTCGCCGTCACATTCTTAATATTATGTGTCATTTCGAAACTTCGTGGGAAGATGAATCGCTACAATTTGAAGAATTGCCTGAAGTAACAAAGCGATTAAAAGAAATGGAAAACGACGGCTTGGTCGTTTTTACAAAAAACGGATTAATGGTACCGGAAAAAGCCCGTCCGTTTGTCAGAAATATATGTATGGCTTTTGACTTACGTTTATTGCGAAACAAACCAAAAACGCGCATATTTTCTATGACTATATAAAAGCTTTACTGCTCGTTATTTTTCTCGCGAATGCGTTTATAAATGCGAATAGCCATCATCAACAAAACGGCAAACAGAACAATTCCTACAACTCCCCAAATCCAACTGATGCTGTTTTTTAATACCACCAAAAAAACTACGGCTACAAGTATTACCGTGGCAACTTCATTATACATTCTGAGGTAAAACCCCGACCATTTAAAGTTATCTTTTTGCAATTGTTTAAAAATTCGGTGTGTATAAAAATGATAAGCATATAATGCTACTACAAACGTAAGTTTAATGTGCATCCACCCTTGTGTCAGCCATCCGGGATTTTTTATTAAAAGCATAGTAGCAAACAGTAACGTAAGTATTGCCGATGGCCAAGTAATGCCGTACCACAAGCGCTTTTCCATAATTTTAAACTGCTTAAACAATATTTGTTTTTCCTGTTCGTCAGTTTTTTGCGATGCCTCGGTGTGATAAATAAATAAACGAACAATATAAAAAAGTCCGGAAAACCAAGTAACGACAAAAATGATATGCAGTGCTTTTATTGTCAGATAATCCATTTTAAAACCTGTATTTATTAAAGGTAAACAAAAATATGAATATCACTCAAAACTTAATTAGATTTGCACATATTTAAATTCTATAATGAATCTAACTAAAAAAACAGCTGTAGTTTTAATTAATTTAGGCACTCCGGACTCTCCACAAACAGGGGATGTGAGAAAATATTTATCCGAATTTTTAAATGACCCGCGTGTCATTGATATTCCTTGGCTTGCCCGAAAATTATTGGTCAATGCCATTATTGTTCCTTTTCGCGCACCAAAATCGGCAAAAGTTTATAAAGAATTGTGGGACGACAGAGGTTCTCCTCTATTATATCACACACAAGACTTGGCTATAAAACTCCAAAATAAATTTAAAGATTCGGCTACTGTTTTTTATGCTATGCGCTACGGTAACCCATCAATGGATTTTGTTTTGGGTAAAATTAAATTGCAAAATTTTGATAAAATAATTATCGTACCGTTGTATCCGCAATATGCATCCTCTACCTCAGGTTCAATTGTAGAAAAGGCAATGAAAATCATCCAAAAATGGTGGGTAATTCCCGAACTGACATTTACAGGACAATTTTATAATAACGCCTGGTTTATTGATGCTTTCGCAAAAAATGCCGAAAATTTCGACCTAAATCAATACGACCATATTGTTTTCAGTTATCACGGATTGCCCAACCGGCAAGTAGATAAAGTATATACCGACAACAGTTTGTGTGAAGATAATGCCTGCGAAACAGAAATTACGCACAACAACAAGTTTTGCTATAAAGCTGCTTGTTACGAAACTACACGATTGTTGGCAAAAAAGCTAAACATACCGGAAGAAAAATATACTGTTGCTTTTCAGTCGCGATTAGATAAAGATTGGCTTGAACCTTTTGCCGACAAAGTTGTGATTGAGCGAGCCCAAAAGGGCGATAAAAAATTACTGTTTTTCAGCCCTGCATTTGTTGCCGATTGTTTGGAAACCACCATTGAAATTGGCGACGAATATAAAGAATTGTTTATTGAAAACGGCGGCGAACAATTGGATTTGGTACCGAGTCTGAACAGCAATGACTTATGGGTTGAATTTTTACATCAATTTATATCCGAAAAAATTTAACGTTGTTGTGGTTTTACCAAAATTAATGCATCGCAATTACACGGCGAGCCACAAATACTGCAACTGTATTTTTTATCTAAACTGTCTTTATGCCAATATTTTGGGATAATTCCGGCTTCTTTATATCCTAATTGTTTTAAAAGTGTATGTAATTTATTTCCGGTATATTGCCATACAACAGACACTTGGGGTAAGTTTTCTTTTGCCGCTTTCTTTTCCGAATGCAAAACCAATGCTTTACCTAAACCCAAACCTTGATATGCTTCGGCTAAAAATGTTTGATGATGTAAAATAATCGGTTGTTCTTTTTTCCAATGAAATTTTTCGGTGATTAATTCTACAACTCGCTCATCTAACGCCGCCAATGTTGTGTTCAACAAAAAAGATACACCTATAAAGCGGTCTTTATGACACAATGTGGTAATAATATAGTTTGGATTGCTTAAATATTCCTCTATACGGCTTTCTGTTAAATAATCTTGACCAAAAACAATATCCGCTAATAATTTAATATCAGAAACCTCAGGTTTACAGTCAAACACAAATTCGGAAATATCCACCATAAAAAAGCCCCTGTTTTTAAGTAACAGGGGCGAAGATACAAGAAATTTTTAAAATTCTAATGCTTTGCTAAATAATCAGCAACACCTTCGTGAGTAGGCTTCAATCCTTCTTCACCTTTATGCCAGTTTGCCGGACAAACTTCTCCGTGTTCTTCCAAATATTGTAACGCATCTACCATACGTAATGCTTCATCAACATTACGACCTAAACCTAAGTCGTTTACCAATTCGTGGCGAACAATACCTTCTTTATCAATTAAGAATAATCCACGGTATGCAATTAATTCGCCGTAAGCTACCATCTCGCCCTCTTCGTTAAAATCCCAATCGCCGGCCAAAACATCATAATTTGCCGAAATGGTTTTATTGGTATCGGCAACTAATGGATAAGTTACACCTTGAATACCGCCTTGGTTTTTTGGTAATTGCAACCATCCCCAGTGCGATTGCTCCGTATCGGTTGATACTGCAATAACCTCTGTGTTGCGTGCTTTAAATTCTTCTAATTTTTCTTGAAAAGCAAATAATTCTGTTGGACAAACAAATGTAAAATCTTTTGGGTAAAAGAATAATACTACATATTTTCCTTTAAACTGACTTAAAGTGAAGTCAGATACAATTTCGCCACCGTTTATTACGGCATTTGCTTTAAAATCAGGTGCTTTTTTTCCTACTAATACAGCCATTTTTCTTTATTTTTTAGGTTTATAAATAAGTTTAATTTTCTCCGACAAAGATACAACTTAGTTTATTATTTAAAGTCATTTTAAATTATTTTAAGTTTTGATAATCATATAGATAAAAATTATACGGATTGTTAACAGAATGATTAACTAAAATTTCAATCGGTTAAAACGGAAATTAGTAATTTTGATGAATAATCAATAAATAAATAAATTATGTCTGAAGTATTATCAAGCATTGCCGATAAATTTGGCATTAAAGAAGCGTTAAAGGAATTAGGAGTTGCGCAAGTAAATGACGGTACCTCTACCGGAAAAGAATTTTTCGGAAACGGAGAATTAATAGAATCATACAGTCCTGTTGACGGTGCGTTAATAGGAAAAGTAAAAACCACTGCCAAAGAAGATTACGAACGTGTTATTGCCAAAGCACAAGATGCGTTTAGAACTTGGCGAAACGTTCCTGCTCCAAAAAGAGGAGAAATTGTTCGTCAGTTTGGTGAAAAGTTACGCGAGAAAAAAGATATGTTGGGTAAGTTGGTTTCTTACGAAATGGGAAAATCTTACCAAGAAGGATTGGGAGAAGTTCAAGAAATGATTGATATTTGCGACTTTGCCGTTGGTTTATCCCGTCAATTATACGGATTAACCATGCATTCGGAAAGACCAAACCACCGTATGTACGAACAATGGCATCCGTTGGGAATTGTAGGCATCATATCCGCTTTCAACTTCCCAGTTGCGGTATGGAGCTGGAATACTGCCATTGCTTGGGTTTGTGGTGATGTTTGTGTTTGGAAACCATCTGAAAAAGCACCTCTTTGCGGAATTGCTTGCCAAAACATCATTGCCGAAGTTTTGGAAGAAAATGATTTGCCTGAAGGTATTTCAAACATCATTATGGGCGATTACCGAGTAGGTGAAATGATGACACACGATAAACGAGTTCCTCTTATTTCTGCTACCGGTTCAATAAGAATGGGTAAAATTGTTGCTCAAGCCGTAGCTGCACGATTAGGTCGCTCTTTACTTGAATTAGGCGGAAACAATGCTATCATAATCACGCCAAACGCCGACCTTGACATTGCTATCCGGGCGGCTTTATTTGGTGCTGTAGGAACTGCAGGACAACGTTGCACCTCTACTCGTCGATTAATTATTCACGAAGATGTGTATGATGAAGTTAAAGAACGTTTGGTAAACGCTTATGCAAAACTCGAAATTGGTAATCCGTTGGATGAAAACAATCACGTAGGTCCGCTTATCGATACCGATGCCGTTAATAATTACTTAAATGCTGTTGAAAAAATTAAAGAAGAAGGCGGAACGTTTGTTGTAGAGCCCGGCGTATTGGAAGGTGAAGGATTTGAAAGCGGTTGCTATGTAAAACCTTGCATTGCCGAAGTGAAAAACGAATATGAGATTGTTCAACACGAAACATTTGCTCCAATTTTATTTTTAATAAAATACAGCGGAGGAGTACAAAATGCCATAGACATTCAAAATGATGTGGTACAAGGTTTATCTTCTGCAATTATGACAACCAACATGCGCGAATCTGAACAATTCTTAAGCTGTAACGGTTCGGATTGCGGTATTGCCAATGTAAATATTGGAACATCCGGTGCAGAAATTGGCGGTGCATTTGGTGGCGAAAAAGAAACCGGTGGCGGACGTGAAAGTGGTTCTGATGCGTGGAAAGCATATATGCGTCGTCAGACAAATACAATAAACTACTCTACTGAATTACCTTTAGCACAAGGGATTAAATTTGCAATCTAATCACTCCTTGTAAAGCATAAAAAATCCCTTTCCGAATTGGAAAGGGATTTTTTCTTTAATTAAAAAGAAATTCAGATAAATCCTATTTCAATGATATAATAAAATCAAAAAGTTCTTTTTTATAATCTAAAATATCACGATGCAATGCTTTAAAATCATCACGATATTTTAGATGATCTTTGTAAAGGTCATCTTCATCATAATGATCGCTTTCCAAAGCTTTTTCCAGATTAAACTCATGAACTTTTGCATCGTGTAAGAATTTATCAATCAATTCACCTTTAAAGTAGATAAGTTTGTTTTGTAAATGTTCTAACTGAGCTTTTTGCTCATCGGTTTTGATTTTAGGTAAATTTAAGCTTAATAAATCTTCAAAGAACTTCATTTCATCTTTATGAAACTGCATATCGCTTATCCAATCTTTATGCTCATTATGAAGGTCTTCAATAGCGGGTTCCAATAATTTTTTTGACATAGCTTTTAAGTTTTTTGGTTTTTATCAAATTTACATAATATTTATGTGATAAAAAATGATTAAAATCAGTTTAAAAAAATTTAATATCTTTTAACAATAATGGAATTTTTTATTTAATTGATTTCAATTTTCCGACAACATCCGTTGCTCTATATCGGAAGTATACCCTATAAATATCTTATCATATTTTGGTAAATATAATACGTAAACCGTATACATTGTATAAAAATACGAAAGAGGTTGATTACTCAACCTCTTTTGCTTGGTAGCGGGGGCCAGACTCGAACTGACGTCCGCCTCAGGCGGATTTGAGCCCTAACTCCTCTATTTTGCGCCATATATATGCCCTACCTTGACCCGATTTCAATACCTTTTCGCGCTTTAACGCTTCTCTCTTTTCCGGATATTCTTAAGTAAACACTATTTGCCACGGTCGGTAACGCTTGGTATAACCCTTTGTTCCCAATTTATTGTGCGACAACATCCGTTGCTCTATATTGGATGTATATCCAATATATATTTTATCATAATTTCGTGAATATAGTACGTAAACTGTATACATTGTCCAAAATAAAAAAGAGGTTGATTTCTCAACCTCTTTTGCTTGGTAGCGGGGGCCAGACTCGAACTGACGACCTTCGGGTTATGAGCCCGACGAGCTACCAACTGCTCCACCCCGCACTGTAGTTTTATTTTATCCCATTTAAAATGGGGTTGCAAATATAATATTTTGTTTCTTTGTACCAAAATTTTAAGCAAAAAAATGTCACATAAATCCGGATTTGTAAACATAATAGGAAACCCCAATGTTGGGAAATCAACTTTTTTAAACGCTATTCTTGGTCAAAAGCTGGCTATAACAACACCCAAAGCCCAAACAACCCGTCACAGAATATTGGGAATTTTAAACGGCGACGATTATCAAATGGTTTTTTCCGATACGCCGGGAATCATTAAGCCGGCATATAAAATGCACGAAGCAATGATGAGCTTTGTAAAAGAAGCTTTAAAAGATGCCGATGTTATTATTTATATTGTCGATGTTAACGAAACTCAAATTAAAGACGAATCGGTTTTAAAGTTTTTACAAAACACCAAATTGCCCGTTTTTTTACTCATCAATAAAATAGACACCGTTAATCAAGAAAAAGTAGAAGCTGCTGCCCAACATTGGAAATCGCTTTTACCCAATGCGCGTATTTTCCCAATTTCTGCCTTACACGCTTTCAACATTAAAGAATTAATCGACCAAATAAAACAAGAATTGCCCGAAGGACCGCCTTATTACCCCAAAGACACATTGACCGACAAATCTGAGCGATTTTTTGTAGAGGAAATGATTCGCGAAAAAATCCTCTTGTTTTACAAAAAAGAAATTCCTTATTCTGTAGAAGTAAAAGTAGAAGAGTTTAAAGATGAGCCCGAAATAGTAAAAATCAGAGCTACCATTTTTGTCATCAGACCCTCTCAAAAAGGAATTATTATCGGTCATCAAGGCGAACGAATAAAACGTGTGGGCACCGAAGCAAGAAAAGATATTGAAGCATTTTTGGGTAAAAAAGTATTCTTAGATTTGCACGTAAAAGTGAAAAAAGATTGGCGCGACAACGATAATTTATTAAAACAATTTGGTTATAAATAAGAAATAATGGGAAATATAGTAGCAATAGTAGGACGTCCGAATGTAGGGAAATCAACTCTTTTTAACCGATTGACACAAAGTCGTGATGCCATAGTAAATGAAGAAAGCGGCGTTACTCGCGACCGCCATTACGGATACGTTGAATGGAACGGCAAAAAATTTACCCTTGTAGATACCGGCGGATATGTTATTGGTTCTGACGATACGTTTGAAGCCGAAATTCGCCGCCAAGTAGAAATTGCCATCAACGAAGCCGATTTATTACTCTTTATGGTAGATGTTACTACCGGAATTACCGACCTCGACGAAGTTGTTGCCGACTTATTGCGCAAGCACAACAAAAAAGTCATTTTGGTAGCCAATAAGGTAGATAATTTTAACCGCTTGGCCGATGCGGCAGAATTTTACAGTTTTGGATTGGGTGAAGTACAAAATGTTTCATCCATTAGCGGAAGCGGAACCGGCGATTTGCTTGATTTAATTGTAAACGAATTGCCTAATATAGAAGAAGATTCTTACGAAGATTCTGACAAGCCCAATATTGCTATTGTAGGACGACCAAATGTTGGAAAATCATCATTTTTAAATACATTGTTGGGCGAAGAACGCAATATTGTTACCGACATTGCAGGCACCACCCGTGATGCCATTGCCACACCTTACAAAGCATTTGGTTTTGATATTAATTTGATTGATACTGCCGGCTTACGCAAAAAAGGAAAAGTACACGAAAACCTCGAATTCTACTCGGTTATGCGCACCATTCGTGCCATTGAAAACTCTGATGTTTGCATCGTAATGATTGATGCTCAAGACGGAGTAATGGCTCAAGACTTAAACATTTTGCATTTGGCCATAAAAAATAAAAAAGGCATTGTTATTTTGGTAAACAAATGGGATTTAATTGAGAAAGAAACCGACACTTCCAAAAAGTTTACTCAGCAAATCAAGCAAAAAATTGCACCTTTTACCGACGTGCCCATTATTTTCACTTCTGTAAAAGAAAAACAACGAATTTTTAAAGCATTGGAAACAGCCATTTATGTATTTGAAAACAGAAAAAAACGCATTCCAACAGCTAAACTAAACGAAGTAATGTTACAAGCTATCCAAGACGTTCCCCCACCTGCCACCAAAGGAAAATATATTCGCATTAAATATGCCACACAATTACCGGGACGCACACCTGCATTTGCTTTTTTCTGTAATCTTCCTCAATATGTTAAAGAACCCTATAAGAGGTATCTGGAAAATAAAATCAGAGCAAACTTTGACTTTACAGGTGTTCCCATCAGCATTTTTATGCGAAAAAAATAATTTATTTCTTTTTGCCGGGCAGCAATAATAAAGGCAGTAAAAATAAATCGCAGATAACGGCAAAAAACAATATTAAGCTGACAAAAAATCCTATGTAATAAGTACTGGTAAAGTCTGAAAACATTAATGCGGCAAACCCGAAAAACAATACTACGGTTGTTAATATAATGGCTTTTCCTGTACTCAAAAATGTATTTAACACCGCTACTTTTTTACTGTGTTGTTTGGTGGATTCCAATTTGTATTTACTCAAAAAGTGAATAGTGTCGTCAACCGCTATTCCAAATGCAATGGTAAAAACAATGCTTGTGCTCATATTCATATCCACGTGAGCAAAGCCCATTATCCCGGCAATAAACAACAACGGAAGAATATTGGGCACCAAGGCAATAAATATCATTTTTCCGGACTTAAACAACAAACCGATTATTAACGAAATCACAACAAATGCAATCAACAAGCCAGTGATAAGATTTTCAGCCAAATAGTTGTTGTTTATATCTATCAATAAAGCCGTGCCGGTAATTTTTACTTGATACTTATCATTTTGCGTTTGAAACAATTCATCAGCAAACTGCTGTAATTTATCATTTTTTATTTTGGCATAATAACTGCCTACATCGGGCATTTTACCCGAAATGCGCATCCATTTTTTGTCTTTGTTGTAAACCAATTGCCATTCCTCTTTTTTAAATACCGCCGAAAATTTCTTTTGCAGCCGTTCCCATTCTTTCTGTGTTTTGGGCAAAGAAAAATAACGGCTGTTTCCGCCGTGTTGCGCTTGATTGAGCATTTTCACCACATAAACCGGCGAAACAATAAACCCTACTTTATATTCATTTCTTAAATAATGTTCCAAAGAATCTATCAATTGCAAATCGGCAAGTGAAATATCCGCATTATGATTAAGCATAACAACCATTTCAAACGGACGAACGCCACTGTATTTGTGCTCAAAATAGCGCAAATCTTTCTTCAACGGATGCTCTTCCGACAAATCTTGCAACAAATAGTAATTTATTTTTATTTGACCGATTCCCCAAAGCGAAACTAAAGTTAAAACAACGGTTGTAAACACTATTTTTTTTCGATTGCTCAAAATAAATTCAAACAATTTGTGTAAAATCGTTTTCCAAGATTTATCTGTCTTTTTAAAATCAATTATTTTAGGTGGATGCATTAAAATAAAAACTGCCGGCAAAAACAAAATTGTTACCACATAAGCCACCAACACACCAACAGCGGCATATAAACCAAAATTTTGGACGGGTTCGATGTTTGAGAACATCAAAGTTAAAAATCCTACGGCAGTAGTAAATGAGGTTAAAAACGTAGCAAAACCTATTTCTTTAAAGGTATTTCTGATGGCTGTTTCTTTTGCAATACCATGGCGTAATTCGGATAAATATTTATTTGTCAAATGAATGGCATCGGAAGTGCCCACCACAAATAAAATAGTAGGCAGCAACGACGTAAGCAAATCCAATGGTTGGTTAAAAATCTGCATCACCCCCACAGTAATAACTATAGGGAGAAAAACAGACATTAATGGAACAACAACACCCCAAACCGACCGATAAGTAATGAAAAGAATAATAATAACCAATACGACCGATATACTAAAAAAAGTAAGTAATTCGGTTTTCATCTTGCGCATATAAACTTGTTGTGCCCGCACTTTTCCGGTCCAATAAACGTGATGAAAATCATACTTATTGAGCAATTGTTCAACCGCTGTCATTAAGCTGTCAGACTCTCTCTTTTTTATCACCTGAACATTTTTTGCCAAAACACAAACCGATGATAAATCCGAGGCAAACAAGCTTCCCTTCCAATGTTCGGAACGGGCAATTTTTAAGGAATCTTTTGCTAATTTTTCAGGCGAGTTCAAATGCAAGAGCGGAGAGTTTAACACACCAAAACTTGTAACAACCGGCAATTTTATTTGCGTAGGCGACACAACATCTGTAATCAACGGATTTTCTTTTAGCTCACGGGCAAATGCATCAACTTTTTGCAAAAATGCCGTATCAAACACCGATTTTTCGGGTTCAAATGCAAAAAGAATATAATCGTTGTCATTTTCAAAATTATCTCTGAATGTCAGAAAAAAGTCAAGCGTTTCATTCTCTTTAGGAAAAAAACTTTCAAAATCATAGTTAAACCGTTGTTTCGATGCAAAATATCCCGATATTCCGGTAATTAACACCAAAAACAATAAAACCCAATATGCTGCTTTTTGCAATTTCACCGGACTAAATTAACTTTATTTCACGTAATAAATTGACATTTTTTTCATCATCACACTTTAACCTCTTTTTTAACAAAACTTCAACACTAAAACCATTTACAGCATAAATTCTGTGGTGTGCACAAAAAAATGTGTTTTTTTGCAATATGTCAAAAACGGCTATTGTCATATTAAACTATAACGGCAAGCACTTTCTCGAAAAGTTTTTGCCTTCTGTTCTTCAATACAGTCAAGGACATTCCGTATATGTTGCCGACAATGCTAGCAACGACCATTCGGTTGAATTTTTAAAATCCCGTTTTCCGGAAGTAAATATTATTGAATTAAAAGAAAATTTCGGCTATGCCGGTGGATACAATCAAGCCCTTAAACAAATACAAGCCGATTATTTTGTGTTGCTTAATTCGGATATCGAAGTAACCGAAAATTGGCTCGATACCATCATCGGTAAAATGGAAGAAAACCCCAACATTGGGGCAGTACAACCAAAAATATTAAGTTATCACAACAAAGAGTATTTTGAATACGCCGGCGCTTCGGGCGGATTTATTGATTATTTGGGATATCCGTTTTGTAGAGGCAGAATTTTCGATACGCTCGAAAAAGACAACGGTCAATACAACGATGAGCGCCCCATATTTTGGGCTACCGGTGCGTGTTTAATTGTTCGAAGCGATGCTTTTTTCAAAGCCGGAATGCTCGATGATACTTTTTTTGCCCATCAGGAAGAAATTGACTTATGTTGGCGAATGCAAAAACTGGGATATAAAATTTATATCTATCCGCAAAGCAAAGTGTATCACGTGGGCGGAGGCACTTTAAATGCCACCAATCCGCGAAAAACTTTCTTGAATTTCCGCAACAACTTGTTACTGTTGCACAAAAATCTCGACGAAAAACGTTTTTCAATTATTTTCACTCGCTTATTGCTCGACGGATTGGCCGGAATAAAATTTCTAATCGATTTAAAACCCAAACATACATTAGCCATCATTAAAGCCCATTTTGCTTTTTATGCCCTGATGAAACAGAACAAACAAAAAAGAATCTCTGCCCAAGCAAACAGCAAAACAGACGGCATTTACCCAAAAAGCATTTTAAAAGCCTACTATTTAAAAAATCAAAAAACGTTTAACCAACTCAAATTCTAATCCAATGGAATTACTCAAACAATTGTGCAGTATTCACGCCCCTTCGGGAAATGAAGCATCATTAAAAGAATTTATATTACAATACATTGAAGAAAATCAATCAAGTTGGAAAGTACAGCCAACAATTGTTCACGGCGATGATTTTCAAGACTGCATTATTTTAATTTTTGGCAAACCCAAAACAGCCGTTTTTGCCCATATGGACAGTGTAGGATACACCGTTGCGTATGATAATGAGCTGGTAATGATTGGCAAGCCATCGGCAAAAAAAGGAACAATTTTGACAGGACACGACAGTCAAGGAAAAATTGAAGGAGAATTGGATATTATTGAGGACGAATATGAATATCTAACTTATAAAATTAAATTTGACAGAACCATTGACCGTGGCACAACATTAACTTACAAGCCCGATTTTCGCGAAACCGACACTCACGTGCAATGTTGCTACATGGATAACCGTTTAGGTGTTTGGAATGCTTTAAAATTAGCAGAAACTCTCGAAAACGGAGCTATAGTTTTCAGTTGTTGGGAAGAACACGGCGGCGGAAGTGTCGGATATTTAGCCCGTTATCTTTACGAACAACATCAAATTAAACAAGCTCTTATTTCGGATATTACTTGGATAACCAAAGGAATTGAATCGGGAAAAGGTGTTGCCATTTCGCTCAGAGATTCGGGAATACCCCGAAAATCTTACCTCAACAAAATTGTTTCTTTGGCAGAAAAAAGCAAGATTCCTTTTCAATTAGAGGTTGAAAAAGCCGGCGGTTCAGACGGAAATGCACTGCAACGTTCGCCCTACCCTTTTGATTGGTGTTTTATTGGCGCAGGTGAAGAAAATGTGCATTCGCCCGACGAAAAGGTTCACAAAGCAGATATTGACGCAATGTTGGCTTTATACAAATATTTGATGAAAAATCTTTAATATTGTATTGAAACAAAAGGCATAAAGCATAAGGTATGGAACATTTATTTGACGATTTTGAACCAGTGAGTTTTGAAAAATGGAAAGAAAAAATCAATGCCGACCTGAAAGGCAAAAAAACTTTCGACGACCTTATTTGGCATACTGACAACGGTATTGATGTTTTACCGGCTTACCATCAAGATATTTGTCCCGACAAAAACCGCAAGATATTAGCCAAAAACATTGGCGAATTTGACAAACCCAATGATTGGAAAATTCATTTCGACACGCCACTGACTACTCCCGAAGAAACCAATAAAAAATTATTAAACGCCTTACAATCCGGAGTAAACAGCATTGAAATTAAAGGAAGCTTTGTCAATTATGCTCAATTTAAAGATGCGTTAAAAGACATTGATTTATCCATTGTTTCCACTCACTTTAATACCGAAAACACAAACGAAACTTTTCATTTTTTAGCCCAACTGTGCAAAGAACGCCGTTATGAAAATGAACAAATACACGGCAGTATATCAAATCCGGTGAATGTCTTAAATCCTGATGATTTTTCTGTAAAATCCGATATCAAACAACTTTTTGATTTGGCAGAAATCAATCATTTTTCGAACCTGAAATTATTTACCATCGATGTTTCGGGCATTCACAATTCGGGAGGAAATACCTTGCAAGAACTGGTTTACGGATTTGCAGCTTTAACCGATATACTAAATACATTACAAGAAATTACATCAGAAAATTTATCTGGAAAGTTCCGAATGATTTTTGCCACAAGCACCAATTATTTTTTCGAAATAGCCAAATACAGAAGCATCCGTTTATTGTGGGAAAATTTGCTCGAAGCCGCCCAAATGCCTTTTAATCCCTTAGAAATTTTGGCCGTAACATCAAAACTGTTGCAACCCGAAAAAGATGTGGAAACCAACCTGTTACGCCACACTACCGAATCGATGAGTGCCATTATCGGTTCGGCAGATGCTCTAAGAGTTTACCCTTTTACTCAAAAGGAATCCTACAATGAGGAATTTAAAGAACGATTGGCAAAGAACATTTCGTTAATTTTAAAAGAAGAAAGTTTCTTTGGTGAAATTGCCGATCCTGCTGCGGGCAGTTATTACATTGAGGAGTTAACCGATGAACTTTCGCAAAAAGCATGGCATCATTTGGTGAAAATAACCGAAAACGGCGGTTATTTGCCTCTTTTGAAAGAAAATATTATTCAACAAAAAATTAATGAGCAAAAACAAAAATTTGAAAAGGATTTAGCCGAGCAAAAGCGCGTATTGATTGGCGTAAACAAATACCCCAATCCCAATGAAACCAATTAAATGGAAGGGATAAATAAACATAACGAACCATACTATTCTTCTGCCATAGGCACAATGACTATCCACAACGAAAATTATATAAGTTTTGTACCTCATGAAGGTGTTGGTATGCACCAATTACCGGAGATGAAAAAAGAAGTTCATTTTCTTACCAAACATTTAAAAGGAAAAAAATTACCTTTTATCTCTTACAGCCAAACAGTTCAAAAAATAAAAAATGAAGAATTAAATTATATGAAAAATACTCTGCCTAAGCTTATTACAAAAATGGCAATTGTAGTAAACGAAGGGCTTTCTAAGTATATAATTCATACGGCTATTTATTTTTCAAGGCCAACTTTTCCAACAAAAGTGTTTACAAATAAAAATAAAGCAATGGATTGGTTGTTGAATGATAATTAATGGAAGATAAAATCAAAAATATTAACCAAAACCCACAACCTCTTCGATTTAAATCCAAATCGGGAATAATGGAAATTTTTCCAAATCAATACATTAAATATTCACTTTTGCAAAATGTAACATCGCCGGAATTAGAAGAATTGAAAAGAGAATTAGTTTTTTTGGAGGAAAATTTACAAGGAAAAAAACTACCTTTTTTGGTGGATAACAGAAATTTAAAAAAACTTGACTCCAAAGTAATAAACTTTATGGAGCAAAATTCGCCAAAATTTACCGGAAGAGTTGCTATTATAGTTTCTCCCGGAATTTCAAAATTTATATTTCATGTCTTATTATTTCTTAAAAAACCACCTTTTCCAATGAAATTGTTTACTAATGAACAACAAGCATTGAATTGGTTATTAGAAAACTAAAAAGTAGAAATGATGAAAAAGATAAACTTATCCAAACATAAATTCAGCACAAAACCAAAACACCAAACCACTTTACCAAAAACATCTTGGAAACACCCGAAAAAATAGAGGTAAAACCGGTTTTCACCCATCAAGACATTGAACAATTTGAACATTTAGACTTTGTTGCCGGCATTTCACCCTATAAACGAGGTCCGTACAGCACTATGTATGTTCAACGCCCATGGACAATTCGTCAATATGCAGGTTTTAGTACCGCAGAAGAATCCAATGCTTTTTATCGCAGAAACTTAGCCGCAGGACAAAAAGGACTTTCCGTAGCTTTTGATTTGGCTACTCATCGCGGATACGACAGCGACCACCCAAGAGTAGTAGGCGACGTAGGTAAAGCCGGCGTAGCCATTGATTCGGTAGAAGATATGAAAATACTCTTTGACCAAATTCCACTCGATAAAATGTCGGTTTCCATGACAATGAACGGAGCGGTTATTCCGGTTATGGCTTTTTATATTGTAGCGGCTGAAGAACAAGGTGTTAAACCCGAACAACTTTCGGGAACCATTCAAAATGATATTCTTAAAGAATTTATGGTTCGCAACACCTATATCTATCCGCCCCAACCATCTATGCGCATAATTGCCGATATTTTTAAATATACTTCCGAAAATATGCCCAAATTTAACTCTATCAGTATTTCGGGCTATCATATGCAAGAAGCCGGCGCCACTGCCGATATAGAGTTGGCTTACACCCTTGCCGACGGATTGGAATACATCCGAACGGGTATTGCCGCCGGAATGGATATTGACCAATTTGCCCCACGTTTGTCGTTTTTTTGGGCTATTGGAATGAATCATTTTATGGAAATTGCCAAAATGCGTGCGGCACGTATGCTTTGGGCAAAAATTGTAAAACAATTTAACCCCAAAAATCCAAAATCTATGGCTTTGCGTACGCATTGCCAAACTTCGGGTTGGAGCTTAACCGAGCAAGACCCGTTCAACAATGTGGCACGAACATGTATTGAAGCTATGGCTGCTGCCTTTGGCGGCACTCAATCGCTGCATACCAACGCCTTGGACGAAGCCATTGCCCTGCCTACCGATTTTAGTGCTCGCATTGCACGAAATACACAAATTTATATTCAAGAAGAAACTGAAATTTGCCGAACTGTTGACCCGTGGGCAGGTTCGTATTATGTTGAATACCAGACCGACCAAATTGCCAAAAAAGCATGGAAATTGATTGAAGAAGTGGAAGAGTTGGGCGGAATGGCAAAAGCCATAGAACAAGGGTTGCCCAAACTGCGTATTGAGGAAGCAGCTGCCCGCAAACAAGGACGCATTGATTCGGGAAAAGATATTATTGTGGGCGTAAATGCCTATGAAGCAAATGATGATGATACACAAATTGAAATTTTAGAAGTAGATAATACCAAAGTAAGAGAAGCTCAAATTGCCCGCATTAATAAAATTAAGGAAACACGCGACAACGAAAAAGTGAAACAATCGTTGGATAAACTTACCGAAATAGCCAAAACAGGCAATGGAAATTTGTTGGCAGCAGCAGTTGAAGCCGCTCGAAACAGAGCCACCTTAGGCGAAATTTCAGATGCCATGGAAAAGGTTTTCGGGCGTTTTCAAGCGCAAATAAAATCGGTAAGCGGCGTATATCAATCTGAAGCTATGCAAGACCAAGACTATCAAGAAGCCAGAAAAATGACCGACAAATTTGCCGAAGTAACCGGTAGAAGACCGCGAATAATGATTGCCAAAATGGGACAAGACGGGCACGACCGCGGAGCAAAAGTAGTAGCCACAGGTTATGCCGATTTAGGTTTTGATGTAGATATTGGCCCATTATTTCAAACACCGCAAGAAGCGGCAAAACAAGCCGTTGAAAATGATGTACACGTAGTTGGAGTTTCTTCTTTGGCTGCAGGACATAAAACATTGGTTCCTCAAATAATTGAAGAATTGAAAAAACTGGGTAGAGATGATATTTTGGTAATTGTAGGCGGTGTAATACCCAAACAAGATTACGATTTCTTGTTTAACGCCGGTGCAGCAGCTATTTTTGGTCCCGGAAGCAAAGTATCAACCGCCGCAAAAGAAATTATGGAACTGTTGTTTAAGCAATATGACGTTTCTTTTTAAAAACACTTGTAACAAACATTATCATTTATTAAAAACAATTACTTCAATAAATCAATTGTTTATTTTATAAAAAATAATACTTTTGAAAAAATTTAAACGTTATGAGATATATACTGCATATTTTATTAATATTTTTATTTTCAAAATTAAGTTACTCGCAAAATGCAGAGTACACTCCTTTAAACAGTAATGATGTAAAATCTTTACCTTATCGAACTTTTTCGCAAAAATCAATTAAAAATTATGTAATTGTTCCGCCTATTTTAAATAAAGAAGGGAAAACGATTTTTGTTTCGGTTCCAAGTTCAAAATCTAGTCTTCCATTTTCAATAGATGGCTTCTCAGAATCTGAAGCAATAATTGCGATTAAACAAATTAACATTAATCTAATTGATGAAGAATTTTCAACAATAAATGTGAATAAAATAGACTTTAAAAAACAGTTTAACTCTAAAGGCTTCTATTATCTTACCTATTATAAAAATGAAGATGAAATTATCTTGTTTTTTGTTAAGGATAACAACTTTGTTTCTTTTTCTATTGACCTTTCTACCGGAAAACTTTCGAGTCCGAAAATAATTAAAGAAAAGGTAAATTATACAAGTAAAATATTATTCTCACCGGACTCTAGCTTATTCTCACTTTGCTATTTATCTCACAAAAGAAGTAAACTTAATTTTGTTGTTTATTCAATAAATAATTCCAATATTGAAGAAGAAGACGCCTTTGAAAACATAAACATAGCAGGCAACTTTTCTAATCAATTCCAAAGAAACATTCTAATAAAAAATGTATTTCCGAAAAATTCATTCGAATTAACACCTAACGGTGAAATATTTAAAGTTACAGCTTTTTCGGGTTACGATGAGGAAAATGATAATCCAGATTATTTAGAAATAAAAAAAATTGATCATAACGGTATAGTAAAAAAGGTATATCCGATAGAAAATAACAAACATATTTACCGATATATCGTTACCACAGACTATAACAATGTTTATATTATTAGTTTAACCGCAGACCTAAATCAAATACTTAAAACACAGGACCATCATATCTATATTAATGATTTTTTGAATAACGATATATATCGTTACCTAGATGTATATGTTAACGAAATAAATATAAAAAAAATTCGAGTATCTGATTTAGAAGAGGTAAGCGATAAATACATTAATTTTGATAAAGAGTTTGTAAAAGCTGCATGGTCAAATAAAATTGAAAAATTTTTTGATAGAAGAGTCGCTTATGCTAGCAGAAAAGGAAAAAATTTAAAATACGGGATTAAAAACTTATCACCATATTTTTTAAGATGGTCGCCGGCAGACAGCAGTTTAAACTTGGTTTGTCATAGTTTTTACAACATAAGCAAGAAAGTAGGACCTTCAACTCTTAGTGAAGGATTTGCCATTTTTAATATTGACCCAAAATCTACTAATCTTAATTGGAAAGCTAGAATTTCTACTGTTGGAATGGAAAAACCCGGGTTTAATTATTTTTTAAAGCCAAATGGGGAGCAATATTTTATTTACAGAGCTAAACCCGAAAATTTAAAATTAGACGATTACTTAACTGTTCTTAACAAGGAAGGCGAAATGAAAAATTATCAATTCGGAAAACAAAACTTAACACGAAATATCTTTTATCCTTTCAGTTCATTATCGGGCAATTATTTTATATATTTTTATAAAGAAAGTATAAGTCAAAAAATCGAAAAAATCAAATTATTTGAATAAAAGGTTAAACTAATTCAAATTCTTGACGATTGTTTTTTTTCAATTTACCGGCGTCGGTAAGCCATTGTATTACTTCTACAATTTGAGTTTCATTGTTTTGTGGCAATTGGGATACAATATCCTTAATTCCAAGAGGTTTTACGCTCAATAATTTAAGTATTGCCTGTTGTAATGCTTCTGCCTGTGTGTCGGAAAATTTTTCTTTTTTTGCCAAACATACATCACAAACGCCACAAGCTTTGGCATCTTTTTCGCCAAAATACGCCAGTAATTTCACACTTCGGCACGTAGTATTGTCCGAGACATAATCCAATACTTTTGCCATTTTATCAAATGCTCTTTTTTTCAAAAATGAATAATTTTCATCCGATAAGTAAAAATGCGTAAGCGGTACTTTGGGTTGCAAATAAGTAACCGTGGGTTTATTGGTTGCCGGCAAATAATCAATTAAATTGGATTGATGCAAAAAACTTAATGCCTTCTCCACTTTGTTTTGTGCTACATTTAATTGCTTGGCAATTAACCGTTCATTTATTTTCACATAACCGTCAAACAAACCGCCGTACATTCGCAACAGCGTTTTCACTAAACTATCGATAAACGAGTGCTTCAATTGTGTTTGATACAAATCTTTTCGATTGGTAATAATTTTCACCCTTGAAGGATTGTAAACCGCTTCATTAAATTGCATATACCCTTCTCTTTCCAAAAATTTTATGGAATTAAAAATCTCGATAAAATTTAACTTAAAACGATGCGAAAGTTCCGAAAAATCAATTTCAAAGGTTTCATTTTGTCCACTGTTGTCGGGGATTTGCAAATAATTGCCAATGGCTTGGTACACTCTTTTTATTACCTCAACCGAAGGAAACGAATTTTCAATCTGTTGCTGCAGATTCAATTTATCGGCTTCTTCAACCAACGCTATGGTATACGCTTTTTTTTCGTCCCTGCCGGCACGTCCGGCTTCTTGAAAATAAGCCTCAAGAGTATCGGGCAAATCGAGATGCACAACAGTACGTACATCGGGTTTATCTATTCCCATTCCAAAAGCATTGGTTGACACAATAATTCTTGTTTTATCGTGTATCCAATCGTGTTGCTTTTTCGAGCGTTCTTCGTGTGTGAGTCCGGCGTGGTAATAATCAGCTGAAAATCCGCGTTTTATTAATTCCAGCGCCACTTCTTTTGTTCGTTTACGATTGCGAACATAAACAACCGACGTTCCGGGAATTTTCTTCAAAATTCTTTCCAACCGATTGTATTTATCTTGCTCTTGAACAACAATATAAGCCAAATTTGACCGCGAAAAACTTTTTTGAAAAACGTTTTGTTTTTTAAACCGGAGTTGTTTTTGAATATCCTCCACTACTTCGGGGGTTGCAGTTGCCGTAAGCGCCAAAACTGGTATATCGGGCAACAACTCCCTTAGTTTTTTTATGTTTAGATAAGAAGGTCTGAAATCATATCCCCATTGACTGATGCAGTGTGCTTCGTCAACGGCAATAAGGTTAATGTTCATTTTTTGCACCCGCGCTTTAAACAGTTGTGTTTCCAACCGCTCGGGCGAAACATATAAAAATTTAACTTCTCCATACGCACAATTATCCAAAGCAATATCAATTTCGCGCTTGCTCATTCCCGAATAAATGGCAACAGCTTTTATACCTCGTTTATTCAAATTCTCCACTTGATCTTTCATCAATGCAATTAGCGGCGAAACAACTATACCCAACCCGTCTTTTGCTAAAACCGGTACCTGAAAACAAATGGATTTTCCGCCGCCGGTGGGCAATAATGCCAAAGTATCATCTCCCGACAATGCAGAACGGATAATATCTTCCTGCAAAGGACGAAACGAATCGTAGCCCCAATAATGCTTTAATACTTCGTGGATATTCATTTACGATAAAAATACATAATTTTAACATCAATATAAACCTTTACCCAAATTTATGCACCACACACTGCAATCAACCAAAACTGCACATATTTACACCCATAATTCACTTTCGGATAAAACAAATAATATTTGGATAGTCTTGCACGGTTACGGACAATTGGCTAAGTATTTTATTCGTAAGTTCAATTTTCTTGATGAAAGGCATTTTGTTATTGCCCCCGAAGCTTTATCCCGATTTTATGTGCAAGGATACAGCGGGCGCGTTGGTGCCAATTGGATGACGAAAGAAGACCGGCTGACTGATATAGAGGATTATATTCGTTATTTAAATAATGTTTACTCGCATTTTTTACCTAATCGCTTACCGGATAATTGCAAAATAAATGTATTGGGATTTTCACAAGGTGGAGCAACTGCTTCTCGCTGGGCGGCAGAAACTACTCACCGCATAGATAATTTAATTTTATTTAGTTGTGTTTTTCCGGAAGATTTAAATTTTCCTGAAATGCAAAAAAAGGATATTAATTTTTATTTATTATATGGTAATAATGATGAATTTAATGTTGACAAACAGCTAGTTAAGATTGACCCGTTGCTTAAGCAAGAAAATCTATCTTGCAAGATTATTCAATTTGAAGGAAAACACAATATTCCGGCTAATGTACTACAAGATTTTATTGAAACGCATCTTTAACGTCAATTTTGTTTAAGAAAATTATTATTGTTCTTTTACCTTGATGCAAAAGAAAAAGAATGAAGCTTAATCGTAAAATTTCTTGATAGGGTTTTATCCAAAATTCACGTATCTTTAATAATAATTAGCCCTATATTTGTATCACACAATATGAATAAAATTTTCTCCATACAAACTTTATTGGTTTTTGCCGTTTTGGCAATTGTAGGGTATTTTGCCACACCTGTTTTGGTGTATGTTATACTTGCCGGGGTATTTACATTTTTGGCACAACCGTTCAGGCGATTATTCAGCAAACTGCTTGAAAAAAAGAAAAAACGTCCGGCTGTGGTTGCTGCTCTCTCAATGCTTTCGTTATTGATTGTATTTGCCGCCTTGTTTTCCATTTTTATTCCGCTTATTATAGAAGAAGCCCGTATTATAAAAAACATCAATACACAAACCGTATTGGAGCATTTGCAAAAGCCAATTGATTATTTAAAAAATTGGATGGTAAGTTCTGAATTTGACCCTGAAAAATATGCACAGGAAAAAATTGTATCAATATTAAATTACTCCAACATCAGTAATTTTTTTACTGCAATATCGGGTTTTATCGGTGATTTTTTTGTAGCGCTTTTTTCCGTTAGTTTTATCACTTTCTTTTTTTTAAAAGACCAATATGCCATCATCGGATATATTGAAAAACTGGTACCGGAAGATAAAAAAGAAATGTTCAGCAATGTGTTCAGTCAATCCAGAAATTTACTAAAACGCTACCTTATAGGTATTTCTTTGGAAGTAATTTTGATTATTCTGATTGTCTCGGCAGGATGTTATTTTTTAGGTGTAAAAAATGCTATGATGATTGGATTTTTTGCCGGAATTTTCAATGTTATTCCGTATGTTGGACCATTAATCGGATTGATGTTTGGCTTAATTATCGGCTTGACTACAGAACTAAACGAAGTGTATTTTGATGAAGCATTGCCAACGCTGTTAAAAATCGCTGCAATGATTATTATTGCTCAAGTATTGGACAATTTGGTTTTTCAGCCCGTAATTTATTCTACAAGTGTAAAAGCCCATCCGTTAGAAATATTTTTAGTGATACTTATTGTCGGGAACATTTTTGGCATTGCAGGAATGATATTTGCCGTGCCTGCTTATACTGTTTTAAGACTGGTTATTTTGGAATATTTCAAATTTGAGAAAACCCTCTCAAACTCTGTTCAACAATAAATGCTGTAATTTATTGCCGTTATCTCTAAAACCCAACAAAACTTTTTGAGATTTATTTCCTTTTGAAAATTTATATTTCTTTAAAAATTGTTGATGACTCAACGGGTAATTCTTTAAAATTACTTGCACCGTTTTATCGTTTAGCTTTTTGAGCTGTACCAATTCCACTATTTCAAAAATATCGCCCGGGAAATTATTTTTCTTATCCTCACTCCAAAAAATGTGTGTATTCAAGGATATTGCTTTTAGCTGAAATTCCTTTACCAAAGCACCGTAAGCTTGTGATTTGTTTACTGAAACATTGGGCAAATAAATATATCCGGATTGAAAATTACCGGAATAAAATTCGCTGTTGCTAATGTCATTTTCATTCTGATGATAGGTAAACAGTTGTGTTTGTTCGTTCAACAGGTTTACCGTAATTACTTCATCACGATTGCTGTTTAACTCTTTTTTTAGCAGCAAAAGTATTTCTTTGCATTCATTTTTTACCGAAACTACATAGGTTCGGTCAATACAATTAAACAATTTATGCAAATAAGTAATATCTGCAAAGGGCGAAATTTTAATCAACACATTGGAGGAAAACCGGAACATTTGAGGCAACAAAGCCGTTACATCCGGCGAGTATTTTTTTAAATCCACCACTTTTTTATTGCCTTGTTCTCTACGCGAAGGGTCAATATAAATCCAATCAAAAGACTGTTGATTTTCGTGCAAAAACTGTTCTGCTGTATTATTGACAATGGTTATTTTATCCGAATTTCCGGATTTATCGAAATTATATTGCGCTACTTCGGTCAATTCTTTGTTGGGCTCTACGGCAGTAACTGAATTAAAAACATCTGACAAAAAAAGAACATCCACACCAAAACCCATTGTCAAATCCAACAAAGTATTGCCTGAAAGGATGCTTTGTTTAAATTTTGCCGTAGCTTCCGATGAGCATTGTTCCAAATTTACTTTGGGCGGAAAAATTAATCCATTTTTAATAAACGACGGTAATTTCTCTTTTGCTTTTTGCAATCCATTGATTTGATTTAGAATGAATGTGCGGGGTAAATGTTTTTTTGTTGCCAATTTTAGCGAAACTTCGCTTAAGGGTAAATGTTTATATTCATTTATTATGGCACGAATTTCTTCGGTATATACAGAATCGATTTCCATATATTTTAAAAACTAAAAGCAAATTGAATAAGATTGGCACCCATTTTCAGGGCTTCAAGATGTTTTTCTTCGGGGTCGTTGTGCACCTCGGGCGATTCCCAACCATCACCCAAATCACATTCATAATCGAAAAACACGACTACTCTCCCTTCGTAAATAAGCGCAAATCCTTGCGGCGGTTTTTTATCGTGTTCGTGAATTTTGGGCAAACCTTTATCAAAATCATATTTTTGATGGTAAATAGGATGATTGAAAGGCAATTCTACAAATTCCAATTCGGGAAATACTTTTTTCATCTCCCTGCAGATAAAATCATTCAAACCGTAATTATCGGATATATGTAAAAACCCGCCCGAAATAAGATAATTTCTAAGATTTTCGGCTTCTTCGGTTGTAAAAACCACATTTCCGTGTCCGGTCATATGCACAAACGGATAATTAAAAATTTCTTCGCTGCCCACCTCAACAATAGCTTGCTCGGGATTGATGTTTGTTTTCAGATTTTTGTTGCAGAAAGATATTAAATTAGGCAATGATGTTTCTAAATTGGCATACCAGTCGCCGCCGCCGTTATATTTCAACAATGCTATTTGATACGGATATTCTTGTGCTTTTGTCATAAAAGCAATCGTCAGTATAAACAATATCAAAAAGTATTTTTTCATAGAATTTACAAGTTATTGGCACTGTAAATCATTGTTGCATAAAGTGCGGCTGTTTCTGTTCTTAATCGAAAATTGCCCAATGCAACAGGCTCAAAGCCCAATGCTAACGCTAAGTTAATTTCATTTTTCGAGAAATCGCCTTCGGGCCCAATTAAAATTAAAGCTTTACTGTCGCTTTTCTCACGGATTATTTTTGCCCATTGGTTTTTATTCTCTTCATCGGCACAATGTGCAATAAATTTATGCTTAAAATTTTGATGGATATTAACAAATTTATCAAATTTCTCAATGGTATTTATTTTGGGCAAAAATGCTTTTTGCGATTGCTTCATTGCAGCAACAGCCACTTTTTGCAATCGTTCGATTTTCACAACTTTTCGCTCCGAATTATCGGATAATAAAAAAGAAATTTCCGAAATGCCCACTTCTGTTGCTTTTTCTACAAACCATTCAATACGGTCGATATTTTTGGTTGGTGCAACGGCTACGTGAAGGTAATAAGGCAATGGATTGTAATTTTCATGCTTATCGGTAATTAAAACCGCACAGCGTTTGGGGTGTGCATCAATTACTTTGGCTTTTGCTATCAATCCTTTACCATTTACCAGTATAAGGGTATCATTAACAGAAAGTCTAAGCACTTTAATGGCGTGCTTAGACTCCGGTTCTTTTAAAATAAATTGATTTTGTTGAGCAGTTAAATCTGCATCATAAAATATTGGTTGCATTTTTACTCTACGTCTTCTACTCCTTTTTCTTTCTTTACATTTGCACCTTCTTCTTGAATGGCTATTTTACTGTTCGGTTTTTTGCCTTTGGTATTACCGTCTTTTGAATTTGTTTCAGTCTTGCTTGCCGATTTTGCTTCGGCTTTTGTTAGCTTACCTTTTTGAATTTTGGCTTTTTCTGCTTTTTTAACGGGAGTTTGCGTAGATTTTTTTTCTTTGGTTTGTGCTGTTTGAGCTTGTGCCGATTGAGCCAATAATAAAGGCAACACAATCAATGCGGCGATGAATAATTTTTTCATAATTGATACATTTTTAAGATTTATATAAGATAAGATACAATTCTTATGCCAATTTACGTCAAAAAAAATAACCGTGCAAATTTGCACGGTTATTTACAGTTATCTGTTCTGAAAATTAATTATGCGTTTGTCGTTACTTTAGGAGCAGCATTCATAATTTCTTCATTGGCAAATTCAGCAAATTGCTCAAAGTTTTTGTTGAATGCTTCTGCCAATTCGTTTGCTTTGGCATCGTAAGCAGCTTTATCTTCCCAAGTGTTTTTAGGATTTAATATTTCCGAAGGAACATCAGGGCACTCAGTTGGCATTGCCAAGCCGAATACCGGATGTGTTTCGTAATTTACATTTTCCAGTTTTCCTTCTAATGCCGCTGTAATCATTGCACGGGTATATTTTAATTTTATACGCGAGCCAATGCCGTAAGGTCCGCCTGACCATCCGGTATTGATTAACCAAACTTTAACATTATGCTTTTGCATTTTTTCGCCCAACATTTCGGCATATTTAGTTGGATGCAATGGCATAAACGGCGCTCCAAAGCAAGCTGAGAAAGTTGTTTGCGGCTCGGTAATCCCGGCTTCTGTTCCGGCTACTTTTGCTGTATATCCCGAAATAAACTGGTACATAGCTTGTCCGGGAGTTAATTTCGAAATTGGAGGTAATACTCCAAAAGCATCGGCAGTAAGGAAAAATATATTTTTGGGGTTATCCCCTTTTAATCCGGGTTGAATATTATCAATATGATCAATCGGGTAAGAAACACGTGTGTTTTCGGTTTTTGAACCATCAGTAAAATCCACTTCGGTAGAATCTTCTTTAAATCCTACATTTTCGAGCATCGCACCAAATTTAATGGCGTGATAAATTTGCGGTTCATTTTCTTCGGATAAATCAATGGTTTTAGCATAACATCCGCCTTCGAAGTTGAAAACCGAATTATCCGACCATCCGTGCTCGTCATCTCCGATTAATTTACGGTTAGGATCTGAAGAAAGAGTTGTTTTTCCTGTTCCCGACAATCCGAAAAATACGGCAGTATCACCGGCTTTTCCCACATTTGCCGAGCAGTGCATCGACAATACATTTTTTTGATGTGGTAATATAAAGTTTAAAGCCGAGAAAATTCCTTTTTTAATTTCGCCGGTATAACCCGTTCCTCCAATCAATATCATTTTTTTGGAGAAGTTTAGGATGGCAAAATTGTGTTGACGTGTTCCGTCAATCTCGGGGTCGGCATAAAATCCGGGAGCAGAAATTACTGTCCAATCGGGTGTAAAGTCTTTTACCTCATCTTTCGATAAGCGTAAAAACATATTATAAGTAAAAATGCTCAACCATGGATACTCCACAATTGAGCGAACATTTAAGCGGTAATTTTCGTCAGAACATACATACGAATCGCGAACAAATACTTCACGCCCTTCCAAATAAGCCATCATTCTTTGATACAATGACTCGAATTTATCTTGCGGAAATTTGATATTTATATCGCCCCACCAAACTGCATCGCGGGTGATGTCATCTTCTACAATAAAACGATCTTTTGGAGAGCGACCGGTAAACTCGCCGGTATCAACAGCTAATGCACCGGAACTGGCAATCATCCCTTGTCCTCGTAAAATTGTTTCTTCGTAAAGTTCTGCGGGTTCTAAATTCCAATAGGCAGCTGCCACATTTTTAAGTCCGTGATCTGCTACGGTTGCTTTTGGATTTTTAATTCCAAATTCATTCATGATTAATGTTTTGGTTAAACTTAATATTAGTTAAAACAAAATTAACGTTATTTTAATAAAATCGTGGATTTTTCGTCATTATCTTTTGTGAACACAAGAGGCGTTTTTTTCCACTTTTATCAAATTATTATTGGAAAGCAATTCTTCCGATTTTGTTAAAAACTTCTGCGCTGTTTTTTTATCCAAATCGTTTAAATCAATGCAATAATCTACCTCTCCTTCTCTGCCCCAAGGCACTTTTTCAAGGTTTATTTTCACTTTATTGTCTTTTTCGAATTGAGCAATAAATTCATCGTATTGTTCTATTGCTTTTGAATCTACACCTTGCCCGATGCTGATAAAAGATACAACCAAGCTGTATGTGTTATTTTGTTTCATTTCTTGTGTATTTTGGGCAGAATCAGCAGTTGCTTTTTCGTTGTTTTTACAAGCAGAAAATCCGATTATGGATATTGCCATTGCTGTTAAAAGAAGTTTTGTTTTCATGATAATAAATTTTACAAGTTATAAAGCGAACGGTATTTTTTTTGTGCATAATCCATAAAATAACTGAAGTTTAATTTTTCTCCGGTTACTTTTTCGCACAGTTGGTTTGCTTCAAATATCCTGCCATGTTTATGAATTTTTTCTCTCAACCATTCCAAAAGCTTTGATGTGTCACCTTTTTGAATCATATTTTCCAATCCTTCAATTTCTTTATTTGCTTGCTGGAAAAATTGTGCGGCATAAAAACTGCCGATTGAATAGGTAGGAAAATAACCAAAACTTCCGTGCGACCAATGGATATCCTGCAATACTCCTTTATCATCGGATGGCACATCAATGCCTAAATAATCTCTGTATTTTTTGTTCCATAAAGCCGGCAATTCATCTACCTCAAAATTTCCAGCTATCAATTCTTTTTCAATTTCGTAACGAATTAAAATATGGAAATGATAAGTTACTTCATCGGCATTGGTTCGAATTAACGATGGTTTTACAATATTCATCGCTTTGTAAAAATCTTCTTCGGTGTAATTTTTGAGTTGTTCGGGAAAATATTTTTTCAACTTTTCAAATTGATATTGCCAATATGCCAAACTTCTGCCCACATTATTTTCCCACAATCTTGATTGCGATTCGTGAATACCGAGCGAGCACGCTGAACCTTGAGGTAATCCATAGTATTCGGGCAACAATCCTTGTTCGTAAAGCGCATGACCGCCTTCGTGAATGGTGCTCCAAATAATTTCGCTCAAATCGTTTTCATTTACGCGAGTGGTTACTCGTACATCTTGCGGACTGAAAGAAGTTGTAAACGGATGCGTAGAAATATCTTGTCTGCCTGCATCAAAATCATACCCCATATCTTTGAGCAAATCGAGCGAAAATTGCCATTGTTTGTCTTTATCGTAATGTTGAAACATTACTGATTCATCATTTTGCGGGGCGGCAAATATTTCTTTCACAAAAGGAACTAATTGCTCTTTTACGCCTTCAAAAATTTCATCCAATTCGGCAACTGTAATGCCCGGTTCATATTGGTCGAGCAACGCATCATAGGGATGATTGGTATAACCTAAAATTTCACATTCTTCACGTTTTAATTTCACCAACTCTTTCAATTTTGGGGCGAAAATGGTGAAATCTGCTTTTTGCTTCGCCTCTTGCCAAGCTATAAATGCCTCGGAAACGGTTTTGCTCATTTTTTGAACAAATTCCGTTGTATATTTCTTATTGTCGGTATAATCTTTAAGCGTAAGCTGAACATTGCGTTTTTGTTCAAATGTCAAAGAATCATCTTGATTCAGTTCATTTAAAATTTCGCCCAATTCATCCGAAGCAAAAAATTGATGATGCAATCCTGCAAGCGTAGATAATTGTTGTGCTCTGAATTGCGCGCCTTTTGAGGGCATATATACTTCTTGGTCCCAATTTAAGACTGATGCGGCATGGGATATATCTGCCAATTGTTGCATTTTGGCTTTGTATAGTGAATATTTTTCCGGCATAATAAACTATTTATTGTTTAATAACTTTAGGTACTTTAATGTAATCGGAATCTTTATCCGGCGCATTTTTAAGCGCTTCTTGCTGAGTTACTTGCCCATTCACTTCATCTTTTCGCAAACGCTGTGGTTCGTCGAGCATGTAAATTAAGGGCTCAACACCTTCGGTATCCAATTCATTCAACTTGCCCACAAAATCAAGCATTTTATTCATATCTGCCTGAATTTTTTCTTTGGCTTCATTGTTGAATTGCAATTTTGCCAATTCGGCAATGCGTTCAACTGTTTTAATATCTACACTCATAGTTTGTTTATTGTAAATGTCTGTTAATTCTATTGTAAACTTGCTCGCGCAAAGGTACTAAATCTTCATCAGTTAAATTTTGCGTATCAATTTCGGATAATACAATAATGTGTGCCTTTCCCGGACGGGCAAAACTTTGCCACACGCCTTTGTCTTCCATTAATTTATAATTATCTAAAAATACTATGGGTAAAATGGGCACATGCTTTTCGATAGCCAATTTAAATGCGCCGTTTTTAAATCGCTTCAACTTAGGTGTATCGTAAGGTATTGTACCTTCGGGAAAAATAACCACACTGTCGCCCATATCAATTTTTTTAGCGGCAATTTTCAGGGCTTGTTTTGCCTCAACAGGATTTCTTCTGTTTACAAGAATGCTGAATTTTTTAAAGAAAATATTAAACAACGGAATACTGCCCAATTCTTTTTTTGCCATAAAAACAAACCGATGGGGAATAATTACATAAAGCATTAAAATATCAAGATAGGACTGGTGATTGGGCGTGATTATATAAACTTTGTTTTTATCTATCGGTGCTTCGTATTTTATTTCATAACGTATAAAAGTAAGAAAAAGAACCGTTCGGGCATGCCATCTGCTCAGCCAAAATCCTTTGTCGAAATGTTTTTCATCTGTCAACCAAAAATAATATATCGGATACAAGGGTAAAAAGGTAATGAGGAATACCAAAAAGAAGTATAATTTGTACAGCGTTACGGGGATGTAAGTTAATTTTTTCATTAGGGAAACAAAAGTAAGAAAAATTTGTACTTTTGAGGCATGGCAAGAATATTAACAGGAATACAAAGTACAGGCACACCTCATTTGGGCAATATATTGGGCGCAATAATTCCGGCAATAAAAATGGCTAACAATCCCGAAAACGAATCGTTTTTGTTTATTGCCGATATGCATTCGCTTACGCAAATAAAAAATGGTGAAGAATTGAGAAAAAACACATACAGTGTAGCCGCTACTTGGTTGGCTTTTGGTTTGGACACCGACAAAACGGTTTTTTACCGCCAGAGTGATGTGCCGCAATGTACCGAGTTGGCGTGGTATTTGAGCTGTTTTTTTCCTTATCAACGCCTTACTTTGGCGCACTCTTTTAAAGATAAAGCCGACCGTTTGGAAGACGTAAATGCCGGACTTTTCACTTATCCCATGTTGATGGCAGCCGACATTTTATTATATGATGCCAATTATGTTCCTGTAGGAAAAGACCAATTACAACATTTGGAAATTACGCGCGATGTTGCTGCACGCTTTAATCACAAAATGGGCGAAACGTTTATTTTACCCGAAGCAAAAGTACAGGAAAACACGATGTATATTCCGGGAACCGACGGAGGTAAAATGAGCAAATCAAAAGATAATTATATTGATATTTTCTTACCCGAAAAAGAATTGAAAAAAGTTATCAATAAAAAAATAATTACCGACGCTACACCTTTGGAAGAACCGAAAGATGCCGAAAATTCTGTTGTTTATCAACTTTATAAATGCATAGCAGATGAATCAAAAGCATTGGAAATGAAGCATAAACTTGAAGCCGGCGGTTACGGTTGGGGACATGCCAAAAGGATTTGCTCGATGCTATTTTAAATACATTTGCCAAAGAGCGTGAAAAATACCAAGAATACATGAATAATGTTTCGTTGATTGATGAAAAATTGGAAGAAGGTGCAAAAAAAGCAAGTAAAGTTGCCAATGAAGTATTGAAAAGAGTCAGAGCAAGAGTGGGCTATCAATAGAGCGTTTATTCTTCGTGTTCTCTGCCTTTAATTTTTCCTGAACTAAAAGCATTATCGAGCTGTTTTTCTTCTTCGAGCAACTCTTTGGAAGGGGTTGCATTTTCCAATTCTTTTAATTGTGGCATTCCTGCTTTTACCCACGCCGAATACCAAATTGAACCCACCGTAATAATCGCTCTTCGCATTCTGCGTTCAACCATTCCGTTTAATCGTTGATGATAAGCATCAGCAAATTCTTTAGAATACGTTTTTACCAAAACTCTTCCTCGTGTTTCGTAAGTGAATTTCTTATCTGTAGGAAATTCTTCGGTTAGTTCACGTTCTATTGTCAATACCGAATCCATTGCCATATGACTGCCGTAAACCGCATCCCAAGCTTCGTTAAGTATATTTTTACGGTAAGTGGCTTTTCCGGTCCAAAAATCATAATTATCGGCAAATAATTCGGGTAATCTTGATTCCCACAATCCGTGGATTCCTTTTTGACCGGTTAATTGTCCGTTATAATTTTCGGTGGTATGCAACGGCACATGAGCATCGCCAATGTAGTGTCCTATATCTGCCGAATAACGTAATATTTTATCGATATTTTTTTCTTCAAAAGCTTTTACCAAGCGGTAATAAACTTTGGGTATCCACCATGGAACAATGCCATATTCCAAAAGTGTATCTTCTGTAAATTTTTGTACTGCATCTTTCCATGTTTTGGGAACAATTTCAAATGGATTTTCGCCTTTTTTCAAATCACCATAATGGTCAATATCAATATAATGATGTGCGGCTTCACCTTCTACGGCATAACGTCTTTTATCGGGGTCAACGGCATGCTCAGTAATAAACTCAATATGCGATTTGTAAAATGGTAAAATTTGCTCGGGTAAGGTAAATACGGCTAAGCGATTTATTTTTTTATGTCCGTAAAATCCCCAGGATAATGCCGTTGGACGAGGTAATAGTATCCAATTCAATAACAAAAGTGTCAGAAATGATATGAGTATTTTTTTTATCATTTTAAGAATAAGTTAGCTCGGGTATTTTTGTTACCAATTTGTTTTCGTGTAAAACAGGTACAACTTCAGTTTGATTTGGAGTAAGGCAGTAAATAATATCTTCTTCAAGGTTTAAACTGCTTAATCTTCTTCTGTGTGAGGAATTTCCCAAATATTGATAAAGATTTCCTTCTGCTTCGTTGTATAAACTTATGGAAGCCAATGCCGAGTCGGATAAATTGCTAAAACGTAAATTCTCCGAAGAAAGTTTTTTGGTAATAGCTCCCGCAAGTAATGTATCTTCCAAATTAAAACGGTCTTTCCATCCGGCACAAAATAACAAAACATCTTTATCCAATTCTTCCAACTTTTTGCATACAGCATCTAAATTGGTAAAAGCACCAATCAACAAGTGAGTGGCATCTTGCGCAGCCTCAATTGCTCTTGTGCCGTTGGTTGTTGTCAAAACAATGGATTTATCTTTGAATTTATCGGTATCTTTAAAGGTAAGAGGCGAATTTCCAAAATCAAAACCTGGAACAATTTCTGCTTTTCTTTCGGCACCTACCAAATATCCCATGTCTTTATATGCTTGTGCTTCTTCAACCGTTGCCACGGGAATTACCTCTTGCACACCGGCATCAAAAGCCGCACAAATGGCAGATGTTGCCCGTAATACATCAATAACCACTACGGCTACATCTTTATTATCAAAATATACCGGAAACATTGCCGGCGAAAATACAACCTCTATACGTCTACTGTTTCCTGATGATTCTTCCATTTTTTTACTGTCTGTTTTGTAATTAAAAAACCTCGACCTTATGCGGCCGAGGTTAAAATTACGAATTTTCCGTTAATTATAATTTGCTTGTTTATTTAGATTTATAAAAAGGTAACTTAACAACTTTTGCCGGAACTTGTTTTTTACGAATTTGAACAAAAATTTCGGTATCGGGTTTGGCATATTCTGTTTTCACATAGCCCATACCAATGCCTTTATTCAATGAAGGCGACATTGTACCGGATGTAACAGTGCCTATTTTTTCTCCTTGTGCATTTACCAAATCGTACCCTTGACGCGGAATGCCTTTTTCTGTTATCTCAAATCCGACCAATTTACGCTCTACGCCTTGTTCTTTTTGCTTTTTCAATGCTTCTGAATTAACAAATTCTTTGGTGAATTTTGTTATCCAACCCAAACCGGCTTCTATTGGCGAAGTGGTATCGTCAATATCGTTTCCATAAAGGCAAAATCCCATTTCTAAACGTAACGTATCACGAGCGGCTAACCCGGCAAGTTTTAAATCATGCTTTTTGCCTTCTTCCAAAATGGCATCGAATATTTTTTCGGCATCATCATTATTAAAATAAATTTCAAACCCTCCTGCTCCGGTGTATCCTGTTGCCGAAACCAACACATCTTTTACTCCGGCAAAGGTACCGATTTCAAAGGTATAATATTTCATTCCGGATAAATCGATATCGGTAAGTGCTTGCAGTGCTTTAGCGGCATTTGGTCCTTGAACGGCAAGCAATGAAGTATTGTCCGAAATGTTTTCCATTTCTACACCATCAGTATTATGTTTGCTTATCCAATCCCAATCTTTATCTATATTAGATGCGTTTACAACCAACATATATTTATCATCATTGATTCGATACACTAATAAATCATCTACGATACCGCCTTTATCATTTGGCAAACAAGAATATTGCACTTTACCATCTGTTAATTTTGAGGCATCGTTTGAAGTAACACGCTGAATCAAATCAAGCGCCTTTTCTCCCTTTAAAATAAATTCTCCCATGTGGGAAACATCGAACATTCCTACATTATTTCGAACGGCATGATGCTCATCAATTAAACCGGTATATTGCAATGGCATTAAATACCCGGCAAAAGGCACCATTTTAGCACCTAAATCGGCATGTTTTTTTTCTAAACGGATGTGTTTTAAATCTTCTGATACTTCCATAATTTGCTAATTTTGAACAAATGTAGGATTTCTCAGAAATATTCAAATAAATATAACCGAAAATAGTAGTTTGTAAATAACCGGTTATACGATTCCTTGAAACCAAACTTGAAATAAACTTCCTACAACCGGAACTTCTACAGGTCTTCTGTCTATGGCATAATACAACCCGAAGAGCCATAGTACAACTGTAATTAACCTTGCCAAAAATAAAGTTAAGGGACCTATTAAAGGGAGAATAGAAAAAATAATCCCTATAACTGTTAAAGCCAAACCCAACAGATAAATCCCCAAAGCTTGACGTATATGAAATGCGGCAAAAGGACTTTTTACTACATTATTTTGATGTATTACAAATGCAATTATCCACCCCAAGGGTGTCAGGTAACTTAATACGGCTATTGTTCGTTCGTCAGTTTGGCTCATTTTTCAGGTTCTTTTTTGCAAATAACGACAATTTGACATAAATTCAAAAAATCTTATGCCATTTTTAACATCTAAATACATTGGTATATTATTTGACTAACACGTAAACAAAAACAAAAAAAGGAGATAAAACTATGAACTTTAACAATTTTACAATAAAATCGCAAGAAGCCATTCAGCAAGCGCAACAAATTGCTTCTGAATTAGGCCAACAAGCTATTGAAACCGGCCACATTTTAAAAGGAATTTTAACCGTGGACGAAAGCGTTACACCATTTTTATTAAAAAAATTAGGTGTAAACGTTGATATTTTTTCAAAAGCTGTAGATAAGATTGTAGAATCTTATCCAAAAGTAAGCGGTGGCGAACAATACTTATCGCGAAATGCCAACGCCGTTTTACAAAAAGCTGTTTCGTTGTTAAAAGAATTTAACGACGAATATGTAACTATAGAACATTTATTATTGGCATTATTAAGCGGAGGCGACAGCGTTGCTCAATTAATGAAAGATAATGGCATTAGAGAAAAAGAATTGAAAATGGCCATTCAAGAACTTCGAAAAGGTGAAAGAGCAACTACTGCAACTCAAGAAGATCGCTACAACGCACTGAATAAATATGCCAAAAACTTAAATAAATTGGCAAGAGAAAACAAACTCGACCCAGTTATCGGTAGAGATGAAGAAATTCGTCGAGTATTGCAAATATTGTCAAGAAGAACCAAAAACAACCCGATTTTAGTGGGTGAGCCCGGTGTAGGTAAAACAGCCATTGCCGAAGGTTTGGCGCACAGAATTATTTCCGGCGATGTTCCCGAAAACTTAAAAGACAAAGAAATTTACTCTTTGGATATGGGAGCTTTAATTGCCGGAGCCAAATACAAAGGAGAGTTTGAAGAGCGTTTAAAAAGCGTTGTAAAAGAAGTTACTTCTGCCGATGGTCAAATCATCTTATTTATAGATGAAATCCATACCTTGGTAGGTGCCGGTGGTGGAGAAGGCGCCATGGATGCCGCAAACATATTGAAACCGGCATTGGCACGTGGTGAATTACGCGCTATTGGAGCCTCAACACTAAGCGAGTACCAAAAATATTTTGAAAAAGATAAAGCGCTTGAACGTCGTTTCCAAAAAGTAATGGTTGACGAGCCAAGTACCGAAGATGCCATTTCCATTTTACGTGGTATTAAAGAAAAATACGAAGCGCATCACAAAGTACAAATTAAAGATGAGGCAATTATTGCAGCGGTAGAATTATCGCAACGATACATCACCGACCGCTTTTTGCCCGATAAAGCCATTGACTTAATTGACGAAGCGGCTGCACATTTACGTTTGCAAATAAACTCTAAACCCGAAGAGTTGGATGAAATTGAACGTAAAATAATGCAGTTGGAAATTGAGCGTGAAGCTATTAAGCGCGAGAATGATGAGAAAAAGCTCAAGTTGCTAAACGAAGAGTTGGCAAACTTACAAGAAAAACGCAACGAGCTTAAAAGTCAGTGGGAAGCCGAGAAAAACCTGTTGGATAAAATAAACCAAACCAAAGAAGAAATTGAAAACTTGCGTTTCGAAGCCGAACAAGCCGAACGTCAAGGTGATTTTGGAAAGGTTGCCGAAATCCGCTACGGAAGAATCAAAGAAGCTGAAGCTAAACTTGAGCAATACAAAAAAGAATTGCAAGAAATGCAAGCCAAACACAGCTTGATTAAAGAAGAAGTGGATTCGGAAGAAATTGCCGAAGTGGTAAGCAAATGGACAGGTATTCCGGTAAGCAAAATGCTCGAAAGCGAAAGAGAAAAACTATTGCGTTTAGAGGATGAATTGCACCGCAGAGTAGTAGGACAAGAAGACGCCATAAGAGCGGTAAGTGATGCCATAAGACGAAGCCGCGCCGGATTACAAGACGAAAAACGCCCGATAGGAAGTTTCATCTTCTTGGGAACTACCGGGGTAGGTAAAACCGAATTGGCAAAAGCATTGAGTGAGTTCTTGTTTAACGATGAAAACGCCATGGTGCGTATCGATATGAGTGAATACCAAGAACGACACAGTGTGTCTCGTTTGGTAGGAGCACCTCCCGGATACGTTGGATACGATGAAGGCGGCCAGTTAACTGAAGCCGTACGTCGCAAACCGTATTCGGTGGTATTGCTCGATGAGATTGAAAAAGCGCACCCCGATGTATTCAACATCTTGTTGCAAGTATTGGATGACGGTCGATTGACTGACAACAAAGGTCGTGTGGTAAACTTCAAAAACACCATCATTATCATGACTTCCAATATGGGAGCCGATGTAATACAATCAAACTTTGAAGGTTACGACAAACTGGCCGAAGCCGCTCGAGAAGAAGTGGTAGAATTGACTAAAAAACAAGTATTCGATTTATTGAAACAAAACATCCGACCCGAATTCTTGAACCGTATCGACGAAACAATTATGTTCCGTCCGTTAACAAAACAAGATGTGGTGGATATTGTTAAAATACAATTAGAAGGCTTGAAGAAAAAATTGGCCAAAAACGACATCACCATATCGGCAACCGATGCAGCCATCGAATACATTGCCGAAAGAGGTTACGACCCTCAATTTGGGGCAAGACCAGTAAAACGAGTATTACAACGCGAAGTATTGAACGAATTATCTAAAGATATACTCGCTCAAAAAGTTCGCCCCGAAGATGAAATTATCATCGACTTTAAAAACGGCAAACTCGTTTTCGAAAATGTTGTTCCGGTTGAACCGGTCAACGAAGAAAATAAATAATCAACCAACTTAAAAACCGGTGGAAATTATCCACCGGTTTTTTTATTTATCGTTATATTTACAAAAACTTTTAACACTATGGAAATAAAGATAGAATTTAACAAAACCATTAAAGAAATTCAAGACGAGTTTAGAAAAGAATTTCCTTTTTTAACCATCGAATTTTTTAAAAAACCGCATCACGAACACGAAGCATCTGCCGCAAAAGATATGTATCCACATACGATGAAGGTGAAAGAAATCAGCAGCAATCCGTCTGAAGGTGTGCTTGAAGTAAGAAAAGATATGACCGTAAAAGAATTGGAAGAAACGTTGGAGAAAAAATTCGGATTACACGCACAAATATTCCGCAAGCAACGTTTGGATTGGATTGAAACTACCTCTACCGACGATTGGACACTGGAAAAACAAAACCAAACAGGAGCAGAATATTAATCCATTATTTAAGGCAACTGATTAGTTGCCTTTTTTATTGATACAGAAATAACTCACCCACTAATTTTTTAGTAATTGTTCGTTAAATGCAACTCATCACTCAAGTAAAAATTCCCGGTTACGGATTAAAGATAAACCATCAACATAAATTATTCTTATCCGGCAGTTGCTTTGTTCAAAATATTTATCAAAAATTAAGCGATTATAAATTCGAAGCTTTACACAATCCGTTTGGTACAGTTTACAATCCGGTTTCCATAGCCAAACAACTCAACATATTACTTGGAAATTGCAATTATTCGCCTCCAATTTTAGTCAATGATGCTTGGGTAAGCACCGATTTTCACAGTTCTGTCAAAGCAAAATCAAAAAAAGAATTTGAACACACGCTCAATGCTATCATTGCGCATACCAAAAACTATATTACATCAGCCAATATTTTTATTTTCACCTTTGGATCGGCGTGGGTGTACAAAGACACAAAGAACAATGAATTGGCAGCCAATTGCCACAAATTACCGGCACATTTATTCAGCAAACATTTGCTGAGTATTGACGAAAGCAAGCAAGCCATAAAAGAAATAAAAAGCATTATACATGCTGTAAATCCCGATGCAAAATTTATTTTTACCATTAGTCCTGTCAGGTATATTCGTGATGGTTTTACCGAAAATAATCAAAGCAAAGGTGTTTTACATTTGGCATTAAAAGAAACATTAACAGAAGTGGATATTTATTTTCCGGCTTATGAAATTGTATTGGACGAATTACGCGATTATCGTTTTTTCGACCGTGATATGGTACACCCTAATGCGTTGGCTGTTGATTATGTATGGGAAAAATTCAGCCATGCTTTTTTTGATGAAAAAACTATCGTTTTAAACAAAACCATTGAAAAATTAAACAAACGGTTAGCACATAAGCCCTTTAATCCCGAAAGTGAAAAGCATCAATTATTTATTAAACAAACCGAAGCCGAACTGGCACTTTTACCCGAACATATTCGTCATCGATTTTAAAAATTCAAGCCGCCTTCCTTTTTATTTAGAATTATTCTAAATAAATTTGAAGTATGATTGACATTGCGCTACTTGATAACCGACCTATTTATACCAATGGGATAAAACAAATTATTTCTCTTACTCCCGGAAACAGAGTAGTGGGTGTATTCAGCAGTTTTGAATCGCTGTACGAAAACCTGAAAAAATATCACATAGACATTTTGATATTGGACCATACCAATCAACTTATTACTACCGAGGAATTGAATAAAATTACCGCCGAATTTGAACAGTTGAAAGTTATCAATATCACAAAAAAGTTACCCAAAGCCAAGATTATAGAAATTCTTAAAAACGGTGCCACCAGTTATTTACTGGATGATTGTGATGCTTTGGAGATAAATAATGCCATTAAAGAAACGTACAAAGGCAATCAGTTTTTTTGCAGTAAGGTAATGGATATTCTTACGCACAATAAAAACATTGAAGATGAAAATGCCGAGCTATCTGTCAGAGAACTTGAAATTATTGAGCTTATTGCCAAAGGGTTAACCAACAAACAAATTGCCGACAAGCTCTTTTTAAGTACACATACCGTAAATACGCATCGCAAAAATATTATGAAAAAGCTGGGAATAAAAAATACAGCCGGCATTGTTATTTATGCCTTTGAAGAAAATTTACTGGGATAATGAATACAAAAAAAGCCCGCTCAATTGAGCGGGCTTTTTTATGAGTTTAAACCAAACATTAAGCTTGAGCTTGCGGTCCGCCAAAATTCATCGGAAAAGGCGTTTTATCCTCTTTAATCTCGCCGTGTAATGCTTCATATTTTTGAATATTATCATTCAAAGCCATAAGCAATCTTTTGGCGTGTTGAGGCGTCATCACAATTCGCGATTTTACCTTGGCTTTTGGTACACCGGGCATTACTTTAATGAAATCAATCACAAACTCGGAATGTGAATGACTGATTACTGCCAAATTGGAATATATTCCGTCGGCTACCTCTTCGGAAAGCTCAATATTTAATTGATTTTGGTTATTGTCGTTATTATCCGTCATAATTATAGTTTTACGATTGTTTTAATTCTGCTTCTACCAATTCGTTGTATTCTTCTTTAGAACCAACAATAACATTTTGGAAGCGTCTCATTCCTGTACCTGCAGGGATTTTATGTCCTACAATTACATTTTCTTTCAATCCGCGTAAGTAGTCAACTTTACCACGAACTGCCGCTTCGTTCAATACTTTGGTAGTTTCTTGGAAAGATGCTGCAGAAATCCAACTTTCGGTTTGTAACGATGCACGTGTAATACCTTGCAATATCGGACGTGATGTTGCCGGAATAGCTTCACGAGCTTCGGCTAATTTTTTATCTTCACGTTTCAATTTAGAGTTTACATCGCGTAATTTACGTGCCGTGATAATCTGTCCTGCTTTCAAGTCAGAATCACCCGGTTCAGTAACAACCATCTTATCGAAAATCCAATCGTTCTCTTCCATGAACTCGTATTTATTTACGATATCATTTTCCAAGAAACGTGTATCTCCCGGATCTTCAATAACTACCTTACGCATCATTTGACGTACAATTACCTCAAAGTGCTTATCGTTGATTTTCACACCTTGTAAACGATATACCTCTTGTACTTCGTTCACCAAGTATTCTTGCACTTTTGTAGGTCCTTGAATAGCCAAAATATCGGCAGGGGTAATAGAACCTTCTGACAGTGGTTGACCGGCTTTTACAAAGTCATTTTCCTGTACTAAGATATGTTTAGAAAGATTAACCAAATATTTCTTCACTTCACCGGTACGCGAAGTAACGATGATTTCGCGGTTACCACGTTTAATTTTTCCAAATGATACAATTCCGTCAATTTCTGATACAACAGCAGGATTTGATGGGTTACGTGCTTCGAACAATTCGGTTACACGTGGAAGACCTCCCGTAATATCGCCCGTTTTACCGGATACACGAGGTATTTTCACCAATATCGCTCCTGCTTTTACTTTGGCACCGTCTTCAACGTTCAAGTGCGCTCCAACCGGTAAGTTGTAAGTTCTTTCTTCGCCTTTCCCTTTGATATGTAATACAGGTATTTTCTTTTTATCTCTGATTTCAGTAATTACTTTTTCGGTAAAACCGGTTTGTTCATCCGATTCTTCTTTATGAGTAACTCCTGCTTCAAGGTTTTCAAACTCAACCGTACCGTCAATTTCAGAAACGATTACAGCATTGTAAGGATCCCATTCACAAATAATATCACCTTTTTTCACTTTTTGTCCGTTCTTCACATATACATACGAACCGTAAGGGATATTATCCGTGGTTAGAACAACACCTGTTTTTTCATCTATAATTTTCATTTCGGCAGAACGACCGATTACCACTTCTTTTTTGTCGCCTAATGAATCGGTAGTTTCAATGGTTTTAAGTTCTTCAATCTCAATAATACCATTATAACGAGATTCGATGCGCGATTCGTCGGCAATTTTAGAAGCCGTACCACCTACGTGGAACGTACGAAGTGTAAGCTGTGTACCCGGTTCACCAATTGATTGAGCAGCAATTACACCAACTGCCTCTCCTACTTCTACCATTCTTCCTCTTGCCAAGTTACGTCCGTAACATTTAGCACAGATTCCTTTTTTCTCCTCACAAGTCAGTGCCGAGCGAATTTCTACTTCTTCAATTCCTGCATCTTCAATGGCTTTTGCCACTTCTTCTGTAATTTCATCACCTGAAGCAACAATTAACTCGTCGGTTTCAGGGTGATAAATATCGTGAACGGAAGTTCTTCCCAAAATTCTGTCATACAATGACTCAACAACTTCTTCTTTATTTTTAAGTGCTGTCATTACCAATCCGCGCAATGTTCCGCAATCATCATTATTTACAATAACATCTTGCGCAACATCAACCAAACGACGAGTCAAATAACCCGCATCGGCAGTTTTAAGAGCCGTATCGGCCAAACCTTTACGAGCACCGTGAGTAGAAATAAAGTACTCAAGAATTGAAAGTCCTTCTTTAAAGTTCGATAAAATTGGGTTTTCAATAATTTCTTGACCTCCGGTAGCTCCCGATTTTTGAGGTTTTGCCATCAGACCACGCATACCTGCCAACTGACGAATTTGCTCTTTCGAACCACGTGCTCCGGAATGGAACATCATATATATACTGTTAAAACCTTGTTTATCTTGCTCCAAGCGTTCCATTACTATATTGGTCAACTTGGTATTGGTATGTGTCCAAATATCAATAATCTGGTTGTAACGCTCGTTGTTGGTAATGAATCCCATATTATAGTTATTCATTACTTCGTCAACTTGTGCTTGTGCTTCCTGAATCATTTTTTCTTTTTCTTCAGGAATTATAACATCATCCAAGTTAAAGGATAATCCTCCGGTAAATGCCATACGGAAACCTAACTCTTTAATATCATCCAAAAACTGAACTGCACGAGCATTTCCGGCTTTATTCAATACATCGGCAATAATTCCACGTAATGATTTCTTTGTCAACAACTCATTGATATATCCTACTTCTTCTGGTACAACTTGGTTAAAAATAACACGACCACAAGTGGTTTCAATTGTTTCGTAAGTTGTTTCATCGCCTTTTTTCACAGGTATTCTTACCTTAATATAAGCGTGTAAATCCAACTTGCCTTCATTATGTGCAATAATTACTTCTTCGGCAGAATAGAAAGTTTTTCCTTCACCTTTTACCGGTTCTTCTTTAGTAGATTTTTTACCTTTTGTAATATAGTAAAGACCAAGTACCATATCTTGTGATGGTACGGTAATAGGCGAACCGTTAGCAGGGTTTAAGATATTATGTGCCGAAAGCATCAACATTTGGGCTTCCAAAATAGCGGCATTTCCCAATGGTAAGTGAACCGCCATTTGGTCACCGTCAAAGTCGGCGTTAAATGCAGTACATACCAGCGGGTGCAAACGAATGGCTTTTCCTTCGATTAATTTTGGTTGGAAAGCCTGAATACCCAAACGGTGAAGTGTTGGGGCACGGTTTAACAATACCGGATGTCCTTTTAATACATTTTCTAAAATGTCCCAAATAACAGGGTCTTTACGGTCAACAATTTTACGCGCCGATTTTACGGTTTTTACAATTCCTCTTTCAATTAATTTACGAATAATAAAAGGTTTGTAAAGCTCTGCAGCCATTCCTTTTGGAATACCACACTCGTGTAATTGTAAGTTTGGTCCTACAACAATTACAGAACGACCGGAATAATCAACTCGTTTACCTAAAAGGTTTTGACGGAAACGTCCGGATTTACCTTTTAAGCTGTCGGATAAAGATTTTAAAGCCCGGTTAGAGTCTGTTTTAACTGCAGAAGATTTTCTGGAGTTATCAAACAATGAATCAACCGCCTCTTGAAGCATACGTTTTTCGTTACGCAATATTACTTCAGGCGCTTTTATTTCCATTAAACGTTTCAAACGGTTGTTTCTGATAATTACACGACGGTAAAGGTCGTTCAAATCAGAGGTTGCAAAACGTCCACCATCCAATGGAACCAATGGTCGTAATTCCGGTGGAATAACCGGTACAACTTTGATAATCATCCATTCGGGACGGTTTTCGATATGACGATTTGCTTGACGGAAAGCTTCTACAACGTTTAGTCGTTTAAGTGCTTCGTTTTTACGTTGTTGAGATGTTTCTGTACTTGCTGCGTGGCGTAAATCAAATGATAATTGATCTAAATCCAAACGTTTTAATAATTCGTATAATGCTTCCGCCCCCATTTTGGCAATAAATTTATTTGGGTCGGAATCGTCTAGATATTGGTTTTCTTTTGGAACAGTTTCCAAAATATCCAAATATTCTTCTTCGGTTAAGAAGTCCATTTTTTGTAATGGCTCGCCTTCTTTATTTACGGCAGTACCCGGCTGAATAACCACGTAACGCTCGTAATAGATAATCATATCTAATTTTTTGGAAGGCAATCCCAACAAATATCCAATTTTATTGGGTAATGATTTGAAATACCATATATGTGCAACAGGAACCACCAAGTTGATGTGTCCCATTCGTTCGCGACGTACTTTTTTCTCCGTTACTTCAACTCCACAACGGTCGCAAACAATACCTTTATAGCGTATTCTTTTATATTTTCCACAGTGACATTCCCAATCTTTTACCGGACCAAAAATACGCTCACAAAACAAACCGTCTCTTTCGGGTTTGTATGTACGGTAATTAATGGTTTCGGGCTTTAACACTTCGCCTGATGATTTTTCTAAAATCATTTCCGGCGAAGCCAAACTGATTGTAATTTTTGAGAATTGACTGTTTACTTTATTATCTCGCTTGAAAGCCATGTTTATAAATTTTAATTTATACTAATTTTTAATCTAATGTAATGTTAAGAGCCAAACCATGAAGTTCGTGTAATAATACGTTGAACGATTCGGGTAATCCCGGAGTTGGCATATTATCACCTTTTACGATTGCTTCGTAAGCTTTTGCTCTTCCCACAACATCATCCGATTTAATGGTCAATAATTCTTGTAAGATGTTAGCGGCACCAAATGCTTCGATTGCCCATACCTCCATCTCTCCAAAACGCTGACCACCAAATTGTGCTTTACCACCTAATGGTTGCTGTGTAATTAACGAGTATGGTCCGATAGAACGGGCGTGCATTTTATCATCTACCATGTGGCCCAGTTTAATCATGTAAATGACACCAACAGTTGCCGGTTGATCGAAACGTTCTCCTGTTCCACCGTCGTACAAATATGTTTTACCATATCGCGGTACGCCTGCTTTATCGGTAAATTCGTTAATTTCATCAATAGAAGCTCCATCAAAAATTGGTGTAGCGAATTTTACGCCCAATTTTTCACCTGCCCAACCAAGAACGGTTTCATAAATCTGTCCCAAGTTCATACGAGATGGTACCCCTAACGGGTTAAGTACGATATCTACGGGTGTTCCGTCTTCGAGGAATGGCATATCTTCTTCACGCACAATTTTGGCAACAATACCTTTGTTACCGTGACGTCCTGCCATTTTATCCCCTACTTTCAACTTACGTTTTTTGGCTAAGTAAACTTTTGCCAATTGAACAATACCGTTTGGTAATTCATCACCGATGGTAATGTTATATTTTTTACGGTTAAATTCACCTAAAATTTGATTGGATTTTCTTTGATAATTCGTCAATAAACGTTTTATCAATCCGTCAATGTGCTCATCTCCTGTCCAATCATCTTTTTTAATGGTAATGAAATCTTCAACTTTGTCGAAATTCTTCTTGTTGAATTTTATTCCTTTTTTGATGATTTCTTCACCGTAATTATTATAAATTCCTTGCGAAGTTTTACCTTCAAGAAGTTTTAATAACCGTTCGATTAAATCGTTACGCAATGCTGCTTTTTCTCTTTCGAAATCTTCCTCGATTTTTGCTATAAGCAGTTTTTCTTGCGCACGTGTTTTACGGTCTTTAATGGTTTTTGTAAATAATTTTTTATCAATAACCACACCTTGTACCGATGGCGATACTTTTAGAGAAGCATCTTTAACATCACCGGCTTTTTCGCCAAAGATGGCGCGAAGTAATTTTTCTTCAGGTGTTGGGTCTGATTCTCCTTTTGGTGTAATTTTACCAATAAGTATATCGCCTTCTTTTACTTCGGCTCCAATACGAATTAAACCGTGTTCATCCAAATCTTTGGTAGCTTCTTCACTCACATTGGGAATATCGGGAGTAAACTCTTCCAATCCGCGTTTTGTATCGCGAACATCCATAGAGAACTCCTCAATATGTAATGATGTAAAGATATCGTCTTTTACAACTTTTTCAGAAATTACAATCGCATCCTCAAAGTTGTAACCTTGCCATGGCATAAAGGCTACTTTCAAGTTTCTACCTAAGGCCAACTCACCATTTTGTGTGGCATATCCTTCACATAAAACCTGACCTTTTTTAACACGTTCGCCTTTTCTAACAATTGGTTTAAGGTTAATGGTTGTATTTTGATTGGTTTTACGGAATTTGGTTAATTTATATGTTTTTAAATCACTGTCGAAAGAAACTAATTTATCATCCTCATCCATATCGTAGCGAATGATAATTTCCTGTGCATCTACATATTCAACTACTCCGTCTCCTTCGGCATTGATTAACACTCGAGAATCTTGTGCCACACGAGCTTCCAAACCGGTACCTACTATTGGAGACTCAGCTCTTAATAACGGTACTGCTTGACGTTGCATGTTTGCCCCCATCAATGCACGGTTGGCATCATCATGCTCCAAGAAAGGAATTAATGAGGCAGCTATTGAGGCAATTTGGTTTGGCGCTACGTCCATTAAATTAACTTGTTCGGGAGATGCAATTGGGAAATCACCTTCGAAACGAGCTTTAATTCGGTCGTTTAAGAAGTTTCCTTTTTCATCTATCGGTGCATTTGCTTGTGCAATGATTTTTTCGTCTTCTTCTTCGGCAGAAAGATAGATAACATCTTCATTTTTTAAATCTACTTTACCTTTTTCAACTTTACGATATGGTGTTTCGATAAATCCAAGGTTGTTTACCTTAGCATAAACCGCCAATGAAGAAATAAGACCAATATTCGGACCTTCAGGTGTTTCAATTGGACATAAACGTCCGTAATGTGTATAGTGAACGTCACGAACCTCGAAACCTGCTCTTTCTCTAGAAAGACCTCCGGGTCCTAAGGCAGATAAACGACGCTTGTGTGTTATCTCAGAAAGTGGATTGGTTTGATCCATAAATTGAGATAACTGATTGGTTCCGAAGAAAGAATTAATTACCGAAGATAATGTTTTTGCATTAATCAATTCGGTAGGTGTAAATACTTCATTATCGCGAACATTCATTCGCTCACGAATGGTACGAGCCATACGTGCCAAACCTACACCAAATTGATTGTATAATTGCTCACCCACAGTTCGTACACGACGGTTACTTAAGTGGTCGATATCATCTACGATTGCTTTTGAATTTATTAACTCAATTAAATGCTTGATGATAGAAATGATATCTTGTTTGGTAAGCGTTCTTTCGTGTTCAGAAATATCTAAGCCTAATTTTTTATTAATTCTGTAACGACCTACTTCGCCTAAGTCATAACGATTTTCGGAGAAGAATAATTTATCGATAATTCCACGAGCCGTTTCTTCATCCGGTGGCTCGGCATTACGTAATTGTCGATAAATGTAAACAACCGCTTCTTTTTCAGAGTTGGTTGGGTCTTTTTGAAGTGTGTTATATATGATTGAGAATTCAGATGAATCAACATCATCTTTATGTATAATGATTGTTTTTACACCTGACTCAAGAATTAAATCAATGTGTTCGGGCTCAATAACGGTTTCACGGTCAAGAATAACCTCATTTCGTTCGATAGATACAACTTCTCCTGTATCTTCATCAACAAAATCTTCTACCCATGATTTAAGAACACGTGCTGCCAACTTACGTCCGACAATTTTCTTTAATCCGGTTTTGGAAACTTTTACTTCATCGGCCAAATTAAAAATGTCTAATATATCACGGTCGGTTTCGTAACCGATGGCACGGAAAAGTGTAGTAACAGGTAATTTTTTCTTACGGTCGATGTAAGCATACATTACACTGTTAATATCAGTTGCAAATTCTATCCAAGAACCTTTAAACGGAATTACTCTGGCAGAATATAATTTAGTACCATTAGCATGGAAAGATTGACCGAAGAAAACACCCGGTGAACGATGCAACTGCGAAACAATTACACGCTCGGCTCCGTTAATAACAAATGTTCCTTTTGGAGTCATATAAGGAATTGTACCTAAATACACATCTTGCACGATTGTTTCGAAATCTTCGTGCTCAGGATCGGTACAATATAATTTCAATTTGGCTTTTAGAGGCACACTATATGTTAAACCTCTGTCAATACATTCTTCAATGGTATATCTTGGGGGGTCAACAAAGTAGTCTAAAAACTCCAATACAAACTGATTTCGAGCATCAGAAATTGGGAAGTTTTCACTGAATACTTTAAATAACCCTTCGTTTTTTCTATTTTCGGGAGATGAATCCAATTGAAGGAAATCTTCAAAGGATTTAATTTGTAGATCTAAAAAATCAGGATAAGGCAACTGATTTTTGATGGATGCAAAGCTGATACGTTCAGCTTTTTGATTTTTAATCATAGGATTAAATTTAAATTAAACTTAAGTAAAATACAGTTTAAACACAAAATGGTTTAGACCCAAACCGTTATACAGTTGGATCTAAACCTAAAAATTTAGGGGAACAGAAATTATTTGATTTCTACTTCTGCTCCGGCTTCTTCTAATTGAGTTTTTAAAGCTTCTGCTTCGTCTTTAGCAACACCTTCTTTGATAGCTTTTGGTGCGCCGTCAACTAATTCTTTAGCTTCTTTTAATCCTAATCCTGTTAATTCTTTCACTAATTTAACTACTGCTAATTTAGATCCACCAGGAGCTTTAAGGATTACATCAAATTCGGTTTTTTCTTCACCAGCACCTTCGCCACCACCGGCAGGTCCTGCTGCTACAGCAACTGCAGCTGCAGCCGGTTCAATACCGTATTCTTCTTTTAATATATCAGCTAATTCATTAACTTCTTTTACTGTTAAGTTAACTAATTGCTCTGCTAATTGTTTTAAATCTGCCATTTTTTTAAAATTTTAAAATGTTTGTTTTTAATTTATTTTTATTTAAGAGTGCGTACAAATAATAATTATTCTTTCTCTGCCAAAGCTTTAACCAATCCTGCAATTTTTTGTCCTGCAGAACCTTGAAGGCCAGAGATAACGTTTTTAGCCGGAGATTGAAGTAATGCAATGATATCACCGATAAGTTCTTCTTTAGATTTAATTGTTGTTAAGAAATCTAAGTTTTCATCGCCAATATATACAGATTCTTCAATCCAAGCTGCTTTTACGATGGGTTTTTCTGATTTTTTACGAAATGTTTTAATCACCTTTGCCGGTGCATTTCCTGCTTCTGCAAACATTAATGCACTTGGGCCTGCTAAAACATTGTAAAGTTCAGAATAGTCACCATCAAGTTTTTCAAGAGCTTTCTGTAAAAGTGTATTCTTTACTACTTTTAATTCTATATTTGCTTTGAAACAAGCTCTACGAAGGCTGGATGTTGTTGCTGCATCCAAACCCATCGTATCTGTAATATAAAAAGTAGAAGAACCACTCAATTTTTGAGATAACTCATCGATAAACTGATTTTTTTCTTCTCTAGTCATAGTTTTCTAAATTTATGAAACCGATTTTGGATCAACTTTTACTCCGGGACTCATAGTTGTTGAAAGCGTAACACTTTTGATATATGTTCCCTTAGCTGCCGCCGGTTTCAATTTAATAATTGTTTGAAGTAGTTCTTGGGCGTTATCTTTGATTTTATCTGCATCAAACGATACACGACCAATTGTAGAGTTAATGATACCGTATTTATCAACTTTAAAGTCGATTTTTCCGGCTTTCACTTCTTTTACAGCTTTTCCTACTTCCATGGTAACTGTACCTGATTTTGGGTTAGGCATTAAACCTCGAGGTCCTAAAATACGACCTAAGGCACCAACTTTACCCATAACTGCCGGCATTGTAATGATAACATCTACATCAGTCCATCCGCCTTTAATTTTTTCGATATATTCGTCTAAACCAACATAGTCGGCTCCGGCGTCTTTAGCTTCTTGCTCTTTATCGGGGGTACAAAGTACAAGTACTTTTACCGTTTTCCCGATTCCGTGCGGAAGCGCTACAGTACCTCGCACCATTTGATTGGCTTTACGAGGGTCTACGCCAAGACGAACACTCAAATCAACTGAGGCATCGAACTTTTCGAAAGATATATCTTTTACAATTTTTGCAGCCTCCTCGATAGCGTACAACTTATCATGATCATACTTGGATAATGCTGCTTTCATATTTTTTGATAATCTTGCCATTTTGTTTTATTTTTTAAATTTCAGATGGAAATTCTCCATCAACTGTAATACCCATGCTACGTGCAGTACCGGCTACCATTCTCATAGCAGACTCAACCTTAAAGCAGTTTAAGTCTGGCATCTTATCTTCGGCAATAGCTTTGATTTGATCCCATGTAACTTTAGCTACTTTTTTACGGTTTGGTTCGGGAGAGCCCTTTTTAATTTTGGCTGCTTCCATTAATTGAACTGCTGCCGGAGGAGTTTTGATAACAAAATCGAAAGATTTGTCAGAATAAACAGTAATAACTACCGGTAAAACTTTACCTGCTTTATCCTGAGTTCTTCCGTTGAATTGTTTACAGAACTCCATAATATTAACACCTTTGGCACCTAATGCAGGTCCTACGGGTGGAGAAGGATTGGCTGCACCCCCACGGATTTGTAATTTTATTAATGCACTTACTTCTTTAGCCATCGCTTATTTATTTAAATATACCTTACTTAATGGGAAGCTTTAATCATTAAGTTTGGTATGGTTTAACTTTCTTTTTCTACTTGTAAAAAGCTTAATTCCAATGGTTGTTTTCTTCCGAAAATTTTAACCATTACTTTTAATTTTTTCTTTTCTTCGTTTACTTCCTCAATTACACCTGAAAAACCGTTAAACGGTCCATCAATAACTTTAACATTTTCACCAACATAGAATGGTATGGTAATTTCTTCTTCGCTTTCTGCCAACTCATCTACTTTACCTAAAATTCTATTCACTTCTGATTGTCGTAAAGGTAATGGATCTCCACCTTTTTCGGCGCCTAAAAATCCAATTACGCCATTTACATTTTTTATTGTATGCGGTACTTCACCAATAAGGTCAGCTTCTACTAATATATATCCGGGGAAGAAACTTCTTTCTTTACTTATTTTCTTACCATTTCTGATTTGATATACTTTTTCGGTAGGTATAAGTATTTGAGATACGTATTGCTCTAAGCCGTTACGTACTATCTCATTTTCTATAAGCTGTTTAACTTTCTTTTCTTTACCGCTTATAGCTCTTACTACATACCATTTTTTTGTTTCTTCGCTCATTATTATGCAAATAAAGAATAAATAAATTTCATTACATAGCTAAAAGCACTATCTAAAACAAATATTGCCAATGCTATAATTACAGATGCTACCAATACAACAACTGCACTGTTTTGTAACTCTTCCCACGTTGGCCAAGATACCTTGTTTACCAATTCATCGGTAGCGTCTTCTATATATGCTATTATTTTCGACATCGTCTTTTTATATTTGCACGGGTGGAGAGACTCGAACTCCCAGCCAACGGTTTTGGAGACCGCTACTCTACCAATTGAGCTACACCCGTAAATTCATACTTTTACTATTTAATGGCTGCAAAAGTATAAACTTTTTTTGAAATATTACAATAAAATCCTAAAAAAAGGTATTCCGAAATGGAATACCTTTTTAGAAACTTATTATTAAATTACTTTAAGATTTCAGTAATTTGTCCTGCACCTACAGTTCTACCACCTTCACGGATTGCGAAACGTAAACCTTTGTTTAATGCTACAGGCACAATTAATTTAACCGTAATTGTAACATTATCACCAGGTAATACCATTTCACGACCTTCTTCCAAGAATATCTCTCCGGTTACGTCAGTAGTACGTAAGTAGAATTGAGGACGGTATTTATTGTGGAATGGAGTATGACGTCCACCTTCTTCTTTTTTAAGGATATAAACCTCAGCTTTAAACTCAGTATGAGGAGTGATTGTTCCGGGTTTAGCGATAACCATACCACGACGGATATCGGTTTTCTCAATACCTCTTAACAATAACCCTACGTTATCACCTGCTTCACCACGGTCAAGAATTTTTCTAAACATCTCAACTCCGGTAACAGTTGATTTCATTTTTTCATCTCCCATACCAATGATTTCTACTTCATCTCCGGTATTGATAACACCTGTTTCTATACGTCCTGTAGCAACAGTACCACGACCTGTAATTGAGAATACATCCTCAACAGGCATCAAGAATGGCTTATCTACATCACGCTCAGGTAACTCAATCCAGTTGTCAACTGCTTCCATTAATTCTTCAACAGTTTTTACCCATTTTTCTTCACCATTTAAAGCACCTAAAGCAGATCCTTTAATTACAGGAGTGTTATCTCCATCATAATCGTAGAAAGAAAGTAATTCACGAACTTCCATCTCTACAAGTTCCAATAATTCTTCGTCATCTACCATATCAACTTTGTTCAAGAATACAACGATTCTTGGCACACCTACCTGACGACCTAAAAGGATGTGCTCACGAGTTTGTGGCATAGGACCATCTGTTGCAGCAACAACTAAGATAGCACCATCCATTTGGGCAGCACCGGTAACCATGTTTTTAACGTAGTCGGCGTGACCTGGACAGTCTACGTGCGCATAGTGACGATTTGCAGTTTCATACTCCACGTGAGAAGTATTAATAGTAATACCTCTTTCTTTTTCTTCTGGAGCATTATCAATTGCGTCAAAATCTTTTTCTTGAGCTAAACCATGCTTTGCTAATACTTTTGTAATAGCAGCTGTTAGCGTTGTTTTTCCGTGGTCAACGTGACCAATTGTTCCGATATTTACGTGTGGTTTGGAACGTTGAAATGTTTCTTTTGCCATTGGTTTTCTATTTTTATATTCAACTTAATTATTTACACATTTAAAAAATACCTAAGCACAAAAGCAGAGCCAATGACGGGATTTGAACCCGTGACCTCTTCCTTACCAAGGAAGCGCTCTACCCCTGAGCTACATCGGCTTACCTTAAACTAAAAGAGCGGGAAACGGGATTCGAACCCGCGACCCTCAGCTTGGAAGGCTGATGCTCTAGCCAACTGAGCTACTCCCGCTTTTAGCTATTTAAGTACACCAAGCGCTCGGGCTTGATTTTTTTTGTGGGGAGAGCAGGATTCGAACCTACGAAGGCTAAGCCAACAGATTTACAGTCTGTCCTCGTTGACCGCTTGAGTATCTCCCCAACATTCCTTTAAAGAACCTGAGCCAGTGGAGGGATTCGAACCCCCGACCCGCTGATTACAAATCAGCTGCTCTGGCCAACTGAGCTACACTGGCATGCTGCATAAAAAAGCAGTCCTCTTTTAAAAGGACTGCAAATGTATAAATTTTTTTAATTCTATTAACAAATCAAAAAAAATATTTTTGATTTTTTTTATCTGTTTTTTTCTTCACACTTAACAGGTGTGCATATTTTTTTCATTTTCAATAAATTAGCTATATACTTCTTTCTTTTTCTTTATGTTTTTTTATTTGTCGCCGTAATGCTTCTATTGCTAAATCTACTGACTCTTCAAATGATTTGGATGTTTTTTTGGCAAAAGCATCATTTCCGGGAATGCTTAAACGAATTTCGGCAACTTTATTTTCAGGTGTCGCACCTTTTTCTACTTTTAGTATTACTTCTGCATCAATGATATGATCATAGAACTTGGTAAGTTTATTCACTCTTTCTTCTATGAAGTTTAATAATTTTTTGTCGGCATCAAAGTGCACTGAATGAATCTTTACATCTACTTTCATCTTTCTTATTTTTTCTTGTTAATAGCTATTGTTAATTAATTATAAAGTTATTGTTTTTTTTAATATCTATCAACCTCTTGGGTGGGCTTGTTTGTGAATTTTTTTTATTTTTTCTACTGTGTTATGTGTATATACCTGAGTAGCAGCCAAATTGGTGTGCCCTAAAATTTCTTTTATCGAGTTTAGGTCGGCACCGTTGCTTAACATGTGTGTGGCAAATGTATGACGTATAATATGTGGTGAACGTTTACTGATGGTGGTTACTTGATTTAAGTATTTTTTTACAATGGTATAAACGGTTCTCGGATTCAGCGGTTTGTGTTTTTCTGTTTCAAATAAATATGGGGTTTGGCAATTGTTGATTTCTTTTTGCTTTAAATATTGTCGTATGGTTGCATTTAATGTAGGGTGAATTGGCACGATACGCTCTTTGTTTCTTTTCCCTAATACTTTAATGGATTGATTATACAAATCGATATCGGTAATTTGCAAATTAATTAATTCGCTGCGGCGCATTCCGGTAAAATAAAACAGTTGTAATATCAATTTATCCCTCAACCCTTTTTCTGATTCTTCAAATTCAATCAATTCAAACAGGTTTTTCATTTCATTTTCGGGAACAAATACCGGCAGTCGTTTTTCAATTTTAGGTGCTATAATTTTTGCGGCAGGATTTGTTTTTATTCTGTCGGGTATGAGTAAAAATTTGTAAAATGAACGCAGTGTGGCAATTTTTCGATTGATAGTTCGGTTGGCAATGCCTTTTTCTTTTAATGCTACCATCCATGAGCGAATATGTTCTGCTTGAGCTTTATGGGGTAAAATTTCGAATTGAGTATTCAAAAATTTTTGAAATTGCAATAAATCATTTTGATAAGACAATACAGTATGAGCCGATAAACGACGCTCGTTTTGAAGATGTTGTATAAAAAGTTGAATGTATTTGTCCATAAAATCAGATGATAGAGAGCTCTTCTTGCTCTTTTAAAAATATACGGATGCTTTGTTGCATAGTTTCATTAAAATTATATTTAATATTTTGATGCAAATATTTTGTAATTGTATTTTTATTCATTGACGATACTTCTTGGTTAAAAAATTCATCTATGGACGGATTGATATTTTCAACCCCATACTCCAATGCCTTATTTATTTGTTGAAGAACTTCTTTGGGGACATTGTTTCGTGCTATCCAAACGGCAAAAACAAAAGGTAATTTTTTCCAATTATACCATTCTTCGGATAAATCAAAAATGTATTTTACATTATTTTCATGCTCAAATACACGGTCGCCAATAATTACTGCTGCCGATGTATCGGTTATTTGTTTTTCGTAACCTTTTGATGCTTGACGAAATTCGGGTTTTATTTTCCAATATTTTTCGGCTAGTAATTTTGCAAGTCTCACCGATGTTTTAGATTGATAATCCAGGGCTATGTCGGTAATTTCATTCAACGGCACTTGACTCATTAAGGTAACGGTACGTACTTTGTTTTCGGCACCAATGCAATAATCAGAAAAGATATGATAACCGGATAATTCGGTCAATGCCCCTACAGGTACCAAAGCTACATCTGCCAGATTATTTTTGAAATTTTCGGCACATAATGAAGGCATTGCCAAATTTAACTTCACAGGAAGGTTAGACTTTTTCAACCCATAAATAAATGGCCATGTATTGCTGTACGAAACTGCCGAGACATTATACTCTTTCATTATCTTTTTTTCTTAAATCCACTTTTTGATGTATAGCCAATGTTGCCGCCACTACTGAAATTATTGCGCCAAATCCGGCTAAGCTGTATCCGCAAAAGGGTATCATTAACAATAAAGAAAATACTGCACCATTGGTAACAGCTACTCCTTTATTTTGTCTTATAAATGCTACACTTTGTTTTACCGATAACCGACGGCGCTCATTAGTATAATCTATAAATGAAAAGCCATAAAAGTAGGACGATATAAAAAAAAGCGCGATTTGTGCCGCTATATTTATTATAGGAATAAAACTTAAAATAAAAGCCAAAATCACATATCCGGTTTCTATGAACATATTACGCAATGCAATGGCAACACCACGAACTATATCACGTACCAACTGGTCGGGATTAAACGGATAATGATTGCCTGTAAGAATTTCTTCGGTTTTTTCGCTCAATAATGCCAAAAAAGGTGACATTATAATTAAAGTCATGTATCCGCCCAAGTATGTAAAAGACAAGAAAAAAACAACCTTTAATATTATCCAAATTACGCCCGACATCAGCGATTTAAGATATTCGGCTCCCCAAAATTCGGCAGCATCAAGTGTTGTAAGGTTTAATAAATAGTCTTGTAATGCATCGGTTAAATAGCCAACGCCATAAATACCAAAAATAAACAACAGCAAGTTTATGGCTATGGGAACAAAGAAATACCCCCATAAATTGTATTTAAAAATAAACCCGATGGCTCTAAAGTACGTGTTTAATCCTAAAGCTATATCTTGAAAAAACTTATCCATTTCTTTATCAAAAATACAAAAAGGAGGCAATTGCCTCCTTTATTAATCATTAAAATTAGTTAATTCTATAATTATTGTTTTATAATTTTTGAAGTAAAGAATGATTGTCCGTTTGATAGCTTAACAAAATAAGTACCGGCAGGTAATTTTTGTACATCCACCTGCATTGTGTTTGCAGTGATATTTTGATACACAACTGTTTCTCCAAGTACGTTTAAAATTTCCAAGGTTTTAAACCCTGAAACATTTTTAACGGTCAAAACATTATTTGCCGGAACAGGATAAATATCAACATTTGTAAACAATGGATTATTTTCATTTACACTGTTTACAATTCCGTAAAACCAATCGTGCGCTCGTTTAATAATGCTTTTACGAACAGCGACATCAGAAACTTGCTCCATTCCTATTCCAATATACACTAATTTATAAGTTCCGTTTGTATAACGAACTCCGGAAATTTTAGAAGCCGAATTATTGTATTGGAAAATACTTGAAGCTCCATTAACCGGACTTATTTGGTCAGGATACATATTTCCGTTATAAGTATCTATTACTGCAGACGAACCTAAATCTCCAAAGATAACATCTGAAACATCGGCATTGATAAGGTTATTGGCAGTGCTTCCGTCGCTTACATAAGAAGCATGGAAATAATTGGTAAATAAATTTTGCGTTACAGATGTTCCATAACCACTTCCACTCATAATATCCCAAGCAATATCTTGCCCACAAACCATTACATTTCCGCCATTATCCATAAAAGTCATTAATGCATTGGCATCAGCATCCGAAAATGAAGGGAATGTCCATCCTACATTCATATAAATATTGTTCACACCTGAGAACTGTCCGGAGGTAATTGCTTTAACCATTACCTCAGCACTAGTGGAATCATAAGTAGTATTAGAAGCATAAGCTAAACCATCCATATACAAAGAGGTCCAATCATAAGATTTTCCATCTCCCCAAGCACCGCTTCCATCTACAACAACATCGGTTACTCCACTTACAACATACATTTTTTGCACCACTTTGTTATTGGGGTCGTTTACAGGCCAAAAAGATAATGTATAAGTAGCAATTTTGGGTGTATTATCGGGTGTTACATTTACTGTAACAGCAAGAGGTGAAGTTCCGGCAACTGTAATAGTATCTTGTGATGTATAGGTATTTGCACCTATAGAAAAATTCTCTGTCCATCCGGCAGGTGCATCGGTTGAAAGGTTCACAACAAAATCATTATTTCCGCTCAATGAAGAAGCAAAATTCATATTGAAAGACACTGTATTTCCGAAAGATGCATCTAATACTTCATTGGCTACATTTGTAAAACTTCCGTAATAGGGAGCGTGATTTCCGTCATCAACCGCATTAATCGGCACTTGTATTCCGGTAAGCACTTCTTGAGTGGTTTCTGTAACATATACGGCAACTTCGCAATTATTAATATCGAAAGGAATTCCATAAAAATCAGCAGGAACTGTTAAAGTATATGTTTTTGTGAAAACGGAACCGGCTGTGGTAGATGTAATGGTATCGCCCCATTGTCCGGTTAAAAATTCGCGAAACATGTGCAAATGATTGTATTGTCCGTTAATCCAATCATCGGGATTGTAAGAAGAAGCTCCGGTTTGTGGTCCCCATACCGAATCTTGTGTTAATGCCACATTGATAAAGTTTGTATCATTTGCCGCATTGCCTGTATAATATGCCTCAACGGTAATTGTCAATTCATTGGTTGAACTGTTGTAAGAAGTGGTTGCTCCAATATTTACCGGAGAAATATCACTTAATATTTCAGGAGCAACTTGCGCCCAATCTCCACGTCCCATTGCAGTACCACCGGCAGTTTGTTCGTGCCCCGGGAACACATGTCGATTCACTGTACCACACGGATAACCGGTTAAATTGGTTTGTGCAGCCAACGGGTCACCCCAAGGGGTACGAAAATCAGGTTCATTGCCTGAAGGAACGGCGTATCCACCTTGGTGAATATTCAACAATACCACTCTGCCTGGATAATCGGCTGCCAATTGCTTGGCTCGTTTGTGTCCATCAGGACAATAAGTACAATGAATCCCAGTATATTCTTCCAACACTACATTACGAAATTGAGGTGTTGTGGTAACTATGGTTTGAGATTGTATTCCGCTAATGGAAAACATCCCCATAAAAGCTAAAACAGATGTAACTATTTTTTTCATATCATTAATTGGTTTAAATTTGAAAAATTAAAAATAAATCATTTTTTTCAATTGTGCTAAAATTCTCCCGACTATTCTTGTAAAGCTATAATTTTACTTTATGTTTATATTGCCTGTTGTATATTTTGCCTTAATCTTACTGCTGATTATTAAAACCAATTGGTTTAACCTTGTACGTTTGCCCAAAATTTATTTAATAGCCGGTTTTGGTTTAAAAGTAATTACCGGAATTGCGTTGGGGCTTTTATACACTTATTATTACAACCCCGAAGATGCCGACACTTACCATTATTTTAATGATGCAAAGATTTTATTTGACAGTTTAAAGACAAATCCTCTTCATTATATAAAAATGATGATTGGTTGGGATTTAACCAATCCTGAAATTGAACCTTATTTTCATAAAATGAATTATTGGTTTAGTCAATGGGATAATACTTTACCAAACGAAAACCGGTTTATCATTCGCTTGCATGCTTTTTTAATGCTTTTTTCGTTAAAAAATTACTGGGTGCATGTTGTATTCTTTAATGTATTGTCATTTTATGCCATTCAGTATTTTTCACTCATCATCAAACGATTGACCAATATTAAAGTAATCGTTCCTTATCTTTTATTATTATTACTACCAACAGTAAACATTTGGTCGTCGGGTGTATTGAAAGAGCCACTTTATTTTTTAGGGTTGGCATTGGTGATGTATCAATTATTATTGCTGAATGATTTTTCGGAAAACAATCATAATAACAAACATTACTTTTTATTGGCACTTGGTTTTTGGCTGCTTTGGAAAACAAAGATTGTGCTGTTGATTCTCTATCTGACAGCTTACTTTCCCTACTATATTGCCAAGCATTTTAAAGTGAAAATTTCTTATATTATTGCAGGAATGTTTACAGTGGGACTTTATTTTTTACTTTTTACCGAAGGTGGGATGTTTATTTTGGAAATCATCAGCAAAAAACAACACGAGTTTTTTCAATTGGCATACTCTACACAAGCCGGCAGCAGTTTGTATTTACCTTCTTTATCAACCGACAATCCTCTAACCTTTATCAAGGCAATTCCTTATGCATTTTACAACGTAATTATTTTACCCTTGCCATGGCGAATCAATAAAATTGTTTACGTGCCTTATGTAGTAGAAAATTTATTTTTCTTTGGTATTTGGCTATTTATCTTTTTAAAAGCAAAAAAAATTATAAAAAAAGATATCCCGTTTGCATGGACACTTATACTATTTATCCTGAGCTATGGATTGTTGATAGGACTCACCACTCCTGTTTTAGGTGCTATTGTCCGTTATAAAGCTATTTTAACACCAATGATTTTAGCTCTAATAATTTACATGGTAAACCCAAATACATTACCCCCAAAATTAAAAAAGTTATGGATAACAAAATAAAATTAATGATGGTTTTGATTACGCTCTCATTTGCCTTATCGTCTTGTTCGGTAGAGGAAGCAGATGTTATCATCCACAATGCCACTGTGCATACTTTAGATGAATTGAACAGCAAAGCAGAAGCAATAGCCATTAAAAACGGAAAAATTATTGCCATTGGTCCTGAGCATGAAATAATGAATAAATATTATGCGCCCAATACGATTGATGCCCAAAAAGGGGGTGTATTCCCTGGATTTATTGACGGACATGCGCATTTAACCGGTTTTGCCAAAGGAAAACTGGAAGTAAGCCTTGTAGGAACAGCATCTTTTGAAGAAGTATTGGAACGGTGCAAAAATTTTAACCCTGTTGTTGAACACGAATGGTTGATTGGCAGAGGTTGGGACCAAAACGATTGGAATATAAAACAATTTCCGGATAATGTAACACTTTCGGAATTATTTCCGGATAAACCCGTAATGCTAACTCGCATTGACGGTCACGCAGCTTTATTGAACAAAAAAGCTCTTGAAATAGCCGGTTTTACTGTTGATACAAAAATACAAGGCGGGAAATTATTGAAAAAAACGGTGAACTGACCGGTGTTATTCTGGATAATGCCATTGAAGAAGTGAAAAAACACATTCCGGACTATACGTACGAACAAAAAAAGAAAGCATTTATTGAAGCTCAAAACGAACTATTGTCGTATGGATTAACCGGGGTGCACGATGCCGGAATTTCGCAAGAAGATTTGGCTTTTTTCAAAAAGTTGGAAGAAGAAGACATTTTGAAAATAAATATCTATGCCATGCTTTCCGTTACTACGGAAAACATTGATGAACTTCAAAATTTCACTCCCTACGAAAGCAAACATATCAGTGTAAAATCGGTAAAACTTTATGCCGATGGTGCATTAGGGTCTCGCGGGGCATGTTTACTTCAACCCTACGCCGATGACACCACCAACTATGGTTTTTTGTTATATCCAATCAGCTTTTTAGATTCGGTAGCACAAATTTGCTATGAAAAAAAAATCCAACTGTGCACGCATTGCATTGGTGATTCTGCCAATCGTGTGATGTTAAATATTTACAAAAAATACTTGCAAAAACCAAACGACAGACGTTGGCGAATTGAGCACGCACAAGTTATCCATCCCGACGACCGTGTTATTTTTAATGAAGTAACGGTTATACCTTCTGTTCAACCTACACATGCCACCTCGGATAAACCTTGGGTAGAATCTCGATTGGGAAAAAACAGACTCAATGAGGCGTATGCTTATCGTTCGTTATGGGAACAAAATAAATTGATAGCTTTGGGTACGGATTTTCCCGTTGAACATCCCAATCCACTATACACTTTTTACAGTGCGGTTTTCAGGAAAAATTTCTTTGTAAAAAATGATAAACCTTTTGCGCCGGAAGAAGCTTTAACTCCTTTGCAAACATTAAAAGGAATGACGATTTGGAACGCCATAGCTTCATTTTCCGAACAATCAAAAGGCAGCTTGGAAGTGGGTAAAGATGCCGATTTGGTTATATTAAATTACGATTTACTGCAAGCAGAAGAATCGATAATGGAAAAAACAGAAGTTTTATATACCTTTGTAAACGGTGAATCGGTTTTCAAAAAATAGCATTTTCACAGTCCTCTTTTTATTGGGCAGTTTTTACGGATTTGCACAGAAAAAAAGTAAACTCCTTCAAACTTGGGACCCAAAGACTTTAAAACAAGCCAACACAGCCATTAAGTATGAAGGATTAACTTTTCAAGAAAAAAAGGTCATCTATTACATTAATTTGGTAAGAATGAACGGGGCGCTTTTTGCCGAAACGTATCTGAAAGACTATTTGCACGACTGGAGAGTTCCTCGCACAAAATATGTTCGCTCATTGATAAAAACACTTAAAGAATTACCTTCTTTACCACCTTTACAACCTGACGACGACTTAATTAAAGAAGCTAAAAAACACGCCAAAGAAATGGGGAAATCGGGTAAAAAAGGACATAGAAGTTTAGATGGAAAAGGATATACCGAGCGAATGACTAAACTGAAAGAGAAATACAAAAAAATTAAAGAACTCAATCAATACGGATTGCCCGAAGCATTGGAAATTGTAATAGACCTGCTTTTGGATGAAGGTGTGGAAAGTTTAACACACCGAAGAGCGCTTCTTACTCCCAAGTATCAATATATTGGCGTAGGACTTACTTACCACAAAAAATGGGGCACCAATTGTTCTATTCTTTTGGCTTACTGATTACTCTTTGATAAGTTTTACAGAATACAACTCTTTATTTATTTGCATCACCACAAAGTACATTCCTTTTGGTAAAAAGCTGATATCAATAGTTTTATTCAAAAACATTTCGTTTGAATATCCTTTCACTAATTTACCTTCCATATTATATATGGCTAAGTAAGTGATTAAAGAATTTGCTTTAACCGTAATATTGTCTTTTGCAGGATTTGGATACATTTCAACACCTAAATGGCTTAGTTCTTCGATACCGTCACAAATGGTTACTACAAAAGTATCGGCATATTGAACCGAACATCCATTTGAATCTGTTGCATTAATTTCTACTATCAACATTCCCAAAACAGTAGCATTATAAACGGTATTGGCTGTTGTATCGCCATTATTCCACAACCAAGTGTTGTAATCGGAATCATTATCGAGTGTAACAAAAAGTTTTTCATCTTTACATAAAGTGTCTTTTACCGGATTATAAGAAAGCATTGGCTGAATAGATTGTAAAAATTGAATATTTACAGTATCACTATATGCTGTACAACCATTGGTATCGGTCATTTGTGCAAAATAATTCCCGGACGAGGTAACGGAAACTATATTCGTTGTATCACCTGTATTCCAAGTAATAGAATCAAAATATTGAGGATGATACAATTGTAAATCTACACTTTGCACATCACAATAAGGCGGCAAATTACCCAGCTTAATGCTATCAATAATTTCAGGATATACTTCAAAATAAGTTGTATCGGAATAAAACGTACAACCATATATATCTTGCCCGGAATAAAAATAATAACCGGTGTTTTGCACTTGTATTGAAGAAGATGTTGCTCCAATATTCCATAGATATGAAACTAAATTTGCATCAGCAAATAATGATACCGAATCATAATAACATTTTGGAGAAGTTCCGTTTGAGGTAATTGTTACAGAAGTAATTCCTGAAGAAAAAACTCTGGCAGTATCAGAAGTAACCGAACAGCCGTTACTGTCGGTAACGGTTACATAATATGCACCGGGAGAATTCACACTTATTGAGGAAGATGTTGCGCCATTACTCCAAGTATAATATTCATAACCCGTGTCAGCTTGAAAATTAAGAGTGTCTCCGGGACACAGGTAATAATTCCCTCCCGGATTAAAATTCAAAATAGGATCGGGTAAATTGATAAATTGCACGGTAAGTGTATCCGATTTTATTACACAACCATTTGTATCTGTTCCGGTAGCATAATAACTACCCGAAGCTGATGGAGAGATACTGAATGTGGTTTGAATATTATTCCAAAAAATGCTTTGTAATGCATTTGAATCTGCCCAAAATAAAACTACTGTATCACCCAAACAAACATTAAGATTGCCTAAATAAGATAAATTATAGTTTCCGGCAACAGCCGTAATACTAACCGTATCGGTATAATGGGTGCATCCTGCCGAGTCGGTAAAAGAAGCATAATAATTTCCTGATGCATTTACATAAATGGAATCATTCATTGCATTTGTATTCCATAAATAGTTGCTGTAAGAACTGTCTATTGTCAGCAAAGCCGAATCGCCGGAACAAACAACATTGCTTGATGCAGAAATATTTCTGTTTACTTGAATTTCATATACATATACAGTATCGGAAGTTCCTTTACAATTATGAATATCTTTGGTATCCAACCAATATTTCCCTGTATCGGAAACCGTGATGGAAGCAGTAGTTGCTCCTGTATTCCAAGTATATTGCGGAAATGCATTTAACGATTGTAAATTAATGGTAGAACCACTACAAAGGGCTACAGAGTCCGATAAATTTAAATAGGTTAAATCTGTGGGTTTACAAATTATACTAAAAAATCCATCGTAGTAAAATCCGCCGTAAGTGGTTTGCAAGCCATCAGCAGTTGTGAGGTTATCTGTTGCGTCGGTATGACCGGCTACTGCAAAATGATAACCGTCTATTGCGGCTAATGAGTGACCACTCTCATTACCTGTTCCTCCATAATATGTACTAAAAACCGGATTACACAATGTATCAAATGCAAGAAAAATATTATCAAATCCACCACCAAATGTATTTTGAAATGCATCGTTTGTTACATACATATCGGAACTGGAAGTATAACCAAATACATAAAGCAAACTGTCTTTATAGATTATTTCAGAAAGATAATCGGTACTGTTCCCACCAAAATAAGTAGCTTTATTTAACACCCCAGTATTGGCATCAAAATCAGCCAACAATCCGTCGTCTGTACTGTTTAAAACTGTTTGAAATGCTCCGGCAGTTGCAATATTTGCAGTACTCTCGGTAAAACCGGTAATAAACACACGGTTATTATGAACGACCAATGAATTTGCCAAATCTCTGTTTAGATCGCCATAATAAGTTCCCCACACAAGCGTACCTGTATTTGTCCATTTAGATACAAATATATCGGTTACACCGGCAATTGTAGTTTGGTAAGCGCCTGCAGTTGCAATATTTGCAGTACTTTGGGTATGCCCTGTAAGGAACACATTTCCCGAAGCGGATATATCAAGAGAAATACCATTATCGTTATTTCCTCCGCCGTAATAAGTACCGTAAATAAAAGTTCCGGTAGTATCAAATATGGAATAAAAAGCCATTGAACCTGGGCCTAAATAAGTTGGTTGATGTGCTCCCGCAGATGAAATATTATTTGAACTTACCGTATGCCCGGTCATAAACAGCTTACCATCATAATAATCAATATCATTTATAAAATCATGTCCGTCGCCACCATAATAGGTTCCCCATTTTAAAAATCCATCGGGCGAAAGCATGATTAAACAAGCGTCATCTGTACTGTTTAAAGATAATTGATGTGCACCGGATGTTGCAATACCCGAAGTACTGCTTGTATTTCCGGCAATAATTATATTATCATGGGCATCAATGGCTCCCGCACGAGTTCTTTCCGGACCTGTGCCTCCAAAATATGTAGCCCACAATCTGTTCCCGAGTGAATCAAATTTTGCTACAAACAAATCATAATCGGCACTTGCAATTGTACTTTGCTGACTACCAACTGTTGCAATGTTATTGGGGCTTAGCGTATATCCAAAAACAACACTGTTTTTCTTACTGTCTGTTCTTACTTTAAAAATATAATCAATATTGTTTCCTCCGTAATAGGTTCCATATTTAAGTGAATATGCTATCGGATCTATTACCATTATACCCGGTCTGTTTTGAGGCAAAATGTAATGCAATGCGTTATTTGTTGTTTTAACCTCTACCGAAGCCGGCTCTTTTTTATCCTCCAATTTATAATACACTTCAGGAAGTTTTTCACTGATTGAGAATTTTTTAACACTAATGTTAATTTCTTCATTTCCCTTACTGATTTTCCCGTTGGTTTTAATTACAAATTCGGGGCTATCATATTCCGGAGAGATATAAATGTCATATTTTAACACACCATCTTTGATGTAGAATTTTAAAAAGTTATTGGTTTCTTTATTGATATAAACAATTATATCATACTTTTCTGCTTTTAATTGCTTGCCTTCTTTAAAGAAATAAACCGGCTCTGTATTATCCTCTATTAACGCTGCTTTACCTAATTCCCAACCACCTTTGGGTAATTGAAAAGATAATTTATTTATACGGATTTTATCAAAATCTTGAAATTCTCTTTGTTTTTCATTTTTCTTTTTATTTTTTACCGGTTCGAAAAAATAATAGGCAAATTCATTATCATAAAACCCAACCATATAGCCATCGAGATTGGCATACACTCTTAAATTGGTATCGGCTACCTGCCCCAAATTTTGGATAAACTTCTCGTTACTTTGCGAATACAAACTAATTGACAAGAAGAAAATCAGATTGAAAAAAAGTTGCTTTTTGACCATTTTTGTTATTTATTTGAAAAAGAATTGCAATTTAATAAAATTGCTTTAATAAGGCAACCATTGTTAATAAATGGTCGTTTATTAGGAAATTAACCTATTCACCCCCCTTTCATTATGAAAAAAATATTATTTATTACTTTCATCTCATTAATTCTTCAAAAAACCACATATGCATGTTCACCTATTGCTGTTCCTGTATTATTGTCTCAAAACAATAATGGTTCTACACTAAATTTATACTGGCAATCGGTAACCAACTGGACATGTCAATATAATGTTGTAGTTGAAATTTCATGTAACGGTAACTTAATTATGACAAGTGTATCACCTTGTGTTAGTCAAAACGGAAGCTATAATGTACAATATCCTGTTCACTCTATTGACATATCAAGCTTATGCCCCGGCGAAACTTATCAATTTAGAGCCAAGGAATGTTCTTGTGGTTCAACATCCTATTGCGGTGGATGGTCGAGTAACTTTTCATTTACTGTATCCGGCACAAATGCTTTTCAAGTAACGGCAACACCACAAACAGACACTATTTGCTTAGGTGATTGTATCAATTTATCTGCAGTTGCTTCAGGCAATTGCCAACCCGGAATCTCATACACATGGGATAACGGAATGACCGGGCAAAATATTTCGGTTTGCCCGACAACAAACACTTCTTATGTAGTTACAGCTACAACACAAGGTATATGTGCCTCAATTACTGCAACAGATACCGTTACAATTTATGTAGATGCACCTCCCACTGCCGGAAGCATTTCGGCAAACCCCGACCCTATTTGCATCAACGACACTACTCATCTTACATTATCCGGTTACCAAATCTACAATGGTACGTTTCAATGGTATAACAGCACTTCTGCTAGCGGTCCATGGACAGCTATTCCAAACTCTAACACAGATAACATAGGTACAGGCCCTCTAACAAACAATCCTTATTTTAAAGTAGTTGTAGTAAACTCTTGCGGTAAAGATTCTGCATTTTATACGGTAGATATACATTTATTACCAACTCCGGACTTTACTTACGATACGGTTTGTGAGAATACACCTCCAACATTTTTATATGATGCATCGACAGCTTACAACGGTGATATTGTAAATAATTGGCAATGGGATTTTAACAATGGAGCAGGTAACTCAACAGCACAAAACCCTTCCTTCAACTTTGGGGCTGCAGGTGATTATCCCGTGCAACTTATTGCTACTACAAATTTTGGTTGTGTAGATTCTGTGACAAAAAATATTCATGTTTATCAAAAACCAACTTCGCAATTCTCATTTTATGATGATTGTGTATACAACTCCGCTCCTTTTACCGATTTATCTGTTGCCAATGAACCCGGAGCAACCATCTCTGCTTGGAACTGGACTTTTGGTGATGGAGGCTCTACCAACACTCAAAATCCTTCTCATCAATATAACACTGATGGTGATTATATTGTTCAGCTTATTGTTACTTCTTCGGTAGGTTGTATGGA
>MDTD01077461.1_pt1 | contig 81148 bp, 68 predicted proteins | sample 811221 | NCBI WGS metagenome assembly MDTD01 (sample SAMN05326646, study PRJNA326480) | marine metagenome | isolation source: seawater | place: Pacific Ocean: South West | collected 2011 | reverse complement strand
TGGAAGAACGCGCTGCCGATCACCGCACCGGCGAACCCACCGCTGACCAGTCGAGCGATGAACTGCGGGGCGACTTTCCGGCTCGGAGTGCTCGGCAACTGGTCGGTGACCAGTTCGACGATCAGGAAAATGGTCAGCACCGTGACCGTGATCGGATGGGCCATCCACTCCGACCACTTGTCGGTCACGTCGATCCAGCCGAGCATCGCCCCCCAGGCCACCGCCGCCGGCGGAGTCATCGCGCGCAGACCGGCGACCACGCCGATCAGTAAGGCCAACAGAAGTACGGAAACCAGCGTCATCGGACCTCCGACGGGTGGATGGACATCCGGACGCTAACACGGTCGACGACGACGTGAGCGGTCTCGATCAGAAGCGGCAGAACCGGATGTCAGAAGCCAGAATCGCCTTGGCGCCGATGGCCGCCAGTTCGTCCATGATCGCGTTGACGTCCCGACGCGGCACCAGCGCCCGCACCGCCACCCAACCGGGGTCGGCCAGTGGCGCGATGGTCGGCGACTCCAGCCCCGGTGTCACCTCGGTGGCCCTCTCGAGGAGTGGACGGGGGCAGTCGTAGTCCAGCATCAGATACTGCTGACCGAACACCACCCCTTGCACCCGGCCTGCCAACTGGGCGCGCGCGGCGGCCTTCTCGCTGTCGGCGGGCTCCCCGGCGTCGTCCTGCTCGATGAGCACGGCCTCGGAGTCGCACAGCGGTTCACCGAACGCCGCGAGGTTGTGCAGGCCCAGTGTGCGCCCGGACCCGACGACGTCGGCGATCGCATCGGCCACGCCGAGTTGCACCGAGATCTCCACCGCACCGTCAAGGCGAATCACCGTAGCCTCGATCCCTCTGGCCGACAGATCTTTTCGGACGATGTTCGGAAAGGCCGTGGCGATCCGCTTCCCGGCAAGATCCTCGACGCGCCACGGCCGTCCGGCGGGTGCCGCGTAACGAAACGTCGAGGAACCGAAGCCCAGCGCCAGCCGTTCCCGCACCGGTGCATCGGATTCGCGGGCCAGGTCGCGGCCGGTGATGCCGAAGTCCAGTTCCCCGGAACCGACGTAGATCGCGATATCCTTCGGCCGCAGGAAGAAGAACTCGACGTTGTTGGCTGGATCGACGACCGTCAGATCCTTACCGTCGGTGCGCCGGCGGTAGCCGGCCTCGGACAGGATCTCGGCGGCCGGTTCGCTCAGGGTGCCCTTGTTGGGGACCGCCACGCGCAGCATGGCTCACAGCCTCCGGTACACGTCGTCGAGGGACAGCCCCCGCGAGAGCATCAGCACCTGCGTCCAGTAGAGCAGCTGGCTGATCTCCTCGGCCAACGCCTCGTCACCCTCGTGTTCGGCGGCCAGCCACACCTCGCCGGCCTCCTCGAGGATCTTCTTGCCGATACCGTGCACACCGCCGTCGAGGGCCGCGACGGTGCCGCTGCCGGTGGGGCGGGTGCGCGCACGCTCACTCAACTCGGCGAACAGCGCGTCGAAGGTCTTCACGGCCTGCGATTGTGTCACGACCGGGCTGTGCGGCTGCCATCGGCCGTGGGTTGTCGAGGCGCCACGGCCGTGCCGCGCTCACTGGGGCGACGGGCGGGCGACGTGCGCCTCGTTGTGCATCTCCTCCAACGTCTTGCCCTTTGTCTCCTCCACCCAGCGCCACACGAACAGCAGCGACAGCACCGCGCACAGGGCGTAGAAGCCGTAGGCGAACCCGAGCACGTCACGCAGGCCAGGGAAGGTGACGGTGATCAGCCAGTTCGCCGTCCACTGGCCGGCGGCGGCCAGACCGAGTGCCGCCGCCCGGATGCGGTTGGGGAACATCTCACCGAGCAGCACCCACACCACCGGCCCCCAGGACATCCCGAACGACACGACGAACAGGTTCGCCGCGATCAGCGCGACCGGCCCGGCCACATCGCCGAGCTGGGGCTGGCCGTCGACCAGCGGCGCCGTGCCGAAGATCACGGCCATGGTGCCCAGCGTGACGGCCATCCCGGTCGAACCGACCAGGAGCAGCGGTTTGCGGCCGACCTTGTCGATCAGCGCTATCGCGATCAGCGTGGTCGCGATGTTGGTGACCGAGGTGATCACGGTGATCGTGAACGACGAACTCTCGTCGAAGCCCACCGCCTGCCACAGGACGTTCGAGTAGTAGAAGATCACGTTGATCCCGACGAACTGCTGGAAGATCGACAGGCCCAGGCCGACCCACACGATGCCGTACAGCCCGCCGATGATCGCCACACCGATGAGCAGCGCGAGGAAGACCGCGGCAAGCACCCACATCCCGAAGCCGAACGCTGCTACTGCCAGCACGGCGAGCACCGACAACAGCCACCACAGGTAGTCGCGGATCCAGTTGATCAAGCCGGAGGCGACCTCGTCGTCCGGCCGCTCGCGGGACAGGTCACGCCACGACCGTTTCTTCTCCGCGTGCAGTGAATCCTGGATGCGGTTGATGGTGATCTCGAGGTTCTTCTCCCCCAGCAACCGGGTGAGCACCCGGCGGGCCTCGGGGATGCGATGCGTGGCAACCAGATAGCGCGGCGACTCCGGGATCGTGAAGGCCAGCAGACCATAGGCCAGTGCGGGGATGATCTCGGCCAGGAACATCCACCGCCAGGCCTGCATACCCAGCCACAGCTCCTCGTTGGAGCCGCCCGCAGCCTCGGCCAGCAGCCAGTCGACGGCCAATGACACGAAGATGCCGCTGACGATGGCCAACTGTTGCAGGGAGCCGAGCCGACCGCGGATGCGTTCGGGCGACGTTTCGGCGATGTAGGCGGGCGCGATCACCGATGCGATGCCGACCGCGACGCCGCCGACGACGCGGAAGACCACGATCAACCAGATGTTGGTGCCGATGCCCGTGACCACCGCACTGATCAGGAACAGCGCCGCGGCCAGCTTCATCACCCACAGCCGGCCCATCGCGTCGGCGAGGCGCCCGGCGGTCAGCGCGCCGACGGCGGCGCCCAGCAGCGCCGAGGCGACCGCGAAGCCGAGGGTCGCGTCACTGATCGCGAACTCCTCCTGCAGGGCGCTGACGGCACCGTTGATCACGGCGCTGTCGTAGCCGAACAACAGGCCGCCGAGCGCGGCCACCGAGGCCACCCGCAGCGCGCTGCGTCCGGAGCTGAACTCGGTGCCGGCGCCGGCTCCGCCGCCGTCTCCTCTGGCCATGCCACGACCCCCTTCTCGACTCGGCTATGAGATCGATCACAGCTACGATCGCACACAACACCGATCGCCCGGACCGATATCGGGGGGTGTGCGGCCGGGTCAGGCGGTACGGTCGCGGGCCTTGCGGTCGATCTCGCGATACACCCGGCGCAGCGCCGCGGCGTCGAGACCGGCCAGCGACTCGGCATGTCGGCGCCGCTCACTCCCGGGCACCGGCACGTCGTTGGGTACGACCAGGACCGCACAGCCCGCACGTTCGGCCGCCGTCGACCCCGTCACCGAGTCCTCGATCGCCAGACAGTCGCCGGGTTCTACCCCGAGCAATTCGGCAGCCCGCAGATAGGGGTCGGGGGCGGGTTTTCCGCTGGGGACCTCATCGCCGCACACCGTCACCGTGAAGTAGTGCCGCCCGATGCTGTTGAGCGCGCGCTCCGCCAGCTCCCGTTGCGTGTTCGTCACCAACGCCATCGGAACAGCTTCGGAAACAAGTGCTTCCAACATCTCCCGGGCACCCGGACACCACGGCAGGCCACCGTCGAAGAGGTCGGCGGTGTGGTCGTGCAGCCACTGGATCGACCCGGCGATCGCGGCCGGATCGTGATCCAGGCCAAGCTCGGTGTACACCGTGACCATGGTCTCTTCAGCCGAGGCACCCACCAACGCGCTACGGGTGTGGCGGCTCATCGTCGCGCCGTGGAACTCGTAGAGCTTGTTGAGCGAGATGTCCCAAAGCTTCTCGGAGTCGACAAGGGTGCCATCCATGTCCCACAACACCGCTCGCACCCGGCAATTCTGCCACGCGGAAAGCGGGCGACGCGAACCGCTCGACATGCGAACAACCGTGATCTGCACGATTCTTTGACGATGGCGGCTCCGACCATCGCGAACAAGCCCAAGCGCGTGCACCCGGTAGACGAGGTGCTGCCGGTCCCCAAACTGGCGACCTACGGCTTCCAGCACGTGGTCGCGTTCTACGCGGGCGCGGTCCTGGTGCCCATCATCATCGCCGGGGCGGTCGGACTCACCGATGAGGAACTCGTCAAACTCATCACCGCCGATCTGTTCACCTGCGGGATCGCCTCGATCATCCAGGCCGTCGGGTTCTGGAAGGTCGGTGTGCGGCTGCCCCTGCTGCAAGGCGTGACCTTCGCCGGAGTCGCCCCGATCATCGCGATCGGGCTGGCCAACGGAGGCGGCTCGGCCAGCATGCTCTACGTCTACGGCGCGGTCATCGTCGCCGGCATCTTCGCGTTCGCCATCGCGCCCGTTTTCATCAAACTGCTCAAGTTCTTCCCCCCGGTGGTCACCGGCACGCTGATCACCGTCATCGGCCTGGCCCTGGTCCCGGTCGGCGCCATGGACGCCGTCACCAATCCCGCCACCCACGAGCCGGACCCCACCAACATCCGCTGGTTCCTCTATGCGCTCGGCACCATCGCGGTCATCGTCGCGATCCAGCGGCTCTTCCGCGGCTTCATCGCCACCATCGCCGTGCTGCTCGGGCTGGTGATCGGTTGCACAGTCGCCTATGCGCTGGGTGACATGAACTTCGACCGCGTCGGCGAGGCCGCTGCTGTGGGATTCACCCCGCCGTTCCTGTTCGGCATGCCGAAATTCGACTTCGTCGCGTGTCTGACCATGATGATCGTGATGCTGATCATCGCGGTGGAGTCGACCGGATCGACCATCGCCACCGGGGAGATCGTCGGCAAGCGGATCAAGGCAGAGAACATCGGCAACATGTTGCGCGCCGACGGGGTGGCCACCACCATCGGCGGCATCTTCAACTCGTTCCCGTACACCGCGTTCTCCGAGAACGTCGGACTGGTCCGGCTCACCGGGATCAAGAGCCGCTGGGTGGTAGCCGCGGCCGGCGTGTTCATGATCCTGCTCGGGTTCCTGCCCAAGGTGGCCGCGATCGTCGCCTCGATCCCCAACCCGGTGCTCGGCGGCGCGGCACTGACGTTGTTCGCCACCGTGGCCGCGGTCGGGATCCAGACGCTGGGCAAAGTGGATTTCACCGATCACCGCAACCTGATCATCGTCACCACCAGCCTGGCGCTGGCGCTGTGGGTCACCGCCTATCCCGACATCGCCCAGGGTATGCCGACCGGACTGGACCTCATCTTCGGAAGCGGCATCAGCATCGGGGCGGTCAGCGCCATCCTGCTCAACATCGTCTTCTTCCACACCGGCTCTCATGGACCACGGGTGGCAGGCGGCGGCTCGATCACCCTCAACGAGGTGAATTCGATGACCCGGGAACGTTTTACCGAGGTGTTCGGCCACGTCGTACAGGATGTGCCGTGGGCGGTCGACCGCGCCTACGACCAGCGTCCGTTCGCGAGCACGAAGCAACTGCGCGAGTCTTTCCAGGACGCGGTGCTCACTGGCTCCTCCGAACAGCAGCTGGAACTGCTCAACGCGTTCCACGATCTCGGCGCCGAAGACGAGACCGGCCACGCGTTGGCCGCCGACCACAGCGCGCTGTCGAAGCTGGATGAAGACGACCACAACGACGTCGTCGATCTGGCCACCGCGTACCGGGAGCACTTCGGCTTCCCGCTGGTGATCTGCGCCCGCGAAACCACGCATTTCGATCGGGTGCTGCAGAACGGGTGGTCACGGATGGACAATTCGCCCGGCGCGGAGAAGGCGTTCGCGCTCATCGAGGTCGCCAAGATCGCCAACTACCGGTTCACCGACCTGGTCGACAACGCCAATCCCATTGCCTCGGCACGATTCAGCCGGTTGGACGAAATCCTCTAGATGACCGCGGGAATAGAGGGCTTCAACCGGCTGTCCGAACGGCAGCGGATGCATCTGCTGTTCGAGGTGTGCTCCTCGACGATCTGGGCCCGCCGGGTGCTGGCCGGCGGGCCGTTCCGCGACGCAGAGGCGTTGTTCGACCGCGCCGACCGAGTGCTCGCCGAGCTACCCGACGCCGAGTTGGATGCGGCACTGGACGGCCATCCCCGGATCGGCGCCAAGGCCGACAATCCCAGCTCGGCGCGCGAACAGGCGCGTGTCGCCGACGCCACCGATGCGGTCAAGGCCGAGTTGGCCGAGAAGAACCGCGCCTACGACGACAAGTTCGGCTACGTGTACCTGGTGTGCGCGAGCGGACGCACCGCCGAGGAGCTGCTGGCCATCCTGACCGATCGGCTCGACAATGATCCCGAGACCGAACGTCGGGTGATGCGCTCGGAGTTGGCAAAGATCAACCGGTTGCGGCTCGAGCGTCTACTGATGAGGGAGGCCCCGTGACAGCCGAGCGAGGAGCGAAGGCGGATCGCGCATGAGGGCCGAGCGAGGAGCGAAGGCGGATCGCGCATGAGGGCCGAGCGAGGAGCGAAGGCGGATCGCGCATGAGTTTGTCCACCCATGTGCTCGACGCGGTCTCCGGTACCCCGGCCGTCGGGGTCGCCGTCACGCTGACCGACTCCGCATCGAACGTGCTGACCGCCGCGGTCACCGACGGGGACGGCCGCGTGAAGGACCTCGCCGACTTTCTGTCACCCGGCACCTACCGGCTGGCCTTCGACACCGCAGGCTATTTCGCCGTCGTCGGTGTCCCGGCGTTCTACCCGGAGGTGGTGATCGCCTTCGAGGTCACCGACCCGGCCGCGCATTATCACGTGCCGCTGCTGCTCTCCCCGTACGCCTACTCCACCTACCGCGGAAGCTGACGAGGATGGAAACGCACCAATGAAAGCGGTCATCATCGGCGCCGGAATGGGCGGAATGAGCGCGGCGATCGCGCTGCGCCAGATCGGTATCGACACCGAGGTCTACGAACGGGTCACCGAGAACAAGCCGGTCGGCGCCGCGATCTCGGTGTGGTCCAACGGGGTCAAGTGCCTCAATCACCTCGGCCTGGAAGAACAGACCGCGCGACTGGGCGGGATCGTCGACACGATGAGCTACCTCGACGCCCACACCGGTGAGACGATGTGCCGGTTCTCCATGCAGCCGTTGATCGACGAGGTCGGCCAGCGCCCCTACCCCATCGCGCGCGCCGAACTCCAGGCGATGCTGATGGAGGCCTACGGCATGGACGAGATCAACTTCGGGATGAAGATGGTCGGCGTCGCCGACGGCGCCGACGAGGCCACCGCGACGTTCGCCGACGGGACCACGGTGTCGGCCGACGTGATCATCGGCGCCGACGGGGCCAGTTCGATCACCCGGGAGTACGTGCTGGGCGGACCGGTGACCCGGCGCTACGCCGGGTACGTCAACTTCAACGGCCTGGTCGAGACCGACGACGCGATCGGCCCTGCCACCGAGTGGACCACCTACGTCGGTGACGGCAAACGGGTCTCGGTGATGCCGGTGTCCGACGGCCGGTTCTACTTCTTCTTCGACGTGGTGATGCCGGAGGACTCTGACGAGAAGGAGAACTACGAGCGCGGCGACGCACGAGAGGTGCTGCGCGGGCACTTCGGCGACTGGGCACCCGGGGTGCAGACCTTGATCGACAAATTGGATCCGATGGCCACCAACCGCGTGGAAATCCTCGACCTCGACCCGTTCCACACCTGGGTCAAGGGTCGGGTCGCCGTGCTCGGCGATGCCGCCCACAACACCACTCCCGACATCGGTCAGGGTGGGTGCTCGGCGATGGAGGACGCCGTCGCACTGCAGTGGGCGTTCCGCGACCACCCCGGCGATGTGCATGCAGCGCTGCTGGCCTATCAGCAGGCGCGCTCCGAGCGAGCAGCGGATCTGGTGCTGCGGGCCCGTAAACGCTGCGACGTCACCCACGGCAAGGACCCGGAGAAGACCGCCGAGTGGTACGAGGAGCTACGACACGAAGACGGTAGCAACGTCATTCGCGGAATCGTCGGCAACATCATGGGTGGACCCGTGACCCCGGTCAGCTGAACACGATGGACCTCAACACCGTCGAGACGACGAGCACACCGACCCACCGCGACGAACTGTGGCCGCTCGACCCGGCGGACGCGATCCTCGCCGGGGGCACATGGCTGTTCTCCGAGCCGCAGCCGCACATCCGCCGACTGGTCGACATCACCCGGCTGGGCTGGGAACCCGTCACGGTGTCCGATGACGGTGTCGAGCTGGCCGCGACCGCGACGGTGGCTGAGGTGTCGCGCCTGTCGGCGCGGCTGCAGGCGGAACGCCCCGACTGGACAGCTGCACCGCTGCTGCATCAATGCTGCACCGCGCTGCTGGCTTCGTTCAAGATCTGGACCAGCGCCACCGTCGGCGGCAACATCTGCCTGGCTTTTCCGGCCGGCTCGATGATCTCGCTCGGTGCGGCGCTGGACGCGGAGGTCACCGTGTGGCGCGGCGACGGCAGCGACTACCGGATGTCGATCACCGAGTTCGTCACCGGCTCGGGTGCCACCGCACTCGCCCCTGGCGAGATCCTGCGGTCGGTCCGGCTTCCCGCCGCCGCACTGCGCGCCGCGACCGCCTACCGCAAGGTGGCGCCGTCGCCGCTCGGCCGTTCGGGCGTCGTGGTGATCGGGCGCCGCGACACCGTCGCCGACGGGCGCCGTTTCGTTCTGTCGGTGACCGCCGCTACCACCCGACCGCACGTGTTCGACTTCGGCGCCGTGCCGAGCGCGCTCGAGCTCGAAGCGGCACACGCCACGATTCCTGACACGGCGTGGACCCTGGATGCCCACGGCGACCCCGACTGGCGGCGCGCAGTTGCGCTGGTTCTGGCCCAACAGATCCGCCGCGAGCTGGCATGAGCATCCGAGTCAACGGCGAAGAGCAGCAGGGCGATCCGCGCCCCGGCCAGTGTCTGCGAACGTTCCTCCGTGAACGTGGACACACCGAGGTCAAGAAAGGATGTGACGCCGGCGACTGCGGCGCGTGTTCGGTGCTGGTCGACGGCGAGGCCGTGCATTCGTGTGTCTTCCCGGCGTTTCGTGCCGAGGACCGTGACGTCACCACCGTCGCCGGACTGGGCGGCCCGGACGACCTGCACCCGCTGCAGCGTCGATTCGTCGAAGCCGCCGGCTTTCAGTGCGGCTTCTGCACGGCAGGGATGATCACCACGGCCGCGACCCTGTCCGACGACCAGCTCGCCGAGCTCCCCCAGTCGTTGAAGGGAAACCTGTGCCGCTGCACCGGTTACCGCGCCATCCGTGACGCCCTGGATGGCCGGGTCAACGTCGAGAAGTCCGGAGGTGTCGGCGACTCGGTGGCCGCACCGGCCGCGGTGCGCGTCGTCACCGGCACCGAGCAGTACACAATGGACTTCGAGCCGCCCGGGCTGCTGCATCTGGCAGTGTTGTCGAGTGCGGTGGCGCACGCCAAGATCCTCGACATCGACACCAGCGCCGCCGAAGCGGTCGACGGAGTGCACCTGATCCTGACCCACCGCGACAGCCCGGACGTGGCGTTCTCCACGGCGCGGCATGAGAACCGCGCCGACGACCCTGATGACACCGTTGTTCTCGACGACACGGTGCGCTTCGTCGGGCAGCGGGTGGCGGCCGTGGTCGCCGACAGCGTCGCCGCCGCCGAACGGGCGTGCCGCGCCATCGCGGTGACCTATGAACAGCTGCCGGCGGTGTTCGACGCGGACGCCGCGCGGGCACCGGGAGCACCGCTGCTGCACCCGGACAAGAGCGCGGAGGCGCGCATCGCCGACCCGGCCCGCAACATCGTCGCCGAAGTGCACGGCGGCGTCGGAGACGTCGCGGCCGGAGTGGACGCAGCGACGGCCGCCGACGGCGCAGTCGTTCACCAGCGCTACACCACGCAGCGCGTTCAGCACACCCACCTGGAAACCCACGGCTGCACCGGGTGGCGCGACGACGACGGCAGACTGGTGCTGCGCACCAGCTCTCAGGTTCCGTTTCTGGTCCGGGACGAGCTGTGCCACGTGTTCGGACTGTCCCGTGAGGACGTCCACGTGTTCACCCGGCGCATCGGCGGCGGGTTCGGCGGCAAGCAGGAGATGCTGACCGAGGACATCGTCGCCCTGGCGGTGCTGCGGCTGGGGCGACCCGTCCGCTACGAGTTCTCCCGCTCCGACGAGTTCACGATGGCGCCGTGCCGGCATCCGTTCCGGATCGACGTCACTGCGGCCGCCGGTGCGGACGGCGTCCTGACGGCCCTGGCCGTCGACGTGCTCACCGACGCCGGCGCGTACGGCAACCACAGCCCCGGAGTGATGTTCCACGGATGTTCGGAATCGGTGTCGGTGTACCGGTGCCCCAACAAGCGGGTCGACGCCCAGTCCGTCTACACCAACAACATTCCGTCCGGGGCGTTCCGCGGATACGGCCTGAGCCAGATGATCTTCGCAGTGGAGTCCGCACTCGATGAGCTGGCACTACGCCTCGACCTGGATCCGTTCGAGCTGCGCCGGCGCAACATCGTGGTGCCCGGCGACGAATTCGTCGACGCCGCAGTCGGCCACGGGGACCTGATGTTCGGCAGCTACGGGCTGGATCAGTGCCTGGATCTGGTGCAGCGCGCGCTGATCGACGGCAACGGAGCCAAGAGCCCGTCAGGTTGGCGCGTCGGCGAGGGCATGGCGCTCGCCATGATCGCGACGATCCCACCGCGGGGCCACTTCGCCGAGGCATCGGTGACGCTCGCCCCCGGCGGTCGCTATCGGCTGTCGGTCGGCACGGCGGAGTTCGGCAACGGCACCACCACGGTGCACACGCAATTGGTCGCTTCCGCGCTGAACACCACGCCCGACAGGGTTGAGGTGCACCAATCCGACACTGAAGCAACGAGTTATGACACCGGAGCTTTCGGCTCGGCCGGTACCGTCGTGGCCGGGACGGCGGTGCTCGCGGCCTGCCGCGAGCTCCGGTCGGCCATGCTGTCCGCGGCGGCAGCGCTCACTGGATCGGGTCCGCATGCCTGCGAACTCACCCCGCACGGCGTGCAGTGCGGCACGCGGCTGGTCGAGTTCGCCGAACTGCCGGCGTCGCTGGTCGGGCACGGCCGCCACGAGGGCACACCACGGTCGGTGGCGTTCAACGTCCAGGGCTTTCGGGTCGCGGTGAATCCTGACACCGGAGAGGTTCGCATCCTGCAGTCGGTGCAGGCCGCCGACGCGGGCGTGGTGATCAATCCCGAGCAGTGCCGCGGGCAGATCGAAGGCGGAGTCGCCCAGGCGATCGTGTCCGCGCTGTACGAGCAGATGGTCATCGGACCTGACGGCACCGTGCTCACCCAGGTGCTCCGCAACTACCACATCCCGCAGTTCGCCGACATCCCAGTCACCGAAGTGTATTTCGCCGATACCGTCGACCAGCTCGGTCCGATGGGCGCCAAGTCGATGAGCGAATCACCCTACAACCCGGTAGCCCCCGCCCTCGCCAACGCGATCGCCCGAGCATGTGGTGCGAGGGTGCGGGACCTGCCGATGACGCCGGCACGGGTCTGGCGCATGTTGGGCGAGTCGGCCCCTTCCGGATAGGCCGAAACAACCCGGTGCATCTGCCTCAGATACTCACCGTCGGTCCGAAGCTCGTGACGCTGGTCTCGAAGATGCCACCGTCGAGGTAGACCGTGTTCGCGACGTACCCGGTGCCGTCGGCGCCGAACGTCGGCAGCCTTGGGTCACCCAACTGCGAGTATTCGAGATCGACCAGCTTCTGCAGTCCGCTGGCCGTCAGCGCGTACACTCCACTGTTCGCTTGGCTTCTGTCCACGACGTAGGCGGTCCCATCGGGACCGAAGACCAGGATGATGGTGTCGCCGTCGGCGTTGGTTCCGAGCGCCGGACTGGTGATGCTGCTCAGCGGGATGACGGTATCCCCAGCTGCGTTGAACCCGAGAATACTTGTCTCGTACTCCGGCCGAACGTGGGCAAGGAGGTAACCGGTGCCGTCGGGGCCGAACACCACGTCGGCATCATCGACTGCCGAGTCGCCGGGCACGAAGGCCGTGAAGGCACCGGTGGTCAGCGCGAGAATCTGCCGCCCGGGTTCGCTCACGCTCGGCCCGTAATACTCCAGCAGTTGGAAGGCCGAACCGTCAGGTCCGAAGAAGACCGTGCCGTGCGCTCCCTCTGGAAGCTCGATCGTGCGCGCGACCGTGGCGTCGGGCGCCAGCACCGCCACGTACTCGGTGCCGTCCGCCGTGTAGTTGACGTAGCCGAAGTCGTCATTGGATTGCGCCGACCCGCCACGCACCAGCCTGTCCCCTCTGTCGCGGACCACCACCATGCCGGGGACGACGACCAGCACCACTTCGCCGTCGGGGTCGACGACCGCGACCGCGGTGTCGTCCCGCGCGGGATCGACGATCGGCGCGTAGGCGGTACCGTTGGCCCCGACCTGCAGGCCCGCGATGCGGCCGTCGATCGCCTCCGAAGTGACGAGGGCGTCCGCGGTCACCGTCGAGATGTAGGTCGTGCCGGTGCCGTCGTCGGTGTAACCGTCGAAGGTGACAGTCTCCAGGCCGAAACCATCGGCCAGCATGACCATCTCGCCCGGGAGGCCCACGATGGAACGCACCGTTCGCGAGGCCCCCTCGATGGTGTACACACGCGTTGACTTACTACCGAACAGGCCTTGCACACCGGCTGCCACATAGACGGTTCCGTCCTGGTCCATCAGCGGAGCGCTCGGGTCCGAGCCGAACGGCAGCAGGCTCGCCCTCGTCCAGCCGCTGGAGTAGATCGTGCGCAGCGTCGAGAAACCGAACCGCGACGACACCAGATACGCGGTCCCGTCTGAAGCGAGCTCGAATTCGGTGTCGTAGGAATACGTTCGCGTGAAATTGTTGGCGGAGACCCTGACGAAACGGTAATCGATAGCCGGCAGGTCGTCCGCGAGGGGGCGGATCACCGTCTTGAAGTACAACGCCCCGTCGGCACCGACGGTCAGCGGGCTGTCGGCAAGGCCGAAGACTGTCGCGAGCCTGGTGACATTCCCGTCGCTGTCCACAGCTCTGACCGTCGTGCTCCAGCGATCTTCGGAGGCGGTCACCACGATCAGCGAGCCGTCCGGGCGTGCTGCCGCTTGTGCTCGGGTGCCGACGCCGTCGAATTCGCTTGTCGTGATGACCTGTCCGTCACTGTCCAGAATGCTGACCCGTGTGGTCCCCCCGCCGTCGGTGACCTGGTAGATGGTGCCGTCGTCAGCGATGACGGGCGACTGACTTGCCCCGCCCCGAATCGGCGCCGAGGTCGCGCTGACCCCTATGTCGCCGGGCGCTGCTGCGCTCGTCACCGCCGACGCCGACTGCGCGGCGTCGATGCGGTCGGTGACAGACCGCCACGCCGACGCCAGCAGTGTCAGCAACAGCGGCGAGGCCGCGGGAGCCGGTGGCTCATCAGGGTCTGAGGCGGTTGCCGCCGGCGCAGCCAGCGACGTCGTGACGGTTGTGGGCTTGGACGTGTTCAGCGCAGGGCTGGCCGGGACGACGATCCCCGGATCCGTCACCCCAGGCTCGACCGCCGAGTCTGGTTGCTCGGTGTCTGCGGTCCGCTGTGTCGGAGACGGTTTCGCCGTGTCATCGGTATCGAGGTCGTCCAGCGAAGAGACTTCCACCTCCGCATAGTCTGTTCCATTCGCGTTGACCTCGCGGTAGCTCTGCTCGTCAGTGGCCGTGGTCGGTCTGTCGCCGCTCTCCTCGTGATCGGAATGCGAACGGACGTCTACCGATTCGTCGATGCTCTCCGATCCCGGATCGTCGATGGGAGCGTCGACCTCTGGGTCTTCGCTTGGCGAGTCCGCCACGTCGGAGTCGCCCGCAGGTGAATCAAAGTCCGGCGTGGCCGAGGGGCTCGCTTCCCCGTCATCGGTCCCAGAACTGGTGGACTCCCCTGCGCCGTCGGTATCCGTGCCTGCATCACGTGCGTCGGATTTCGCTACGCCGGCTGAACTTGACTCTTCGGTCTGCCCCCATGAAACGGCTGGCATCGCCACGACGGCGGAACCGATTCCCAACGCGACAGCCAACGCGCCCACCCGACCAATATGCTTTTCCCACTCCATGACAGTCCTCCCCCTTGAGCCGCCCCGCGAGCGTATGGGGCGGGACTTCGGGAGGGAATCGGGGAATCCCCTAATTCGGCATGTCGGCGCAGGGATTGACCAGCGTGACGTCGCGCGAAGGGTCTGCTCGACGGTTGCGCCGTGGAACACGGAGCCGGGTCCAGTCTCTAGTTGGCACAGCCTGCAAGGAGCGGGTCAGTTCCGTGTTGCTGCAGCTAGTTTCTTGGTGGTGGTTGGGGTCGGAAGGGGGTGTACCACCACCAGTCGGCGCGTTCACCGGTCGGCCCCTTACAGGGGGCGACCGCTGGTGGGGGTTGTCTGGGTGGTCGGGCCAGCGAGGCGTTGGTCAGGTGCTGGCCGTCGGCGTCGGTGACGACGAGCTGGTGGGCGGGCCCAATGAGGGTGATCCCGCCGGCGTGGTGCAGGCGGTGGTGGTACGGACAGACGAGGACGAGGTTGTCCAGCTCGGTCAGGCCGCCGTTCTCCCAATGAATCAGGTGATGGGCGTGCAGGCCGCGGGTCGCGCCGCAGCCGGGCACCACACAACAGCGATCCCGATGCTCCAACGCCCGACGCAACCGCCGGTTGACCGTGCGCGTCGAGCGGCCGGCGCCGATCGGGCGCCCGGCCCGTTCGAACCACACCTCACAGGTCGCATCACAGGAAAGGTACTGGCACTCGACGTCGGAGAGCAGCGGACCCAGATGCAACGCACCCACATGCTTGTCGACGTCGACGTGCACGACCACGGTGGTGTGCTGGGCGTGCGGGCGCCGCGCCACCTCGCCGTCCCACCCGGTCTCGATCAACTCCATGAACGCATCCACGGTAGTGGGCATCGGCGCACACTGAGCGTTCTCGGCGTCGGCGTAATCGGGGACGTCGGTGAGGTCGGCGAAGTCGGCGTCGAACTCGCCACCGACGCCGCCGGCGACTGAGCTGTCCTCGAGGTCATCGGCGCCGCCATCTGATGCCCCGTGGGGGCCGTCAGTGTCGGTGTCGCCGTCGGCGCTGGAGCCGGTCGCGGCGCCGGGTTGCTGGTCGTGGTCGCGTTTCCAGTCGGCGATCAACCCGTCACGCTTTCCGGCCAGCGCGGCATCGACCTTGGCCGCCTCGATCTTCGACACCGTGATCCGATACGTCACCGACTCACCATGATCAGTGCGCGAGATGGCGCGTTCCGGCTGCGGCTTCGGGGACACGTCGGGTCGGGGTTCCAGGCCGACCGCCTTGCGCAGCTGGGTCACCGTTGCCACCGACGCCAACTCCACGTAATGGTCATCGGAACCATCGGCGGCACGCTCAGCGAGCACCCCGACCTGGTCCAGCGACAACCAGCCCTCCCGCAACCCGGCCACACACCGCGGAAACTGCTCACCACGCGCCGCGACCGCCGCGATCGTCTTCGCATTCCTGGGTGACACCCCGGTCTTCCACGCCACCAACGCCGAAATCGACCGCGCACCGGTCATCCCGGCCAACCCGCCATGATCGATCTCGGCCACAATGTCCACGATCTGCGCATCGATGGCGTTACGCTGCCCGGTCAACTCCGCGATCTGCTCGAACAACTCCGCCAACCGCTCCTTGGGCGACACCTCATCGTCGACCAAAGGTGCTGCAGCAGAGGACATAACCCCATCAAAGCAGCACCCACCGACATATTCGGTTCGCGCGACGTGCACGGTCGGTAGGCGACAAGACAACCCCGACGTAAGCTGCCGGTATGACGTCGAAGCTCTGCCTGGTCCAGGATCCCGCGGCGGACGCGCTGCTGGAGGAGAACCCGTTCGCGCTGCTCGTCGGGATGCTGCTCGATCAGCAGATCGCCATGGAGGTCGCATTCGGCGGGCCGAAGAAGATCGCCGACCGGATCGGCGGTTTCGACGCGGCGACGATCGCCGACTATGACCCGGAGAAGTTCGCCGCGCTGTGTGCGCAAACCCCTGCGATACACCGGTTTCCAGGCTCGATGGCGGCCCGCGTGCAGGCGCTGGCCCGGGTGATCGTCGACGAGTACGACGGGAACGCCGCAGCGCTGTGGTCCGACGGCGCCGACGGCAAGGACGTGCTGCGTCGTCTCAAGGCGTTACCCGGGTTCGGAGATCAGAAGGCGAAGATCTTCCTGGCTCTGCTCGGCAAGCAGTACGGCGTTGCCCCGAGGGGCTGGCGGACCGCGGCGGGGGACTACGGCAAGGCCGGGACGCACATGTCGGTGGCCGACGTGACCGGACCGGGTTCACTGCAGAAGGTGCGCACGTACAAGAAAGAAGCCAAAGCGGCGGCCAAGCAGGCCAAGGCCGCGAAGGCCTAGAGAGAACCTCAGCACCGAGCCTGCGGTCAGGTCGCGAGAACGGGCCGCGTCACGATCTCCGCGCAGACTCGGTGGAATCGTCGGCGTCGAGCATGGCCAGTTCGCTGAGGACGGTGGCGACCACGCGCCCCGACGCAGAGGCGGTGTCGAGTCCGTTGCGCAGGCAGCGCAGCGTGATCCCCCGGGCACTCAGATCGCTCACGGTCCGGGCCACCTCGGCGGCCGAGCGGCCCAGCCTCTCCAGGGCCACCACGATGACGACGTCGCCGGCGCGGGCGTAACTGAGCAGGGCGAGCAGTCCGGCGCGGATCTTGTCGCTCGATCCCGCGGCCTTGTCGGTGAAGATCCGTCGCGGGTCGACGCCCACCGCGGTGAGCTCGGCGAGTTGCTCATCGAGGTCGGCGCAGGCGCCGGCATGACTCAACGCGTAACCCAGCGTGATCGCCACCTGTCCAAGGTCTCACGACAGGGTGCTGTCGTCACAGTGCCGCGCCGTCGAATCTCTCCCAGGTGGCGAACTCGGCGACGGGTTTACGGGTGAGTCGGGTGGGCTGCCGCTCGGGTTTGCCCAGCGGCAACACCGCGGCGACCGCATGCCCTTCCGGGATCCCCAGCAGCGCCTTGACCCGGGGTTCCTCAGCCACCGCCATCGTCGTCAACACCCCGCCGAACCCCTCATTGCGAGCGGCGAGCAGGACGTTCCACACGAACGGGTACACCGACGCACCCGCGACGACCCCGACGCGGTCGAGGTCCTGGTCGACGGCAGCCACCACCGCGAGGTCGACACAGATCACCAACACCACCGAGGACGTCAGCAGCGGGGCCGTGAAGTCGTCAGGCACCTCCGTGGCAGCCACCTCCTCGGCCGATATACCCATGGGCTGCAGCGGGTTCCACGGGCCCTCGGCGTTGCGCTTCTGGGCGAGGTAACGACGCGCGGCCGGCATGCTCAGCTCACCGAGCGACGCGCGCGTGTCGGTGTCGCGGATCGCGATGACATGCACGCCTTGCCGGTTTCCTCCGCTGGGCGCGAAGCGGGCGTGGTCGAGAATCCTGACCAGCACGTCGTCGGGCACGGGATCATCGGTGAATCGTCGGACGGCGCCCGTCGTACGCATCACGTCGTAGAGGTCCATACCGAAATCTTGGCTTAAGGTCGGGCCACGGCTGTGCCATTGTGAACACATGAAGACTCACCTGAACTGCCCCTGTGGCGAAGCCATCACCGGTAAGGATGAAGACGACCTCGTGGAGAAGGCCCAAGAGCACCTGTCGCAGGTGCATCCCGGCCGCGACTACGACCGGGACGCCATCCTCTTCATGGCCTACTGACCCCGTTCAGTTCGGCGGCGCGACCGCCGGCGTGTTCGCGAGGACATCCGGGACGACGGTCGAACCGATCGTCGGCATGAACTGGCACTGCTTCTCGGTCGTGGTCACCTGACCGAAGATGGTCGACATGATGCTGCCCGACCCGGTGTCGACAATCGCGGTCAGCGTCGTCGGACCTTCGGGGTTGATGTCGGGCCGCGGCTTCAGCGTCGCGCTGCCCGACTTGCCGGTGCTCAGGTTCACCCACGTGACGTTCAGCGGCAGCTTCTGCTCGGCGGCCGGGCCGGGCGTGCCGACCGCGGTGAACACATAGGCGGTCTGGCCCGGTCCGGGGCCCGGAGCCGGAATCTTTGCCGGCCCTGCCACCGAGATCGCGGTGGCCAGCACGTTGCCGCCGTCGGCCAGGCAGCCGTTGCTGATCGACGGATACAGGAAGTCCTGCTTGACGGGGGCGTCCGGACCGAAGCCCGGCGCGGGCGCGGGAGCCGCGACCGGTGCTGCGGCCACGTCCGGGGCAGGCGGCGGCGCGATGGCTTCCGGTGCGGGAACCGGAGCCGGAGCGATCGCCTCGGGGGCCGGGGCAGGGGCGGCCGGAGCCGGGGCAACCGCTTCGGGGGCGGGCGCCGCCGCTTCCGGAGCCGGCCCCGGGGGAGCGACCTCGGGCAGAGGCGCGTGGGCCACCTCGGGCGCGGCCGCGGGCAGCGCCTCCGGTGCGGGTCCCACGGCGTGCGCGGGGTCGATACCGGCGGGCAGGTGCGCCTGCGTGCCGGGAATCGCGCCGGTGGCAGGCACGTGCGCCACCGGCTGAACGAACTGGTTGACCGCCGACGCGACGTCGCGGGACGGCGGTGGAGCCGCCGCGTCTCCGGCGAACACCGCGGCGGCGGCCATCAGCATCGAAGCAGCATTGGTGGGATCAGCGGCCGCCTGCTGGATGACCGGCCCGAGGCTCTGCACCGCGGGCAGGCCGGGCGCCTGCAGGCCGTCGATCGGCGGGGGCGCCGCCGCGGGGTCGGCGTGCGCGACACCGGTCACGCCGAGCAACGCGGCTGACGAGCCCACGGCGACGACGGTGGTGAGCATCGTCCTGATCGTTGACATGATCCCCCATTTGCTTTCGTTGATGTGCCTGTTGGTGTTGGGGCTCGATCAGGGCAGTGCCGAGAGCGGGGACATCGGTCCCAGCGGATCGGTCGTGCCCACGGGCCCGGTGGGTGCCGGCGCGGTCGCCGCGGGCGCGACGGCCGCCGGTGTGACGGCTGCCGGTGTGTTACCGGTCGGCAGCAAGCCACCCAGCGGGTTGTCGGCGGGCAGCAGCGAGGCGAGGCTGCCGGGGACACCCAGCGAGTCGGTGATGCCGGCCAGCGGCGACGCGGGCGCGGTGGCCGGGGTGGCGACCGCGGCCGGGGTGGCGACGGCCGGCAGCGTGTTGACCGGTTGGGGCAGCGTGACCGAGGCGGTGGCTCCGGGTGCGGTGGCCGGGGCGGTCGCGGGCGTCGCCGCGGACGCGGGGCTGATGGCGTTCGCGAAGGTCTGGATCAGGCTGGACGCCGCCGCCGGGTTCACCAGCTGCTGAAGCATGTCCATCCCCGGAACGGCCGGTGCGGGTGCGGGCGCGGGTGCCGGGGCGGGCTGAGCAGTTGCGGACGCGCTGAGCGCCACCGCGGCCGACACCGCGCCTGCCGCCGCGATCATCGATGTTGCAAACAGTTTTCGGGTGCGGTGCATGAAAGTCTCCAGTTCGTTGTGGCACGGTTGGCTCGCCTGAACCGAAGCTAGCTTGTTACTGGAGTTACTCAAGTGACATGTGTGGCATTTATGGAACCGTTACTGAGGTGAAGGCGGATGGTGACCGGTCGCTAGAGTCGTGCGCATCAACGACCCCGCACCCGCCCCAGCAACGTCAGGCTCCCGTCTGGCGGCCCGGCTGTCAGCCGCAGCGCCGCTGCTGCTGATCGCGAGCATCGCTGCGCGACTGGCGTGGACCTATCTGGTGCCCACCGGGGCGAATTTCGTTGACCTGCACGTCTATGTCGGGGGCGCCGCCACCCTGGGCCGGCCCGGCGAGCTCTACGACTACGTCTACGCCGACCAGACCCCGGACTTCCCGCTGCCGTTCACCTATCCACCGTTCGCCGCGGTGGTGTTCTATCCGTTGACGCTGGTGCCGTTCGGACTGCTGGCGCTGGCCTGGCAACTCGGCATCGTCGCTGCGCTGTACGGGGTGGTGCGGACGAGCCAGCGCCTGCTGACCGTCGCGCCGCGCCACGACCCCCGGCGTGTCGCGATGCTGTGGACGGCGGCCGGTATCTGGACCGAACCGCTGCGCAGCACGTTCGACTACGGCCAGGTCAACGTCGTGCTGGTGCTGGCTGTGCTCGGTGCGGTGTACAGCAGCCGGTGGTGGCTCTCCGGCCTGCTGGTGGGCCTGGCCGCGGGGGTGAAGCTCACGCCCGCGGTGTCGGGCCTGTACTTCCTCGGCGCCCGGCGCTGGGGCGCGGCGGTGTTCTCGGCCGTCGTGTTCGTCGCCACGGTCGGCCTGTCGCTGCTCGTCGTCGGAGATCAGGCCCGCTACTACTTCACCGACCTGCTGGGCGACGCAGACCGGGTCGGACCGGTGGGCACGTCGTTCAACCAGTCCTGGCGGGGCGCGATCTCGCGGATCCTCGGCTATGACGCCGGGTATGGGCCGTGGGTGCTGGCGGGGATCGTGGTGACCGCCGCGCTGGCCCTGGTGGCGTGGCGCGCGGTCGGCGGCGCGCAGGATCGGTTGGCCGCCATCGTGATCGTGCAGTTGTTCGGTCTGCTCTTGTCGCCGATCTCGTGGACACATCACTGGGTGTGGGTGATTCCGCTGATGATCTGGCTGCTGCACGGTCCATTGGCCCGTCGACTGGGCGCCCGGGTGCTCGGGTGGGGCTGGCTGGCGCTCACCCTGGTCGGGGTGCCATGGCTGTTGAGCTTTGCCCAGCCGACGATCTGGGAGATCTCGCGCCCCTGGTATCTGGCCTGGGCAGGGCTGATCTACCCCGTCGCCACGCTCGTGACGCTCGCGTGGGTTGCGGTTGGTGGGCGCACTTTGGCAGGACGTCGCGGGTGAGGTCAGGCGCCCGCTGTCGCCGGTGAAGGGGGCGGTCCGACCGGCGCCTGCGCGCGTCCGAACAGGAAGCCCTGGCCGAGTTCACAACCCCAGCTGACGAGCGCGTCGCACTGAGCCCGTTTCTCGATCCCTTCGGCGATGACCGTCAGGCGCAAACTGGTCGCCATGCTCAGAATTGCCTTGACGATCGCCTCGCACCGAGCGTCGTCGGGCAGACCGTGGACGAATTGCTTGTCGATCTTGAGGATGTCGATCGGCAGATCGAGGATTCTGACCAGGCCGCTGAAACCGGTGCCGACGTCGTCGATCGCGATGCGCACGCCCAATCGGCGCAGGCGTTCCAGGTCGGTCTTGGCCGAATCCTCGGCCCGGCCGGCGTGGGTCTCGGTCAGCTCCAGCACAAGCCGGTCCGGGGGCAGAGCGGTCTTCGCGAGCGCGTCGAGGACATCGGCGTGCAGGTCACCCACTTCCAACTGTCTGCCCGAGATGTTCACGTGCACCGCCGAATCGGCCATTGCGCCGGTCCACTGCTGGGCGTGGTGGCATGCCAGGTGAAGGACTCGTCCTCCGATCTCGGGCATGTGCGGGGAGGTTTCGGCGGCGCAGAGGAACTCTTCCGGCCCCAGTAGTCCCCACCGAGGATGCTGCCAGCGCAGCAGCGCTTCGGCCGCAACCGGCGCCCCGGTGCGGAGGTCCACGATCGGCTGGAAGTGCACGATGAACTCGTCGTGTTCCACGGCTCTGCCCAATTCGGGCACCAGTGCCGCCGCCCGCAGCGCGACCATGTCCTGCGATCGGTCCTCGGCGCTCACGCGGTCCTTGCCGCGCTGCTTGGAGTGGTACATCAACCTGTCGGCTCGTTGGATTAGCTCTTCGGCGGTGTTCTCCCTCTCTGACATCACCACGCCCGCACTCGCCGACAGCTGGTTGTAGCTCACCCCGTCGGCAAGCTCGACGGGACGGCCGATCGCTTCCCGGATTCGTTCGGCCACCCGCTGCAGCTGGCCCAGGCTAGCGACGTCAGGACACAACACCGCGAACTCGTCCCCACCCAGGCGGGCGGCGGTGTCGGCTGCTCTGATCGACGCTTCGATGCGCTTGGCCACCTTTTTGAGGACCTCGTCACCCTGGGCATGGCCCCAGGTGTCGTTGACGGTCTTGAACCCGTCGAGGTCGAGGAAGATCAGGCCGACGCGTCGGGTGTCGTCGCGGCCGGCGCCGACCATGGCTCGCTCGATGCGGTCCATGAAGAGCAGCCGGTTGGCAAGGCCGGTCAATCCGTCATGCAACGCCAGGCGCTGCAGCTCGGCTTCGGCGCTCTTGCGGATGGTGATGTCCTCCACCAGGCAGATGCCGTACGGCTGGGAGCCCTGCGGAGCGACGACCGAGGCGGATACCGCTCCCCACAAGAGCGAGCCATCGGCACGGCGAAATGCTGTCTCGTCGTCGAAGGCGTCTCCGACCCCGAGGTTGGCGATTTCGCTCAAACCGATTGTTTCTGTGTGCCTTTCGCTCTCGCCGAGGTCATGGACCGTCAACCGCAGCACGTCGGCGGTCGAGCGGCCGAGGATGTCCGCCATGGCTTGATTGCACCGTGTGACCCGTCCCGAACCGGCTGGGCCGACCTCGAACATGAACATGCCCATCGGAGAGGTGTCGAAGGCGAGCCGAAACCGCTCTTCACTTTCCATCAGGGCGATCTTGGCGGCCTTCTGCTCGGTGATGTCTGTGGCGACGCCGATGTAGCCCGTGCAGCGGCCGTCCTCGCCGGTCATCTGCGAGACGGCGAGACTGACCGCGGCATGGGTGCCGTCGCGGCGTACGAACGTCCACTCACGCACCTCGGCTCTTCCCGGGGCCACCTTGTGCACCAGCACCTCGAAGCCGTCGGGGATGCCGAGTTCTTCTGCCCGGGAGCGGATCTCGGAGGCGAGGTGAAGTGTTGTCAATTGCCGGCCGAGCATCTCGTCCTCAGTCCAGCCGAGTAGTCGCTCCGCCCCGTGGTTGAACACGGTGATGCGTCCCGTCGGGTCGGTGCCGACTATCGCCTGCTCAGACGCGGCATTCAGCACACCGGCGAACAGGTCACGGGCGAGCTTGAGTTCGGAGATGAGTCGTACGCGCGAATCGCGGAACAACGCCAACGCCAGCACGACGATCGTCAGACTGCACACCATCGCCTGCGAGAGCAGGGCGCGTGTCTGGACGTCCGCGACGATGAGGGAACCTCGGTCCGACAGAGTGGCCAAGGTGATCCAGACACCGGCGAAGACGAGAAACACCGTGCTGACCGTGGTGCTGTAGCGCAACGCGACCCATGTCGCGGGCACCAAGGCGAGAAAGGCCATCGGGATGCCGGTGTTCAGCCAGAAGTTCCAGAGGAACACCACCACGACGCCCGCGCCGGTCACCAGAGCCTCAGTCATCGCCCGGGGTCTCAGTGCGAACTTCGGCCGTGTCCAGGTGATGTCCTGCACGCGTAGATAGAGGGCGACGCCCAGCAGCGCCGAGGTGCCGTTGCGCACGGCGAACAGCGCGAACGTCTCACCGAGGGCCGCCTGCGTGACCGGTCCCAGATAGACCGTCGCCACCGCGGCCGCAGCGCAGGCCCCCCCGGCGACCGCACCGACCAGGTGCGCGAGATCCGCGGGATCGCGCAGCGCGACATTGTCGCGTCCCGAAGTCAACAGAGCGACCGTCACCACCGCCAGAACGACGTTGACGAGCACGAACCAAACGCTGAGCATCGGCGCGGCACCCGTCGCGAGGTTCATGACAAAGGTGGTGGCGCCCAACAGCAGCACGTGTACGAGGCGCTGTGACTGCCCACAGCGACGCGTCGCCAGCAGCCAGATGACCGCCACCGCGGCGGCCGGCCACACCAGGGCCACCTCGCCGCCGCCGAGTCGGGTGGCCCGACCTGCCAAAACGGCCAGTGCATACGCCAGCGGGAACGCGATCAGGTACGTCCCACACCGCATCGTGCGATTCACCGCACCCCCTTCGGTCCCGGGCGCACCCACCAGGATGCGGCCAAGATCAAATTATCGGGGGCGTTATCGACAGACTCGGCAAAAACACCCGGGGGTATCTATCCCAAAAGGAATGCCGAACGCCTCGCGCAGCGGGTCGGCGGGGTCCGCCATTGGTCCGCCGCCAACGCCCCAGGGGCGGGGCGGGAACGGCAGGAACTCAGCCCACGATCCCGTCGATCTCGCGAGCCATCTGCACGTCCTTGTCGGTGATGCCACCCTCGGAATGTGTGACAAGTGCGAATGTCACTGTCCGCCATCGGATGTCGATGTCGGGGTGATGATCCTGCGCCTCTGCGTGCTCGGCCACCCGGCGCACGGCGTCGATACCGTCGAGGAAGGCGGGGAACTTGATGGAGCGGCGCAACGCACCGTCGGCGCGTTCCCAGCCGTTGAGGTCGGGCAGTGCGGCGTCTACCTGGTCGTCCGTTAACACAGCCATGTCCTCGACGGTACCGTCAGCGTCGATGGCCCAACAGATCGTCGTCGCGGGAGCGTTGATCTCGGGCGCCCGCCTTCTGGTGGCGCAGCGTGCGCGACCGCCGCAGCTGGCCGGCTTGTGGGAGCTGCCCGGCGGAAAGGTGGACCCGGGGGAGAGCGACGCCGACGCCTTGGCCCGCGAACTCCGGGAGGAACTCGGCATCGAGGTGACGGTCGGAGCACGCCTGGGTGCGGACGTGGCGCTCAGCGAGACACTGACGATGCGTGCCTACGTCGTGACCCATCAGACCGGCGAGCTTCGACCCCACGACCACCGGGCGCTGCGCTGGATCCGCGCCGACGAACTCGACGCGCTGGCGTGGGTGCCGGCCGACCGGGCCTGGCTGCCCGACCTGGCGCGCGCACTGCGCGCCCCGCAGTGCGCCGACCAGGCCGAGACGTCGGCTCAGTAGTGCAGGTGGTCGCCCGCGACCCGCACGTTCGACCGGTCGGCCGGATGGGTCAACGCGTGCAGCGGGTGTGTGAGCACTGGGTGGCGACACTGCGGGCACGAGGCCTGCGGGGCGTTTCGGGAGTTGAACGTCAGATGATGGCAGGCCGCGCACCGCACCACGTAGAACGCCCCGATCCAATTGGCCAGACCGAGGTAGAAAGCCACCGTCGTCGTCACGGCCAGCAACGCGACGAGAACCGCTGTCGGGATCAGATAAACCGTCATGATCGGCACCTCCAGAACACGCCTGACGGATACCTCGACGGTACTCCGACAACGGCCTGCGATCAGGACTTTCGCGCGCGCTTGAACACCTTCTCGAGGTCCTTTCCGCGCAACCCGCTCAACTCGGCCTTGTGCACCTTGTTGATGACCACCGGGCAGCGCTTGCAGCGCGGCTTGCTCCGGCAGCATTTCTTCTTCGGTTTCTGGGCGGCGAGCTTGCTCGGCTTCACGTGAGCTGTCTCTCTCGTTTTCGCGATCGGCGCTGTGCACTGCGACAATCACCGGCGTGAATTCACGCCCCGCTTTTCGCAACGTCGCCATTGTGGCCCACGTCGACCACGGCAAGACCACCCTGGTCGATGCGATGCTGCGCCAGTCGGGGGCGCTGACCCACCGCGGCGACGACGCGATCGAACGCCTGATGGACTCCGGTGACCTGGAAAAAGAAAAGGGCATCACCATCCTGGCGAAGAACACCGCCGTGCACCGCGCCCACGCCGACGGCAGTGTCACCGTGATCAACGTCATCGACACGCCGGGGCACGCCGACTTCGGCGGCGAGGTCGAGCGCGGGCTGTCGATGGTCGACGGCGTGGTGCTGCTGGTCGACGCGTCCGAGGGCCCGCTGCCGCAGACCCGGTTCGTGCTGCGCAAGGCGCTGGCCGCCCACCTGCCCGTGATCCTGGTGGTCAACAAGACCGACCGGCCCGACGCACGCATCGCCGAGGTCGTCGAGGAGAGCCACGACCTGCTGCTCGACGTCGCCTCCGACCTCGACGACGAGGCGCAGGCGGCCGCCGAGAAGGCGCTGGACCTGCCGACGCTGTACGCGTCCGGGCGGGCCGGTATCGCCAGCACCACCCAACCCGCCAACGGCGAGAATCCCGACGGCGAGAACCTCGACCCGCTGTTCGACGTGCTGCTCGAGCACATCCCGGCCCCTCAGGGCGACCCTGAGGCGCCGTTGCAGGCCCTGGTCACCAACCTCGACGCGTCGGCGTTCCTGGGCCGTCTGGCCCTCATCCGGATCTACAAGGGACGGATCAAGAAGGGGCAGCAGGTCGCGTGGATGCGCGACGTGGACGGCCATCCGGTCATCACCAGCGCCAAGATCACCGAACTGCTCCGCACGGTCGGCGTCGAGCGCACCCCGACCGACACCGCCGAAGCCGGCGACATCGTCGCGATCGCGGGCATCCCCGAGATCATGATCGGCGACACGCTCGCCGACCCCGACCACGCGCACGCGTTGCCGCGCATCACCGTCGACGAACCCGCCATCTCGGTGACCATCGGCACCAACACCTCCCCGCTGGCCGGCCGCGTGTCCGGGCACAAACTCACCGCGCGCATGGTGAAGAACCGTCTGGACACCGAGCTCATCGGCAACGTGTCCATCAAGGTCGTCGACATCGGCCGCCCGGACGCCTGGGAGGTCCAGGGCCGTGGTGAGTTGGCGTTGGCGGTTCTTGTCGAGCAGATGCGCCGCGAGGGCTTCGAGTTGACCGTCGGAAAGCCGCAGGTGGTCACCCGCACCATCGACGGCAAGCTGCACGAGCCGTTCGAGGCGCTGACCATCGACTGCCCGGAGGAGTACGTCGGCGCCATCACCCAGCTGATGGCCGCCCGCAAGGGCCGCATGGAAGAGATGGCCAACCACGCCGCCGGATGGGTGCGCATGGACTTCATCGTCCCCAGCCGTGGCCTGATCGGGTTCCGCACCGACTTCCTGACCGAAACCCGCGGCACCGGAATCGCCAACGCCGTGTTCGACGGGTACCGGCCCTGGGCGGGCGAGATCCGGGCCCGTCACACCGGCTCGCTGGTCTCCGACCGCTCGGGCACCATCACCCCGTTCGCGATGATCCAGCTCGCCGACCGCGGGCAGTTCTTCGTCGAACCCGGCCAGGACACCTACGAAGGCCAGGTGGTGGGCATCAACCCCCGCGCCGAGGACCTCGACATCAACATCACCCGCGAGAAGAAGCTGACGAACATGCGCAGCTCCACCGCCGACGTCATCGAGACCCTGGCCCGCCCGCTCGACCTGGACCTCGAAAAGGCGATGGAGTTCTGCGCCTCCGACGAATGCGTCGAGGTCACTCCGGAGATCGTGCGGGTTCGCAAGGTCGAGCTGACCGCGTCGCTGCGCGCCAGGGCCAAAGCTCGGGCCAAGGCGCGGGGATAGCCGATAGCTACCCTGTACAGCGTGCCGACGACTCCGCGACGCGTCAGCGCCGCCCGGTGGTCGGCGCTGGCAGCGATCCCCATGGTCTTGGCCGTGGTGTCCGGCTGCACCGTCAGCCCGCCGCCCGCCCCGCAGAGCACCGACACCACCGAGTCGACGCCGCCGCCGCCGGTCAAGGTCACCCAGATCATCATGGGCATCGACTCGATCGGCCCCGGCTTCAACGCCCATCTGCTGTCCGATCAGTCGCCGGTGAACGCCGCGATCAGCTCGCTGGTGCTGCCGAGCACATTCCGGCCCGTCCCGGATCCCCGGACGCCCACGGGTTCGCGCTGGGAGATGGACAGCTCGCTGCTGGAGTCCGCGGAGGTCACCAGCCAGGACCCGTTCACCGTCACCTACAAGATCCGGCCGGAAGCCCAGTGGACCGACAACGCGCCGATCGCCGCCGACGACTTCTGGTACCTGTGGCGCCAGATGGTCAGCCAGCCCGGCACCGTGGATCCTGCGGGCTACGACCTGATCACCGGCGTGCAGTCGGTCGAGGGCGGCAAGACCGCGGTGGTGACGTTTGCGCAGCCCTACCCGGCGTGGCGCGAGCTGTTCAACGACATCCTGCCGGCGCACATCGTCAAGGACATCCCCGGCGGGTTCGCCGCGGGGCTGTCCCGCGCGATGCCCGTGACCGGCGGGCAGTTCCGCGTGGAGACGATCGACCCGCAGCGCGACGAGATCCTGCTGGCCCGCAATGACCGGTACTGGGGTGAGCCCGCCACACCCGATCTGATCCTGTTCCGCCGCGCCGGTGCTCCCGCCGCGCTGGCCGACTCGATCCGCAACGGCGACACCCAGGTCGCGCAGGTGCACGGCGGTGCCGCGGTGTTCGCGCAGCTGTCGGCGATCCCCGACGTGCGGACTGCGCGGATCGTCACCCCCCGAGTGATGCAGCTGACGCTGCGCGCCCGGCAGCCCGCGCTGGGCGAGACCCGGGTACGTGAGGCGATTCTCGGCCTGCTCGACGTCGACCTGCTGGCCGCGGTCGGTGCCGGTGACGACAACACGGTCACGCTGGCGCAGGCCCAGGTGCGCTCCCCGTCCGATCCCGGTTACGTGCCCACGGCGCCGCCGGCGATGTCGCAGGAGGAAGCGCTGTCGATGCTGGCAGAGGAGGGCTACCAGATCGACTCGGTCGAGACCTCCACCCCGTCCTCGCCTGCCCCCGGCCCGCCGGAGAATCACCGCGGCAGGCTCACCCGCGACGGCGAGCCGTTGACGATGGTCATCGGGGTCGCCGACGACGACCCCACGTCGGCGGCTGTCGCCAACACCGCCGCCGACCAGTTGCGTTCGGTGGGCATCGACGCGTCGGTGTCGGCGCTGGATCCCGTCGTGCTCTACGGCGACGCGCTGACCAACAACACCGTCGACGCCGTCGTCGGGTGGCGGCAGGCGGGCGGCGATCTGGCCACCGCGCTGGCCTCGCGGTACGGCTGCCCGGCGCTTCAGGCCACCCCAGTGCCGACCACCACGGCGCTGCCCTCGGGCACACCGGCCTCCTCGACGACCACCCCGGCGCGGCCGGCGCCTCCTCCGGAGCCGCCGGGCACCACCACCGCCGTGACGCCCGCACCGGCCCCGGAATCCGACGAACTCATCCAGGCGCCGAGCAACATCACCGGAATCTGCGATCCGAGCATCCAGCCGCTGATCGATGCGGCTCTGCGTGGCAGCCGGCCTGTCGGTGAGGTGATCGACGACGTCGAACCGGTGCTGTGGGACATGGCGGCGGTGTTGCCGATCCTGCAGGACACCACGATCGTGGCCGCGGGACCCAGCGTGCGCAACGTCAGTCTCAGCGGAGCCGTGCCCGTCGGCATCGTCGGCGACGCCGGCGAGTGGGTCAAGCTCCGTCAGTAGCGGCCTGCCGCGCTTTATTTTTCGGCGGCCCGCCGCCGGTGTCGTTCCGCGATGACGTGCGCCCCCCACGCGCTCAGCGCGAACACCGCCAGCAGCCACAGCGGTGGGCGGGCGAGTTCCCACACGAACAGCGCCGCGAACAGCGGTGATCGCTGCGTGATCGCCAGCACCCCGGCCGCGCACGTCAACGACACCGCCGCGACGTTGAGCCCGGTGCCGGCCCACTGGTTGAGCGCCAGCGCGACGATCGACCCCGCCGCCGCTCCGGTCGCCAATGCCGGCGTGATCAACCCGCCGACGGCGCCGGCCCGCAGGAACAGCGCCGTCAGCAGCGGCTTGAGCAGCAGGATGGCCGCTGCGGCGACCAGGGTGAGCCCGCTGTTGACGCTGACCTGGAGGATGCTGCGGCCGTTGCCGGGAAGCTCGGGCAGCCACAGTGAGCAGACACCGGTCAGCAACCCGGCTGCCGCGATGGCCGGGATCAACCGCCAGGACCGCGGCTGCACCGTCGGTCGGGCCTTGGTCATCACCGTGTCGAACGTCAGGCCCACCGCCGCCGCCAGCGGCGCAAGGGCCAACGCCAGGAACGCGAACAGATACGACACGTCGGCCCGGGGCCACTGCACAGCGTGCTCGAAATGGGTGACCGGCGCCGCCACCGCGACGGCCAGGCTGGAGGTGATCAGTGCGACGCCCAGCACCCGGGGATGCCACGTGCCCATCAGGATCCGCGCGGCGAACACCGCCCCGCCCAGGGGCACGGCGTACACGGCGCCCAGGCCGGCGCCGGCCGCACACGCGAGCAGGATGTCGCGGTCGCGGGCCGTCAACGCCAACTTCGAGGTACCCAGATCCCCCCACGACGCGGCCAGTTGACGGGGCGCGCCCTCCCGGCCCAGCGACGCCCCGGACCCGACCAGCAGCACCTGCAACCCGGCATCGATCGACAATGCTCGCCGCGGCAGCGGCCCACCGGTGCCGACCGCTTCGGTGATCGCCGCCCCCAACGTCGGAACGTCGCGCCGCCGCCGCAGCCACCACCAGCCCAGTCCGGCCAGCGCACCGCCGAGCATCGGGCCCAGCGCGCGGCGCAGGTGGCCGCTGCCTTCCACGCCGGACAGCAGGGTGCCCAGGCTGTAGTGATAGGTGGCGTGCTCGATCGCGTGCAACAGCAGCGTCGTCGCCGCACCGGCCACGCCGGCGAGGAGCCCGACGATCACGATGGCGCACCAGAACTCAACGGTGCGGCGCGTCACGAGCCGAATGTATGTCAGTCCCGCCCGTCATGCGGCGTGCTGGACAGGCAAGCTGGTGATCATGGAGACCCCGCGGCTGCTGTTCGTCCATGCCCACCCCGACGACGAGACGCTCACTACCGGGGCGACGATCGCCCGGTACGTAGCCCTGGGAGCGCAGGTGCAGGTGATCACGTGCACCCTGGGTGAAGAGGGTGAGGTGATCGGGGAGCAGTGGGCGCAGCTCGCCGTCGACCACGCCGACCAGCTCGGCGGCTACCGCATCGCCGAGCTGACCGCGGCGCTGCGCGAACTCGGAGCGGATCGGCCCCGATTCCTCGGCGGCGCCGGCCGGTGGCGCGACTCCGGTATGGCCGACACGCCGCCGCGTCGCGGCCGACGCTTCGTCGACGGTGACATCGCCGAACAGACCGCTGTCCTGGCCGCGGCCATTGACGACCTGCGCCCCCACGTCGTCGTCACCTACGACCCGCAAGGGGGTTACGGGCACCCCGACCACATCCACACCCACCGGGTGACGACAGCGGCGGTCGACGCCGCGCAGTGGGAGGTGCCGAAGTTCTACTGGACCGTCACGTCGGCTACGGCGATCGCCGCCGAGTTGGCGCAGCTGACCGACGTGCCCGCCGGATGGACCCGGGTCAGCGGCGACGACATCTGGTTCGGGGTTCCCGACGACGCGATCGACGCCGCGCTCGACGTCACCGAGCACCTGTCGGCCAAGGTCGCCGCGCTGCGCGCCCACGCCACCCAGGTGCAGGTGTCCCCGGACGGTCGGGCGTGCGCGCTGTCCAACGGCGTTGCGTTGCCCGTCGGAGCTACCGAGTTCTACACGCTGGCCGCCGGGTCCACCGGGGAGCGCGACGGACGTGGATGGGAAACCGATCTGCTCGCCGGGCTGAGCCTGGGGTAACTTCCCATCGAGGCGGGTAAGCTGCCGGCAATCACACCCGCGCGGAAGGGAAACACATGGACCCGGACCTGGATCCCAACCTGCAGCACTGGCAGGACCGGCTGGACAACTTCCAGTGGGTCGTCGGGTCGCTGGTGTCGCTGCTCGACAGCATCCCGACCTGACGGCCGAGGCCCCGCCGGCGCCGGATCGGCGTCGGCCGTTCCTGCTGGGTCTGCTCGCGGTCGACGGTGTGCTGTCGGCACTGATGGCCGTCTTCTTCCTTCCTGTCCACCTGGGGTCGGTGTGGATCCCGATCAGTGCCCTGCTCAGCGGTCTACTCAACGCGGCGCTGGTGTGGGCGGCGCAGCAACTCCACGCCCCGCCGCGCTGGGCGGCCCTGCCGCTGTGGACCTGGCTGGCCACGGTCGGGGTCTTCACGCTGGGTGGCCCGGGTGACGACATCGTCTTCAGCGGACCCGGTGTCATGGAGTACGGGCTGCTGGTGCTCCTCGTTCTGGGTGCATTGCCCGGCGCCTGGTTGCTGCTGCGGCGCCCACCGGTTGCCCGCTGACGGGGCCCGCACCGAAGTGCGGGACTACTACTACTGTGACCCCTATGCCAGGCGCACCGGTTTCAGATAGTGAGACGCGCGGATGATCCGCGACAGCCGTGGGGTTACAGAGGCGTGGCTCTGAACTCCCAGCACGGCGCGCAGCTGCCCACTCCGGTGGTACCCCCGAAGGCCGAGACGGCCAGTCCGGCCGCCATGCGGCGGGTCCTGCGACGTGCCCGCGACGGCGTAGCGCTCAACATCGACGAAGCCGCCATCGCCATGGGCGCGCGCGGAACCGACCTCGCCGACCTGTGCGCCTCGGCGGCCCGCGTCCGCGACGCGGGGTTGGAGGCCGCCGGCCGGCGCGGGGCCACCGGTCGCCTGCCGGTCAGCTATTCACGCAAGGTCTTCCTCCCGGTCAGCCATCTGTGCCGGGACACCTGTCACTACTGCACCTTCGTCACGGTTCCGGGCCGGCTGCGCGCGGCGGGCAAGGGCATGTACATGGAACCCGACGAGATCCTGGCGGTGGCGCGCCGAGGCGCCGAACTGGGTTGCAAGGAAGCGTTGTTCACCCTCGGCGACCGCCCGGAGGCGCGGTGGGACGAGGCCCGGCAGTGGCTCGACGAACGTGGCTACGACTCGACGCTGGACTACGTCCGCGCGATGGCCATCCGGGTGCTCGAGGAGACCGGGCTGCTGCCCCACCTCAACCCCGGGGTGATGAGCTGGTCCGAGCTCTCCCGCCTCAAGCCCGTCGCACCGTCGATGGGCATGATGCTGGAAACCACGTCGCGGCGGCTGTTCGAGACGAAGGGGGAGGCGCACTACGGCAGCCCCGACAAGGATCCCGAGGTGCGGCTGCGCACTCTCGCCGACGCGGGCCGGCTCTCGATTCCGTTCACCACCGGCCTGCTGGTCGGCATCGGGGAGACGCGCGCCGAGCGGGCCGACACCATCCACGCGATTCGCCGGGTGCACCGCGAGTTCGGGCACGTGCAGGAAGTGATCGTGCAGAACTTCCGGGCCAAGGACCACACCGCGATGGCGTCGACGCCGGACGCCGACATCGACGAGTTCCTGGCCACCTTGGCGGTGACGCGGCTGGTCATGGGTCCCAAGATGCGTATCCAGGCACCCCCCAACCTGGTCTCACGCGCGGAGTGCCTGGCGCTGATCGGTGCCGGGGTCGACGACTGGGGTGGCGTGTCGCCGCTGACCCCGGACCACGTCAACCCCGAACGGCCCTGGCCGGCACTGGACGAACTGGCCGCGGTCACCGCCGAGGCGGGTTACGACCTGGTCCAGCGGCTGACCGCCCAGCCGCCCTATGTCACCGCCGGTGCAGCCTGGATCGATCCGCGGGTGGCCGGTCACGTCGCCGCGCTGGCCGACCCGCAGACCGGGTTCGCGCGTGACATCAACCCGACCGGTCGCCCGTGGCAGGAACCCGACGAGGCAGCCGAATCGCTGGGCCGGGTCGACCTGAACGAAGCGATCGACTCCCAGGGGCGCCGGACGGAGACCCGCAGCGACCTGGGCAGCGCGTTCGGTGACTGGGACGCCATCCGGGAGAAGGTCAGCGAGCTGGCCGCCCGCGCGCCCGAACGCCTCGACACCGATGTGCTGGCCGCCCTGCGCTCGGCCGAACGTGACCCCGCCGGCTGCACCGACGACGAATACCTGGCGTTGGCCACCGCCGACGGTCCGGCACTCGATGCTGTTGCGGCGCTGGCTGACTCGTTGCGCCGCGACACCGTCGGCGACGATGTCACCTACGTCGTCAACCGCAACATCAACTTCACCAACATCTGCTACACCGGCTGCCGGTTCTGTGCGTTCGCGCAGCGGAAAGGCGATGCCGACGCCTTCTCGCTGTCGACCCAGGAGGTGGCCGACCGGGCCTGGCAGGCCCATGTCGCCGGCGCGACCGAGGTGTGCATGCAGGGCGGGATCGACCCCGATCTGCCGGTGACGGGCTACGCCGACCTGGTGCGTGCGGTCAAGGCCAGGGTGCCGTCGATGCACGTGCACGCGTTCTCGCCGATGGAGATCGTCAACGGGGTGACCAAGAGCGGCTCGAGCATTCGGGAGTGGTTGACCGCGTTGCGAGAAGCCGGCCTGGACACCATTCCGGGCACCGCCGCCGAGATCCTCGACGACGAGGTGCGCTGGGTGCTGACCAAGGGCAAGCTGCCCACCTCGGAGTGGATCGAGGTCATCACCACCGCGCACGAGGTGGGGCTGCGCTCCAGTTCGACGATGATGTACGGACACGTCGACACGCCTCGGCACTGGGTGGGCCACCTGCGGGTGCTGGCCGGCATCCAGGACCGCACCGGTGGGTTCACCGAGTTCGTGCCGCTGCCGTTCGTGCACCAGTCCTCGCCGCTGTACCTGGCCGGCGGCGCCCGGCCCGGTCCGACGCACCGCGACAACCGGGCGGTGCACGCCTTGGCGCGGATCATGTTGCACGGCAGGATCTCCAACATCCAGACCAGCTGGGTGAAGCTCGGCGTGGAGCGCACGCAGGTCATGCTGAGCGGTGGTGCCAACGATCTGGGCGGGACGTTGATGGAGGAGACGATCTCGCGGATGGCCGGCTCGGAGTTCGGCTCCTACAAGAGCATCGAGGAACTGTCGGCGATCGCGGCGGGCATCGGCCGCCCGGCCCGCCAGCGCACCACAACCTACGCACCCCTGGCCGCCTGACCTTTCTCCCCGAGCGCGCGCGTCTGCGCGGCGACGGGCCGCGAATCGTGGCATTCTGCGCGTCCTCGCGCCGCTGACTGCGCGCAGAGACCATGCCCGGGGTGGTATGACTTTGGTGTGAAGCTGCGACGGGTGTACTCCGGCGACCGGCTGGAGCTGCAGTCGCTTCAATCCGACGGGTCGTGGGCGTCGGACGTCGATGCCGGTGTGTTCGGTGGCGCGGTGTTCGACCCCGCCTGGGAGCTGGAAAGGGCCCGTGGTCACCACGACGCGGCCGGGCATGTGCTGCCGTTCCAGCCGGTGTCCTTCCGCGATTTCATGCTCTACGAACAGCACGCGGTCGACGCCGCGCGCGGATTGGTGCGCCGATTCCATCCCGGCCAGTCCCGGGCCGCCGAGGGCATCGAGAGGCTGACCAGGAAGCCGTTTCCGTTGTTCAAGCCCAAGGCCCTGTTCTACCGGCAACCGATCTACTACATGTCCAACCATCTGAGTTTCGTCCCCAGCGGCACCACGGTCGCCGTCCCCTCGTACTCGACAGCGCTGGATTACGAGTTGGAGCTCGGATTCGTGTTGCGGGCACCGCTTTTCAATGCCGCGCCGGCCGAGGCGCTGGATGCGATCGGCGCGTTCGTCGTCGTCAACGACTTCAGCGCCCGCGACGTGCAGCGTGCGGAGATGGCCACCGGGTTGGGGCCGCAGAAAGCCAAGCACTTCGCGTCGTCGATGTCGGTGCAGGCCGTCACCGCAGACGAGATCCTGCCACGCATCGACGACCTGACCGGATTCGTCGCTGTCAACGGCGACGCCGTCAGCGCAGTGTGCAGCCGCGGGATGAGGTGGACGCTCGGCGAACTGCTCGCACATGCGTCCCGCGACGAACACCTGTACGCCGGTGAGCTGTTCGCCACCGGCACCCTGCCGGGCGGCAGCGGGATGGAGACCGGGCACTGGTTGCGGCCCGGGGATCAGCTGACGCTGGCCATCGACCAGATCGGGGAAATCAGCCACCCGATCTCGAGTAGTTGAGGACACACCATGACGACTGTTGCCGGCCTACCCGCGCACGCGCTGTTGGTACACGCCATCGTGGTTCTGGCGCCGCTGACTGCGCTGCTCGGCATTCTGTGTGCCGTGTGGCCCGCCGCGCGGCGCCGATTCGTCTGGCTCGTGGTCGCGTTCGCCGCCGTCAACCTTGTGCTCACGCCGTTGACGACGTCGGCTGGGGAGTGGTTGTACAACAGCTTTCCCACCCACAGCGCGATCTTGGAGACGCACGAAGAACGTGGCGAAACCATGATCTACTTCTCGATCGCGCTGCTCGTCATGGCGCTGGCGGTCGCGTTCCTTCATGTGCGCACCGTCAGATCAGATGCCACCCCCAAGCTGACCGCCGTCGTGGTCACGGTGGTCGCTGTCGTGATCGGGGTTGCGACGACGGTGCAGGTGGTACGGATCGGTCATACGGGCACCGAGGCGAAGTGGGGCGTGATCTCGGAGTGATGGCGTGACGCCACCGCGACAGCGAGTGCCGTCGCGGTGGCGGCGTGGTGCGTGCCTCAGGCCTGCTTGACGGCCTCGATCTCCAGGGTGATCGTGACCTTGTCGCCGACGACGGCGCCGCCCGTCTCGAGCGGCATGTCGATGTCGATGCCGAAGTCCTTGCGATTCAAGACCACTGACGCCTCGAAGCCGGCGACCTCGCCGTGGCCCATTCCGGGGTTGACGCCGTTGAACTCGAGCTCCAGGGAGATCGGCTTGGTCACACCCTTGAGGGTGAAGTCGCCGTCGAGGACGTAGCGGTCGCCGCTCTGCCGCACTGCGGTGGAGGTGAATGTCGCGACCGGGTGGTTCTCGACGTCGAAGAAGTCCGCGGACTTGATGTGCGCGTCGCGCTGGTCGTTGCGCGTGTTCACGGAGTCGACGGCGACCTCGGCGCGCACGGAGGCCGCACCGTCGGCGTCGACCGTGATCGTCCCGCTGAACGTTTCGAATTCGCCGCGGACCTTGCTCACCATGAGGTGGCGTACGGAGAAGCCGACGGCGGAATGCACCGGGTCGATGGTCCAGGTGCCGGTGGACAGTGCTGCGGTGGCGGTGGTCATGGGTGTCTCTTTCTCGGGGTGGAGCCGGACCAGCCGGCGGGTACACCCGAGTCAAACGGACCATGGTCCGATTGCATTCCCGCGTGGCGCACAGTCCGCCGTCGGCGGCCGCGACAGCCTTCGAATGCCAGATCGGACCGGCGTGTCCTGTGCAGTCCCGGCGCGCTCGCGGAACAGGGTGTCAGGCGATCAGGGTGCGGGTGGTCTGGGTGCGGCCATTCACACCGGAGACGGTCGGCCACACCTCGGCGATCAGCCGCACCGCCCCGGCGAGTTCGTCCTCCGGCTTCGCGAACGGGATGCGCAGCCACCCGTCGGCGCCACCTTCGACGGTGAACACCGGCCCCGGTGCCACCTTGACGCCGTGACGTTCCAGCTCGGCGGCCAGCCGTGTCGCGCTGCCGTGGGGCAGCCGGACCCACATGCTCAATCCGCCCTGCGGGACCCGGAACCGCCAGTCGGGCAGGTCCCGGCGCAGCGCGGCCACCAGGAAGTCGCGCCGGCTTCGCAACTCGGCCCGACGCTGCGGCACGATACCGTCGGTGCCGAGGAGCTCGGTGACGACCAGCTGATCGAGCAGCGACGTGCCCAGGTCGGCGCGCACCCGGGCGGCAATCAGCCGATCGACCAGAGCCCGCGGCGCTCTGATCCACCCCACCCGCAGCCCGCCCCAGAAGACCTTGGACGCGCTGCCTATCGTGACCGTCGACGGCTCGAACGACGCGAAGGGCGCGGGCATCGGTTCGTCGGTGAACGACAGTGACTGCAGCGTTTCGTCGACGATCGCCGTGGTGCGCGAGTGACGCAGCGCGGCGCCGTAGCGGTCGCGGTCGGCCTCACTCATCAGGAACCCGGTCGGGTTCTGGAAGTCCGGGATCAGGTACGCGAGCTTCGGCGAGGACTGTCGCAGCGTGGCCTCGACGCCGTCGAGGTCCCACCCGGCGTCGCCCAGCGGGTCGGCCAGCGGCGAGCTCACCAGCCGGGCGCCGCCCAGGCGGAGTGCGTCGATCGCATTGGCATAGACCGGAGATTCGACCATCACCCGGTCGCCGGGCCGGGTCAGCGCCCGGGCGACGGTGGCGACGGCGGCCAGGGCGCCGGTCGTGATGACGATCTGCTCGGGCTCGGTCGGCAGCCCGCGGGCGGCGAAGGACTCGGCCACCCGCGACTGCAGTTCGGGCAGTCCCGACGGCAGATAGCCGTCCTCGGCCAGATACGACGGAAGGGCGGCCAGCGCCCGCTCAGCGCCCGTCATGGTCCCGGGGGTGGCGGCGCCCGCGGCGATACTCAGATCCACCGAGTCGCCGCTCGGCGGCATGCCGAGCGGGTGGCGGACCCGGTCGTGGACCTTGCGGCGGTCGACGGGAACGGCGGCGAAGGTGCCCGACCCCTGCCGCGCCACCGCGAAGCCGGCCGCCGCAAGTTCGGCGTAGGCCCGGGTGACCGTCGTCCGTGACACCGCCAGTGCGGCGGTGACGGTGCGCTCACTGGGCAACCGCGTCCCGATGGGGATACGCCCGTCGCCGATCAGTTCCTGGAGTGCCTCGCAGAGCCCGCGGTAGGCCGGGGCCCGGTCGAACTTCCCCACCAATCGGGCGAGACGGTCGGGGCTGATCGTGGGGGACACGAAGCCAGTATTACGTAATTGGCTATGTATTAAAAGGCCAATCATGAGCAATCTGGACTCATGGCAATAACCAATAGCGAGTCACAGCTGGCCAATATCGGTCCGCTGGCACAACTGACCGCCGGACGGCTGCCCGAACGGATCCTTCGGCTCGTCCTCGGCCTCTGGCTGTACGGACTGTCCATCGCGTTGATGATCGAGGGCGCGGTCGGGGCGGCGCCCTGGGACGTCTTCCACGTCGGCGTGGCGCGACACCTGCCGCTGACACTCGGGGTGATCATCATCGTGACCGCCGGCGTGGTGCTGGCGGCGTGGATACCGCTGCGCCAGAAACCCGGACTGGGTACGGTCCTCAACACCGTGCTGCTGGGGCCGTTCGCCGACCTCAATCTGATGCTGCTTCCGACGCCGGACGCGCTGGTCGCCCGCTACGGCTACGCCATCGCCGGCGTGGTGGTGTGCGCGCTGGCCACCGCCCTCTACGTCGGCGCGCAACTCGGACCGGGCCCCCGTGACGGCCTGATGACCGGTCTCGCACGGCGCACCGGGTGGCCACTTCGCCGGGTGCGCACCGGCATCGAGGTCTCGGTGCTGGCGACGGGATTCGTGCTGGGCGGCACCGTCGGTCTCGGCACCGTCGTGTTCGCCTTCGCCGTCGGCCCACTCACGCAGTACTTCCTGCGCTACCTGACCGTGTCTGTCGCAGTCACCGCCGAATCTACAGGCGCGCCGCCAGCACGGTGCCCTGCTCGATCGCGCGCTTGGCATCGAGTTCCACCGCTTCGGCGGCGCCGCCGATGACGTGTGCGCACAAACCGATTCGGCGCAAGGCCGCGTCGAGATCGCGCCCCGGGTCCTGGCCCGCGCAGATCACCACGTTGTCGACCTCGAGCAGGCGGGGGCCGCGGTGGCCGGGGCCGAAGCTGATGTGCAGCCCGTCATCGTCGATGCGCTCGTAGTTCACCCCGCACAGTTGCTGGACGCCCTTGGCGCGCAACGATGCCCGATGAACCCAGCCCGTGGTCTTACCCAGCCGGCGGCCCTGCGGGCCGGCGCTGCGCTGCAGCAGGTACACCTCGCGGTCCGCGGCGGTGGGCAGCGGAGTCGTCACCGCACCACGGGCCTCCCAGGGGTCGACGGCGCCCCACTCGGCCATCCACTCCCGGCGATCCAGCGTGGGGGAGTGCGCGGTGGTCAGGAACTCGCTGACGTCGAATCCGATTCCGCCGGCGCCGATCACGGCCACGGCCCGGCCCAGGGACCCGCCGGTGAGCGCCTCGGCATAGGACACGACCATCGGATGGTCGATGCCCGCGATGGCGGGAACGCGCGGCGTCACCCCGGTGGCCAGCACGATCTCGTCGTATCCCGCCAGGTCCGCGGCCGTCGCGCGGACCCCCAACCGGATGTCGACGCCGTGCTTGTCGAGCATGCGGGTGAAGTAGCGGATGGTCGCGGCGAACTCCTCCTTGCCGGGAATCCTTCGGGCGAGGTCGAATTGGCCACCGATGTGAGGATGGGCCTCGAACAGCGTCACGAGGGGCCCGCGCTGCGCGGCGGTCACCGAGGCGGCCAGACCCGCGGGACCCGCCCCGACGACGGCGACGCGTCGGGCGCTGCGGGTGGGTTGCAGCGTCAGCGTGGTCTCGCGCCCGGCTCGCGGGTTGAGCAGGCACGACACCGTTTTGTGGACGAACACATGATCCAGGCAGGCCTGGTTGCAGGCGATGCAGGTGTTGATCTCGTCGGCAGCGTCGGCGCCGGCCTTGCGCACCCAGTCGGGGTCGGCCAGCAGCGGCCGGGCCATCGAGATCAGGCTGATGTCGGTGTCGGTGAGGATCTGCTCGGCCGCCTCGGGCATGTTGATGCGATTGGAGGCGATGACCGGGACTGCGACATGCTGGGCCAGGGCGTGCGTGATGCCCACGAACGCGCTGTTGGGCACCGACGTCACGATGGTCGGGACCCGCGCTTCGTGCCAGCCGATCCCGGTGTTGATCAGCGTCGCCCCGGCTTCCTCGATTTCCTGTGCCAGCGTGACGATCTCGTCCCAGCTCTGGCCGTCGGAGACGAAGTCGGCCATCGACAACCGGTAGCAGATGATGAAGTCCGCTCCGAGCGCCGCGCGGGTGCGGCGCACGATCTCGACCGGCAGTCGTCGGCGTTTCTCGGCGCTACCACCCCACGCGTCGGTGCGCCTGTTCGTCCGTGGCGCCAGGAACTGGTTGAGCAGGTAACCTTCGCTGCCCATGATCTCGACGCCGTCGTAACCGGCCTCGCGGGCCAGCGCCGCCGCGCGGACGAAGTCGTCGATCGTGGCCTCGATCCCGCGTCCGGACAGCCGCCGCGGCCGAAACGGTGTGGTGGGTGCCTTGATCGACGAGGCGCTCGCCGACAAGGGATGGAACGCATAGCGTCCCGCGTGCAGGACCTGCAACAGGATCTTGGTCTCCGGTCCGGCCGCATGCACGGCCGCGGTGACACGCCGGTGCCGGCGCGCAGCGGCGCTCGAGGTCATCTGGGCGGCGAACGGCAGCAGCCAGCCCGTCCGGTTCGGGGCGTAGCCGCCGGTGATGATCAGTCCGACACCGCCACGCGCCCGCTCGGCGAAATACTCGGCCAGTCGGCCGATGTCGCGGGAGCGGTCCTCCAGCCCGGTGTGCATGGATCCCATCACCACGCGGTTGCGCAGCCTGGTGAAGCCGAGATCCAGCGGGGACAGCAGACGAGGATAGGGCTGGGTCATGCTCGGTTGTCCTCCAGCGCGGTCGTCACCTCGTCGAGCCACCCCACCGCGCTCTCTTCGGCCCGGATGCCGCCGCGGAGCACGAGGTACTGGTGCAGTTCGGCGCCGGTCAGCGCCTCCGGTTCGGGGAACTGTTTCTGCTGGAACCCCCGGTAGGTGTCCAACAGCTCGGCGCGTTCGCGACGGAGGGCCGCCACCTGGGTGCGCAGCGCGTCGATGTCGCCGTAGGCCGCGCCGCGGACCTTGACGGCCAGATCGCGGATGCGGTGATCGGCCACCGAGCCGCCTCTTCCTACCAGCGGCGCCCCGATCCACCGCGCGAGCTCGGCGCGGCCGGCGTCGGCAACGGTGTAGACCTTCTTGTCCGGGCGGCCGTGTTGAGTCACCGCGGTGGCATGCACCCAGCCGTCGTTCTCCATCGTTCTCAGCGTGCGATAGATCTGCTGATGGGTGGCCGCCCAGAAGAACCCGATCGATCGGTCGAAGCGCCGCGCCAGCTCGTAACCCGACCCGGACTGCTCGCTCAGCGACACCAGGATTGCGTGCGGTAACGCCACCCGCGCAGCGTAGGCGTCGACGGAATCGCTATGCAACTAGTTGCACTGCACGCGAATGCATAGCGGCGTGGGTACTAGGCGAGGGGTATGTGCGACGTCTAGTATCTGTAACCACGCGCAACCCTTACTGAGGGTTGCGCGTGCAGTTAGGGCACACTGAGACATCCGTCCAACAACCGACATGGATACTTGCTCCAGACTGGTTGGGGAGACCAGCGAAGCCCCTGCCCGGACAGCAGCCCACTGGACAGGTATTTCGAGAGGACTTGAGGAGACGTTCCGTGACGTACACGATTGCCGAGCCCTGCGTCGACGTCAAAGACAAGGCGTGCATCGAGGAATGCCCCGTCGACTGCATCTACGAGGGTGCTCGGATGCTGTACATCCACCCGGATGAGTGCGTGGACTGCGGCGCCTGCGAGCCGGTGTGCCCGGTGGAGGCCATCTACTACGAAGACGATGTGCCCGACCAGTGGAGCGGCTACACGCAGATCAACGCGGACTTCTTCGCCGAGCTCGGTTCACCCGGGGGCGCGTCCAAGGTCGGCCAGACCGACAACGACCCGCAGGTGGTCAAGGACATGCCTCCGCAGGGTGAGGACTGAGCGTCCGGCCCCGTCGTCCGAGGTGACCCGGCGTTCACTGAGGTCGGCGTCGCTGCCGGTCTTCCCGTGGGACACCCTGGCCGAGGTGACCGCGGCCGCCCGCGCACACCCTGACGGCATCGTCGACCTGTCGGTGGGCACCCCGGTCGATGAGGTGGCGCCCGTCATCCGGGAGGCCCTGGCCGCGGCCAGTTCGGCGCCTGGTTACCCCACCACCGCAGGCACGCAGGCCCTGCGCCAGGCCATGGTCGCCGCGCTGCACCGCCGGTACGGCATCACCGGGTTGACCCCGGCCGCCGTGCTCCCGGTCATCGGCACCAAGGAGCTGATCGCGTGGCTGCCCACCCTGCTGGACCTCGGGCCGGCCGACACCGTCGTGGTGCCCGAGCTGGCCTACCCGACCTACGAGGTGGGGGCCCTGCTGGCCCACGCCCGTGCGGTCCGGGCCGACTCGTTGACCCAGCTCGGCCCCAGCGTTCCGGCGCTGGTGTTCCTCAATTCGCCGAGCAACCCCACCGGCCGGGTGCTCGGCGTCGACCACCTGCGCAAAGTCGTCGGCTGGGCCCGGGAGCGGGGCGTGCTCGTCGCGTCCGACGAGTGCTACCTGGGGCTCGGATGGGAGCAGTCGCGGCCCGTGTCGATCCTGCACCCCGAGGTCTGCGGAGGTGACCACACCGGCCTGCTGGCGATTCATTCGCTGTCCAAGACGTCGTCGCTGGCGGGGTACCGTGCCGGCTTCGTCGCCGGCGACCCCGACGTGGTGGCCGAATTGCTGGCCGTGCGCAAACACGCCGGGATGATGGTGCCCACCCCGATCCAGGCCGCGATGGTTGCTGCCCTCGACGACGACGAGCACGAACACCAGCAGCGCCTCCGCTACGCCCGCCGCCGGGACATGCTGCTCCCGGCGCTGCGGTCGGCCGGATTCACCGTCGACCACTCCGAGGCCGGACTGTATCTGTGGGCCACCCGCGGGGAGCCGTGTCGCGAGACGCTGGCCTGGCTCGCGGACCGGGGCATTCTCGTGGCGCCCGGCGAGTTCTACGGACCGCAGGGCACCCGTCACGTGCGGGTGGCGCTGACCGCCACCGATGACCGGATCGCCGCGGCTGTGCAGCGCCTCGCAGATCCGGCGCGCTGAAACACCCAGAGCGTCGCACAACGCGCCCGATTCGCACCATCATGAGTAGATGGACGATCAGCTTGTGGCAGAGGTCGAAAATCTCGTCCGGCGCTGGCTCGACGACGCCGCGGGCCGGCCGGTCGCCCCTGCCGCGCGTCGCCTGGCCGACGTGTTGCGCGACCCCTCTGGACTCCCCTTCACCGTCGGGTTCGTCGACCGGGTCATCCGCCCGGACGATCATCGCGTCGCGGCGGCCAACCTCCGTGAACTGGCCCAGGGCGCGCCGGGGTTCCTGCCCTGGCACCTGCGGCTGCTGATCAAACTCGGCGCGGTGGCGTCGCTCGTGGCGCCCGGTGTCGTCATCCCGATCGCGCAGCGGGCGCTGCGCGAGATGGTCGGCCATCTGCTCGTCGATGCCACCGACGCTCGGCTGGGCCGATCCATCGCCCGGATCCGCGAGCGCGGCGTCCGACTCAACATCAACCTGCTGGGCGAGGCGGTGCTCGGTCGCCGGGAGGCGGAGCGCCGCCTCACCGGCACCGAGAAGCTCCTCGCGCGACCCGACGTCGACTACGTGTCGATCAAGGTCTCCGCGACGGTGCCGCCCCACTCACCGTGGGCGTTCGACGAGGCGGTGGATCACATCGAAGCCAGCCTGCTGCCGCTGTTCACGCAGGCGGCCACCTCATCGAATGGCAAGTTCATCAACCTGGACATGGAGGAGTACCGCGATCTCGAGCTCACGCTCGCCGTGTTCACCCGGCTGCTGGACCGGCCCGAGTTGCTCGGTCTGGAAGCCGGAATCGTGCTCCAGGCCTACCTGCCCGATGCGCTGAGCGCGATGATCCGGCTGCAGGACTGGGCTCGGGCCCGCCGGGCGCGGGGCGGCGCCGCCATCAAGGTCCGTCTGGTCAAGGGGGCCAACCTACCGATGGAGCACGTCGAGGCGTCGCTGCACGGTTGGCCTCTGGCCACCTGGGACACCAAGCAGGACACCGACACCCACTACAAGCGAGTCTTGGACTACGCGTTGCGCCCCGACCGCACCGAGAACGTGCGGATCGGCGTCGCCGGTCACAACCTGTTCGACATCGCCTACGCGTGGACGCTGGCCGGGCGCCGCGGGGTCCGCGACGGCGTCGAGTTCGAGATGTTGCTGGGCATGGCCGAGGCGCAGGCCGAGGCGGTGCGCGGGACGGTCGGCGGTCTGCTGCTCTACGTGCCCGTCGTTCATCCGCAGGACTTCGACGTCGCGATCTCCTACCTGGTGCGCCGGCTCGAGGAGGGCGCCAGCCAGGACAACTTCATGTCGGCCGTCTTCGAATTGCACAGCGACGACGCACTTTTCCAGCGCGAGAAGGACAGGTTCGTGGCGTCGCTGGCCGCTCTCGACAACCCTGCTGCGCTGAACGACGTACCACCGCCGAAGCGCCGCCAGGACCGACGCAGCGACGACCCGTCGGCGGCGGTGCGCGAGCCGTTCTCCAATGTCGCCGACACCGATCCCTCGCTGCCCGGAAACCGGGACTGGGGGCGGACGATCACCGAGCGCATTCCGGACTCGGGTGCCGGGGTGGCACTGGTGGACGAGCACACCATCACCGACGCGGACGCACTCGACTCGGTGATCGCCGGCGGCGTCCATGCGGGGGCGAACTGGTCGGCACTCACCGGGGCCGAGCGCGCCATCGTCCTCCGCCGTGCGGCCGCGAGCCTCGAGGCCAGCCGGCCGGCTCTGCTCGAGGTGATGGCCGCCGAGACCGGCAAGACCCTCGACCAGGGCGACCCCGAGGTTTCCGAGGCCGTCGACTTCGCCAATTACTATGCGAGCCTGGCCGAGAAGCTCGACCACGTCGACGGTGCGACAGCGGTGCCGGTGGGGCTCACCGTCGTGACGCCGCCGTGGAACTTCCCGGTCGCCATCCCCGCGGGCGGCACGCTGGCCGCGCTCGCGGCGGGCAGCCCGGTCATCATCAAGCCCGCCACCCAGGCGCGCCGGTGCGGCTCGGTGATGGTGCAGGCCCTGTGGGACGCCGGCGTTCCGCGCGATGTGCTGCAGCTGGTGCACGTCGACGAGAGCGACCTCGGCACCCAGTTGGTGTCCGATCCGCGGGTCGCCCGGCTGATCCTCACCGGGGCGTTCGACACCGCCGCGCTGTTCCGCCGTTTCCGGCCGGAGCTGTGCCTGCTCGCCGAGACCAGCGGCAAGAACGCCATCGTGATCACCCCGCACGCGGACATCGACCTGGCGGTCAAGGATCTCGTGTACTCGGCATTCGGCCATGCCGGTCAGAAGTGCTCGGCGGCATCGCTGGGCATCCTCATCGGATCCGTCGCGCGGTCGGCGCGGTTCCGTGACCAGCTCGTCGATGCGGTGACGTCGCTGAAGGTCGGGTATCCGTCCGACCCGACCGTGCAGATGGGGCCGATCATCGAAGCGGCCCACGGCAAGCTGCTGCGTGCGCTCACCGAGTTGGCGCCGGGGGAGCAGTGGCTGGTCGAACCGCGCCGGCTCGACGACACCGGTCGGCTCTGGTCGCCCGGCGTGAAAACCGGTGTCCGTCGCGGCTCGGAATTCCACCTCACCGAGTACTTCGGTCCGGTACTCGGCCTTGTCGATGCCGCGGACCTCGACGACGCGATCGCGATCCAGAACCAGGTCGACTACGGCCTGACGGCGGGTCTGCACACGCTCGATCGCGCCGAGATCGAACGCTGGCTCGACCGCGTCGAGGCGGGAAATGCCTACGTGAACCGATCGATCGTCGGTGCCATCGTGCGGCGCCAGCCGTTCGGCGGGTGGAAGAAGTCCTCGGTCGGGCCCGGCGCAAAGGCGGGCGGCCCGAATTATCTGGTCGGACTCAGTGATTGGCGCAGCGCGGCTGCGACGAAGCACGGGCAACTCCGTCGCGAACTTCGTGAATTCCTCGACCACACACAGCGTCTCGGTCTCGACGAGGCCGATCGTGATTTCCTGGCACGGTCCCTGCACTCCGACGCGCTGGTCTGGGCCGAGGAATTCGGGATAGCCCGTGACGTCTCGGGGTTGACCGCCGAACGCAACGTCTTCCGGTACCGGCCGGTGCCGGTGACGGTACACGCCGAGGACGGCCACCTCGCGGCTCTGCTGCGGGTCGTCGGCGCAGGTCTTCTCGCCGGCTCCGACGTCACCGTCTCGACGCCTGCGCCGCTCGAGCGCGATGTCGTCGAACTGCTCCGGTCCTGCGGGGTCATCTACCGCGTCGACGACGCCGACGCGTGGCGTGCGGTGCTGCACACCGACCCGCCTGCCCGGGTCCGCCTACTCGGCGGCAGCCGAACGGAGTTCGCCGAGGCCAGCGACGGCAGGCCCGACGTCGCGCTCTACGCCCACCCGGTGGTCGAGGCCGGCCGGGTGGAGTTGCTGACGTTTCTGCGCGAGCAGGCGGTGGCGATCACCGCCCACCGGTTCGGCTCGCCGACCGCCCTCACCGAAGGCCTGTTCCCCTGACGCCAGTTCAGCGTTGAGACTGCGTTCAGCGCGGCGTCTACTCGCACAAGTTCGCGCTGGATGCAGTCTCAACGAAGCTTCTGGCTACTCCCGGCTGCGTCGGGAGAACCTGCCCTCGGTGACCGCGTCCCACTTCAGATAAACCTGATCGACCTGCGGACTGCCCTGCGCCCTGATCCATTCACACGTCGTCACATACGTCGACGGGTTGGTCACGATGATCGTGTGCAGACCGGAGTCCTTGTGCGCCAGCGCCTCCAGCTCCTCGGGCGGAGTGGACGGGTCCGCGGCCCGCAGCGCGTCGCGGGGGTCGGGCAGCGCGCCGCGGGGTGCGTCGAAGGCGGCCAGGTCACCGTCGTCGTCCTCGGTGCGGCGGGTGTTCAACAGCAGGTTCAACAGGATCGCGGTGATCGCGCCTGCCGAGATGCCCGAGTGGAAGATGGTCTGGAACCAGTCGGGGAACTGGTGATAGAGGTCCAGCGCCACGTTGACCGGTGCATCGGCCAGCGCCCGGTCGGTGTAGTACAGCTTGGCCTCGGTCAGCATCGCGACGCCCACCGAGATCGCCACCACCAGGATGTTGGTGTTGTTGAACGCCACCTTCGTCAGCGTGCGCACACCGCTGGCGGCGACCATCCCGAACAACGCCACCCCGGCCCCGCCCAGCACCGGCAGCGGGATTCCCTCCACCACCGCGGCCATCTTGGGCAGCAGTCCCAGCAGCACCAGGATGATGCCGGCGACGGTCGCCACGTGGCGCGTCTTGACCCCGGTGATCGCCACCAACCCGACGTTCTGCGCGAATGCGGTGTAGGGAAAGGTGTTGAACACCCCGCCGATGACGGTGCCCAGGCCGTCGGCGCGCAGTCCGTCGGCCAGCCGCCGGGGCGTGATCTTCTCCTCGACGATCTCGCCGACGGCGACGATGTCGCCGGTCGTCTCCGTCATGATCACGATCGCGACGATGAGCAACGCGATGATCGAGCTGATCTCGAACGTCGGCAGGCCGAACTGGAACGGTGTGACGATGCCGACCCAGCCGTAGTCGCCCATGTGGCTCCAGTCGGTCATCCCGAACGGCACTGCGACGACGGTGCCGATCAGAAGGCCGAGCAGGATCGACACCCGCCGCACGCTCTCCGGCGCGAACCGTTCGATCGCGATGATCATCACCAGCGTGAAGAACCCCATCCCGATCGCCGCGGGCGAGCCGAAATCGGCCCCGTTGCCGGTGCCGCCGCCGAACCAGCCGGCTGCCACCCGCATCAGCGACACCCCGATGATCAGGATGATGGTGCCGGTCACCAGCGGCGGGAAGAACCTGATGAGCTTGCCGAACACCGGTGCCATCAGCATCATGAACAGCCCGCAGGCGATCACCGAGCCGTAGATCGCGGTGACGCCGTGGTTGAGACCGATGGTGATCATCGGGCCGACGGCGGCGAATGTCACGCCCTGCATCAGCGGCAGACGCACCCCGAACCGCCAGAACCCGACGGCCTGGATGATGGTCGCGATCCCGGCGACGAACAGGTCGGCCATGATCAGGTGCACGATGTCGGACTGCTCGAGCTGGCCCGCGCCGACCATGGCGCCGCCGACGATCAGCGGGACCGCCACCGCCCCGGCGTACATGGCGAGCACGTGCTGGACGCCGAGCGGCAGCAGTCGTCGCAGCGGGGGAATCTCATCGACCGGGCGCGGTCGGGGGTTGCCCTCGCTGAAGATCTTGGTGAACGTCGCCATGTCTCCCCACCTGTCAGACGGCGCGCGGCAGCGCGACCGGTGGACCCATCCTGGAAGGAGGGCGTTTCCACCGCTTTGTGCCGGTGTGACCGTTGAATTACGCGGGGTAGGCGGCGACCGGCATGATCACGGTGCCGCGGCAGAGCCCTTCGAGGATCTCGGTGCGCCACGTGCCGTACATGGTTCCGTCGGGAGCCGGCGCATAGAACACCAGCGAGCGTGCGGCGGCGTACTCGGAGGGGACATCCGACCCGCGGAAACACTCCCACTGCCAGGTGTAGTTGAACACCCACTGCTTACCGTCCCAGGTGTAGCGGCTGGGCTGCGGGATGGTCGGGTTGGTCGGCGCGGGACCGTCGCCGGCCACTGCGACGCACGTGCTGGTGCAGGCGGTGCTGAACGTGTACTGCGCGCTGAAGTCAGGCTCGGGTTGGCGGGCGGCGACGCTGGTGCCGATCTTCTCCGAGGCATAGGTGACCACCGTGTAGCGACCGCTCCACAGAGGTGCCGCCTGGGCCGGGCCTGCGGTGACCCCACCGGCCGCGGCGACGAGCGCCACGCAGGCAAGGGTGGTCCGGAGGGCGGGCATGGTTACCTCACGTCAAGTCAAGAGATGTCCACCTCAACCTAATTGCCCCGATCATCGGGACCGTCACCCGACACGACCGGTTGGGCCACGGTTCCGTCACGGGTTGGTCTCGGTCCGCCGGGCGCCAATCGTGTTCCCGGGGAACAGGCTTCGACGCCGACCGTCAGGCGCCGGCCAGCAGCAGCAGCGTCCACGCGGCGATCGACTGTGCGTCGGTGATCACGCCGTCGCGGATCATCTGCTCCACCTCGCTGCGGGCGAACCACGCGCTGCGCATGTCCTGCTCCTCGTGCTCGCGATCGTGCGGGCCCTCGGTGATGCCGGTGGCCAGGAAGACGCGGCCGCGCTGGCTGCTCATGCCTGGGGCCACGTCGAGCAGCCCGAGCTCGGTCAGCGAATCGGCCCGCAACCCCGTTTCCTCACGCAGCTCCCGGGCCGCGAGCTCGGTGCCGTCGAGATCCGCGCGGTCCGGCGCCGTGCCCTGCGGGAACTCCCAACGTCGCAGGCCCAGCGGATAGCGGAACTGCTCGACCAGATGGAAGCGCTCCCCGTCAGAGTCGGACAAGCGGGGGATGACCAGCGCGTACGTCGGCTTGTCGACCACCGCGTAGATGCCGGGGCTACCGTCGGGTCTGCGGATGTCGTCTTCGCGGATCGTCAGCCAGCTGTTCCGATACACCTCACGTGACCCGACGGCTCGGATGGAATCCACCGCCCCAGTATGCGGGGAGTAGCCTCAGTTGCCGTGCTGCTGGACTCCCTGAACCCCGCGGCGGTCGCCGCCGGCGCCGACATCGGCGACGCGGTGCGCATCGACGGCATGACCCTGAGCCGCAGCGATCTGGTCGGGGCAGCGACGTCGGTGGCCGAGCGGGTGGCCGGCGCGCGTCAGGTCGCCGTGCTGGCCCGGCCCACCGCGGCCACCGTGCTGGCGATCACCGGCTGCCTGATCGCCGGGGTGCCCGTCGTGCCCGTGCCTGCCGACGTCGGTGCCGCCGAACGCCGGCACATCCTGACCGATTCGGGCGCGCAGGCGTGGTTGGGCGACAAGCCCGACGACCTGGGCGGCATCGGTCACATCCCGGTGCGGCTGCACGCCCGGTCGTGGCACCGCTACGCCGAACCGTCGCTGGATGCGACGGCGCTGATCATCTACACCTCGGGGACCACCGGGCTGCCCAAGGGCGTGCTGGTGAGCCGGCGCGCGATCGCCGCCGACATCGACATGCTGGCCGAGGCCTGGCAGTGGACGCCGGCGGACACCCTGGTGCACGGTCTGCCGCTGTACCACGTGCACGGGCTGGTGCTGGGGTTGCTCGGGTCGCTGCGCATCGGCAACCGATTCGTGCACACCGGTAAACCGGCGCCGGAGGCGTACGCGCAGGCGGTCGGTGACTACGGCGGGTCCCTGCTGTTCGGGGTACCGACCGTGTGGTCGCGCATCGTCGAGGACGGGTCAGCCGCGCGGGCGCTGGCGCCGGCGCGGCTGCTGGTGTCGGGCAGCGCGGCGCTGCCGGTGCCGGTCTTCGACGGGCTGGCGGCGCTGAGCGGGCATCGGCCGGTCGAGCGCTACGGCAGCACGGAATCGTTGATCACGCTCAGCACCCGGGTGGACGGGGAGCGCCGGCCCGGCTCGGTGGGGCTGCCGCTCAACGGGGTTCGCACCCGGCTGCGCTCGGAGAGCGGCGGCGAGGTGGCGCACGACGGCGAGTCGATCGGCCGGCTGTACGTGTCGAGCCCGACGCTGTTCGACGGTTATCTCAACCGTCCCGACGCCACGGCCGAGGTGCTGTCCGACGACGGGTGGTATCACACCGGTGACGTCGCGACGATCGATGGTGACGGGATGCACCGCATCGTCGGGCGCGAGTCGGTGGACCTGATCAAGAGCGGCGGTTTCCGGATCGGGGCAGGGGAGATCGAAACCGTGCTGCTCGGACATGAGGGGGTGCGAGAGGCCGCCGTGATCGGGGCACCGGACGACGATCTCGGTCAGCGCATCGTGGCATTTGTCGTCGGCGACGCCGAGCCTGAGGAGCTGATCGACTTCGTCGCCCGCGAGCTGTCGGTGCACAAGCGGCCCCGGGTGGTGCGCATCGTCGACAGCCTGCCCCGAAACGCGATGGGCAAGGTCCTGAAGAAGGAACTGACCCAGTGGCTCTGATGACTCCGCGAGTGCGCGCGTCTGCACGCGACACGCCGCGCATTTCTGGCCTTCTGCGCCCGCTCGCGGCCGTCGGCGGCGCGCTGTGTGTCGCGTTGACGGTCGGAGCGACCGGAGCCGCGCCCTCCCACGCCACCCCGGAGACGCCGCAGCAACCCCCGGTGACACCACAGCCTCCGGTGCCGCCGGAGCCGCCGCTGGCGTTGACGCCTCCGGTCGCACCGCTGGCCCCACCGCCCGGGATCCCGGTGCCTGCAGATCCGTTGAGCATCGGCGACGCCGCTGTCGACACCACCGGCGGTTGGCTGCCCGACGGTGTCACGCTCTCCCCGTTCGACGTATCCAATCCGATTCTGTCGCAACTGGATCCGGCGCTGCTGCGGGCGGTCCAGGACGCCGCTCGCGCAGCTGAGGCCCAGGGCGTCGACATCAGAGTCAACTCCGGCTGGCGCTCGAGAGGTTTCCAGCAGAGGCTGTTCGACAACGCCGTGCGCAACTACGGCAGTGTCGCCGCGGCGGCCGAACTGGTCGCCGGTCCAGACGTGTCCAAGCACGTCACCGGCCAGGCGGTGGACATCGCCCCGGTCGAAGCCGATATGTGGTTGATCGCCAACGGCAGACAATTCGGCCTGTGCCAGATCTATGCCAACGAGATCTGGCATTTCGAGCTCGCCACCGACCAGTACGGCAACTGCCCCCCGCTGCTTCCCAACGCCGCAGGTTAGCGGCGCTCGTCGCGCAGCGGCCGGCCTCGGCTTCGGTAGAGCGCGGCGTCGGCTTCGGCATACATCTCGGCGACGCGCGCGTCCGGTGAGCTCCGCGTCGCGACCCCGACGCTGACCTCGGGGGTATGGCGTTCGATCGCATCCAAGAATCCTTGGATGCGATCCCCGGTGATGCAGGCGGCGAACTCGTCTCCTCCGAGACGGGCCAGCACCCCGTCCCGGGGCAGGGCGTGCGTCCAGTGGTCGGCGTATTCGGTGATGCGACGGTCCCCGGCCAGATGCCCGTAATTGTCGTTGAGGGCCTTGAGCCCGTCGATGTCGAGGGCGACGACGGTGACCGTCACCGGATCTGACTGAAATCGCTTCAGCAGCGCCGTCGTTCCGACCTCCCAGCCTGCCCGGTTGAGCAGCCCGGTGAGCGGATCGGTGCAGGCGGCGGCAAACATCGCCCGGATCAGCACGCCGAACGACTCGGCCGCGCCGACGATGGCCACCGCGATGATGAGGAAGGTGATGATGCCGACGTGCGGGGCTGGCGCGACAGCCACGGCGACCAGGCAGGCCACGGTGAGGGCAGCGATCATGGCCCACGCCTGCCGGGGTGGATAGAACGCCCGCAGGTACATCGCCAGAAACATCGGCGCGATCAGGCACAGGTATTCGGCGGTGAGGGTGACGTGAAACGCCATCACGAGGGGGGTGGCGGCGACAGCGAACACGATGGCCGGGGCCACCCGATCTGGCCGGAACGCGAGCCACCCGAGCGCCGCCACCCCGAGTGCGATGGCGACGATGCCGCCGGCCGGGTTTGCGAAACGGAGATCGGTGCGCACCGGGAACAACGTGAACACCACGCCGTAGAGATACAGGAACGTGGTAGCGCCCAGATAGATTCGCAGCAATCGGGTGCGCTGCGTGCCCAGGCCGCCGCTGTCCGCACCGGCGAGGGAGGTGGGGCGATACACGTTGCTCAATCTGCCTGGGCCGGCGCGAACCGTCAACAGACGTGCCGTTGCCACGCCCGCAGGAAATCAGTTGGCGTGCAGCGCCTCGTTCAGCGTGATGCCGGTGCCGTCGCGCTTGACGACCTCGACGGCCCCCGTCACCGAATTGCGGCGGAACAACAGGTTGTTCGCCCCCGACAGCTCGCGGGCCTTGACGGTCTGACCGTCGCCGGTCTGCACCTTGGTTCCGGCGGTCACGTACAGCCCGGCCTCGATCACGCAGTCGTCGCCGAGCGAGATGCCCAACCCGGCGTTGGCGCCCAGCAGGCAGCGCTGACCCACCGAGATCACCTCGGTGCCGCCACCGGAGAGCGTGCCCATGATCGACGCGCCGCCGCCGACGTCGGACCCGTCGCCGACCACGACGCCGGCCGAGATGCGGCCCTCGACCATCGAATTGCCCAGGGTGCCGGCGTTGTAGTTGACGAACCCCTCGTGCATCACGGTGGTGCCCGACGCCAGGTGCGCACCCAGGCGCACCCGGTCGGCGTCGGCGATGCGAACCCCGGACGGCAGCACGTAGTCGACCATGCGGGGGAACTTGTCCACGCCGTAGACGGTGACCGGGCCGCGGCGGCGCAGCCGCGCGCGCACGACCTCGAAGCCGTCGACGGCGCACGGGCCGTGGTTGGTCCACACCACATTGGTCAGCACGCCGAAGAATCCGTCGGCGTTCAGCCCGTGCGGAGGCACCAGCCGATGCGACAGCAGATGCAGGCGAAGGTACGCGTCGTAGGCGTCGACGGCTTTGTCGTCGAGCGACTCGATCACGGTGCGCACCGCGATGACCTCGACGCCGCGGTCGTCGTCGGTGCCGACCAGTTCGGCGAGTTCGTCGGGCACTTCGGCCACCGACAGCCGCACCGTGGCCGACGGGCCGTCGTCGCTGAGTTCGGGAGCCGGGAACCAGGTGTCCAGGACGGATCCGTCCGCCGCGAGCGTCGCCAGCCCAATCCCAGATGCACCAGATGCAGAAGTCACGGTGCTTCAGGTTACCGGTGCGCCTAGCATCGCTTCACACCGTCCGCGAGCAGGTAGGAGGCCCATCACGACCGTCGACGTGACGCTGCGCCAGCTGCGGTATTTCGCCGTCCTCGGCGAGGAGCTGAACTATCGGCGGGCGGCGGAGAAACTGTTCATCACCCAACCCGCGCTGTCGACAGCGATCAAACAACTCGAGCAGCAGTTCGGTGTCGTGCTGTTCCGGCGCAACACCCGCGAGGTCGCGTTGACCGACCTCGGCGCGGCGTGGCTGCCCCAGGTGCGGCAGGCCTTGTCCGGTGTCGACGCGGTGGTGGACAACCTGGTCATGCTCTCGGGCACCCGTCGCGGTGTGCTGCGGGTCGGCTACCTCATCGGTACGGGCGCCGACCTGCTGTTCCGGCTGGTCCGCCACTTCGAGGCCGCCTATCCGTCCGTCAGGGTGGAACCCATCGAGTTCGACTTCGCCGATCCGACCGCGGGTCTCGCCGACGGCACCACCGAGGTCGCCATCATCCGCCCGCCCGTGGACCTGCCCGAGCACCGGATGCTCGTCCTGGATTCCGAGTCGTGGGTGGCGTGCCTGCCGCGCGATCATCGATTGGCGCAGCGATCCGAGGTCGCCATCACCGAATTGCTCGACGACCCGATCGTGTGCGCGCCCCTGACCGCGGGTAGCTGGCGAGACTACTGGCTGGCCATGGACGTGCGCGGTAACCGGCCGCCGAACATCGCAGCGGTCGCGGCAACGTACGAGGCAGAGACGACGGCCATCGCGCGCGGTCTTGGGATCAGCTTCACCACGTCCTCGGTGGCCCGGTTCTACGACCGGCCCGGAATCGTCTACGTGCCGATCGCCGACCGTCCGCCCAGCCACACTGCGCTCGCATGGCATCCGGCGGTGCTCAGTCCGCAGGCCGAGGCCCTGGTCCGCCATGTCCACGCGCAGTGGAATTTCGGGGAGACCGGCGACCGGGAGCCACCCGACGGGGACTTATAACGTGCGTTTATCACCACATCAAATGATCGAACTTCCGATGTCCTACGGATGACTGTTCGCTGTCTTCAGGTATCCGATCCCACGCATTGACCTGGAGTGCCCATGACTGACGCAGTGGCAGCAACCACTCATTCGCAACCGCCGAAGGACGGGAGAAACGCCGAAGACGCCAAGCTCGCCGAGCTGGGCTACACCCAGAAGCTGGACCGTTCGGTCGGCACGTTGGCGTCGTTCGCCATCGGCTTCGCCACCATCAGCGCCACCACCGCGGTGTTCACCGGTTTCGGCGCCGGCTATTTCACCGCGGGCGGCCCCTTCGTCTGGACCCTGCTGCTGGCCGGTGCGGTGTTCGCGCTGTGGGCGTTCATCGCCGCCGACCTGACCGCCAAGCTTCCGCTGGCCGGTTACTCCTACCAGTGGGTCAGCCGGATCAACGGCCCCAATCTGGCCTGGTTCACCGGTGTGATCGCGCTGATGGGCTGGGTGTGCGGCATGACCGGCGTCGGGTTCATCCTCTCCGGTTACCTCGGTGGACTGTTCGGCTGGAGCATGAGCCAGAGTGCTCAGATCCTGGTCGCGATCGCCGTCGTGTTCGTGTGCGTGCTCATCAACATCTACGGTGTGCGCTTCGCCACGATGGTCAACAACATCGGCGTCAGCCTGGAGTTGGTGATCACCGTGGGCGCCACCGCGCTGGTCGCGATCATCGCGTTCTCGGCGCCGGAGAACCACCAACCGCTGTCGGTGCTGTTCACCGGTGGCGAGGCCGGCGACAAGGACTCCTACCTGCTGGCCTGGCTGGCGGCCGCACTCGGCCCGTTCTTCGGCCTCATCGGGGTGGAATCCGGCGCCGACGTGGCCGAGGAGACCAAGAACGCCCGCTTCGTCGTCCCGAAGACGATGTTCTGCGCGCTGGTCGCCTCGATCGTCATCGAACTGCTGATGTACATGGTCTTCGTGCTCGCGATCCGCGACGTCGACGCCGTCGAGGCGAACTCCGCGGCTCCGATCGAGGAGATCATCACCCAACAGGCCGGCCCGGTGGTCACCAAAGTCATTGTTGCCGTTGCCCTGACGAACATCCTCGCGTGCCTGCTGGCCAACATCCTGGTGGCCACCCGGTTGACCTATTCGATGGCCCGCGACAACATGCTGCCGTTCTCCCATGTCTGGCGCCATGTCTCGGCGAAGAGCAAGGCGCCCACCTATGCCGTCCTGGGACTCGGCTGCCTGTCGACGGTGCTGCTGCTGTCGGCTCTGGTCAACGAGAAGGCGTTCAACTACATCATCGGGATCGCCTCGTTGCTGTTCTTCTCCGTCTACATCTTGCAGACCATCGGCCTGCTGGTGGGCTACCGCAAAGGCACCATCCCGCAGGGCGAGCCGGGCACCTTCGATCTCGGCCGGTTCCGGCTGCCGCTGTACGTGACGGCGCTGGTGGTCTTCATCGGTGTCGCGATCGCGCTGCTGTTCCTTCCGCAGTTCACCTCCAACAAGTGGGTCTTCCTCGGCATCGTCGTGGTCGCGGCCATCTGGTGGATGACCGGGCTACGGTCCCGGCTCCGCCAGGGCGAGGCCGGCGCCCACTTCGCCAAGACCCACGGCATCTGATCCAAGTAAAGGAAAAACCTGTCATGACTTCTGTTTCCGACCTCGCCACCTCGAACGCCGGTTCCTCCAACCTCGTCGCCGTGGAGCCCGGCGCCATCCGGGAGGACACCCCGCCCGGATCGGTGATCCAGTACAGCGACTACGAACTCGACAGCTCCAGCCCGTTCGCCGGTGGGGTCGCGTGGATCGAGGGGGAGTACCTGCCCGCCTCCGAGGCGAAGATCTCGATCTTCGACACCGGCTTCGGGCATTCGGATCTCACCTACACCGTCGCCCATGTGTGGCACGGCAACATCTTCCGACTCGACGACCACCTCGACCGGCTGCTCGACGGTGCGGCCAAGCTGCGCTTGGACGCCGGCTTCTCCAAGGCCGAACTGGCGGACATCACGAAACGCTGTGTGGCGCTGTCCCAGCTGCGGGAGTCGTTCGTCAACCTGACCGTGACCCGTGGATACGGCAAGCGCCGGGGCGAGAAAGACCTCTCCAAGCTGACCCACCAGGTCTACATCTACGCGATTCCCTACCTGTGGGCGTTCCCGCCCTACGAGCAGATCTTCGGCACCAGCGCGGTGGTGCCCCGCCACGTGCGGCGGGCGGGCCGCAACACCGTCGACCCGACGATCAAGAACTACCAGTGGGGCGACCTGACCGCGGCCAGCTTCGAAGCCAAGGATCGGGGCGCGCGCACCGCGATCCTGCTGGACTCCGACAGCTGCGTCGCCGAAGGCCCCGGCTTCAACGTCGTCATCGTCAAGGACGGCAAGCTGGCCTCACCGTCGCGCAACGCGCTGCCGGGCATCACCCGAAAGACGGTTTTCGAGATCGCCGACTCGATGGGTGTCGAGGCGACCCTGCGGGACGTCACCAGCCACGAGCTCTACGAGGCCGACGAGATCATGGCGGTCACGACCGCAGGCGGGGTCACCCCCATCAACACGCTCGACGGTGAGGCCATCGGTGCCGGCCAGCCCGGGCCGCTGACGGTGGCGATCCGTGACCGGTTCTGGGCACTGATGGACGAGCCGTCCCCGCTCATCGAGGCCATCGACTACGACTGCTGACGAGGTCGCCGACGGGGCCGGGCGTGACCGGCCCCGTCGGCGACCCTGGGGCAGCGACGCACCGACCCGCTACCGTGGTCTGTTGTGCTCGACTTACACGGTGACCCGGTCGCGCTGACGGCGGCGTTGGTGGACATCCCCAGCGAATCCCGGCACGAGAAGCGCATCGCCGACGAGATCGAGGCCGCGCTGCGCGCCCAGACCACCGGTTTCGAAGTCGTCCGCCACGGCGACGCGGTGCTCGCGCGCACCGACTTCGGCAGGCCGTCGCGGGTGCTGCTGGCCGGCCACGTCGACACCGTGCCCGCCGCCGACAACCTCCCCAGCCGGCTGGTGGACGGGGTGCTGCACGGCTGCGGTACCTCCGACATGAAATCCGGCGACGCTGTCTTCCTGCATCTGGCCGCGACCGTCGTCGACGCCGCCCACGACATCACGCTGGTGATGTACGACTGCGAGGAGATCGAGGCCTCGGCGAACGGGCTGGGTCGCATCGAACGCGAGCTGCCGCAGTGGCTGGACGCCGACGTCGCGATCCTCGGCGAGCCCTCGGGCGGCTTCATCGAGGCCGGCTGCCAGGGCACGCTGCGCGTGATCGTGTCCACGACGGGAACCCGGGCACACTCCGCCCGATCGTGGCTGGGCGACAACGCGATTCACAAACTTGCTCTCGTTCTCGCCCGGCTCAACACCTATCAGGCCCGCGATGTCGACATCGACGGTTGCGTCTACCGCGAGGGGCTGTCGGCGGTCCGCGTGGACGGCGGTGTCGCGGGAAACGTGGTGCCCGACGCAGCCTCGGTGACGGTGAACTTCCGCTTCGCCCCCGATCGCACTGTCGAGGCGGCCTACGACCACGTCCGCGACGTCCTCGACGGACTCGATGTCGACATCGAACTCACCGACTCTGCCGCCGGTGCCCTACCGGGACTGACGAAACCGGCAGCGGCGGCGCTGGTCAACGCCGCGGGAGGGCAGGTCCGGGCCAAGTACGGCTGGACCGATGTGTCCCGCTTCGCGGCGCTGGGAATCCCGGCGGTCAACTACGGCCCCGGCGATCCCAACCTGGCCCATCGGGCCGATGAGCGGGTCGATGCCGCCCAGATCGGCGCCGTCGCCGAGACCCTGCGTCGCTATCTGACGGGTTGACTTAATCGGTTGACGAAGCCGATAACGTGACAACCATGCTGGGAGCAGACGACATCTCCGGGTAGTTCCCCGGAGCTCGCATCCGATCGCCCGTTCGGGCCGATTTCGCGCCCTCGTCTCGGAGCCTTCCCGCATGTCTTCTCTCACCCTGTCCGACGTCTCGCTGCGCTGGGACGACGGCACCCCGTTGTTCACCGAGCTGTCGTTCACGCCCGGCCCGGGACGCACCGGCCTGGTCGCCCGCAACGGCACCGGCAAAAGCGCGCTGCTGCGGCTCATCGCCGGTGAGCTCACACCGTCGAGCGGCTCGATCGTCGTGGATGGCACCGTCGGCTATCTGCCCCAGACCCTTCCGATGCTCGATGACCGCAGCGTGGCCGAGTTGCTCGGCGTGGCGGTGGTGATCGATGCACTCGAGGCGCTGGCCGGCGGTGATCACAGCGAGCAGGTGTTCACCGCGATCGGCGAGGACTGGGACGTCGAGGCGCGGGTTCACGCCCAACTCGACCGCCTCGGCCTGGCCGGGGTGAGCCTGGACCGATCGCTGCGCTCACTGTCCGGCGGTGAGGTGGTCAGCCTCGGACTGGCACGAGAGTTGTTGCGCAACCCCGATATCCTGCTGCTCGACGAACCCACCAACAACCTCGACGCCGCTGCCCGCGAGCGACTCGACGCGGCGCTCGACGACTACACCGGGCTGCTGGTGGTCGTCAGCCACGACCGCGCCCTGCTCGATCGCATGGATCGTATCGCCGATCTGCGCGACGGCCGGATCATCACCTACGGTGGGAATTTCAGTTGTTATCTGACCGCCGTCGACGAGGCTCAGCGGGCCGCCGCCGATGCGGTGCGCAACGCCGAGCAGCACCTGAAACGAGAGAAACGGCAGCGTCAGCAAGCCCGGGAGCGGGCCGACCGCAAGGCCGGCAACGCCCAGCGCACACTCTCCGACGCCGGCCTGCCGAAGATCGTGGCCGGGGCGATGAAACGCCGTGCACAGGAGACCGCCGGCCGCGGTGACGGCGTGCACGCCCGGCGGATCGACGACGCTCGGAACCGACTCGACAATGCTGAGCGGGCGTTGCGCGACGACGACATGCTGGTGCTGGACCTGCCGGACACCGCCGTGCCCGGCGGGCGAACGCTGTTGCACGCCAGTGATGTACGGGTGTCGCGTGGCGGACGGGCGGTGCTCGACGGCGTGGAACTCACGGTGCGGGGGCCGGAGCGGATCGCGCTGACCGGTCCGAACGGCGCCGGCAAGACCACGCTGCTGCGCATCCTGGCGGGGGAGCTCGCCCCCGCAGACGGCCACGTCCACGTTACTGCCGGTCGGGTGGCGTACCTGTCGCAGCGGCTGGACCTGCTCGACGACGACCGCTCGGTCGCCGAGAACCTGGCCGCGGCGGCACCGAGCCTGTCGTTGACGCGGCGGCGGCATCTGCTGGCGCAGTTCCTGTTTCGCGGCAGCAGCGTCGACACCGCCGCCGGGTCATTGTCCGGCGGGGAGCGGCTGCGTGCGACGCTGGCCTGCGTGCTGTTCGCCGAGCCGGCACCACAGCTGCTGCTGCTCGACGAGCCGACCAACAACCTCGATCTGGCCGGCGTGGCGCAGCTCGAGACGGCGCTGGCCGCCTACCGGGGTGCGTTCATCGTCGTCAGTCACGACGCGGTGTTCCTCGACCGGATCGGCGTGCAGCGGGAGGTGCGACTGGCCGGGGGGCGGGTCAGCGTGACTTAGGCGCGCCGGCCTGCGGCAGAGCAACGCCAGTTGCAAGGGTGCGGCGATATCATGTCGTCGTCGTTCGCCAGCGCTGGCACTGCGTGGCCTTGGCTGGATCGCAACGTCCTGCCTAACCGCCGGGTAACTCGAAGGGCGGAAGTCGGTCGCAGCTGGGATTGGTGGGTAGCCCATTGAAGCGGTCGGCGATCCATTGAAGGCCGCGTTCTCCGTCGACGAAGTAGGTGACCAGATGATTCACGGCCACCTTGTTCAGGAACGGCGGCTGCTGGTTGGTCCAGAACTCGACGTCGGCACCTTTCTCGCACCAGTCGGCCGCGAGCTGGCGGGCTCCCACCCAGGGGTTGAGCGGGTCGAATCGGTTGATGTCGATGTTCACCGGCGCGGTGGGTGTGAGTGATCCCAATCGCTGTGAGCCCAGCATCGACCTGACCGGCTCTGCGGCGAACATCTGACGTATATCCTGGTTGAAATATGGTTGGAGATGCCGAAATTGGAACTTCAGGATGACTTCGTCGGCGCACTCGTACCGGGTCTTGTTCAGGAAGTCCAGCCCCCGGGGGGTCAGAGCTTGTTTGAGGACGGGTTCAGCTTCGGGAAAGGCGGCGACGAAGGAGTTCAACGCATAGCCGATGGTCGCGACCATGGCTGAGCCGTCGGCGTAGTCGATGCTGAGCGTGGGATCGGTCATCGGCGCGCCGATCCAAGCCCCGACGACGTCGAGGTCGGGGGCATAGCTGGGCGCCATCTCCACGGCCGCACCGGCCGCGGTGCCGCCGGGACCATAACCCCAGAACGCGACGGGTCCGTCGGGTGTCAGGGATGTTCCGGTCAGGCGCTTGGCTGCGCGTGCGGAGTCGAGGACGGCGTGCGCGGTGGGAATGCGGATGCCTGCGGTAGGGGGGCCATAGGTTCCCGTTCCTTGGTAGTCGGTGATGACGAGGGCGAATCCACGGTCGAGCATCGTCGCGATGAACCCTGCTTCGAAGTAGAAGACGAAGTCGAGGAATCCGCCGTAATGGAAGGTTCCTTCGCTGAGAAGACGCGAGACTGCGCATTGGTCGCCGAGCCCTTGGTGAAAGGGTGCGAAGGCGATGAGGGGCCGTGGACCGCCTCCCGGCCAGGGGTTTTCCGGCTCGATGTAGGTGCCCGATACCGCAACCGGCTGGCCACGGCCGTCCGTGCTTCGGTACATGATCCGTGTTCCGGATCCGGCATACTTGCCGTGGCCGGCAGGGTCGAGCGCAATGCGGGACGTTTCGGTTCGGATGATGTCACCTGCGCGTCCGTCGGGGAGAGGGGTGGGCGGCGTGTAGAAGGGGCGGTACGCGCATTCCGGTTGGTACCCAGTGTTGGCCGGGCAGTCGGGTTCCGCGCGTGACACCGGCGCCGTCATGAACGGAGTGGCGAGTGTGGCCACGATCAACGCCAGCAGTACGAGCGCTGCCGCGCGGGTTCCGCAACAGGGCATGTGCGACCGTTCGGCAGTGGCGTTGACGACATTCATGTCTCGATCGTGAGCCACTTCTCATTACATCGAAAGCTGTTGTGCCGCAGTGCGGAACACCTATTCGCTGCGATGCTTATCGATGCGCGTCGACGACACGATGGGGGGATGGGTCGGCGCGGCACGTGACAGCACGGTGCCGGCAACCGATTCCTGCTTCGCAGTGAAAGGCGCCGCCGAGTCGCTAGCGAATCCTGGTGCGGGCGGACTGGAGCTGCCGGGACGCAACTCGCGAGATATGGACCAGGATATTGGCCGCCGCGGAGAGCGGGGTGCCGCTGTGCGCGCAGATCGACAACGAGGCCACGGGCTGGCCATGCGAGGCAAGGACAGGTGCGGCGACACACCACACCGCCTTGTCGGTGTCACCCAAATCGAACGCCACGGTATCTCTGAGTACCTGGGGGATTCCGGCAGGTCTCAATACTGACCTGTGCGACGCAGGATCGGCTTTGTTGAAAGGCTGCGCACCGCCGGCGGGCGGGAGGGTTGCACCGCGGTGTGTAAGCAGCAACTTACCTGCTGCGGTGGTAGACGCGGGTAGCCGCAAGTGCAGGTTGTTCGGCGTGGCCAGGGTGTGGTGTCCGCGGATGGTGGCGAGAAAGACAATGTCGGCTCCATCGAGCACGCCAAGTTGCACCGTTTGCCTGGTGTGCTCGAACGCCTCGGTGAGGTAGGGCATGAGCTCAGCGCCGAGGGTGGCGTGTTGGTGTTCGAGTGCGCCGCGCGCCAGGGCTTTGAGTGAGCGGCCGATTCGGTAGCCGCGCCCGACCCGCTCCACCATGGCGGCACGTTCGAGAATGGTGAGCTGCCGAAATGCGGTCGATTTGGACAAACCCGATCGTCGCGCGAGTTCACTGACTCCCACTATGCCGTCGGGATCGTGCCTGAACGCCGCCAACAACCCGCATGCCTTCTCGACGGCGGTTCGGCTCTCGGCTTCGACGGGCGCTGTGCCGGTAGCGGTGGCTGCACGCAGTGGGGCTTGACCCGTCACGCTCAGTCTCCTCTCGGCGCTAGGCATTTGGTCGCGTGGTTACGCGATATACGCTCAGCGCAATAACGCACGTGACATCACCAGACGTTGAATCTGGTTTGTGCCCTCGTAGATCTGGGTGATCTTGGCGTCGCGCATCATGCGTTCGACGGGTAAGTCGCGGGTGTAGCCGGCGCCGCCGAACAGCTGGACCGCGTCGGTGGTGACGGACATGGCCACATCTGAAGCGAAGCACTTTGCTGCAGATGAGATGAATCCGAGGTTGCCTTCACGGCGTTCGGCCCGTGCCGCGGAGGTGTAAACCATGAGGCGTGCGGCCTCGACCTGCATGGCCATATCGGCGATCATGAATTCCACGCCCTGAAATCGGGCAATGGGCTTGCCGAATTGCTTGCGCTCCTTCACGTACGCGACCGCCTTGTCCAGTGCGCCCTGCGCGATGCCCACGGCCTGGGCGCCGATGGTGGGGCGGGTATGGTCCAGTGTTTGCAGTGCGGTCTTGAATCCGGTTCCGGGTGCGCCGATGATGCGATCGCCGGGGATCTCACACTGGTCGAAGTGCAGTTCGGCCGTGGGAGAGCCTTTGATGCCGAGCTTGCGCTCGTGGTTGCCGACCGAGAATCCCGGATCGTCCTTGTGAACCATGAATGCCGAGATCCCGTAGGCGCCTCTGTCGGGCTCTGTCACCGCCATGACGGTGTACCAGGTCGATTTGCCGGCATTGGTGATCCATGCCTTGGTGCCGTTGAGTATCCATCCGTGAGCGGTTGGGCGCGCACGCGTGCGCATGGCCGCCGCGTCGGAGCCGGCCTCGCGTTCGGAGAGACCGTAGGACGCCATCTCGCCGCCGGCAATGGCGGGCAGCACCTGGTGCTTCAGTTCGTCGGATCCGTTGAGTATCAACCCCATGGTGCCGAGTTTGTTCACTGCGGGAATGAGGGACGCAGACGCGTCGGCACGTGCGACTTCCTCGATGACGATGCAAGCCGCCACTGAATCCGCCCCCTGCCCGCCGAAGTCGTCGGGCACGTGGATCGCGTTGAAGCCCGAGGTGTTCAGGGCCTTGAGGGCTTCCTCCGGAAAACGTGAGTTTTCGTCGACATCGGCAGCAAAAGGCTCGATGTCCTTGTCTGCCAAGGCGCGAATCGCCTCTCGCAGAGCTTCATGCTCTTCGCGGAGGGCAAAAAGGTCGAATGATTTGTTGGTCAAAGGTGTAACGCCTTTCGTTTAGCTGACGATGGTGTTGGCGTGAACTACGTCGCTGCGACGGTGTTTCGGATGGTGCCGATTCGGTCGACTTCGACCTCGACGACGTCGCCGGGCGCAAGGAAGCGGCCGGAGAAGAAGCCGACTCCCCGGGGGGTTCCGGTGCAGATGACATCGCCGGGCTCCAAGGTGGTGAACGCAGAGAGATAAGAGACGATCTTTGCGATCGAGTGCACGAAGGTGCTTGTGCGGTCGTTCTGCCGTACTTCCCCGTTCACCCGCGTGGTCAGACCGAGGTCGAGGTCTGCCGGATCGAATTCATCGGCGGTGACCAGGCAGGGCCCCATGGGCTTGAAGCTGTCGAAACTCTTCGAAGTCCCGATCGACACGGTGAGGTCGCCACTCATGGCTCGCCCCTGGATGTCGCGGGCCGACACGTCGTTGATGACTGTCAACCCGGCAACATGGGACCAGGCCTGCTCGACCGGGACGTCTTTGGCCGCGCGTCCGATCACCACGGCGACTTCACCCTCGTAGTCGACATACTCGCCTGCGATCCGGGGCAGCGTGATGGGTGCGTACGGCCCTACCGCTGCCGAGCCCGCGACAATCTGGAAGTTCGGTTCCTCGGGTAGTGCGACGTCTCCGCGGGCTTCGCGAACCTCGTCTCCGTGGCTGGGGTAGTTGTAGCCGATGATGAGGATCTTGCCGGGACGTACTACCGGGGCATGGATTTCGACCTCACCTGTGGCAACGGTGGTCTTGACCGGTGCGGCTTCGATGGCCTGCAGGCCCGGGCCTTTGAGTACGGCGCCGATGTCGTTGTACGGCAGTTCGAGCACCGCGATCCGACCTGCTTCACGCTCCGTAGCAATACCCGCGCTGGTGGAATAGACACGCATGCTGTTCCCTTCTGCTGCTGACTCGCCGGTCAGCCGGTGAGTTGGCGGGCGCCGAAGATCTTGTCCAGCGCGAGCGTGAGTTCGACCTCTGGGTCATCGGAGCGAGTTTCGCTACGCCAGCCGATGTGCCCGTCGGGACGGATCAGGATGGCACCGTGCTCACCGATACCGAAGGGATCCTCACCGCCGGTGTCGATATCGCGGCCCATCACCAGCACCTCGTGAGGCACTGCGTTGGCCGCCTGGTGGAAGGCTTCGGCCCACGCCACCCCGTTCGGTCCGGTGATCAAAGTGAACCCTCGGGTGGTGAGATCGAGGGTGGAGATTCTCGCCCCTGCCCGGGTGACCCATCGGTGGGCCGGACGCCCTCCTTCGACGCCGTGGCTGTCCGGGTAGAGCGGTGCGGTCGGCGCGCAGCCGGTCCCATAGGCGTGGCCGATTTCCTGGTCGAGGGATCCGAAGTGATCACGTTGCCGCGGAATGGCTTCGGCCAGACGTGCCCGCTCCGCACGGGCAGCTTCCGGGTCGTCACTTTCGAGCAGCCCGGCGATGGACTCGGTGGTGGGACCCAGCCCACATTCGGCCATCTTGATCGCATTGTTGACGCTGAACTCGGCATTGCTCACAGCGACCGGCTTTCGTTCGCATTCATAGGTCCCAAGAAGTGATTCCGGGGCCCACCCGGTGAGCACCGCGGCCAGCTTCCAGGCAAGGTTGTCAGCGTCGGCGATGCCGGTGTTCATGCCGAGTCCACCGGTAGGGGGGAACTCATGTGCGGCGTCCCCGGCCAGGAAGATGTTGCCGCAGCGGTAGGTGTTGGCGATGCGGGACGCCAGTCGCCATGTGCCGATCGACTGCACATCGACGTCGACGTCGGCGACTCCGATGGCTTTGCGAACCAGATCGGCGCAGCGCTCGAACGTGTAGTCCGCGACTGTCTCGACGTCTGGGTCGTAGCCGAAGTTGAACGTCCACCGCTGTTTTCCATCCATGCCGATCATCCCGCCGGGGGCGGCTGTATTGAGTAACCAGACCAGCAGGGCCGGGTCCTCATCGGTCCAGCGGGTGAGATCCGCGTGGAAGTAGACGTTGATCTGGCGTCCGAACTCGGGAATACCGTCCATGCCGATCGCCAGTTGATCACGCAGCACGCCCGATGCGCCGTGGGCCAGAACGCCATACCGAGCGGTCACACGCTCGGACACACCGTCGCCGGTCCGGAGCTGGACGCGAACCAATTCGCCCATGTCTTGGATATCGGTGACCTCGGCGCCGAATCGGACCTCGGCAATTCCCTGCTCGCGCACGGCTTCGAGCAGGATCTGTTGGACTCGGTCTTGGGCGCAGGAGGTCGTGACAGTCGGTGACACGGAGTCGGTGTGTTCTTGTGACTGGGCGGGAAGGACGATGCGGCCGAACTCTTCTCCGCTGAAGGTGTTCCGCCACACCACGTTTTTCCACTCGGGACCGACGGCTTCGTCGCGGACTTTGTCGGCAAGTCCCCACTCACGCAGTATTTCCATCGTGCGCAGCGTGAGCACGTGTGCTCGCGGGTGGGGGTTGACTCCGTCGAACTTCTCCAACACCAGGCTCGGCACTCCGTGCCGGCCGAGAACATAAGCGGTAGCCAACCCCACCGGCCCGGCACCGACGATGATGACGGGCGTATCGGTGGCCATCACGGGACCTCATTGAGTGCGACCGGCTTGCCGGACTGTTTGACCAGCTCGCTGATCGGTTCGCCGGCGCGCAGCCGCGCATGCAGTTCGTCGGGGTCGAACTCCACCCCGATGGGGTTGGCCGCGAAAGTGCCGGAGTCGAAGAATTCCTTGAGGGCTTCCTCGGTGTCGAAGTTGTCGATTTGCAACTCGATCTGGTTGTTGTCGGGATCGCGATAGTAGATCGACGTGGTGGGTCCGTGGTTGATACACCAGAACGGTGCGATGTCGTCTTGCTTGAGTCGCTGGTAGCTGTCGAGCAGATCGCCGAGTGCTGCATAGGTGAAGGCGACGTGCTCGAGCCCGGAGTGCGTCGGCCCTGGGTGCTCGGTCGTGCCGGCATTGAGGAGTGCCACTCGATGGTGCTCGTCGTCGTACGTGATGAACGCCAGCGCATCGTTGGCGAACACGACGCGCCCGTCCAAGACGCGGACGTACCACTGTGTCATGCGCTTGATATCGCCGGTTCGTAGGACGACGTGGGCAAGTTTGACTGGGGAGACCACTGCGACCGCTTTCTCTCAGTGCGCGCGGGTGCCCGTGCGCTCTCTTAACTGCCAGTTAAGAGAATGTCATGAGAGGTGGGTCACAGTCAATTCTTCATCGGGATTTCCGTGCTCGTGCGGCTGCCGCTGCCGCGAGTGGGTCGATCAGAAGGGCGATCATCTCCGCCATCGGCCGGTCTAACTCTCGAACGCTGACCAGCAGGCCTTCCAACAGGACGTGTGCCGTGTCGGCCAACAGGGCGATGTCGCCGTCCGGAGCCCGGTGCGAGATGGCGGCGATGAGTCGCTGGTCAACCCAATCCATCACCTCGGCGTAGAGCCCAAGCAGCGGCGGCGAGGACGTCATGCGCTCGTAGGCTTCCCGGAACAGCCCCTTGTACGGGTGCATTTCCTCGAGCACGCCGATCAGCTCTCCCCGAGGATCGCCGTGCGATTCGGTGTTTGACAACACCCGGGCCGTCGCTTCCTGGAATATCGCGGCAAAGGCCGCCGCGAACAGATCGTCCTTCGTGGGGAAGTACCAGTGAATCGCCGCCGAGGTGAGGTTGAGCGCTTTGGCGATCGACGTCACCGTGGTGCCCCGATAGCCCGTGTCCGAGAACTGCCGTCGTGCCTCGTCCACGATGAGCGTCCTGCGTTCGGCAAGGGGAACTTCCTGACGGTTCTTGGGCATGCGCCCAGCCTAGGTCGGCCGGCGCGGCCGCCCACACGCAAACCCGAACGGGCGATGGTGAGCGTTCTAATCGGCCCGCTCCCGGTGAGCGGCCCGGTCGCGGGCGAAGGCGACATACCAGTCCACAGCATCAGGGTTGGCCAAAGAGTTGCGCGACACGGTCGTGGTGAGGCTCGATGGCGTCTGCAGGATCCGCTTGACCGGCACTTCGGCCTTCTTGCCCGTGTGTGTGACCGGAACCGCCGGTACCTGGACGATCTCGTCCGGAACGTGACGTGGCGAAGCATGACAGCGGATGGTTGTCCGAATCCGTTCCCGCAGAGAGTCGTCGAGGGCTGCGCCGGGTGCGAGAACGACGAACAGAGGCATGTAGTAATCGCCCGCCGTGTCGGACTCCACGCCCACGACGAGCGCGTCGAGCACTTCGGGGACGCCTTCGAGTGCGGTGTAGATGTCGCTGCTGCCGAATCGCACGCCGGAGCGGTTCAGGGTCGCATCGCTGCGACCGTGAACGACGAATCCGCCGCGCGAGGTCGCCGTGACCCAGTCGCCGTGCGTCCAGACGCCCGGGAACTGTTCGAAATAAGCCGCGCGGTAGCGCGATCCGTCGTCGTCGTTGAGCAAGCGAACCGGCATCGAGGGCATGGGAGATCTGATCACCATCTCGCCGACCTGGTCGACCAGCGGCGTGCCGGCGGGATCCCATGACTTGACAGCCGCGCCGAGAGCCGGCCCCTGAACTTCGCCCAGGTACACCGGGTCAAGCGGATTCAGACCGATGAAGGCGCTGCAGATCTCGGTACCCCCGGACGAGGAGCCGAGGTGAACGCGCTGTTTGACGTTCTCGTGTACCCATTCCCACGTCGAGGTGGGTAGCGGCGATCCCGTCGAGAGGATCTGGGTGAGCGCACTCAGGTCCCACAGGTCGCCGGGTGGCGTGGTCGTCTGCTGCTGCACACGCGTCAGGTACGCGGCGCCGGTGGCGAACTTCGTCGCGCGGGTCCGCGCGAGAATCTCGAACTGGCGATCGACGCGCGGGTATACCGGCGACCCGGCGTAGGTCACCACAGTGGCGCCGCAGGCCATGTTGCACAGCAGCACGTTCCACACCATCCACGAGGTGTTCGCGGCGACGTAGTAGATGTCGTCGACGCCGATGTCATGGTTGAGTGCGCCACTCTTCAGCGCTTCGAGAGTGATTCCCCCATGGCCGTGCACAACCCCCTTCGGCAGGCCGGTTGTCCCGGAGGTGAACAGAATCCACAGCGGGTGGTCGAATCCGAGCCGTTCGTAGTGCGGTGCCGCTGCCTGCGCCGTCAGGGAGCGGAAGTCGAGCCATCCGCGGGTGTCCGGGTCGGGGTCGTCCGTCCCGGCGGCGTCGCCAACCAGGACGCAGTGCTGCACCGAGGGCAGCTGGGAGCGCAACTGATTCAGGTGCGTCATGCACTGAATGTCGCTGCCGCCGAATCGATACCCCGCTGAGCCGATCAGCACCTTGGGCTGGACCTGGGACAGCCGGTCAAGGGTCGCCCGCGGGGCCTGTTCGGGCGAACTGACCGTCCACACCGCGCCGACGGCCGCCGTGGCCAGCAGGGCCACGATGGCTTCGGGAACGTTCGGCAATACCGCCGCCACCGAGTCTCCCGGCCCGACACCCAGGTCACGAAATGCGCTCGCGACGGCGGCTACCTGCGCGGCGAGTTCACCCCAGCTGATGCGCGACTCTTCGTTCGTTTCGGTCAGGGAGATGATGGCCGGCGCGTCGACAAGCACCGGCGTCGACGCGTAGCGCAGCACATTCTCCGCGAAGTTCAGCCGAGCCGAGGGGAACCACTTGGCCCCCGGCATGGTGTCGCCGGCCAGCGCCGGGCCGTCGAAACCGTCACCGATGACATCGAAGTATTCGCGCACCGCCGACCAGAAGGCCGACGGGTCCCCGACCGACCACTCCCATGCCTGTCGGTACGTGGCGGCGCGCACGCCGTTGTGCACGCAGCACCAGCGTAAGAACTGTCCGAGTCGACAGTTTTGCGCCTCTTCAGGGGTGGGGCGCCACATGACCCGTGGATGATCAGCGTTCTGTGATGACGTGAGCACTGGTGTCGTTTGCCTTTCGAGCTGGCAGTCAGGCGCAACGGGTCCAGCGCAGGTGAGCGTCGATCACCACGTGGGCCGAGACCATGCCGAGTTGGTTGGCGGAGATATTGAATGTGTTGCGGTCCAGAGTTGTTCGGCAGTTGAACTGGATTGCGAGGCTGTTCGGCGCCGCCAGCGCGGCAAGGAGCGTCACCTGCTCTGTCACGTTCTTGATCTGCAGGTTTCCCTCGATGGCGGCATTGTCGGACGGTAGGAGACGCAGGTCGGCCACCGTGAAGGTGATGACGGGATACCGCTCGGCGTCGAAGAAGTCCGGCGAGACGAGGTGTCGGTCGCGTTTGGCGATTCCTGTGCTCAGGGACGCTACGTCGATGTCGAGCTGACCGGCGACGCTGCCGTCGTCCCGCCATCGTCCGGTGCCGGCGAACTCCTTGAATCGTCCTCGGACGGGCATCAGTCCCCACAATGATCTGCCCTGGAAGCAGATACTGGATCGGTCCGCGTCGATGCCGTATTCGCCTGGGGTGTAGCGACTGTGGGCGGATTCAGAGACCTCGTTCATGGGGTTCCTTCTGGTCGATTGTCGGGGCCGCAGCACGGTGGAGCTAGGGTGCGGCCGCTGCGACGTCCGCTGTCAGGCGTTCGACGAGTTCGGCTCGCCGGGAATAGTAGGTGTCCAGGGAGCTCAGTTTGATCTGCTCGTATCCCCGTACCCACTCCGGCAACGAGATGAGTTCGAGAATCAGATCGGTGTTCGCCGGGGTGAACAGCGCCGCGGCGGTGTCGGCCGCCTGCAGGTAATCGCTGATCAGAGCGCGTTCGGCACGTCGCACCTCGCCGACTGCGAAGATGTCGAACGCTGTTCCCCGCAGCACGCGCAGCGCGTAGAGAAGCCGGAATGCCGCGGTCGCCCATCGGGCGTCGAGCCTGATCTTGCGATCCAACCCTAGCGCGCGAAACACCGGCGGGTGCAGCAGGAACGAGTATCGCGCTCCGGTGCCGAACTCGTCGCGGATCTGCTGCTCGAGCTGGGGGTCGAGATGAAGGCGCGCGACCTCGTACTCGTCCTTGTAGGCCATCACTTTGTACAGCTGTCGGGCGTACTCCTGCGTCACGATGCAGGACCCCGTCGCTCGCGCTTCGGCCGAGCGCATTCGCTCGACGGCGACTGCGTAGCGATGCGCATAGGCCTTGTTCTGGTAGGCGATGAGTTCAGAGATTTTGCGGCGCAGCATCTTCTGCAGTTCGACACTGCCGGAACTGTCGACGACAGCGGCGATCTCGGCGGCCGCATTTCGACTGTCGCTGCCGGCCCGACCGGTGTCGCGACCAACTCCGCGGGCCCGGTCGACGGCAAACTGCCGTCCCCGTCGGAAGGCTTGCTGGTTGGTCTCGACCTGCACGCCGTTGAGGGTCAGCGCCCACTCGATCGCGTCGGGATCGACAGGCAGCAGGCCGGCCTGAACTGCCACTCCAAGAAGGAAGATGTTGGCGAACTGGTCACCGTCGAACGGTTTAGGCAGCTGCTTTCGGACGTCGACGAAGATGTTCTCCGGCCGGGAGCCGGCCCATTCGATGCGCTCGATCAGGTCTCGTGTCTCTGGATGCTGGGTGTGGATGTCGGTGACCATGGCTCCGGTGGGGGTGACCGAGGTCGAGACCACCGCATAGGTTCGTTCGGGTCCAATGACGTCGAGGTTGCTCTGCGCCGCAGCCACGAGGCTGTCGAACCCGAGGTAGAGGTCACAGCCACCCGCGCCGATTCGGTTGCTCCCGGACCCTCGCGCGGACGAGATCCGCACGTCCGAAACGACCGCACCTCCCTTCTGGGCAAGTCCGATCTGATCGAGCCCGGTGACGTGGAGGCCCATGTGAATGGCCGCGGCGGTGATGACCTGGGCAGCGGTAACGACCCCTGTCCCGCCTACGCCAGTGATGCGCATCGCGAAGTCGTCGGCCCCCACGACGGGAATCGGCGTGGGCAGATCCGATGCCTGCTGCTCGACGGGCGCTTCGCCCGCCGAGGTGCGGGAGTGGCGCGGCCGCACTTCGACGAACGACGGGCAGTCACCCTTGACGCAGGAGAAGTCGAGATTGCACGAAGCCTGGTGGATCTGAGTTTTTCGACCGAATTCGGTGTCGACCGGTTGGACCGACAAGCAGTTGGACTTGTCTCCGCAGTCTCCGCAGCCCTCGCAGACGCGCTCATTGATGACGATCCGCCGCGGCGGTGTCTCGACAAGTCCGCGCTTGCGTTTGCGGCGCAACTCGGTGGCACATTCCTGTTCGTGGATGAGGACGGTGACACCGCCGATCGCAGACAGCTCTTCTTGAGCGACGATGAGATCGTCACGGTGGCGGATGCTGACCCTGCCCGGCAGGCGACGCAAGCGCCCGAAGGCCCGGCGGCTGTCCTTCGGGGCGGCGCTGGTGATGACGACCTTCTTCACACCCTCGGCAAGCAATTCGTCGACCAGCTGCCGAACACCCATCTTGCCGACCGCATCTTGGCCGCCCGTCATGGCAACCGTGTCGTTGTACAGAATCTTGTAGGTGATGTTCGCTCCGCCGGCGATCGCCGCGCGGATCGCGAGCGACCCCGAATGGTGGAAGGTCCCGTCACCGAGGTTCTGGAAGAGGTGCTGCTGGCTGACGAACGGCGACATTCCCGTCCAGGCCGCGCCTTCCCCGCCCATGGCAGATAGCCCGATGCTGCTGCCCACCCGCTCCCGAGGCAGGAACGTGATCAGCCCGTGGCAGCCGATGCCTCCGCCGACCAGCGCGCCGTCCGGCACTCGCGTGGAGCTGTTGTGCGGGCAGCCCGAACAGAAATACGGGGTTCGTTGCAGGAGCGGCAGCATCGTCGGTGCGCGCCGGGTTTGCTGCTGCTGGTCGAGCCACTGCTGGGCGGGCGAGTCGGCGCGATGCCGGACGAGCGCGGCGGCCAGGCGGGGGGCGATGTAGTCCGAGGGCAGATCCGAGTCGGCGCGGAACAATTCCGCGCCATCGGCATTCCGTTTGCCGAACACACGGGGTGCGTTCGGCGTTCCGTAGAGCAGGTCCTTGACCGCGAGTTCGATGAAGGCCTTCTTCTCCTCGATCACCAGGATCTCGGTCAGCCCCCGCGCGAACTCGGACACGATGCCCGGTTCGAGGGGGTGGACCATGCCGAGTTTCAGCACCCGCACGCCACCGGTGGACATCGCGCCCGCGTCGATGCCGATCGTCGAAAGAGCCTCGCGCACTTCCCGATAGGTGCCGCCGGCGCACACCACACCGATGGTCGCATCGGGGTCGCCGACGATCCGGTCAATCTGGTTGGCCGCGGCGTAGCGCCGCGCCAGCTCCATCCGCTGTCGCACCTGGGTGGCCTCGAGCTGACCGAGTGTCGGTTGCAGCATGTGCGCGGTCACCGTGTGTTCGAACTCGTGACCGTCGAAGAGCCGATCCGGATCGACGGGCATGACCCGGTGCGGATCGAGGACCACCTCCTTCGATCCGTCCACCACATTGGTGCCGAGCTTCATCGCGACCCACAAACCGCACGAGCGTGACATCGCGATGGCGTGCAACCCGAGGTCGAGAATGTCCTGGGGATCAGCCGGCACGACGCAGGGCATTGCGAGTTCGGCGATAGCCGGCTCGGAGCTGCTCGGCACCGTCGACGATTTCGCGGTCGAATCATCGCCGACAAGTGCGAGGACGCCGCCCCGGCGATCGGTTCCGCCGAGATTGGCGTGCCGGATGGCGTCGGTTGCCCGGTCCAGGCCGGGCGCCTTGCCGTACCAGATACCGACCACGCCGTCGCCCAGCCGGTCCGCAGACGCCGAGGCGAGCTGGCTGCCCTGCACTGCCGATGCGGCGAGCTCCTCGTTGACCGACGGACTGAACACCACACGATGGTCGGCCAGCCGGGTCGACTGCCGGGTCAGCTGTAGATCGAGACCGGCGAGTGGGGAGCCCTCGTAGCCCGAGATGAAGATGCCCGTGTCGAGTCCGCAGCGCAGATCGAGTCGACGCTGGTCCAGCGGCAGTCGGACCAGAGCCTGCAAACCACTGAGCTGGACGGTGCCGTCCTCCAGGTCGTACCGCTCTTCGAGGGGGCTGGTGTGTCGGCTCGGCGGTGAGGCGTCGCGCGCCGAAGCACTCTGAACTGCGCCCATGTTCTGGTGTAATCCGTTCGTCGACTAGTTCGTGATAACACCCAAGTCTGTGTGAGCTACGACGACGCGGCAATGCACGGATCTTGCAAAAAACGTACTCGGAGGTACCCGTGTCTAGGGAAAATCACGAATCCGGCCCGGAATGGTCCTTCGTGCGTTCGCTGTGCACCCAGCTCATCGATCAACTACCGGCGACCGCGCGCCACCTCACCGACGGCATCCGGTCGGCACTGCCGGCATACGCCGTCGTGCCCCGCCATACGCATACCGCACACGTCGCCGAGCAGCTGCGAATACGACTGACCGCGCTCGCCGAACACCGAGAACTCAGTGCTGCCGAGTTGGCGAAAGCCAGTGACCTCGCTGCCCAACGTGCGTCACAGGGTGTGCCCATCGATGCAGTGATCGCGGCCTACCAGGCGGGTGATCAGGAAATCTGGAATCTCATCGCCGAGCAGGCGACGACGGCGGCAGACGTGGTGCTGCCCGAACTCGGCCGGCTGATGTTCGTCGCGACCAGCCGGACCACCGAGGCGATGGCTCGAGCGCACAGCAGGGTGGCCCGAGAACTCGACGCAGGCAGAATCACGTTGGCCCATCAGTTCGTCCAGCTGCTCGAGGACCCCGAGACCCACCCGGAAGCCACTCTGGTCGCCGCCAAGCTCGGCTTCGACCCGTCGGGCACCTTCGTCGCGTGCGACTGGCGCCCGCCCGAGCACAGTTCGCCCGACGTGACGTACGAGTCGGTCACTGCCCTCGCGTCAGCCCAAATCACCGTCGTCGCACGGGCGGCCGGCGACGGACGCTTCGAACTTCTCGCCCAACCCCCAGACCCGGAGTCCTGGACCCGTCTCGCCGAACAGGAACTGACCGACGGCCGACTCGGAATAGGCATGGCACGACGCGGCATCGCCGGCGCCCACGCAAGCCTCACCGACGCACATCTGGCCCTGGGAAGCACGACCGGCGTCGATACTGCCGCGAGGTTCGCCGACACCTGGCTGGAGGCATTGGTGATCGCCGGAAGCGACAGACTCCATGATCTTCTCGAACCTGCGGTCAAGGCCTCTCGCGCTCACCCGCATCTGGCCGAGACCGTCCGGTCCTTCGCCTCGGCGGACATGTCCATTGCCAAGACCGCGAAGTCCGTTCACCTGCATGCCAACACCGTCACGTACCGGCTCGACCGGTGGGCGGACCTCACCGGCATGAATCCTCGCACGGTGCGGGGTCTGTCGCACTCACTCATTGCCTGCCAACTCGGCGAGCGCAGCAGTTGACGCTGCCCGCAAGCCACCTTCAGGGCGGGAAAGGGTGGCTAGTTCTCCCGCCGGGTGCCCTCGTCGCCGGCCTGATCCCCGGCCCCCACCGGTGCGGTCCCGGTGCCCGGCGCCGCGCCGGACTGAGCCTCCTCGGCAGGCTCGTCGGCATCCCTGTCGGACCGCTGGGAGTCCCCGGTCCCCGCCGTCCCCGCCGTCCCCGGCGTCCCCGCCGACTGCGCGATCTGCTGAACACCCTGCATGACCTGCTGGGGGAGCTGCTGCAGCGGCTGCCCGAGCGCAGCCAGCGGCGCCCCGAGCTGCTGGCTCACCTGGCCGAGCTGCCCGAGTTGGCCGACCACCTGTCCGACCGCCTCGCTGCCCGCACCCGACGACACGGCCGCCCCGCCGGTCGCCGCGGACCCGCCGACCCCGGCCGGTCCACCGTCGGCGATCGCGGCGGCGGCGGCCTTTATGGCGGCGGCGCCGCGCTGGTCACCGTGTTCGTACGCCACGGCCGCCTGCTGCAGGAGTTCCGAGATCCGGGCGCCGCTGTCCTGGGTGGCCGTCATGGTGCCCGAGCGGCTACCGAGTGCGGCTTGGAGTGCCGTCTGCACCGCATACGCGATGGTGCCGTGTGAGGTCGCGACGGCGGCCGACCCCGGGGCTGCCGCATTCAGCGACCCCAACCCGGTCGCCACGCCGGTGTGGATTTCCGAGAGGGAACGCACACCGTCGGTGTCCACCGACAACGGCTCGACCATCACTTGCCTCCCAATGCCTGCTCCGCACCGATTCTAGGGCCGCCGGGGGTGGCGCCCGATCACCAAATCGATCGTCACGACCCGTTGATCTCCGCAAGCGCGTCGCGGCCGAACGCGCAGTCCAGCTCACCGGTCAGCCGGGCGAGCGTCTCACCGGCCCGCGCATCCCCGAGTCGCGCGCCGACGTGAGCGGCCCGCAACGCCACCGCGGTCTGCCCGCCTCGCTCCGCGGCCTTGACCGCGGCTCTGGCCGCCTCGACGGCGCCGTGCGTGTCGTGCTGCGCGGCCAATGTGGCGGCGCGGGCCAGGCTCAGTTCCGGGGCGAAGAGCATCGACTTGAGGCCGTGCCGTGCCTCCGCGCGCGCCAGCGCCTTGCCCGCGTCGGCCGGCCTGTCGAGTCGGCCCAGCGCCTGCGCAAGCAGCATCCAGGCCAGCGGACCCCACGAGTATCCAGTCGGTGCCAGCGTGGTCGCGGCGTCCCGCAACAGCGAGACCGCTTCTGTGAGTTCACCTCTGGCGAGCAGGACGTCAGCGGTGAGGACCTCGCCGATCGCGCGGCCGGGCTGTCTGCGCTGAGCGAACTCGGTGAGCCGCTGTGCCAGCGTCAGCGCGCGATCCGGCTGGCCGGTCATCACCAGCGCGGTCGTCTGGCCGAACCCGCTGGTGAAGCGCAGCAGGCCCGGTTGGCCCGCCGAGACGGCACGCTCGGCGAGGGCGTCCACATCGCCGAACCGGCCCGTGCGTGCCGCGCACAGCGCCGCCGCCGACGCCGCCCAGCCGACCGCGGTCTCGTCGGCGTCGGGGGATCCCAGCACCTGCTCGGCCACGTCACGGGCCCGGTCGAGGTTGCCCGCATTCATCGCGAATGTCGCCGACAGCGCGTCCACCGCGGTGCGGGCCGCCGGGTCGTCCACCTTCGAGCGGATGGACTGCAGGAACGCGGTCGCCCGCGCGGGTTCCGACAGCATCCAGAACTGGTTGGCCGCGGTGGGCAGCGCCCACGCGATCAGTTCGTCGTCGCTCAGCGACGCGGGATCCAGGCCGGCGAGCACCGCGTCGGCCTCCCGTCCGCGGCCCTGCCACGCCAGCGCGTAGCCGGCGGTCAGCCGGGCGTCGAGGTCGTGCCCGCCGCCCAGCCCCGCCCGCGCGAGGCGCTCGCTGAGTTCCAGGTCGCCGAGCCGCAGCGCCTCGCGGGCAGCCCCGCACAGGTCGGGCGCCGGCAGCGGACTGTCGCTGCCGACCGACAGCGCGGCCACCCGCAGCCGGCCCACCACGCCGCGCGGCCCCGATGACGACAAGCGGTCCACCACCGCCGACCGCAGGCGTCGCAGGTCCGGGCCGCCGAGCCGGTCGCGCACCGAGTCGACGAACAGCGGGTGCGCGGGGCGCACTCCCTCCTGACCGATGATCACGGCCCCCGCCTGCACGCCGTCGTCGACAGCGTGGGCACTGGTCAGCGCGGCCGCGTCCTCGAGACTCAGCGGATCCGCGACGGCCAGGTATTCCAGCACGCGGCGGGTCGTGCTCGACAGCCCGGCGACGAACGTATCGACCTGCGCCCGCAGCCGGCTGTCCTCATGGCCCGGCGGCGTCACGTCCACCCGCGCCACGACGTCGTCGTGCCACAGCGCGGCGACCTCCGCGGGCACCGGCCACTCCCCGACGGTGGCGGTGAGCACCACGCGAATCGCCCGGCTCACCGCGAGTTGGTAGACCAGAGCCGCCGACAGCGCGTCCAGATGGTGCGCGTCGTCGATCACCAGCAACCTGCCATCGCCCAGGCTCTGCCGGGCGGTCGCCAACACCGCCGCGGTCTTGCCGGACTCCGGCACATCCAGCAGATGCTCGAAGGCCCCGAACGGCACGTCCGGCGGCGACGCCGTCGCGAGCACCCAGTCCACCCGGTCGAATTCGGCCGACAGCTGCTCGGCCGCCTGACGGGCCAGCGTCGACTTCCCGACGCCGGCCGGGCCGATCAACACGGCCCCGGCCTGCGTGCGCACGCCGCGTTCGACGAGCTCGAGTGCCGGATCCGACCGTCCGGTCACCCATCCGATCGGTGCACGCACGGGCATCGCCGGAGTGTATGGCTAGGTTTGTCCGTGTGTCCCGAGAAGCGTCCCCAGAACCCGACCGCGAATGGGCGGTCTGCGTGTACTGCGCGTCGAGCCCGACGCATCCCGAGTTGCTCGACCTGGCCCAGCAGCTCGGCAAAGCCATCGCCGATCAAGGCTGGACGCTGGTCTCCGGAGGCGGCAACGTCTCGGCGATGGGCGCGGTCGCCTCGGCCGCCCGCTCGCACGGCGGCTACACCGTCGGCGTGATCCCCAAGGCGCTGGTCCACCGCGAGGTGGCCGACACCGAGGCCGACGAACTCGTCGTCACCGACACGATGCGGGAACGCAAGCAGGTGATGGAAGACCGCGCCGACGCGTTCATCTCGCTGCCCGGCGGCATCGGCACGCTGGAAGAATTCTTCGAAGCCTGGACAGCGGCGTATTTGGGTATGCACTCGAAACCGATCGTGATGCTCGACCCGTTCGGGCACTACGAGGGTTTGCTGGTCTGGCTGCGCGGGCTGGCGGACACCGGCTACGTCGCCGACGAGGCGCTGCGGCGCCTCATCGTCGTCGAGGACGTGGACGCCGCACTGGCAGCGTGCGCACCGACCCGCTGATCCGCATCGGCCGCAACTAAGGTGTCCGACAAACGACCGGAGGAAGAAAGCACCGACATGACGACGTGTATCGATGGGCAGATGAAATGAGTGGGGCGCGCCGCAGCGTCGGGGTCCTCGACGTCGCCAAACAGCTTCCCGGCTTCCTCAAAGACACCCCGACGATCCTGCGCGGAGTGATCACCGGGTTCGGTGCCCGGCCGTCCGCCAAGACCTCGATCGGCAAGATCTTCCAGGACCGCGCGGCCAGCTACGGCGACCACGTGTTCATCAAGTTCGGCGATGAGCGGCTGACGTACCGGGAGGCCAACGAGACGGTCAACCGCTACGCCGCGGTGTTGGCGGCCAAGGGGGTGGGGCACGGCGACGTGGTCGGCATCATGCTGCGCAACTCGCCCCAGTCGGTGCTGCTGATGCTGGCCGCTGTCAAATGTGGCGCCGTCGCGGGGATGATCAACTTCCACCAGCGCGGCGAGGTGCTCAAGCACAGTTTCGGGCTGTTGGAGGCCAAGGTCGTCGTCGCCGAGGTCGACCTGATCGACGAGATCACCGAGAGCGGCGCCGACACGAGCGGTCTGCTGACCGTCGACGAGGTCATCACGATGTCGGCGACGGCGCCCACCACGAATCCCGCCACCACCGAGGCGGTGCTGGCCAAGGACAAGGCCTTCTACATCTTCACCTCCGGCACCACCGGCATGCCGAAGGCCAGCGTCATGACCCACTACCGCTGGCTGCGCGCGCTGGCCGGATTCGGCGGTCTGGGACTGCGGCTCAACAGCAGCGACACGCTGTACTGCTGCCTGCCGCTGTACCACAACAACGCGCTGACGGTCGCGCTGTCGTCCGTGCTGAACTCCGGTGCGGCCCTGGCGTTGGGCAAGTCGTTCTCGGCGTCGAAGTTCTGGGACGACGTCATCCGCTACGACGCCACCGCTTTCGTCTACATCGGCGAGATCTGCGGTTATCTGCTCAACCAGCCGGAAAAGCCGACGGATCGCCAGCACAAGGTGCGGGTCATCTGCGGCAACGGGTTGCGGCCTGCGATCTGGGACGAGTTCACCGAGCGCTTCGGCATCAAACGGGTCTGCGAGTTCTACGCGGCCAGTGAAGGCAACACCGCGTTCGTCAACGTGTTCAACATCGACAAGACGACCGGCATCTGTCCCAGCCCGATCGCGTTCGTCGAGTACGACCACGACACCGGCGAACCGAAGCGAGGTCCCGACGGCCGGGTGCACAAGGTCGAGAACGGCGAGCCGGGTCTGCTGTTGTCCAAGGTCAGCAACTTCCAGCCGTTCGACGGCTACACCGACAAGGAAGCCACCGAGAAGAAGCTGGTCCGTGACGCCTTCAAGGAGGGCGACGTCTGGTTCAACACGGGGGACCTGATGCGGGCACAGGGCTTCGGGCACGCCGCGTTCACCGACCGACTCGGCGACACGTTCCGCTGGAAGGGCGAGAACGTCGCGACCACGGAGGTCGAGGCGGCGATCTCGACGCATCCGCAGATCGAGGAGGCGACGGTCTTCGGCGTCGAGGTGCCGGGTGCGGGTGGACGGGCCGGCATGGCCGCGATCCAGCTCAAGAACGGTGACGAGCTCGACGGGAAGGCGCTGGCTCAGGCCGCGTTCGACAAGCTGCCCGGCTACGCGGTGCCGCTGTTCGTGCGGGTGGTGACGGAGTTGGCGCACACGTCGACGTTCAAGAGCCAGAAGGTCGACCTGCGTAAAGAGGGTTACGGCAAGGCCAGCGGCGATGACGACGACAGCGAGGACGTCACGATCGATGATCCGCTGTACGTCCTGTCCGGCAAAGACGAGGGCTACGTCCCGTTCTACGACGAGTACCCCGACGAGGTCGCTTCGGGCAAGAAACCCAAGTAGCGCCCGCGATCTGCGGATTCCGGCCGGAACCACACCTCCGGCCGGAACGTAGCCTGAATGGCGTGGAGTCGACGTTTCTGGGCCGGCCGGTGGCCGGTGACCGTGCGCTGATCATGGCGATCGTGAACCGGACGCCGGACTCGTTCTACGACCGTGGGGCCACCTTC
>MDTD01130483.1_pt1 | contig 81510 bp, 78 predicted proteins | sample 811221 | NCBI WGS metagenome assembly MDTD01 (sample SAMN05326646, study PRJNA326480) | marine metagenome | isolation source: seawater | place: Pacific Ocean: South West | collected 2011 | reverse complement strand
CAGCTCGCCCAGCAATGGGAAGTGGGAACCGCCGTGGTACGGAACCGTATGCCCGGTGGTGTGAGAGGACGGGGGAGGCAACTCCCCCTCCTACTCGATTCCGCCCTCGACATCGGGATATAAAGACCGGTGACGCGAAGGCTGGCCGGCTTCAGGAGTCGGGCACGGCAATGGACAGGTCGAAGCCGCCGCCAGGGCGGGGCGTCAGGGTGATGGGGCCCTCGTTAATCGCCTGGGGAATGTGGATTTGATCGATACCGGGCGGGTTGCCGATGGAAAAGTTCAGGTTCTGGCCGTCGAAGCCGATGCCCAGCTGGTCGTTCAGGAAGGTCTGGGTGAAGGGTTCATCCGGGATCTCCGGCTGCTGGCCGAAAATCAGTGGCGGCAGCACGGCCCTGAACTCGGCGGCGGGCTGCGCCCGGGCCAGTTCGTCGGTGGGCAGTAGCAGGGCCCGGCGGACAAACTCCTCTTCCGCATTTTCCAGCGCATCCTCTCGGCCGCTCTCTATGTAGCGCTGCAGGGCTTCCCGGTAGGCTTCTTCCTCCGCTTCGGTCAGCACCGGCTCGCCCGGGGAGATGGTGAGCGAGCGGATGATCCGCTTGCGGTCCTCCACCTGGCTGGGCGTGCGGGGCACGACGATGACCGCCGAGTCCTTGACGTAGGTATCGACCATTTCGTCGGAGGTCAGAGTTTCGACCCCCGCCTGGGCGGTCAGACCGGTGCTCAGCCCGGCAATCGCGCAGGCAAGCAGACAATGGCGGTTCATGGTGTTGGCCTCATGATGGGTCTTGCCACCAGTATTTGGTGTGCCTGGATGTTTTTCAACCCGATCCCGTCAGGATTGTGATCCGCCTCCTCGAATTTCCGGTAAGCTGGAACATCGGGGCACGGTTCGTTGCTATAGTCCGTTCCCGGTAGCGCATTCCAATCGTCTCGTGGGGCAGGATGATCAGTTTTTTCTCCAGGCAGTGGCAGGACTGGGTCCATCGGCGCATTCCCCGTGCCGACACGCGCCGGTTTAACCAGAAGAATATTTTTATACTGCCGACCGGCGCAGGCGTGGTCTTTGGCGTGCTGTTGGTGGTGATGTTGCTGACCGCCATCAACTACCAGAACAGTCTGATCTACCTGACCACCTTTCTTCTGGGCACCGTGTTCGTGGGCGCCATTCATCAAACCCACCAGAACCTGTCCGGACTGGTGCTGACGCTGGTCCAGGCTGGGGAAGGGTTTGTCGGGGAGGGCATTGCCTTCCGCCTGCGCGCCGCCGCCGGCAAGCGGGGGGCCGTGGCGATTCGCCTGTCCTGCCCGGGGGCGGCGGAGGTGTGCTTTCACGTTGTTCCGGGCCAATCCGAGGATGTCACCCTGGCGGTCCGGGGGCAGGCCCGGGGCTACCTGCGGCCGGAGCGAATCCGGGTGGAAACCCGTTTCCCATTCGGATTGCTCAAGGCCTGGTCCTGGATACGCCCGCTATCCTCGGCGGTTTGCTACCCCAGGCCACGGCCGGCGCCCGAGGCCCTGGCCACCGGTGAGGACGGCGATGACCCTCAACTGGTCCGTGACCGTCAGGGAACCGAGCAGGCCGAACTGAGGCCCTGGCGCGAGGGTGATCTCTGCGCCCGGGTGCTCTGGAAGCGGGTCGCCCGGGACGGGCAGATGGTGGTGGCGGACTGGCGGGGTGGCGCCGGTCAGCCGGATCGCCTGGACTTCGACGCCTTCCCTGGCGTAGACCACGAGCGCCGCCTGAGTTATCTGTCCGCGCTGGTACTGGCGCGTGCCAGCCAGGGTGTACCTTTCGGTCTGAACCTCCCCGGCGAGCGCATCGAACCGGACCTTGGGGCGGTCCATGTTCGCCGCTGCCTACGGGCACTGGCGGTCTGGAGGTGCGATGAGCCGGCGTGACGATCGACAGCGGGGCCGCCAGCCGTCGCGCCTTCCCAGCCAGGGACTGCTGTGGCTGGTGGCCGCCTTTATCGTACTGTTGCTGCCCCAGTGGGACCGGTTGCCGGCGTGGCTGATCGCCGTCTGTCTGGTGCTGGCGGGCTGGCGCTGGCTGGCTCAGCGGGGACGGGTCCGCCTGCCGGGCCGCTTGCCCCGGATGGGGATCATGGCCTTGCTGATTACGGTCTACATCGCCTCGGTTTCCGGGCGTTTTACCGTGGATACCGCGGCCTCATTCTTTGTGCTCGCGGTGGGTCTGAAATGGCTGGAAACCCGAAATCACCGGGATTTCTATGTTCTGTTCTTCATTCTGGCCTATCTGGCGTCGGTGAACTTCCTGTTTCGCCAGGAAATCCTGTGGACGCTGGTGAATTTCCTGGCCCTGGGGTTGTTACTGGTGGCGTTGCAGGTGGTCAACGCCCCGGATCTGCCGGACGGTCTGGCATCCGGATGGCGGCGGCTCGGTGGCCTGTTCCTGAAAGGGCTGCCGTTCGTGATTCTGGTGTTCGTGTTCTTTCCACGCATGGGCCCCCTATGGACGGTGCCACTGGTGTCCGGTCACGCCCGGTCGGGGCTCAGCGACACCCTGCGCCCCGGCGACATCTCCCACCTGGCACAGAGCAGCGAACGGGTTTTCCGGGTGACGTTCGGGGGAGCGGTACCGGCTTACCGCGACCGATACTGGCGGGGGCTGGTGCTGGACTACCTGGACGGCGAAACCTGGCGGCAGACCGGCGGCGCGCCCGTCGAACCGTTAGCCCGGGTCGCCACCGACGGTGGTGTCGGGCCACTGGCAGCCACCGAGTACGAGGTGTTGCTGGAGCCCACCGACCGCCGCTGGGCGTTTGCTCTGGCCGGTTCCGAGGCCGCCTCGGGCAATCTGTTCGAAGTGGAGGAGGACCTGTTTCGTTTCCCCCGTCCGGCCGATAGCCCGGTTCGCTACCGGCTGCGACTGACGGGTCTGCAGAAGGTGCCTGGCACCCCGCTGGATGCGACGCAACGGCACCGTTATCTGCAGCTGCCGGAGCAGGGCAACCCCCGGGCGAGGGCGCTCGCAGCCAGCCTGGCGGGCCGCCTGGCCGACACCGATGTGGTGGCCGAGCTGCTGACCCGGTTCCAGCAGCAACCCTATTTCTACACTCTGCGGCCTCCCGCCATGCCTGAAAACGGGGTGGATGCCCTGTTGTTTGATCAGCGACGGGGGTTCTGTGCCCACTACGCCGGCGCCACCACCTTCGTACTGCGCGCTGCCGGCATCCCCGCCCGTATTGTCGTGGGTTACCAGGGGGGTGAGGCGGGGGTGGATGACGAGTACCTCATTGTCCGTCAGTACGACGCCCATGCCTGGGTGGAGGCCTGGTTGGATGGTCGGGGCTGGGTGCGGGTGGACCCGACGGCGGCGATCGCGCCCGCGCGCATTGAATCGGGCCTGCGCGATGCGGTGGCGGAGGAGGGCTCGTTCCTGGAGTCGAACCCCTTCTCGCCCCAGCGCTACCGGGATATCGCGTTGCTGCAATGGGCCAGCCTGCAGCTGGACCGGATCAATTACCAGTGGCAGCGCTGGGTGGTGGGTTACCAGGGGCAGAGTCAGATGGATCTGATGTCCCGGTTGCCCGGTGGCCTGGGCTTGCGTGAACTGGGCTACCTGACCGCAGGGGGGGTCGGTGTGGGATTGTTGGCCCTGGGGCTGGTGAGCTACGTTCGCTCACCCCGGGAAGCCCGCAGGGACGGCCACCGGCGCCTGCTGGAAGCCTGGCAGGCGCTGTGCCGACGTGCCGGGGTCGAGGTGCGGCCGGGGGATACCCCGGACGACCTGGCAAAGCGACTGGCCCGTACCCGCCCGGAAGCCGGGGATACGGCACGCCGCTTTGCCCGGATGATCAACAGCCATTACTATAACCCGTCGGCTCCGGCATCGAGCAGCGATCTGCGGCGCATGCGCCGGACCTTGTCGATCATCCGGCGCCAGCTACGTGGCCACAGGACAGGAACCGGAAACGCCCCGTGACAGACATCGCCCAGACAATGCCTTGGTTGGAACGCGCCTGGCGTCAGGTGCAGGCGCGCTTGGCGGAGGACCGCCTGCCCCATGCCCTGATCCTCAACGGTGAGCGGGGCGTGGGCAAACGTGCCTGGGCGGAAGCGGTGGCAGGCCTGTTGCTGTGTGAAACACCGGCTGGCCGCCACGAGGGGCGGCCGGTCGCTTGCGGTACCTGCAAACAGTGCGAGTTGGTGATGGCGGGCAGCCATCCGGATCTACGCGTCTATGCCCCGGAAACCTCACGTATGATCAAGGTCGATCAGATCCGGGCCTTGTCCGCCTTTGCCGTGGCATCGCCGCAGGTTGCCCATCACAAGGTGGCCATCATCGACCGGGCGGACCAGCTGAATGTGAACGCGGCCAATGCCCTGCTGAAAACCCTGGAGGAACCGCTGCCCGACGTGACCCTGCTGCTGCTTCAGGAAACCGGGCGGCCGGTGCTGCCGACCATTCGTTCCCGATGTCAGACCCTGATGGTGCCCGTACCCTCCATGGCACAGGCGGAGCAGTGGCTGGCGCGGGCTCTGGATGGCCTCGGTGGCGATACACCCGCCCCTCCGGCGGATCGGGTTCGCCGCGCCCTGGCACTGGCCGACCGCGCGCCGAGACTGGCGCTGGAATATCTGACCGGCGATTTTCTTGAACTGCGTGACACCGCATTTGACGCCTTTCGCCGGTTCATGCGCGGTGAGATGCCCGTGGCCGATGCCGCCCGGGCCTTCAAGGCCCTGGGCCTGGAGGAGGCGCTCGGTCTGTTTGAGGGATGGGCCGCGGATCTGGCCCGGCTGGCGGCGGGGGGTGCCGTGGCCGACCCGGACGCGGCCGATATGCTGGAGTTCCTGGCCCGGCACAACCCGCCCTGGCGGGCCCACGAGCTGCTCGATCAGGTGCGGGAAGCCCGAGCCGCCGGTGTCTACAACGTCAACCCGGAGCTGGAGGCGTCCCGGTTGCTGCTGGCCTGGCAAGCGCTGATGCCCCGTCGCAGGGCCGGCTGACGCTCCGGTTTGCGTGTCCCGCTCCGGCAGCTGCTATGATTGCGGAATGACAGGTTTTTCGGTATTCCTGTCCGGTCCGTTCCCCAGTAACGCAAGAATAGGTGTCGACTATGGGCCCAGGATTTGGCGCACGCAGTGGTATTCTTACCCTGACCATCAAGGACAAGGCGGTCCTGTACGCAGCGTACATGCCGTACATCAAACAGGGTGGCCTGTTCATCCCGACCCAGAAACAGTACCAGTTGGGCGATGAGGTGTTTCTGCTGCTCAACCTGATGGACGAGCCCGAGAAAATCCCGGTGGCGGGCAAGGTTGTCTGGATCACGCCGAAGGGCGCCCAAGGCAACCGTGCCGCCGGGATAGGCGTCCAGTTCAACGGCGACGACGAAACCGCGCGGACCAAGATCGAATCCTATCTCGCTGGGTCACTGACCTCCGACCGACCCACGCACACCATGTGAGGTGGCCGGACGATGGATATGCCGGTGACCTCTTCCGCCCGTGTGACATGCCGTGACGCTTCCTGGCCGCTCTCCCAGCTGACGCTGGCGGGCATGTCCTGGTCTTCTCCGGCGGCCGCAGTCCCTTCGCGGCCTCTGGTGCTGCTGCACGGCTGGCTCGACAACTGCCTCTCCTTCACCCGGCTCGCGCCGGAGCTGGCCTCCCTGGGGCCGGTTCATGCCATTGATATGGCCGGGCATGGCCACTCCGGGCACCGCAGCCCCGGACAGTCCTATTGGCTGATGGATTATGTCTCGGATCTGGCAGAGCTGCTGGAGCACTCTCTGTGTCCTGGCGCTGACGACCGGGTGGACCTGGTCGGCCATTCGCTCGGAGGCATCGTCGCCGGGCTGTATGCCGCCGCGTTTCCCGAGAGGGTCCGGCGACTGGTGATGATCGACAGCCTGGGGGCGATCAGCCGGCCGCTCGAAGACACGGTGCCACAACTGCGCCGTGCCATTGGCAAGCGGCTTCGCGGCTCGGGCCGGGCGGTGGTTTACCCCGACATCACAACCGCGGCGAAGGCGAGGGAAGGGGGTGTCAGCCCCCTGAGCCACGAGGCGGCCCTGACGCTGGTGCCACGCAACCTGAAACCCGTCGAGCGGGGCTTTGTCTGGCGCACCGACCCGAGACTTCGGCACCCGTCTCCCCTAATGATGACCGAGGATCAGGTTCGTGCCACGCTGGCGGCAATCACCACGCCGACGCTGCTGGTACAGGCGGCGAATGGGCTCTTGGCCAGCCGGGGCCAACTGGTGGAGCGCGCGGGGTTGATCCGCGACCTGTCGGTGATCGAGGTGCCGGGCGGCCACCATTGCCATCTGGATGGGGACACGGCTCCGGTCGCGCGGGCGGTGAGTCGCTTTCTGGAGCAACCCTGAATCATGATGACCCTGTCTTCGAGGTGGATGCTGTCAGCGCTGCTCCTGCTGCTGGCCGTGCCGGCCCGGGCCGACGCATTCCCCGATCCGTTTCCGCAGTCGACCCAGGAGGCCTCGGTGGAGATCGAATCTCCGGGCCATCTGGTGCTGTTCAGCCCGGTCCGGGAAATCAATGACGAGATCCGCTCCGAAACCATGGCCCGGTTACCGGTTACCGGCGAGGGTCGGCTATACCAGCTGGCTCGGGACGCGACCCGGCGCGAGGCCCGCGATCATTACCTTCGTGGCTTACAGGAGGAGGGCGCGCGTATCCTGTTCGAGTGTGAGAACGTTCGCTGTGGTCGCAGCGTGATCTGGGCCAACCGGGTGTTCGGGCAGGCCGTGCTCAATGGCCGCGACTCGGAGCAGGACTATTTGGTCGCGGTGTCGGAGGACGGGGATGGCGCCCGCTGGCTGACGCTGGTTTATACCGTGACCCGCGGCAACCTGCGCGACTATGTATGGGTTGAGCACCTGCGGGTGCAACCCGAGGCTGTGATACCCGGTCTTGCCGAGGCTTCCCGCCGGGTGCTTGGCCCCTGGGTGGTTCCCTGGCAGGGGGAGGTGACCTATCGGTTCGACTGGCACGCCACGGACCGGCGCCGGATCCGCGAGCTGGCGGAACAGCCGGGCGCCCTGGTGGTGCTGGCCGGGTTCTCGGCGTTGGCACCGGATGAATCCTACGAATCGGCACGGGCACGGGCGGAGGCGGCGCTGACCTCGCTCAGCGAGGTTCTGGCCCGAACCGGCGTATCCCGTGACCGGCAACGGCTGATTGTCGTGGGGCCGGGCATTGCTCTGTCCGATCCCGAACGCCAGGGGAATCGAATCGAAATCGTCGTGATCAGGAGGTAAGGCCATGACGGGGGATGAGGAAGGTCCGGACGTTCCGGCCGGAACGGAAGAGACGGAGGTGCCCGAGCGCCGGGTGTCCGTGGTGGTGGAGAGTTCCGATCTGTCCGCGGCATCGGTGGCGACCGCGAGCGAGGAATCCCGGGTGCAGCCGGAACACCAACGGACCGTGGCGCTGACACTCGGCAGCGGCGGCGCCAGGGGGTACGCCCACATCGGCGCCATCGAGATTTTGCTGGAGCGGGGCTACCGGATTGTCGCCGTGTCCGGCTGTTCCATGGGGGCGCTGATTGGTGGCTTCCATGCCGCCGGCAAGTTGCAGGACTATAAGGACTGGGTGACTGGCCTGGGCCAGTTCGACGTGTTGAAATTGTTGGATGTAACCTTCAGCTCCGTTGGCGCGATCCGGGGCGAGAAAGTTTTTTCCATTGTCCGTGAAATGCTCGGTGACATCCGCATCGAGGACCTGCCCATTGCTTATACCGCCGTCGCCACCGACCTGCTCGCCCACAAGGAAGTCTGGTTCCAGGAAGGGCCTCTGGATCAGGCGATCCGGGCATCGGTGGCGATTCCCGGCGTGGTGACGCCACTGGTGCTCAACGGCCGGGTGCTGGTGGACGGTGCCCTGCTGAACCCCCTGCCGATCATCCCCACCATTTCCGCCCACGCCGATCTGATCGTCGCGGTGAACCTGAGCGGCGAGGATGACCAGCGTCAGCGGATTCCGGATGCCGCGTTCGTGACCGGCCACGAAAGCGGCCGGGAAATCGACGAGTGGGTGGATGTGCTTAGGGAAAAAGCGTCCCGCTGGTTCGATTGGGAATCCCTGAAGTCCCTGACGTCCCGTCGGGCGGATCCGGACACCATGACCGCCGAGCAGAAACTGGAGCGGGAGGTGCGCCGGCGGGAGCTGCGCCGGCGGGAGCTGGACAAACCGGCGCCGGAGCCGGATGCCTCTGGTGAGCGCAAGGCCGCGAAGGGTGCCGCCGAGGAGCGGGAGGTCATTGATTGGGACAAGCTCGGGATCGGCAAGTTCGACGTCATGAACCTGTCCATTGAGACGATGCAGAGTGCGCTGATTCAGTACAAAATTGCCGGTTATCCGCCCGACCTGCTGGTCAACATTCCCAAGAATGCCTGTCGCAGTTACGACTATCACAAGGCCCCGGAACTCATTCAGCTGGGGCGGGAACGCATGGCCGCGGCTCTGGATCGCTACGAGCGGCACCGTACCAGCTCCGGGCCCCTGGCGGTCTAGAACCGGCGGAAGCGGCTGCAGTAGGGTGCGGATTCAGCGTATAATCCGCGCGACATTTGCCAAACAACAGGAATCATCCGCAGTGACCAGCCCCATTGATGACCTGACCACCGTAAGGGACTACCTTCGTTATGCCACTTCCCGGTTCGCCGGCTCCGACGTGTATTTCGGGCACGGCACCGACAATGCCTGGGACGAGGCCGTGCACCTGGTGCTGCGCAGCCTCAATCTGCCGTTGGCAAACAACACGGTCTTCCTGGACGCCCGGCTGTTGCGACGGGAACGGGAGATCGTGTTCGAGCGCATCGAGCGGCGGGTGAGGGATCGGGTGCCGTTGGCGTATCTTCTGGGCGAGGCTTGGTTCATGGGGATGCCGTTCAAGGTTGATGAGCGGGTCCTGATTCCCCGTTCCCCCATCGGCGAGTTGCTGGAAAAGGGGCTTCAGCCGTGGCTCGGCGAGACGCCGGTGCATCGGGTGCTGGATCTGTGTACCGGCAGCGGCTGCATTGGCATCGGTGCGGCGACGGTGTTCGAGGGCGCCCTGGTCGATCTGTCCGACATTTCCGAGGATGCTCTGGCCGTGGCGGAAGCGAACATCGACCTGCACGAGGTCCGTGACCGGGTGCGCACGATCCGCTCCGATGTATTCGACGCGATCACCGAACGCTACGATGTGATTCTGAGCAATCCTCCCTATGTCGACGCCCGGGATCTGGCGGCGATGCCGGCGGAGTATCGCCACGAGCCCCAGCTCGGCCTGGCGGCCGGCGACGACGGTCTGGACATTGCCCGCCGTATTCTGGACGGCGCCGCCGATCACTTGACCGAGGAGGGTCTGCTGATCGTTGAGGTCGGGAACAGCTGGGAAGCCCTGGAAGCGGCCTATCCGGACCTGCCGTTCACCTGGCTGGAATTCGAAAACGGCGGCGACGGCGTGTTCCTGCTGCGGGCCCAGGACCTCCGGGACTGGCAAGCCCGCCGTTCCAGCGCTCACTGACCACAACACGGGACAAGATACGCAACCATGTCGGGAAACACCTTCGGAAAACTGTTCACCGTCACCACGTTCGGCGAGAGCCACGGCCCTGCGCTCGGCTGCATCATTGATGGCTGCCCGCCCGGGCTGGCCCTCTCGGAGGCCGACTTGCAGCGGGACCTGGACCGTCGCAAACCGGGCACCTCGCGTCACACCACCCAGCGGCGCGAGCCGGATGAGGTGCGGATCCTGTCCGGGGTGTTCGAGGGCCGGACCACCGGCACGCCCATCGGGTTGCTCATTGAAAACACCGATCAGCGATCCAAGGACTATGGCAGGATCGCCCGCCAGTTTCGTCCCGCCCACGCCGACTATACCTACTGGCACAAGTACGGCATTCGGGATTACCGGGGCGGTGGCCGTTCATCCGCCCGGGAGACCGCGATGCGGGTGGCTGCAGGGGCGGTGGCACGCAAGTTCCTGGCTGAACGGCTGGGGATCCGGATCCGGGGTTATCTGGCCCAGCTTGGCCCGATCCGGGCGGAAACGCTTGACTGGGATCAGGTCGACCGGAACCCGTTCTTCTGTCCGGATCCGGACAAGGTGCCGGAACTGGAGGCCTACATGGATGCCCTGCGCAAGGAGGGGGACTCCATTGGCGCGCGGATCAACGTCGTCGCCGAAGGGGTGCCGCCGGGTCTGGGCGAGCCGATCTTCGACCGGCTGGACGCCGATCTGGCGCATGCGCTGATGAGCATCAACGCGGTCAAGGGCGTGGAAATCGGCGCCGGATTTGCCTGCGTCGAGCAGAAGGGAACCGAACACCGGGATGAAATGACGCCCGAGGGCTTTCTCAGCAACAACGCCGGGGGTGTGCTTGGGGGGATTTCCTCCGGCCAGCCGATCGTGGCCAGCATTGCCCTCAAGCCCACCTCCAGTCTCCGCCTGCCGGGGCGGAGCATTGACGTGGAGGGCAACCCGGTGGAGGTGATCACCACTGGGCGGCACGATCCCTGTGTCGGCATCCGGGCCACCCCGATCGCCGAGGCGATGATGGCGATTGTGTTGATGGATCACTATCTGCGGCACCGTGCGCAGAATGGTGACGTGGCCGTGACCACTCCGGTGCTCGGCCAACGCTGACCGTTCGGAGTCTGAGCGATTTACTGGCGCCTGTCGAACCTCTACTTCTGGTTTTTCGCCCTACTGGGCGGCATGCTGCCGTACTGGTCGCTCTATCTGGAAGCCCGGGGCTTCGGTTATCTGCAGATCGCGACGCTGATGGCGTCGATCCAGCTCACCAAAATCGTTGCCCCCAGTGTCTGGGGCTGGCTGGGCGACCGCTCCGGCCAGCGGGTCCGCCTGGTCCGTGTCGGCGCCATCGGCGGCGCTCTTTGCTTTGCCGGGGTCTTTCTGGAGCCGGGTTTCTCCGGCCTGCTGCTGGCAATGCTGGCCTTCACCTTTTTCTGGAATGCCATCCTGCCGCTGTACGAAGTGATCACCCTACGCACCCTCGGGCCGGAGCGGGACCGCTATGGTAAGGTGCGACTGTGGGGCTCGGTCGGCTTCATCGGTGCGGTGGCGTTGGTGGGGGCCGTACTTGAGCGTGTGCCGGTGTCGGCTTTGCCCTGGTTGCTGCTGCCGGTGTTTGCCGGCATTGCCCTGTCCACGTTCCTGGTGCCGGCGGAACGGGGCGAGCGGCGGCGGAGCCTTCCGGCAGGGAGCCTTGGCCGAGTTCTGTGGCAGCGGGCGGTGCTGGCCTTCTTCCTGATGAATTTCCTGTTGCAGGTTTCCCATGGCCCCTACTACACGTTTTTCAGTATCCATTTGGAGCGGCACGGATACGGCAAGTTCTCGATCGGACTGCTGTGGTCGCTGGGGGTGCTGGCTGAGATCGCCCTATTCCTGGTCATGCACCGGCTTCAGCGGCACCTCTCGTTACGGCGGATTGCCCTGGGCGCGCTGTTGTTGACGGCGCTGCGCTGGGGCGTGATCGCCGATCTCACCGGCGGCCTGGCGCTGCTGTTGCTGGCGCAGCTGCTGCATGCGGCGTCCTACGGCGCCCTGCACGCCCTGTCGGTGCAATACATACACGGTTATTTCGGGCAGGCTCACCATGGCCAGGGCCAGGCCTTGTACAGCGGCCTGAGCTTTGGTGCGGGGGGCGCCGTGGGCGCCTGGATGTCCGGCCTGTTGGTGGAGTATCTGGGCACCGGCGCGGCCTTCTGGGGGGGTGCGGTGGCGGCGACCCTGGCGCTTCTGGTGGCCTGGTGGGGGATACGGGCGCCCGCTGAATCCCGTTGACCCGGGGGCTAGAGCCCTTCTTCCTGGCGAACGATGTCCAGCAGGGCCCGGGCAGCGGCACTGAGCGATCGTCCCTCCAGCCCGATGGCACCCAGCACTCGGGACACCGGGTGCCCCACCTCCAGTATCCGCAGATTGTCGTCCACCATGCTCACCGGCAGCACGCTCCATCCCAGCCCCACATTGGTCATCATCTTGATGGTTTCCAGATAGTTGGTGGGCATCATCAGGGACAGGTGGAGGTTCGCCTCCAGAAACAGGCGGCTGACCACCCGGTAAGTGGCGGTGTTGGTGTCCGGCAACAGTGCCGGATGCGCCGCCAGGTGTTCCAGTCGTGGCTGGGGTTGCTCGGCCAGGGGATGGTCGGGGCCGCAGACAAAGGCCATCGGGTCCTGCCACTGTGCGTGTATTTGAAAGCCCGGTGCCATGCTGTCGCTTAGGGTGACAAAGCCCAGCTCCGCGTGCCGTTTGAGCATTTGTCCATAGGCTGCGTCGGATTCCAGGAACTGGGGGCTCAGGCTGACGTCTGGGTAGCACTTGCGCAGCTGCCGCAGCCAGCGGGGCAGGTGATGCAGGCCAATGTGGTGACTGGCGATGATGGGCAGCTCGCCGGCGATCTCCGCCGCTTCCGGCGATACCGCCATGCGAGCGTTGTGGATTTCATCAAGGATGCGGCGGGCGTGGGGCAGCAGCCGCTTGCCGGCGTCGGTCAGGCGAATCTCCCGCTGGCGCCGGTCGATCAGGCGCACGCCAAGCTGGTTCTCCAGCGCTGCCAACCGTTTGCTGATGGCCGGCTGTGTCAGGTGAAGCACCTCGGCGGCTTCGGAAAAGGAGCCCTGATCGACAATGGTCAGGAAGGCCTGTATCGCGTTGGCGTCCATGGTGGATCCGGTCACTGGGTGATTTCGTCTTACCCTAATTCATGCCTGTTAGGAATTCAATGAATAAAAAACATGAATTGGAGTTATTTATTGGGCCGGAGTATGATGCCTTCATCCAATCAAAACCACCGGCAATGAGTGAGAGAGAACCATGGCGGGCAAGACCTTGTACGACAAGTTGTGGGACGACCACCTGGTCAAGCAGCGGGACGACGGCTCCGCGCTGATCTACATCGATCGGCATCTGCTGCACGAAGTGACGTCACCCCAGGCATTTGAGGGTCTGCGCCTGGCGGGCCGTAAGCCCTGGCGGATCGATGCCAACCTGGCCACCCCGGACCACAACGTGCCCACCACGGAGAGGGACAAGGGGATTGACGGCATTGTCGATCCGGTCTCACGTACTCAAGTGGAAACGCTGGACCGGAACTGCGATGAGTTCGGCATCCTGGAATTCAAGATCAAGGACCAGCGCCAGGGTATCGTGCATGTGATCGGTCCGGAGCAGGGCGCGACCCTGCCGGGCATGAGCATCGTCTGCGGTGACTCCCACACCTCCACCCACGGTGCTTTTGGCTGTCTGGCCCATGGCATTGGTACGTCCGAGGTGGAGCATGTTCTGGCCACCCAGTGCCTGGTGCAAAAGAAGATGAAGAACATGCTGGTGCGGGTCAACGGCCAGCTGGCACCCGGTGTCACCGGCAAAGATGTGGTGCTGGCGATCATTGGCACCATTGGAACCGCCGGCGGTACCGGCTATGCGGTCGAGTTCGGGGGTGAGGCCATCCGGAGCCTGAGTATGGAAGGGCGCATGACCATCTGCAACATGGCCATCGAGGCCGGCGCCCGGGTCGGGATGGTGGCGGTGGACGAGACCACCATCGAGTATGTCCGTGGCCGGCCGTTTGCTCCCAAGGGAGACGCGTGGGATCGGGCGGTGGCCTACTGGCGAACCCTGCACAGTGATCCGGATGCGGTATTCGACAAGGTGGTCGAGATCGACGGCGCGGCCATCAAGCCCCAGGTCAGCTGGGGGACTTCCCCGGAAATGGTTACCTCGGTGGATGGCCGGGTGCCGGATCCGGCTCAGGAAGAGGACCCCATCAAGCGGGAGGGTATCGTCCGGGCGCTCAAGTACATGGGACTGCAGCCCAACCAGAAGATCACCGACATCCGGCTGGACCGGGTATTCATCGGCTCCTGCACCAACAGCCGGATCGAGGATCTGCGTGAGGCGGCACGGGTGGTGAAAGGGCGGAAGGTGGCGCCAACCCTGAAGCAGGCGATGGTGGTGCCCGGGTCTGGCCTGGTCAAGGCGCAGGCGGAGCGGGAAGGTCTGGACAAGATTTTCATTGAGGCGGGGCTGGAGTGGCGGGATCCCGGCTGCTCCATGTGTCTGGCGATGAACGCCGACAAGCTGGGGCAGGGTGAGCACTGCGCCTCGACCTCGAACCGCAATTTCGAGGGTCGTCAGGGGTTTGGCGGGCGCACCCATCTGGTCAGCCCGGCCATGGCGGCTGCGGCGGCCGTGACCGGCCATTTCGTCGATGTCCGTGAACTGTTGAACTGAGCCACAGGAGAAAGACCATGAGAGCATTCACCCAGCACAAGGGCATCGTGGCCCCCATGGACCGTTCCAACGTGGACACGGACATGATCATTCCCAAGCAGTTCCTGAAGTCGATCAAACGCACCGGCTTTGGCCCCAATCTGTTCGATGAACTGCGCTACCTGGACGAAGGCAAACCGGACCAGGACTGTTCTCAACGGCCCCTGAATCCGGACTTCGTACTGAACCAGCCCCGCTATCAGCGCGCGAGTGTGCTGCTGGCCCGGCGCAACTTCGGATGCGGCTCCAGCCGCGAACACGCCCCCTGGGCCCTGGAAGATTTCGGTTTTCGGGTCATCATCGCCCCGAGCTTTGCCGACATCTTCTACAATAACTGCTTTAAGAATGGCCTGTTACCTATTGTTCTTGATGAAGAAATCGTTGACAGGCTGTTCCAGGAAACCTACGACAACGAGGGCTATGAACTGGCGGTCGACCTGGCGGCGCGTACCGTGACCACGCCGTTCGGCGAGTGCTTCCCGTTCGAGGTAGACGATTTCCGTCGACACTGCCTGCTCAACGGCCTGGACGACATCGGTGTGACCCTGGAAGACGCCGACCTCATCCGCGCCTACGAGGAAAAACGCCGGCAAACCGCGCCCTGGCTGTTTGCCGGTGGTCACTGATTGATACCGACTGAACGACTCAAGGAAACCGTAATGTCCAGAAACATTCTGTTGTTGCCGGGAGACGGCATTGGCCCGGAGATTGTCGCCGAGGCGGAGCGTGTGTTGGCCAGGGTCAACGACCGCTTTTCCCTGGGACTGAATTTTGATCAGGCGCTGGTTGGCGGTGCCGCCCTGGATGCCTGTGACACGCCGCTGCCGGAAGACACTCTGGCGAAGGCCCGGCAGGCGGATGCCATCCTGCTGGGGGCGGTCGGCGGGCCGAAGTGGGATGCACTGCCGATGGCGAAGCGCCCGGAGAAGGGGCTGCTGGGGCTGCGCTCCAGTCTGGAGCTGTTTGCCAACCTGCGTCCGGCCATCCTCTATCCACAGCTGGCTTCGGCGTCGTCCCTGAAGCCGGACGTGGTGTCCGGGTTGGACATCCTGATTGTCCGTGAGCTGACCGGTGGCATCTATTTCGGCCAGCCCCGCGGTGTGCGTCATCTCGAAAACGGCGAACGGCAGGGCTACAACACCTATGCGTATACCGAATCGGAAATCCGCCGCATTGGCCGGGTGGCGTTCGAGGCTGCCCGGCAGCGCAACGGCAAGCTGTGTTCCGTGGACAAGGCCAATGTGCTGGAGGTGACTGTGCTGTGGCGGGAAGTCATGGAGGACCTGACACGGGAATACCCGGACGTGGCGCTTTCCCACATGTACGTGGACAACGCCGCCATGCAGCTGGTTCGGGCACCCAAACAGTTCGACGTGATTGTGACTGGCAATATGTTTGGTGATATTCTCTCGGACGAAGCCGCGATGCTCACGGGCTCCATCGGCATGTTGCCGTCCGCCTCCCTGAACTCGCAGAAGCAGGGAATGTACGAGCCGTGCCACGGTTCGGCGCCGGACATTGCCGGCCAGGGCATCGCCAACCCGCTGGCCACCATCCTCAGTGCCGCCATGATGCTGCGTTACAGCCTGGGCGAGGAGGAAGCCGCCAATGCGATCGAGGCGGCGGTCAGCCAGGTTCTGGACCAGGGGCTGCGGACAGCGGATATCCTCTCCGAGGGCACCCGCAAGGTATCCACCCGGGAGATGGGCGAGGCCGTTCTCGCGGCGCTGTAAGTCAGGCCCGGTCCAGGCGTTTGAAACCCGACGGTAACAGGATGCGGTTGCCGCGGGATCATCCATCCCGTCCCTGCCAGCGACAACGGCAATGGGCGGGCACAAATGCAACGAGGTTCAAAAGTCGCATGAAGCGAGTTGGACTAGTAGGTTGGCGCGGCATGGTGGGCTCCGTCCTCATGCAGCGCATGCGTGAAGAAAACGATTTTGCCGACATCGAGCCGGTTTTCTTTTCAACGTCCCAGACCGGAAAACCGGCCCCGGACGTCGGCAAGCCCGGGGTGCCTGTACTGCAGGATGCCTTCGACATCGATACCCTGAAAGGCATGGACGTGATCGTGACCTGCCAGGGTGGCGATTACACCACCGACGTGTATGGCAGGCTGCGCGATGCCGGCTGGCAGGGCTACTGGATCGACGCCGCCTCCACCCTGAGAATGGCCGACCATTCCGTCATCGTGCTGGACCCGGTCAACCGCAAGGTCATCGACGCGGCCCTGAGCCGGGGCGTCAAGGATTTCATCGGCGGTAACTGCACCGTCAGCCTGATGATGCTGGCTCTGGGCGGTCTGCTGGAGCAAGACCTGATCGAATGGGTTTCTCCGATGACCTATCAGGCCGCCTCCGGCGCCGGCGCCCAGAACATGCGCGAGCTTCTCAACCAGATGGGGGCGCTGCGAGACAGTGTCCGGGCCGAGCTTGACGATCCGGCGTCCGCGATCCTCGAGATCGACCGCAAGGTCACCGAGACCCTGCGTTCCGGCGACTTCCCGACGGACCACTTCGGTGTTCCCCTGGCCGGCAGCCTGATCCCGTTCATCGACAAGCAGCTCGATAACGGCATGAGCCGGGAAGAGTGGAAGGCGGGCGTGGAAACCAACAAGATCCTCGGCCGCTCCGGTAACCCGATTCCCATTGACGGCATCTGTGTTCGCATTGGCGCGATGCGCTCTCACAGTCAGGCGCTGACCATCAAATTGCGCAAGGACCTGCCGGTGAGCGAGATCGAGGCGATCCTGGCGCAGGCGAACGACTGGGTGAAGGTGGTGCCCAACGAACGGGAGGCGACCATGACCGAGCTGACACCGGCCAAGGTGACCGGTACGCTGAGTATCCCCATCGGTCGCATCCGCAAGCTTGCCATGGGCCCGGAATACATCTCGGCATTCACCGTGGGTGATCAGCTGCTCTGGGGCGCGGCTGAGCCGCTGCGCCGGATGCTCCGCATCCTCCAGGAGTGCTGAACCATGGCCCTTCCGGCCGGGTAATGCCAACTGTGTCCGGTTTTCGCATGCCGGCCAGGGGCGGAGGCTGATTTCAGCCTCCGCCCCTGTTATTTTCAAGGATGCTAGGAAGTTCCGGCCGATAGATAAAAAAATGGTACAAGGTGTGCGGCTGATTGATTGATAAAACGGCTTATATCAACAATACTTCCGGAACCAAATATTAAAATCACGACATAATAAAATCAGATTACCCAGACGAAAGTCATCCAACCTCGTCCGATTCTGTTTTAGGAAAGCAGTAACGCTAACGGAGACTGGAAAGGAAAAAGCATGAAGGTACGCAAGCTTGCGGTTGCCCTCGCTCTTGCGGGTGGGCTCGGTTCCGGCGTCGCACAGGCCCTTGGGCTGGGGGAAATTGAACTTCAGTCCTACCTGAACGAGCCGCTGGACGCGGAAATTGCCCTGACCCAGAGTCGGGGGATCAGTCCCGGGGATGTCTTTGTCAATATCGCACCTCAGTCCGCCTACGAACGTGTCGGGCTGAGCCGCAATCAGTTTCTCAGCAAGCTCCGTTTCGAGGTTGTCACCGGCTCCGATGGCAATCTGGTCGTCAATGTTTCCTCCCGGGAACCGCTGCGCGAGCCGTATTTGAACTTTCTGCTCGAGTTGACCTGGCCGAGCGGCCGTTTGATGCGTGAGTACGCGGTGCTGGTGGATCCGCCTGTCTACGCCGAGCGCTCGGGTCTGGCTGAGTCGGTATCGGCACCATCGGTTGCTGAAACCGCTCCGGCGGTCCGACCCCGGAGCCAGGAATCGGTGCGCCGCCAGGCGGCGGCCGAAGGTAGCCTGTCATCCGGCTATAGCCGTTCCACCATCGGCCCGACCGGGCCTTCCGATACCCTTTGGACCATCGCCTCCCGGGTGCGTCCGAACGACAGTGTATCCATGCAGCAGGTCATGCTGGCGATACAGGACTCGAATCCCGATGCTTTCATGGGCGGCAATATCAACCGCCTGAAACGGGGCGAAGTGCTTCGGGTTCCCTCCCTTGAAGACATCCAGCGGCGCAGTCGGGCCGAAGCTGTGCGCCAGGTGGCCCGGCAGAATGAGGCATTCGAAGCGTCCCGCCGCACGGTTGATGCCACCGCCACCGGTCGCTCCGCTCCGGCACCCACCGCGACGACCGGGGGGGAGGCCGAACTCAAACTGCTGGTCGCGGACAACGAGGGTGACCGTGATGCCCAGGAAGGCGGCTCCGCCGGCGGGGACAGCCAGCTTCCGGGGGGCGTCGATGCCGGCACTGCGGTGGTGATGGAAGAACTGGAAAGCGCTCGTCGCGAGAACGCGGAGCTGAACAGTCGTCTGGAGGACCTGCAGGATCAGGTGGAGACCTTGCAGCGGCTGCTCGAACTCAAGAACAGCCAGCTCGCCGATCTGCAGCGTATGGCGGGTGATCAGGCCGCGACCGATGCTGTTGGCGAAATGCCGGCGACCCCGGAAACGCCCGACGCCACCACGATGGCCGCCGACGCCGCCATGCCGGCTGAAGGCGATGCCGGGGAAGGTGCGGAACCGGGAGCACCGGCCGAGCCGGCTGCTGATGCCATGGCGGCCGACGTCACCATGGCACCGGAAGAGAGTTCTGCTCCGGAATCTGCCGGCGACGCTGGCACCGACATGGCTACCGGAAACAAGGCCGAGCCGGCGGATGCCGGCGGCAAGACCGAGCCCATGGAGGCAGCGGAACCGCAGGCAGCCAGCGCGCCTTCCAGCGATGCCGGCGAACCGGCGCCGGCAGCCGAGCCAGCGAAGCCGGCGGCGCCTGCGCCGAAACCGGCTGCGGAGAAGGGCTTCCCTGCCAACGTGATCGACCTGATCGTCAGCAACCCCATGTACCAGATCGCCCTGGGGGGCGGCCTGATCGTCTTGCTGTTGCTGCTGTTGCTGCTGGCACGGCGCAACGCCAACCGGGAAAAGGCGTTTTACGAGCAGCTCAACAACGAGCCGGCTGATGAGTCAGACACTTTTGACCTGACCCTCGACGAAGAGGCCCCGGAGGCCGCTGAAAACCCGCGTGATGCTCTGGACGAAGCGGACTCCTACGTTGCCTTCGGCCAGCTGGAACAGGCGGCTCAGGTCCTGGAGGAAGCCATTTCCAGGGAACCCAGCCGGACCGATCTGCGCTTGAAACTGCTGGGCATATACGCCGACAGCCAGGACCGTGAGTCGTTCGAGAAGCAGCTGGGCGAAATTGAGGCACTGGACGACGAGGACGCCCTGGAGCAGGCCAATGCGTTGAAGGCGCGTCTGGAAGAAGCCGAATCCATGCCGAGCATCGACGATCTCGAATCCGAACTCCGTTCCGATGCATTCGCCAGCGGGGAGGATCGTGGTTTCGGGGCGGAAACACCGGCCGAGCCGCTGTCGGATGAACTGCTGGCCGATACCTTCGAGGCTGGCAGCGAAGAAGAGCTTGAAAACGAGTTCGGCGAGTTTGCGTCCGACCTGGAAATGGAGGACAGCGACCTTCAGGAAATGGCCGAGGCTGACGCCGACACCCCGAAGGCCGATGACCGGGATGAAATGATTGAGTTCGATCTGTCGTCGCTGGACGCGGAAGAGGATGCCGCCGCGTCCGACGAAGCTCTGATCGACCAGGGGGATCAAGAGGAAGAAAGCCTTGCCGAAGACGATCTCGGCATCGACTTCGAACTTGATGAAACCGGGGAGGACGACGGCTCCGCCGATCTCGAACTGCCGGAGGAAGAGCTTGCCGCGCTTGAATCGTTCGATCTTCCGGAGGAGGAATCTGGCGACAAAGAACTGGAACTGCCGGCGGACGACGATCTGACCCTGGATCTCGAAGACATGGAGGCGACGGACGGCGGGGACGATACTGGCAGCCTGGAGTCGGAGCTGGAAGGTCTGGATGAGTCCTTCCTGGACGAACTGGACGCCGAGTTGGACAAAGCCGCCGACGAGGACGAAGCCCTGGCGGACGCAGCCAGCGAGGAGTCGACCTTGGACGAGCTGGAGCTGGATGTGTCCGACGAGGACCTGGCGCTGATGGAAGAATTTTCCGAGGTGTCCGAGGATGAATCGTCGGAAGTCCCGGCGGCCGAGGATCCGTCTCTGGACGAAGAGCTTGGTCTGGAGGATGCACTGGAAACGTCCGGGGACGAAATTCCGGAAGACGAGGTTCCGGTGGCCTCCGAAGCCATTGATTCGGTGCCGTCGACTCCCGAAGCCGTGCCGGATATCGACGAGGAGGCTCTGGGGGATGAGGACGATTTCAGTTTCCTGGCCGGTACCGACGAAGCCGCCACCAAGCTGGACCTGGCCCGGGCCTATATCGAGATGGGCGACAGCGAAGGCGCCCGCGACATCCTTGAGGAGGTCGCCCTGGAAGGCAATGAGGAACAAAAAGCCGAAGCCCAGGATCTCCTTAAAAATCTGTCCTGATTCGTTATAATCGGACCGTCAGGCAGCGAGCGCCGGCACCCGGAGTTATCGGGCCTGCCGGCGCTTTGTTTTTGTAGCAGGATTTTTGGACCGCCTCCTTGTTCCTAGAAGCCCAAGCACTCACCACAGACAATGCCATTGGCCAGGGCCGGGTTGTCCTTGCCTTCGAATACGATGGCCGCGGGTTCCACGGCTGGCAGATGCAGAAATCCGGTGTTCGTTCCGTGGCAGGCGAGCTGGCCGCCGCAGTTGCGAAGGTAGCGGCGCACCCGGTCGAACTGGTCTGTGCCGGCCGAACCGATGCCGGGGTTCATGCCAGTTACCAGATTGCCCATTTCGAAACTGGCGCCATCCGGAACTTGAGATCCTGGGTCATGGGGATCAACACCGCGCTGCCGGACGACATTTCGGTCCATTGGGCAGGGCAGGGGTTGGATGATTTCCATGCCCGTTTTTCCGCGCTGTACCGCCGCTATCGCTATGTCATCTACAACCACCCGGTACGACCGGGAATTCTCCGGGGCCAAGTGAGCTGGACTTTCCGGCCCCTGGATGCCGAACGCATGCACGCGGCGGCCCAGGCGCTGGTGGGCGAACATGACTTCACCTCGTTTCGCGCCGCTGGCTGCCAGTCGCGAACTCCGGTACGCTTCCTGGAATGCATTTCGGTGAAGCGCCAGGGGGCATTCGTGGTGATCGACGTCCAGGCCAACGCTTTCCTGCATCACATGGTACGCAATATCGCCGGGGCCCTGATGGCGGTGGGCAGTGGCAAGCAGCCGGTGGCCTGGGTAGCGGAGGTCCTGCGCGCGCGGGACCGTCGCCTGGCCGGTGTCACGGCACCACCGGACGGCTTGTACCTGGTTGATGTCGGGTATCCCAAGCAATACGGTATCCCGGCCGCCAACTGTGGCCCCGCGTTTGTCCGTCCCTGGTTCGAGGCGGACGTGAACCGGCCGATCGAACCCACGCACATTCATGTCAAGCAGCCCAGGCACACGGTATGACCACGCGAGTCAAAATCTGCGGACTGACCCGCCCGGAGGATGTTTCCGCCGCCGTAAGCTGCGGCGCCGATGCCCTAGGATTCGTCTTTTACGAGCCCAGCCCACGATCCGTCTCCCCCCGGCAGGCCGCCGAGCTGGTCCGCGCGGTCCCGCCGTTCGTAACCGTGGTGGGCCTGTTCGTGAATCCGGAGCCGGCCTGGGTGCGAACGGTGCTGGATCAGGTTCCCCTTGATGTGTTGCAGTTTCACGGAGATGAGCCGGCTGCCTTCTGCCAGCAGTTCGGGCGGCGCTGGATCAAGGCGATCCGGGTACGGGACGGTGGTCAGATCGAGGCGGCGTTCGAAGCCTATCGCCAGGCTTCCGGGCTGCTGGTGGATGCCTGGGTCCCGGACCGGTATGGCGGCACCGGTCAGTCCTTCAACTGGGCCCTGATCCCGCAACGCCGGCCGTTGCCCCTTGTGTTGGCCGGTGGTCTGTCATCTGATAACGTAGCTCGCGCCGTGTCGGAGGTCAGACCCTGGGCCGTCGATGTCAGCGGTGGTGTGGAATGCCGCAAGGGCATCAAGGATATCCAGAAACTTTCTGATTTCATCAAAGAGGTTCACCGTGTCTGTAAAGCTGACTGAAGAAATGTTGAAAGCGCTCCCGGATGCCCGGGGGCACTTCGGTGCCTTTGGCGGACGGTTCGTGTCCGAAACCCTCATGGATTCCCTGATGACCCTGGAGCGTGAGTATCTGCGCCTGCGGGAGGATCCGGATTTTCAGGCACGTTTTGATCAGGATCTGGCTGATTACGTGGGGCGCCCAAGCCCCCTCTATTTCGCGGAGCGCCTGACTCGGGAAACCGGGGGTGCGCAGATCTGGCTTAAGCGGGAAGACCTGAACCATACCGGCGCGCACAAGGTGAACAACACGATCGGGCAGGCATTGCTGGCCAGCTTCCTTGGTAAGAAGCGGATCATCGCCGAGACCGGTGCCGGCCAGCATGGCGTCGCCACCGCCACCGTGTGTGCCCGTCTGGGCCTTGAATGTCACGTGTTCATGGGTGCCGAGGATGTCCAGCGCCAGTCCCTGAACGTGTACCGGATGAAATTGCTGGGTGCCCAGGTGCATGCTGTGGAGAGCGGTACCCGGACCCTCAAGGACGCCATGAACGACGCCATGCGGGACTGGGTGACCAACGTCGACGACACCTTCTACATCATCGGTACGGTGGCCGGACCTCACCCCTATCCTCTGTTGGTGCGGGATTTTCAGTCGGTGATCGGCCGTGAGATCCGCCGCCAGGCGATGGAAAAGGCCGGCCGGCTGCCGGATGCGCTGGTGGCCTGCGTGGGTGGTGGTTCCAACGCCATTGGCATGTTCTATCCCTTCCTCACCGAAGAGCAGGTCGCTCTCTACGGCGTCGAGGCCGGTGGCCTGGGTCTTGAGAGCGGCCAGCACGCGGCCCCCCTGTGCGCCGGTCGGCCGGGGGTGCTGCATGGCAACCGCACCTACCTGATGGAGGACGAAAACGGCCAGATCATCGGAACCCATTCGGTCAGCGCTGGTCTGGACTACCCCGGGGTCGGGCCCGAGCATGCTTGGCTCAAAGACATCGGCCGCGCCAACTATGTGTCTGTCACCGACGATGAGGCCCTGGAAGGATTCCGGTTGCTGACCCGGGTGGAGGGCATCATGCCGGCACTGGAATCCGCTCACGCGGTGGCCTACGGCGTCAAGCTGGCTGCCCGGATGGACAAAGACCAGATGCTGGTAATCAACGTGTCCGGCCGGGGCGACAAAGACATCCACACCATCGCCCAAATCGATGGCATTGAGATCTGAGTAAGGACGGGGAACACGCATGAGCCGAATCGAAGGGGTACTGAAGGCCCTCAAGGGGCAGGGCCGGAAGGCGCTGATTCCATACATCACTGCCGGCGATCCGCATCCGGATGCCACGGTCGAGCTGATGCATACCCTGGTGAACGCCGGCGCCGACATCATTGAACTGGGGGTGCCATTTTCCGACCCTATGGCGGACGGCCCGGTCATCCAGCTGGCCTGCGAGCGCGCGCTCCGGTACGGCACCTCCCTCCGTCAGGTGCTGGACATGGTCCATACGTTCCGCAGCCAGGATGACAAGACCCCGGTGGTACTGATGGGGTACCTGAACCCGATCGAGGCCATGGGCTATGAGGCGTTCGCGGACGCGGCGGCGGATGCCGGGGTGGACGGGGTACTGACCGTCGACCTGCCCCCGGAGGAGGCGGAGGATGTGGCTCCTCTGTTCGCCAAGCGCGGCCTGGATCCGATTTTCCTGCTGGCGCCCACCACCACGGACGAGCGCATCCGGGCAATCAGCGAGCACTCTTCCGGCTATGTGTACTATGTTTCCATCAAGGGTGTCACCGGCGCGGCGACCATTGATGTTGACGAGGTTGCCAGAAAGGTGGCGCACATCCATGAGCTGACGGCCCTGCCGGTGGGCGTGGGCTTCGGCATTCGGGACGCGGCCACGGCGGCGGCGATCGGCCGGGTATCCGATGGTGTAATTGTTGGCAGTGTACTGGTCGATACAATAGCCCGACACCAAGCAGATAGAGTGGAGCTGAAGCGGGCTCTGACCAATCTGCTCAACCCGATGCGCGAAGCCTTGGACAGTCTTGCTTCCTGAGGGCAGGGGCGGGCCAGGCTTCAAAGGACAGGACAGAATCATGAGTAGCTGGTTGGACAAGATCATGCCGAGCAAGATTCGCTCGGAATCCAGGCAGAGGACCGGTGTTCCCGAAGGGCTCTGGAAAAAATGTCCCAAGTGCGGGGCGTTTCTGTACAAACCGGAGCTTGAGAAGAACCTGGACGTGTGTCCCAAGTGCAATCACCACCTGAGGGTATCCGCCCGGCGCCGCCTGGATATTTTTCTGGACCCGGACGGGCGCGAGGAAATCGCGGCCGAGCTGGAACCCTGGGACCGCCTGAAGTTCAAGGACAGCAAACGCTACAAGGACCGGTTGGCTCAGGCACAGAAAGCAACGGGCGAAAAAGATGCCCTGGTCGCGATCAAAGGGACCACCATGGGCGTGCCGCTGGTGGCGTGTGCTTTCGAGTTCAATTTCCTGGGGGGGTCCATGGGCCAGGTGGTTGGCGAGAAATTCGTACAGGCCGCCAACGTTGCCCTGCGTGACCGTATTCCACTGGTCTGTTTCTCTGCCAGTGGCGGAGCCCGGATGCAGGAAGCCATTCTGTCGCTGATGCAGATGTCTAAAACTGCCGCCGTGCTGGAGCGCCTGAAGCAGGAGGGCATTCCGTACATTTCTGTGATGACCGACCCGGTGTTCGGCGGCGTGTCCGCGAGTCTGGCGATGCTGGGCGACCTGAACATCGCCGAGCCGTACGCCCTGATCGGGTTCGCCGGGCCCCGGGTCATCGAACAGACGGTGCGGGAAAAGCTGCCGGAAGGTTTCCAGCGCAGTGAGTTCCTGCTGGAGCACGGTGCCATCGACATGATTCTGCACCGTCACCATCTGCGTGAGCGCATTGCTCACCTGCTGGCCAAGTTCACGGGGCAGGAAAAGCCGGGTACCGAGGAACCCATCAAGTTTGAAGTGACGGAGAAGCCTGAAGACGATGCCGTCGCACCCTGATTCCGGCCGACCGGCCCCGGTTGCCCCCGGGGTCGGTGCCTCTCTTGAGCAATGGCTCGCCTATCTCGAATCCATCCATCCCATCGGTATTGATCTCGGCCTCGACCGGGTACTTCTGGTACTGCGTCGGCTGTTTCCCCACAAGCCTGCGGGACGAATCATCACCGTTGCCGGCACCAACGGCAAGGGCAGCACCGTTGCCGCGCTGGAAGCTCTGCTGCAGGCCGCCGGGCGCAGGACCGGGGCCTACACCTCGCCGCATCTGCATCGCTATAACGAGCGGATACGCATCGACGGCAACGACATCGACGACGCCACGCTGATCCGTGCCTTCGAGCGGGTGGAGCAGGCACGGGGGGCGGTGTCGCTGACCTATTTCGAGTTCGGTACCTTAGCCGCGTTCGTGACATTCGCCGAGGCAGGCGTGGACGACTGGATCCTCGAGGTGGGGCTGGGTGGTCGCCTGGACGCAGTCAACGTGCTGGATGCGGATCTGGCGGTGATTGCCTCCGTCGATATCGATCATGCCGATTTCCTGGGGCATGACCGCGAAACCATCGGTTTCGAGAAGGCCGGGATTCTGAGGCCGGGGATTCCGGCGATCTACGCCGACGATGCCCCGCCCCGCTCGGTGCTCCAGCAGGCGGCTGCCCAGCGGGTGGCCCTGGCGCTGCTGGGACGTGACTATGAGATCCGTCACGAGGGTGGGGCCGTGTATCTGCAGTATCAGTCGTTGCGTTTGAGCTTGCCGGCTGGGCCCTTGCCGGTGAAGAGCCTGGCAGCCGCCGCCGTGGCGGTACACCGCCTGGAGCCGGAGTTGCCTCCGTCCACCCTGGAGTCCGTGCTGGCGCGCGTGAGGGTTGCCGGTCGCTTTGAACGGTTGGGGGAGGCTCCGCCGGTGTACGTGGACGTGGGGCACAATCCCCATGCCGCAGGCTGGCTGGCGGGGCGTGTTCGGGATCTGCCGGGACCGCCGCGCAAGGTGATCGCCGTGTACGCGGCCCTGGCGGACAAGGACGTGGAAGGGGTGGCCCTGCGGATGGCGCCGGTGGTGTCGGAATGGCATCTGGCGCCGCTTGCGGTTCCCCGTGGGCTGGCATTGGCGGACCTTAGTGCACGCCTGGCGGCCGCCGGTGTGACCGGGCGGGGGCATGACTCCGTGGCCGATGCCCTGGCGGCGGCGAAAGCTGCGGCTGGCGAGGATGGGGTTGTGGTGGTGTTCGGCTCCTTTTTTACGGTGGCCGAAGCCCGGGCTGTGCTGGTGTCCGGCGTGCCTTAAACTTTGTCCATAGCTCCGGGTTTGTCTTTGAGTTCTCGAAGGCAGGGAATTACTATCATCGGTAGCGGCTTGACCGCGACGAATCGAAGGTTGATGGGAGTCGACGCGTGGACGGACTGAAGCAACGAATCATCGGAGCGCTGGTGCTGGTTTCCCTGGCGGTCATCTTTGTACCGATGATTTTTGACGAGCCCCATTCCGAACGGGTTTCCTCGCCCATTCCGATTCCCGAGGAGCCTCCGTTCCCGGAGGTCGACGTGTCGACGGATGCCATGCCCGAGCCGCCCCGGTACGAAACGGGGGGCTCGGAGCAGCCGGTTCCCGACCTGACGGCGGAAGCGCCCGAAACGTCCGCGGCGCCAGCCTACCGTATCCTGGAGAGTGGCGATGAGCCCGCCGCTCAGGTGTCCGCACCCACCGACGAGCCGGCCGCCCCGACTGGCGGGGAACCGTCCATGCCGGTCACTCCGGCGGCCTCCGAACCGGCCGCCGCGGCACCAGCCACGCCGGCGGACGCGCCGGAAACCGAAGAGTACCGCCGCTCCCTGGCCGGTGCCTGGGTGGTCCAGCTGGGCAGTTTTGGCAACCCCGACAACGCCCGTCGTCTTCGTGATGAGGTGCGCGCCAAGGGCTACGGTTCTCACCTGCAGCAGGTGACCCGGGGCGACACCACGCTGACCCGGGTGTTCAGTGGTCCCTTCGCCACCCGTAATGAAGCGGAAGCCGCAAAAAAGGCGCTGGATGACGCCTTCAAGCTCAATAGCCTGGTTACCGAAGGGGAAAAATGACCGGCGCGGCGCCGGTGGCGGTTTGGTGGCGGCGGGATTCCTGTTAGAATTCGCGCTTTCCTCTCGCCATCGGGTTGTTCATGGACGCGCTTATCTGGGTTGACTGGGTCATCATTGTCCTGATCGCGGTTTCCACGCTGATCAGTCTCAAACGTGGCTTCGTCAGGGAGGCTCTCTCCCTGGTCACCTGGGTTGCCGCTTTCCTGATCGCCAGAACCTTTCACCCCCAGATGCAGGCGCTGCTCGAAAGCTCCGTGGAAACGCCCCTGGTGCGCTTGATTGCGGCCTTTGCCATCCTGTTTTTTGGCACCCTGATCGTCGGCGCGATCATCAACAACATGGTGGGCCACCTGATTCGCGCCACCGGGCTCTCCGCCACCGATCGGGTTCTCGGCATGGGCTTCGGTCTACTCCGAGGATTGGTGGTGGTCGTGGTGATGATCGCCTTCCTGCGTTACACCCCGGTGGCGCAGGACACCTGGTGGCGGGAATCGGTGATGATCGACCACCTGTCGGTGGTGGAAGACTGGTCGCGCCGTACCTTCGGCGACGAGTTCGCCCGTTTTCTCGGGCCCGCGGACGAAGCCTCGAACGCCCCGGGGGGCGAGGAATTCGTGGAACCCGTGTCCGCGTCCCGCTAACATTTTCAGTATCACTATTCGGAGAAGATCCTATCCATGTGTGGCATTGTCGGCATCGTCGGTACATCCAACGTCAATCAGGCGCTCTATGATGCGCTGACCGTTCTCCAGCACCGGGGCCAGGACGCTGCGGGCATTGTGACTTTTCAGGACGATCGCTTCTATCTGCGCAAGGACAATGGTCTGGTACGGGACGTGTTCCACACACGGCACATGCGCCGGCTGGTCGGGAACGTCGGGATCGGGCACGTGCGCTATCCGACCGCCGGTACGTCCAGTTCCGCTGAAGCCCAGCCGTTCTATGTGAACAGCCCCTACGGCATCACCCTGGCCCATAACGGTAACCTCACCAACGCCGACGAGCTGGCCAAGGATCTGTTCCGGACCGATCTGCGCCACATCAACACCAACTCCGATTCCGAGGTTCTGCTCAACGTGTTCGCTCATGAGCTGCAGAAACTCGGCAAGCTGGTGCCTACCAAGGATGAGATCTTCTACGCCGTCAAGGCCGTGCACAAACGCTGTCGGGGTGCCTATGCCGTCATCGCCATGATCACCGGCTATGGCATCGTCGGTTTCCGCGACCCGAACGGCATCCGGCCGGCCTGCTTTGGCGTGCGCGAGACGGAAGATGGTCGCAAGGAATACATGATCGCCTCCGAAAGCGTTGCGCTCAGCGCGCTTGGCTTCAAACTGATCCGGGACATCGCGCCGGGCGAGGCGGTATACATCGAGACCGACGGTTCGCTCTACACCCAGCAATGCGCGGACGATGCTCATCTTTATCCCTGCATCTTCGAGCACGTGTACTTCGCCCGTCCCGATTCCATTCTGGACCAGGTGTCCGTATACAAGGCGCGCCTGCGGATGGGTGAAACCCTGGCCGAAAAGATACTGCGGGAACGGCCGGAGCATGACATCGACGTGGTCATTCCGATTCCCGACACCAGCCGGACATCCGCCATGCAGATGGCACACCGGCTGGGGGTGAAGTTCCGTGAGGGCTTCATCAAGAACCGTTACATCGGCCGGACCTTCATCATGCCGGGCCAGAAGATGCGCAAGAAATCCGTGCGCCAGAAGCTCAATCCCATCGATCTCGAGTTCCGGGGCAAGAACGTCATGCTGGTGGATGACTCGATCGTGCGAGGCACCACCTGCCGGGAAATCGTTCAGATGGCCCGGGATGCCGGCGCCCGGAAGGTGTATTTTGCGTCCGCTGCACCGCCCGTGCGTTACCCGAACGTGTATGGCATCGATATGCCGTCCGCCAACGAATTGATCGCCCACGGGCGTACCGTCGAGGAAATTCGGGCGCTGATCGGCGCCGACTGGCTGGTGTACCAGGATCTGGATGACCTGATCGCCTGTGTCAGCGAGGTGAATGACGACATCGAGGGTTGGGAATGCTCCGTGTTCACCGGCGACTACATTACCGGCGATGTCGACCAGGCGTATCTGGAACGGCTGGAAGAACTTCGCAAGGACGAAAAGCGGAGCCCGGAGGGAGCCACCGCTTCGACGGACAACGGCATCATCGACCTTCACAACGACGAAGACTGACCGGTCGGCAGCCAGGCCCAGGAGACAACCATGACGTATCGCAGAGAAGAAACGGTCTGGATTCCGGAGTCGGACCTGGATGGCATGTCCGTCGACACCCTGGCGGTGAGGGCAGGGCAGATCCGGACCGATCAGCTGGAACACAGCGACGCGATTTTTCCTACCTCCAGTTTTGTCTACGGCAGCGCCGCCCAGGCGGCGGCCCGGTTCGGAGGGGAGGAGCCCGGTAACATCTATTCCCGTTTTACCAATCCCACCGTCCAGGCCTTCGAGCAGCGCATTGCTGCGATGGAGGGCGGCGAACGGGCGGTGGCCACGGCCTCCGGCATGGCGGCTATTCTCAGTACCTGCATGGCCCTGCTGAAAAGCGGCGATCACGTGGTTTGTTCCCGGGGCGTGTTCGGCACCACCAACGTGCTGTTCCAGAAATACCTGGCCAGGTTCGGCGTGGAGACCACGTTCGTGAGCCTGACGGACATGGAGGCATGGCGCGCGGCCGTGCGCCCGGATACGCGCATGCTGTTCCTGGAAACGCCGTCCAACCCCTTGTGCGAAGTGGCCGATCTGGCGCAACTGTCGGCGCTGGCAAAGGCCCAGGGTGCGCTGCTGGTGGTGGATAACTGTTTCTGCACACCGGTTCTGCAACGGCCCTTGGAGCATGGTGCGGATATCGTCATCCATTCGGCCACCAAGTACCTGGACGGTCAGGGCCGCTGCGTCGGCGGCGTGGTGGTTGGCCCGAGAGCGCTGATGGACGAGGTGTACGGGTTCATCCGCTCGGCGGGACCGACCATGAGCCCGTTCAATGCCTGGGTGTTCCTTAAGGGGTTGGAAACCTTACCAATTCGTATGCGCGCCCACTGCGACAATGCGCTAGAGTTGGCGCAGTGGCTGCAGCAGCAAAACCGCGTGGAAACAGTGTATTACGCCGGTCTTGAACGCCATCCCCAGCATGCGCTGGCGAAGCGGCAGCAGAACGGGTTCGGCGGTGTGGTGTCGTTCCGTCTCAGGGGAGGGCGGGAAGAAGCCTGGCGCTTTATTGACGCAACCCGGATGATTTCCATCACCGCGAACCTCGGCGATGTGAAAACCACGATCACGCACCCGGCGACCACCACCCACGGGCGCTTGTCGCCGGAGGACAAGGCACGCGCGGGCATCACCGAAAACCTGATCCGTCTTTCGGTGGGAATCGAGGCGATTGATGACCTGAAAACGGATCTCGGACGAGGCTTCGCCGCCTTGGGCGGTTAACCAACGGAAACGTCAGAGCATTCATGGCCGAAACCGCAAAAGCGAAAAAAGCACCGAAGGAACTCACGGAAAAACAGCAGCGTTTTCGGCGCCTGGTTGCCCAGGGCGCCCGCGAAGGCGCCCTGATTGCCCTGATCGCCTTGGCCATCTACCTGACCATGGCGCTGGCCACCTTCACCCCAAGCGACCCCGGCTGGGCCAGCATTGGTCACGACACCACCGTCCACAACTACGCGGGACGCACCGGGGCTTGGCTGGCCAGCTTGTTGATGGACTTCTTTGGTCAGGTCGCCTATCTCTTCCCAATGATGGTGGCCGGTTACGCCGTCATGCTGATCCGCCGCCGCCACGATCCGCTGGACCTGCACTGGCCGCTGTTTCTGATGCGTTTCGGTGGTTTTCTCCTGATCTTGCTGTCCGCCACCAGCTTGTTGTCCCTGTATTCGGTGTTTGGGCTGGGCGCCTCCTCCGGCGGCGTTCTCGGCACCTCGGTTTCCGAGGCGATGGTCCGCTTCTTCAATCTGCCGGCCACAACCCTGTTGCTGATCGCCATCTTCCTGTTTGCCCTGACGGTGACCACCGGCCTGTCCTGGTTCTGGCTGATGGATCAGGTCGGGGCCCTGACGCTGCGTCTGGTGACCGGGGCGAGGGCGCTGGTGCAGCGCCAGCGCAAACCGGCAGGGAACGCTCAGGAGCCGCCGCCCCGTCCCGCGCCCAAGGCCAAGGAGCCTCCGGTGGTGACGGACCGGGTGGACGAAGCGCCGTCGGCCTCCGGTACCCGCACATCCTGGTGGCGCAAGCTGCCGGGATTGCGGGGCGACAAGGCTGAACGGGCCCCGGTCGCCAGGGAGCGCCGGGAACCCGCCCTGGAAGGGTTGTCGGCAGCGCCCGTGGCCGAACCCGTGGCACTGGAAAAACTGAGCGCTCGGGACGAGGCTCCGGCCAGGCCCCGGAAGACACCGAACCCGGCCGGCCAACCGGCGGCCGGTTCGGGGCGTTCATTCAAGATTTCGCCGTTCAAGAAGGAGGCACCGCCGGCGGACGGAGCGGATAAAAAGACCCGCCAGGGCTCGCTACTTGAGGACATTGAAAGTCCGATCCCGCCGATTTCCCTGCTGGACCCGCCCGAGGAACACAAGGAAAAGGGGTACTCCGAGGAGTCGCTGGAACACATGTCGCGGCTGCTGGAGGAGAAACTCGCGGATTTCGGGGTTTCGGTGGAAGTGGTCGAGGTCAACCCCGGCCCAGTGATCACCCGTTTTGAAATCAAGCCGGCCCCGGGTGTCAAGGTCAGCAAGATTTCCAATCTGGCCAAGGACCTGGCTCGTTCTCTGGCGGTGCTCAGCGTCCGGGTGGTGGAAGTCATACCGGGCAAGTCGGTGGTGGGTATCGAGATTCCCAATGAACGCCGGGAGATCGTCCGCCTGTCGGAGGTTCTGGGGGCCCGGGTGTTCACCGAAAGTGCCTCGCCGCTGACCCTGGCGTTGGGCAACGACATTGGCGGCAACCCTGTGGTGGCCAACCTGGCCAAGATGCCTCACTTGCTGGTGGCGGGCACCACCGGTTCCGGTAAGTCGGTGGGGGTCAATGCCATGCTGCTGAGCATGTTACTGAAGGCTTCGCCGGATGAGGTTCGTTTCATCATGGTCGATCCGAAGATGCTGGAGCTGAGCATCTACGACGGCATCCCCCACCTGTTGGCACCGGTGGTCACCGACATGAAGGAAGCGGCCAACGCGCTCCGCTGGTGCGTGGCGGAAATGGAGCGGCGTTACCGGCTGATGGCCAATCTCGGCGTCCGTAACATTGCCGGATACAACCGTAAGGTCAAGGAGGCCCGGGAAGCGGGCGAGCCGATCCTGGATCCGTTCTGGCAGCCGGATGACTACCTCGACAACGACGAACAGAACCGCCCTGAACTGGACACCCTGCCGTTCATTGTGGTGGTCATCGACGAATTTGCCGACATGATGATGATCGTCGGCAAGAAGGTGGAGGAGCTCATTGCCCGCATCGCCCAGAAGGCGCGGGCAGCGGGGATCCACCTGATCCTGGCCACCCAGCGGCCGTCGGTGGATGTGATCACCGGCCTGATCAAGGCGAACATCCCGACCCGTATCTCGTTCCAGGTGTCCTCGAAGATCGACTCCCGTACCGTTCTTGACCAAGGGGGCGCGGAGCAGCTGCTGGGGCACGGTGACATGCTCTACCTGCCACCGGGGTCCGGACTGCCGGTTCGGGTGCACGGTGCCTTTGTCGATGATGATGAGGTCCACCGCGTGGTCAGTGCCTGGAAGGCCCGGGGCGAGCCGGAGTATGTCGATGACGTGCTCAACGGGGCCGAGGGTGAGAGTCTGCCGGGAGTACCCAACCTCAATGACGGAGGTGGCGACAGCGAGGGCGATGCCTTGTACGACGAGGCGGTGGCGTTTGTGACCCAGGGCCGCCGGGTGTCGATTTCATCGGTCCAGCGTAAGTTCAAGATCGGTTACAACCGGGCGGCGAATCTGGTGGAGGCGATGGAGGCATCGGGCGTGGTCAGTCCGCCGGGGCACAATGGCACCCGAGAGGTTCTCGCCCCACCGCCGCCGCGAGACTAGGAGCAACCTATGAACACAATTTTTTGGCGAATGGTATTGGCCGTTCTGGCCCTGGCCTGGATCAGCACTCCGGCCAGCTCGGCGGAAACGGATAGCCGCGAGGCGGCGGAGCAGCTGGCGACGCTGCTCAAGGGCTACGAATCCTATCAGGCACAGTTCATCCAGGTGGTGGTGAACGAGACGGGCAGCCGGGTTCAGGAAACCCGGGGCCAGCTGAAGGCCAAGCGGCCGGGCCTGTTTTACTGGGAAACCCGGGAACCCATGGCCCAGTTCATCGTCAGTGATGGCCATCAGGTGGAGGTGTACGATCCCGATCTGGAACAGGTCACCATCCACACCCTCGACGACCAGGTCCAGGCCACGCCCGCGCTGTTGCTCAGTGGCGAGGTGGACAACCTGGACGAAACCTACCGGGTCAGTGAACGGCGGCTGGGTAACGACACCCGGGAGTTCACCCTGGAGCCCCGCAGCCCGGATTCCCTCTTCGTATCCCTGCGACTGACATTTTTCCAGGGTGAGCTGCAGGAAATGCGCATGAAGGACTCGCTGTCGCAGCTGAGCATTCTCAGTTTTGACCACATTCGTCTCAATGCGCCCCTGGAGAACACCGAGTTTTCTCTCGAGTATCCCAAGGACGTGGACATCATCCGGGACGGTGCCTGATGCAGGACAGCCTGTTCCAGGACTCCGAGGGCTTCCAGCCACTGGCTGCGCGGATGCGGCCAACGTCCCTGGACGAATACGTCGGCCAGGCCCACCTGGTTGGCCCGGGCAAGCCCCTGCGCCGGGCCCTGGAACAGGGGCAGCTGCATTCGATGATCCTGTGGGGACCGCCCGGTGTCGGCAAGACCACTTTCGCTCGTCTGCTGGCGACGGTGGGGCATCTGAGTTTCGAGACGGTGTCGGCGGTGCTCAGTGGTGTCAAGGACATCCGGGCTGCCGTCGACCGGGCTCGCCACCGCAAGCAGTCGGAAGGGCGGGATACCCTGCTGTTTGTCGATGAGGTGCACCGCTTCAACAAAAGCCAGCAGGACGCCTTCCTGCCTCACATCGAGGACGGCACCTTTATTTTTGTCGGAGCCACCACCGAGAACCCCTCCTTCGAACTCAACAGCGCCCTGCTTTCCCGGACCCGTGTGTACGTCCTGAAGCATCTGGAGGAGGGCGACTTACGCCAGTTGCTGACCCGGGCCCTGGTTTCGCCACGGGGGTTCGCCGGCCAGCTGGAGGTTCCGGAACCGGTGCAGGCGATGATTGCCTCAGCGGCCGGTGGCGATGCCCGACGGGCTCTCAATATCCTTGAGGTGGCGGCGGACTTGGCCGAGCCGGGTCCCGACGGCCGGAATCAGGTGACGGAGGCGGTGCTGGAGCAGGTGATGCAAACCAGTCTGCGCCGTTTCGACAAGGGTGGCGACGTGTTCTACGACCAGATTTCGGCGCTGCACAAGTCGGTGCGCGGCTCCGATCCGGACGGCGCCCTGTACTGGTTGTGCCGCATGCTCGATGGCGGATGCGATCCGCTGTACGTGGCCCGCCGCCTGGTGCGCATCGCCAGCGAGGACATCGGCAATGCCGATCCCCGGGCGCTGCGACTCAGCCTGGACGCTTGGGACGCCCAGGAGCGGTTGGGCTCGCCCGAAGGGGAGCTGGCCCTGGCCCAGGCGGTCACCTACCTGGCGCTGGCGCCCAAGAGCAACGCCGTGTACAAGGCCTTCAACCAGTGCATGGCCGATATTCGCCAGGACCCGGACTACGAGGTGCCGGTACACCTGCGCAACGCGCCCACCCAGCTGCTCAAGTCCATGGGGCACGGCGAGAGCTATCGCTACGCCCACGACGAGCCTGGGGCCTTCGCTGCGGGGGAATCCTACCTGCCGGAAGCCATCCACGGCCGCCGCTATTACGAGCCGGTGAACCGTGGCCTGGAGATCAAGCTTGCGGAAAAGCGTCAGCGCCTGGATGCGCTCAACCAGGAAAGCCCGCGCAAGCGCTATACCTGAGCCCGACGGTAGTCTCCGCCGTTCGTGCGGGTATAATGGCCGGCATCTCCATTCACAATGCAAACCGGAAAAACCAGGACTACCATGCTCGATCCCAAACGCGTCCGTACCCAGACAGAAGACATCGCCCGCCGGCTGGCCGTCAAGAATTTCGAGTTTGATACCGCCACCTTCGAGCAACTGGAGGAGCGCCGCCGCGCGATCCAGGTGCGGACCGAGAGCCTGCAGAGCGAACAGAACAAACGCTCCAAAATGATCGGCAAGGCCAAGGCTGCCGGTGAAGACATCCAGCCGCTTCTGGATGAGGTGGAGAACCTGAAGAAACAGCGGGCGGAGGCCGAGGACGAACTGCGTCGGCTGCAGGAGGAGCTGAATGCGTTCCTGGCGGGAATCCCCAACCTGCCGGACGACGATGTGCCCGAGGGCCGGGACGAGGACGACAATGTCGAGATCCGGCGCTGGGGCGAACCGCGTGCCTTCGACTTCGAGCCGCGTGACCATGTGTCCCTCGGCGAAGGGCTCAAGGGGATGGACTTCGAGACTGCCAGCCGTCTCGCTCACTCCCGGTTCGTGGTCATGCGCGGCGCGGTCGCGCGGCTGCACCGGGCCCTGGCCCAGTTCATGCTCGATCTGCACACCTCCGAGCACGGCTATACGGAAGCCTATGTGCCGTATCTGGTCAACGCCGATACCCTGTACGGCACCGGCCAGCTGCCGAAATTCGAGGAAGATCTGTTCCGAACCGGGGGGGAGCATCCGCTGTACCTGATCCCCACCGCCGAGGTTCCGGCCACCAACCTGGTTGCCAATACCATTCTCGATGCCGATGAACTGCCGCTGAGGCTGGTCTGCCATACTCCCTGCTTCCGCAGCGAGGCGGGCTCCTATGGCCGGGATACCCGAGGCATGATCCGGCAGCACCAGTTTGACAAGGTGGAACTGGTGCACGTGGTGCGCCCGGAAGAGTCCGAGGCGGCCCTGGAAGCCCTGACCGGCCACGCGGAGAAGGTATTGCAGCTGCTGCAACTGCCATACCGCGTGGTAGCCCTGTGCGGTGGCGACATGGGCTTTTCCGCGGCCAAAACCTACGATTTGGAGGTCTGGTTGCCGGGGCAGGGCAAATACCGGGAAATTTCTTCCTGTTCCAACACTCGGGATTTTCAGGCACGAAGAATGCAAGCTCGCTGGCGTAACCCGGAAACCGGCAAGCCCGAGCCCGTTCATACCCTCAACGGCTCGGGCCTGGCGGTGGGCCGTGCTCTGATTGCGGTCATGGAGAATTACCAGCAGGCCGACGGCAGCATCGTGATTCCCGAGGTGCTGCGGCCGTACATGGGAGGCCTTGAGCGAATCCAATGAAACAACACCCGGCGCCTGCCCTTGAACAGGGCATTCCGGCGCGTCCCGCACCGGCCCGGAACCAGGCCAACCCGGTCACCGAAAATCCAAACAGCTCGGCGGGAGAGGTCGCTCTGGTGGGCGCGGGGCCGGGCGACCCGGAGCTGCTCACGATCAAGGCGCTGCGCCTGATTCAGGCGGCGGACGTGGTTCTGTATGACCGCCTGGTATCCCCGGAAATTCTCTCCCTGGTGCCGGACTCCGCGCGTAAGATTCATGTGGGCAAGCAGCGCTCAAACCACACTCTGCCGCAGGACCAGATCAACCAGCAGCTGGTGGATCTGGCCCGGCAGGGACTGAGAGTGGTGCGCCTCAAGGGCGGCGACCCGTTCATTTTTGGTCGGGGAGGGGAAGAGATTGAGACCCTGGCCGCCGCCGGCGTCCGTTTTCAGGTGGTACCTGGAATCACAGCGGCCTCCGGTTGCGCTGCCTATGCCGGCATTCCGTTGACGCACCGGGACTATGCCCAGTCGGTGCGCTTCGTCACCGGCCACCTGAAGGATGACTCCTGCAATCTGCCTTGGCGGGACTTCGTGCAGAACCATCAGACCCTGGTGTTCTACATGGGGCTGGTGGGGCTGCCCATCATTGCCCGGGAGCTGATACGACACGGTATGGAACGGGACATGCCGGTGGCCCTGATTTCCAGGGGGACGACCCCGGAGCAGCACATCGTAACCGGCACCCTGGAGACCATCGTCGACCGGGTGGACCAGGAGCAGGTAAAAGCACCGACGCTGGTGATCATCGGCCCGGTGGTGGCCTTGAGAAACAAGCTGGACTGGGTGGCCGGTCTGCCGAATGGCGGCCTCTAGGGCCGCCCCTTCCGTCAGCCCTGGATCCGCCGGGGCAATACCTTGCGCAGCTTGTCCCGCATTTCCAGAATGGCTTTTTCGGTGGTTGGCCAGTCAATGCAGGCATCGGTTACCGAAACCCCGTACTTCAGATCGGCCAGGTTTTCCGGAATCGGCTGGTTGCCCCAGTGAATGTTGCTCTCGATCATCAGCCCCTGAATCGACGTGTTGCCTTCGAGAATCTGGTGCGTGATGTCCTGCAGGACCAGCGGCTGGATCGCCGGATCCTTGTTGGAGTTGGCGTGGCTGCAGTCCACCATGATGGACTTGCGCAGTCCGGCTTTCTCCAACGCTTGCTCACACAGCGCCACGCTTACCGAATCGTAGTTCGGCTTGCCGCCACCGCCCCGCAGCACCACGTGGCCGTAGTGATTGCCTTTGGTTCGGATGATGGCCACCTGGCCTTCCTGATTGATGCCGAGAAAACTGTGGGGATGGGAGACGGATTTCATCGCGTTGACGGCGACATCGAGACTGCCGTCGGTACCGTTCTTGAATCCGATGGCCATGGACAGGCCACTGCTCATTTCCCGGTGTGTCTGGGACTCCGTGGTCCGGGCACCAATGGCGGACCAGGCGATGGTGTCCTGCAGGTACTGGGGCGAAATCGGGTCCAGTGCCTCGGTGGCGGCCGGCAGCCCCATCTCATTGATGTCCAGCAGCAGGCGCCGGCCAATGTGAAGCCCCTGCTCGATGTCGAAGGTGTCGTTCAGGTGCGGATCGTTGATCAGCCCTTTCCAGCCCACGGTGGTCCGGGGCTTCTCGAAGTATACCCGCATGACCAGCAGGAGGGTGTCGCTGACTTCATCGGCGAGTTTTTTCAGGCGCCCGGCGTAGTCGCGGGCCGCGTCCACGTCATGAATGGAGCAGGGGCCGACCACCAGAAACAGACGATGGTCCTTGCGGTCCATGATGTCGTAAATCGCCTGCCGACTCCGGGCCACGGTCTCCGCTGCTGCGTCTGAGAGCGGCATTTCCTGCTTCAGCGCCTGTGGGGTGATGAGCGTTTCCGTGCTGGCCACATTCAGATCTTCGAGTTTCTTCGCCGACATGTCGTTGTGCTTCCCAGGTTCTTATCGAGTCATCGCAGCGCCGGCGGCGCGTGTCGCGAACCCCGGCGAGTTGGTTATACTGCGTTATTTGAGGGGCCTTTTCAACGCTTCGCGGCGATGGGGAATGCATGGCTGGAGCACCGGAGAATGCGCGTCCCGCGCCGCCTCAGCGTGAGCGGCACGGGGGTATCGAAACCATCTTATCCGGCATTCGGGTACCCGACCTGCCGTACCCAGCGGGCCGGCTTCGCGACTCGGACGTCCGGGATTGGCGGCCGCTGCTGGCCTCCTGCTGGAGCGAACAGCGGGACGAGCGGGTCACCCACGTGCTTCACTCCGTTGACCTGGAATGGTCGGTGCGGCAGGTAAATGCCGCCTATGTCGCCGACCGGATCATGGACGTGTTCCTGAAAACCAGCGGGCTGCACCCGGAATTGGTGCGTCGGGTGGCGCGTTTGCGGTTCTACCTGGCTTGGCGCATGGAACAGGACGGCGACGAGGCCTTCGGCACGGAACTGATCGAGTGGCTAGACGGCCTGCGGGAATGGCGAGGCTGGAGCAATTCCGGTGGCCGTTCTTCCCGGGTGCTGCTGGAACAGCTGGACGGGCTGGTGCTGGCGGTATCGGCCGCGTTCGAGGGAGAGGGGAAGGCCCTGGGATCGTTCTGCCTCGCCTGGCAGGACGATTCAGGTAAGCGCCGGCAGCAGATCGAGCGCCTGTGCGAACGGCTGCTGGAAACGGAGCGGGGGGCGGCGAGCCAGCGTCGGGCGGACCGACGGGCCCGGGCTCTGATTGGCCGGGCATTGCAGGGGCGTCGTTTACCCGAGCCTCTGGTCCGCTTCATTCTGGGACCCTGGCAGCGCCTTCTCAAGCAGGCGGCTGTCACCACCGCCGGGGGCGACCAGGATGCCCTGCGCCGGGCCGGCAAACTGCTTGAATGGCTGGTGTGGGTCGGGGATCCGCAGCTGTCGGAGGTCGACCGCAACCGGCTGTACCACGTTGGCGAACAGTTGGGTGACCGGATGCTCGAAGTCTGGCATCAGGTGTTCGACCAGCCCTTGGCGCACGATCAGCTGAACGAAGTGGAAACCATCCTGGTCGCGCGCCTGCGCGGGGATGCGCTGGCCCTGGTGGACGCCTTCGGCCCCCCCGAACCCTTTCACTGGGAACCTGCCTGGCTGGCGCCCGCGCAGCCGGATCCCGCGGCCCTGGCGGCCGCGGAAGGGCGCTGGTTTGTTTCCGGTGAAGGCGCGAGGGAAGAGCGCCGTTTCTTCTTTGCTTACCTGGCGGATTGTGCGGAAATCCTCTGGACCAACGGTGCCGGGGTCAAGCTGGGTGTCGAGCCCTGGCAGACCTTCGAGGACGGGCAGGCTCAGGGCCGTATCCGGCCATTGCCCCCGCTGACACCGTTTCGACAGGTGTTGTCGGACACCACCCAGATCCTGTTGGGGGTGTGCGACAGGCAGCAACGGCAGCGGCAACGGGCAGCGGAGCAGGCACGGGCCCGTGCCGAGGCTCTGCGGCGTGAACGGCAGGCCGAGGAGGAGCGTCGACGGCGGGAGGAGGACGCGCGCCAAGCCGAACTGGAACGACAGCGTCGCGAGGCCGAGGCGCAGCGACTGGCGGATGCCCGGGCGGAGCAGGAGCGTCTGGAGCGGGAGCGGCGTCTGGCGGTGGAGCGGCAGGTGGCGGCGATCAAGCTCGGTGGCTGGATTGCGTTGCAGGACGAAGGGATGCCGGAGCCCAGGCGCCTGAAGCTTGCGGTCCGGATCAATGCTTCGCGCAAACTGGTGTTTGTCGACCGGATGGGCCTGAACCGGCGGGAATGCCTGGAAGCGGATCTGGTGCACTGGGTACTGTCCGGTCAGGCACGGGTGCTGGACAGCTCGGCGGAATTTGACGACACCCTGACCCGTGTGGTTGGACGAATTCGGATGGGGCGAAACGGCGATGTCTGATCTCGACTATGGCATGGCTCCGGACGGCGGGGCGAATGGTGATGGGGATCAACGGAGGGAGTACCGGCTGGTCGCCCGGGCACGGGTGTGGCTGGAGCTGGAATCCCCCCCGCCGGAGGATGGAAAGGGGGCGCACCTGGACGACGCGCGCTGGCTGGCTTGCGGCATCCGGGATTTCTCCGCCCACGGTCTGAGCCTCACATCGGCGGAAGCCCTGCCCGAGGGCGCCTTGTTGCCGGCGCGGGTTCAGCTTGGGCGGCAACCGGAACCGTTCCGGCTGATGGTCGAGGTGGTCTGGAGCCGGCCCGGTGCGGGCGGTTTTCTCTCGGGGGTGCGGATTCTGGAATCGGATGGCACGGCTTGTCTGGAGTGGGTGGAAGCCGTAGCGGAGGCAATGTCGGACGGTTTCTAGAGTGGCTCCGGACCGGTCCTGCGGGGTGGCGCCATGGAGCCACCCCGCAGTGTGCGCGATCAGTCCTCGATCTCGCCCATACCGGTGATGTTGAAGCCGGCGTCCACATACATGACCTCGCCGGTGACGCCGCTGGCCAGATCGGAGCAGAGGAAGGCTGCGGCGTTGCCAACTTCCTCGGTGGTCACGTTGCGACGCAGGGGGGCGCGCTTGGCGTTCTCGGCCAGCATCTTGCGGAAGCTGGCAATGCCGGAGGCGGCGAGGGTCTTGATCGGACCGGCGGAAATGGCGTTGACCCGAATGCCTTCCTTGCCGAGACTGGCGGCCATGTAGCGCACGTTGGCTTCCAGGGAGGCCTTGGCCAGACCCATGACGTTGTAGTTCTGCAGTACCCGCTCCGCACCCAGGTAGCTCAGGGTCAGCAGGGCACTGCCTTCGTGCATCATGCTGCGCGCACCCTTGGCCAGGGCTACGAAACTGTAGGAACTGATGTCATGAGCGATGCGGAAACCGTCCCGGGTGGTCACATCCACGTAGTTGCCGTTCAGCTCGTGCGCGGGCGCGTAGCCCACGGCGTGAATGATGATGTCGATGGTGTCCCAGTGCTTGTTCAGCTCGGTGAAGACGTTGTCGATCTGTTCGTCGCTGGCAACGTCGCAGGGAAAGGTCAGCTTGCTGCCCCATTGCTCCGCGAAGGTCTCCACCCGGGAGCGAAGCTTCTCATTCTGATAGGTGAATGCCAGTTCCGCCCCTTCGCGGGCAAAAACCTCGGCGATTCCGTAAGCGATGGAGTGTTTGCTGGCAACGCCAACGATCAGTGCTTTCTTGCCACTGAGCATTCCCATGGGTTGATTCTCCCTGTATTCGTGATGTTGGAGCATTATCGCCAAGTTACCGGCGGCGAGTAACACTCAATTGGTCGTAGGCGAGGGCCGAGACTCCCCGCCCTGGTAAAAGAACGCGGCGCTGAGCAGGGCTTGGGTATAGGGATGTCGGGGGGCGCGGAAAATGTCCTCCGCGTCACCGTACTCCACCACCTTACCCCGTTGCAGCACCAGCAGTTGATGGCTCAGCGCCCGAACCACCGCCAAGTCATGACTGATGAAGATATAGCTTAGCCCATACCGTTGCTGGATGGCCCGAAGCAGCTCGATGACCTGTTTCTGAACGGTGCGGTCCAGTGCCGAGGTGGGTTCATCAAGAATGATCAGCTCCGGCTGCAGGACCAGCGCCCGGGCAATCGCGATGCGCTGGCGCTGACCGCCGGAAAACTCGTGCGGATACCGGTGTCTGGCCTCCGGGTCGAGACCCACGTCGGCAAGGGCCTGGATAACCCGCTGCTCATGCCCGTCCTTGCCGGCAGGGTCATGGATCTCCAGACCCTCGCCGACGATTTCAGCCACCGACATCCTGGGGCTCAGGCTGCCAAAGGGGTCTTGGAATACGATCTGGATCCGGCGTCGATAGGGACGGAAGCTTCTCTGATCGCAGTGGGACAGCTCCTCCCCCTGCAGCTGGAAGTGGCCGTCGCTGGCAATCAGCTTGAGCAGCGCATGGCCGATGGTGGTCTTGCCACTGCCGCTTTCCCCGACAATACCGAGGGTCTGGCCCTTGTCGAGGTCGAAGCTGACGTCCTCGACAGCGGTGAACGCCTGCGTAACCCGCCCGAACAGGTTGCGGCGGATCGGGAACCGGACACTCAGGTTCTGTACCGACAGCAAAGGCTGCTGCTGGGCGGGCCGGCCGGGGGGCCGGCACGGTGGCTCGGCGTCCAGAAGTTTGCGGGTGTAAGGGTGGCTGGGCCGGGTGAACAGATCGTTGGTGGTGGCTTGCTCCACGCGTTGCCCCTGTTCCATCACCACCACCCGGTTGGCGTAGCGGCGGACGATGCTGAGGTCGTGGGTGATCAGCAGAACGGCCATGCCCAGCTTCTGTTGCAGGGAACCGAGCAACTCCAGAACCTGTTTCTGGACGGTCACATCCAGAGCTGTGGTGGGCTCGTCGGCGATCAGCAGTCGCGGTTCGTTGGCCAGAGCCATGGCGATCATAACGCGCTGTTTCTGGCCGCCGGACAGCTGGTGCGGATAGCTGCTCAGGCGTGATTCCGGCTCGTGGATCCCAACCAGTTCCAGTAACTCCAGACAGCGGCGACGAGCCTGGGGGCCGCGCATGCCCTTGTGGACGGCGAGGGTTTCGGTGATCTGCTTTTCCACCGTATGCAGGGGATTGAGCGAGGTCATCGGCTCCTGGAAGATCATGCTGATCTCCCGGCCCCGAACCTGACGCAGCCGTTTTTCGCTCGCTTTAAGCAGGTCCTCGCCCTGAAACAGGATCTGCCCCGAGGGATAGCGGACGTGGCGGGCATCCAGCAGGCGCAGGATCGACAGGGCGGATATGGATTTACCGGAACCGCTTTCGCCCACCAGCGCCAGGGTTTCACCTTCGCGGATGTCGAAGGACAGGTTGCGCACCACCGGGGCGGCCTGGTCGAAGGCGATGGACAGGTCGCGGATCTCGAGGAGTTCGCTCATATCAGCCTTTCCTGGGGTCGAATGCGTCCCGGACAGCTTCACCCACGAATACCAGCAGGGTGAGCATGACCGAGAGCGAGACAAAGGCGGAGATACCGAGCCAGGGCGCCTGCAGGTTGGCCTTACCCTGGGCGATCAGTTCCCCCAGCGACGGCGATCCGGCGGGTAATCCGAAACCGAGAAAATCCAGGGAGGTCAGGCCGGTGATGGCGCCGGTCAGGATGAACGGCAGGAAGGTCAGGGTGGCGACCATGGCGTTCGGCAGGATGTGCCGGAACATGATCTTGCGGTTGCCCAGGCCCAGCGCCCGGGCCGCCTTGACGTACTCGAAGTTGCGTGCCCGCAGGAATTCGGCGCGCACCACGTCCACAAGCCCCATCCAGCTGAACAGCAGCATGATGCCCAGCAGCCACCAGAAGTTGGGCTGTATGAGACTGGACAGGATGATCAGCAGGTACAGCACCGGCAAGCCGGACCAGACCTCGATGAAGCGCTGTCCCAGCAGGTCCACCTTGCCGCCGTAATAGCCCTGGATGGCACCCACCAAAACCCCGACCACGCAACTGGCCAGGGTCAGGGTCAGGCCGAACAGCACCGACGTCCGGAATCCGTAGATGACGCGAGCCATCACGTCCCGCCCCTGATCGTCGGTACCCAGCCAATTTTCCGGAGATGGCGGCGCCGGTGAGGGCACCTCCAGATTGTAGTTGATGGTGTCGTAGCTGAACCGGATCGGAGGCCAGACCATCCAGCCATGGGATGTAATTTCGCCGGCGATGAACGGGTCCCGGTAATCCGCTTCGGTGGGCAGGAATCCGCCGAAGGTCTCCTCCGGTACCGATTGGAAAACAGGAAAGTACAGATGATCCTTGTAGGACACCAGCAGCGGTTTGTCGTTGGCGATCAGTTCCGCGCACAGGGACAGTCCGAACAGGACCAGGAAGATCCACAGGGACCAGTAGCCCCGGCGGTTGCGACGGAAGTTGCGCAACCGACGCTGCTGGACGGGGGAGAGCGCCTTCACGATCAGGCACCCTCCCGGCTTTCAAAGTCGATCCGGGGATCGACCAGCATGTAGGTGATGTCGCTGATCAGTTTCAGTACCAATCCCATGAGCGTGAAGATGTAGAGAGTGCCAAAAATCACCGGATAATCCCGGTTCAGGGCGGCTTCGAATCCCAGCAGGCCGAGCCCGTCCAGGGAAAAGATCACCTCGATCAGCAGCGAACCGGTGAAGAACAGTGAGACCAGAACCCCGGGAAGGCTGGCAATGACGATGAGCATGGCGTTGCGGAAGACGTGCCCGTACAGCACGCGCCGCTCGTCCAGTCCCTTGGCACGGGCCGTGACGACATACTGTTTGCTGATCTCGTCCAGGAACGAGTTCTTGGTCAGCAGGGTCAGAGTGGCGAAACCACCGATGACGTTGGCTGTCACTGGCAGGGCCAGGTGCCAGAAATAGTCGGTGATCTTCTGGTACCAGGGCAGCTCGTCGAAATTCGGTGACGTCAGCCCGCGCAGGGGAAACCAGTCGAAGTAATTGCCGCCGGCGAACAGTACGATCAGCAGTATGGCGAACAGAAAGCCGGGGATGGCGTAACCGACCACGATGGCGGAACTGGTCCAGACATCGAAACGGGAACCGTCGGTGACGGCCTTGCGAATCCCCAGGGGAATGGACACCAGGTAAATGATCAGGGTCGACCAGAGCCCGAGGGAGATGGAAACCGGCATCTTGTCGAGGATCAGCTCGATGACGCTCCGGTCACGGAAGAAGGAGTCGCCGAAATTGAAGGTGGCGTAGTCTGCGAGCATTTTCAGGAAACGTTCATGGGCTGGCTTGTCGAAACCGTACATGACCCGGATTTCCTGCAGCAACTCATCCGGAATCCCCCGCGAAGCGCGACTGCCGCCGCTCCCGGTGGTCACCTCGCTGCCACCGCCGCCTGACGCTCGCGCCAGCGCGCTGTCGCCGTGGCCCTCCATCTGGGCGATCAGTTGTTCCACCGGGCCGCCGGGGGCGGCCTGCACGATCACGAAATTGAGCAGCATGATGCCGACCAGGGTCGGGACAATCAGCGCCAACCGTCTCAGGATGTAGATGCCCATGGAGAGGGAGGTTCCTTTCGCTACTGCCTGGCAGGGCGAAGCCTGTTCAGGGCTTGGCCCACCAGTTGTTCAGGTCGATCCCTTGCTTCGGTGTGACCGACGGCCGTACCAGATGGTTCCAGTAGGCGACCCGGTCTTTCCCCAGGTGCCACTGGGGAATCGCGTAGTATCCATGCAACAGCACACGATCCAGCGCCCGGACCCGGTACACCAGTTCCTGGCGGTCCGGCGCCTGGATCACCAAGTCGACCAGCTGATCGACCACCGGATCCCGGACACCCATGTAATTCCGGGATCCGTGCATGTCCGCAGAGGAGGAATACCAGTAATCCCGCTGTTCGTTGCCCGGGGAGTCGGATTGTCCCAGTGTCTGAACGATCATATCGAAGTCGAAGTTCCGGAGCCGCTGGACATACTGATTGCTGTCCACCGTGCGCACCGTCATGTCGATCCCCAGCCGGGCCAAGTTGTTCTTGAAAGGCAGGACAACCCGTTCGAATGTCTTTTGGAATAGCAGGATCTCGAAGGCCAGGGGCTCGCCGGTGCCGGCCTTGACCATCTTGCCCTCGCGGATCTCATAGCCGGCCGAGCGCAGCAGATCCAGGGCCGTTTTCAGGTTGCGCCTGAGCCCTTCGGGCCCATCGGTGGTCGGCGGTTGATACGGCTCGGTGAACACCGACTCGCTGAGCTGGTCCCGGAACGGTTCCAGAATTTCCAGCTCCCGTCCGGTCGGCAGCCCGGACGACGCCAGTTCGCTGTTCTCGAAGTAACTTTTGGTACGGGAATACTGATCATAAAACAGGTTCTTGTTGGCCCATTCGAAATCGAAGGCATAGGCCAGGGCCTGCCGCACGCGGGGATCGGAGAAGACCGGTCGCCGGGTGTTGTACAGGAATCCCTGCATGCCGGCGGGACGATGATGCTCAATCATCTCCTTGACCACGGAGCCGTTGTCGAACATCGGGCCGGTATAGGCGGTTGCCCAGTTCTTGGCGGAGGATTCCAGCCGGAAGTCGAAATTGCCGGCCTTGAAGGCCTCCAGGGCAACGGTGTCATCGGTGTAGTAGTCGTAGCGGATCCGGTCGAAGTTGAAGCGGCCTTTGCGGACTCCGAGATCCCTGGCCCAGTAATCCTTGACCCGCTCGTAGGTGATCGAGCGCCCCGCCTCGAAATCCGCGATTCGATAGGGGCCGCTGCCCACCGGCGGCGTCAGGCCGCTGTCGCCGAAGTCGTGGTGTCGCCAGTAATGGGCGGGCAGAACCGGTAGCTGGCCGAGGATCAGCGGTAGCTCGCGGTTGGTGGTATCCCGAAAGTTAAAACGGACGCGCCGGGGCCCTTCGACGACCACCTCGGAAACGTCAGCGTAGTAGTTGCGGTAAAGCGGGTGCCCCTGGGTGGTCAACAGCTCGAAGGTGAATTTCACATCGTCGGCGGTGATGGGTTCCCCATCCTGAAAGCGCGCTTCCGGGCGCAGATTGAACACCACATAGCTGCGGTCCTCCGGCGTTTCCAGAGATTCGGCGATCAGGCCATAGGCGGAAAAGGGCTCGTCGGCGGAGGACTCCATCAGGGTGTCGTACAGGTATGTGCCGATGCCGGCGGCGGAGACGCCCCGAATGGTGAAGGGGTTGAACGAGTCGAAACCGTTGGCGACGACCGCCAGGCGCAGAGTGCCCCCCTTGGGCGCATCCGGGTTGACATAGTCGAAGTGACTGAAACCTTCCGGATACTTCGGTTCGCCGTGCATGGCGATGCCGTGGCGAGGCGCCGGGGCGGCGACCAGGCACTGGGCCACCAGTAACAACATCAGGAAAGCAAGCGGGCGGGTCAGGGAACGGGTCGCACTCGGGTTTCTTGTCATGGTTTGGCGTCAGGGGCTGTTACGAATGTCCACGTAGAGTACCAGACTTTGCCCGGGTTGCAGATAACGGGAGGTGTTCAGCCCGTTCCAGGATGCGATGTCGCTCACGTTGACAGAAAAACGGTTGGCGATGGCATACAACGAGTCGCCCTTGCGCACCCGGTATCCCACTTTCCGGACCATGGATTTGCCTCGCGGGCTGGTGCTGGCCAGCGCCGCGGCGTTGGCGGACTTGGACCAGATCACCAGCTCCTTGCCCGGAATCAGCGGGTCGCTGGGGGCCATGCCGTTCCAGGACGCCAGCTCCCGTACCGACACCCGGTGCTCCCGTGCAATATCCCAGAAGGTATCGCCCCGCCGGACCAGGTAGCGAACTTTGTGGCCGCTGCGCTGACGGGCCTGTTTGCGCTCGAGGCGGTTGCTGGCGCTCAGGGCATAGGCGTCGGCGTCCCGGGTGGCGGATGGAATGAGCAGTCGCTGGCCAACCCGGATCAGGTCGGAGTTCAGTTTGTTGACCTGTTGGATCACCGACGGAGTGGTGTGGAATCGACGGGCGATGGTGATCAGGCTGTCGCCCGAACGCACCTTGTAGTTCTGCCAGGACACCCGCTGTTCCACCGGGAAGTTGGCCAAGGCGGTGCGAAAGGCTTCCGCTTTCTCTCTGGGCACCAGCAACCGGTGCGGACCATCGGGATGGGTCGCCCACCGGTTGTAGGAGGGATTGAGTAGATAGATTTCGTCGATGTCCACCTGGGCGAGCTCCGCGGCCTGGGCAAGGTCCAGCTGAGAGCCGGTGTCCACCACCTCGAAGTAGGGCTCATTCTTCAGTGGCGGAAGTTCGAGGCCATAGGCCTCCGGGTGGTCGAAGATCTTTGCCAGGGCAATCAGCTTGGGGACATAGTGCCGGGTTTCTCTCGGCAGTTCGAGGGACCAGAAATCGGTGGGGCGCTTGGCCTTGAGGTTGCGTCGAATGGCGCTGGACACAGTACCACCACCGCTGTTGTAGGCCGCGAGCGCCAGGGTGTAATCGCCCTCGAACCGCTCGCTCAGGCGCTCAAGGTATTCCAGCGCCGCGTCGGTGGAGGCGATGATGTCGCGACGATCGTCATGCCACCAGCTCTGAGTCAGGCCGAAGTACTTGGCGGTGGAGGGGATGAACTGCCACAGGCCGGACGCACGGCCGTGGGAATAGGCAAACGGGTCGAAGGCACTCTCCACCACCGGCAGCAGGGCGAACTCCGAGGGCAGGTTACGCTTTTCCGTTTCCGAAAGAATGTAGTAAAGATAGCGGCGGCCGCGCTCAACCACGCGCTGGATGTACTTCGGATGGCGGACGTACCAGTCCAGCTGGGCCTGGACCCGGGCATTGTCGATGTCGTGATCCAAGGCAAAGCCGTGTCGAAGCCGGTTCCAGAGGTCCTCTTCCTCAGCCAGGGCGCCGGTGTCTGTCTGTCCCGGGTCGTCGAGCTTTTCCCGGGCGTCCCGGGCCTTGGCACGAAGCTCCGGGGCAATCGCGGTGTCCAGACGTTCATCCGCCGTGGCATCCCGGCCATCACCGGATTCGACGGCCTCCTTCAGGTCGTCGTCGCCCGTGGCCACCGTGACTTGCTCGGAGTCAAGAGGGTTGTCGGAGGCGGCATGGAAACTGGCGCAGCCCCCAGCCAGGGTGCAGGCAATGAACAGGCAGGAAAAACGGTGAACCGACATATCTGGGCGTTCCGGCTTGGTTTCCGGCCAACGTGCTGGAAACAGGCTCCGGCCGGATGAATGAATGAGTGTCTCGAACTGGCTCAGATTCTATGAGAGCGGTTTTCAAGGGGTCAAGAAACCGCTCGTTACGAAGTGGTCCAAGAACGTTAAAAAGCCGTCAGAAGTGATCCTTGGCGTGGCGGATTGCCGCGAACACCTCGTCGTCTGTACCCGCCGGCAGGTTCCGGTCCGCCGCGTAACGGCGAGCGGCTTCGGCCACCGAGGGCTCATCCCAGCGTAGGAAGGGATTCAGCCGCCGCTCCTCGGCCAGTACCGAGGGCACGGTGGGTACGCCCGCGTCCCGCTGGTTCCGGCATTGGCGCTCGAACTCGACCAGGCTGGTGTCGTCGGGCAGGAAGCTCCGGGCGAACGTCAGGTTTGCCAGCGTGTATTCATGGGCGCAATGGACACGGGTGGTGTCTGGCAGGGCCCGAAGCTTGGCCAGGGAGTGGCGCATCTGGGCCGGTGAGCCCTCGAACAGCCGGCCACAGCCGCAGACGAACAAGGTGTCGCCACAAAACAGCAACGGCGGTTCACCCTCAGGTTCAGTGAAATAGGCGATGTGGTCCGGGGTGTGCCCCGGTACCGACAGTACCCGAAACCGGAAACCCTGCCACTGTACGGTGTCACCCTCGCGTACCGTCTCGGTGGTCCCCCGGAACGGGGAATCGGCGGGACCGACCACGCGGCAGTTGGGGTGCTGGTTGCGCAGCGCGCCGATGCCGCCGACGTGATCCGGGTGATGGTGGGTGACCAGGACGGTGTCCAGCACCAGTCCGTGGCGTTCAAGGTACGCCTCGACCGGCGCGGCCTGGCCGGGATCGACCACCAGAGCCTTGCCTGCCTGGGGATCGGCGAGGCACCAGATGTAATTGTCGCGAAAGGCTGGAATGGCGGTTGGGGTTGCCATGATGCACCCTACTGTGTTCGCAATGTGTGGCTGTTATCATAATGCAATTGGCCCAGGGGGCCCAACTTGCCGGTAATCACGAGCGGGGGAGCGCAACGTGGAGACATCGGGTACCGTCGACTATCCGGCACGTCACGAGAGTTTCGAGCGCTGGTTCCAGTCCGCGCTCGGGCGGGCCTTGCTGGCGGATCAGAGGGCGTTCTGCGACCACACTCTGGCGTCGTTCTCCGGAGCCCGGCAGCTGCAGGTGGCGGTGAGTCACCGGCTACCGCTGGCCAGCAGTACCGACTACGCTCAGAAAATCATGACGACGCCGCGTTGGTTTCCCCATATTCCCGACGGCGTGGTGGTGTGCGAAGCCGACGAGCTGCCGTTTCCTTCCGACTCCATGGATCTGGTGCTGCTGCATCATGCGGCGGACTTCTCGCCGAACCCACACCAGGTACTGCGGGAGGCGGCCCGGGTACTGCGGGGGGAGGGCTCCATCGTTCTGATCGGTTTCAACCCGGTGAGTCTGTGGGGGGTGAGGCGGCTGCTGTCGCGCCATCCCCACGGCCCTTGGGGCGGCCGCTTCATGTTCCGGCGGCGGATGGAAGACTGGCTGAACTTGCTGGGCTTCAGCGTGGAGTGCTCGGTCACGAGGTTTCACCGGATGCCGCTGCAACGGTGCCCGGACTCCGGTCGGGAGTGGCCGCGCCTCAGGCGCGTCGCCAACCGGTTCCTGCCCTTGGGCGCCTATTACTGTATCCTTGCCAGGAAACGGGTTTATGGGCGAATTCCTCGGCAGCCTGCGTGGCGCACCGGCAAGGTGGTGACCCTGCCGGGCACCGGCACCGTCGGAGCGTCCCGGAGTTGTCGGGGCCAGCCCCGGACGGTGGCCCAGAGCCGAAACCTATCGCTGAAACAGGAGTATTGATGTCGGGCAAGGTAACCATGTATACGGATGGCGCCTGCAAGGGCAACCCGGGCCCTGGTGGCTGGGGGGTGGTACTGCGGTATGGCGCCAAGGTGAAAACCCTGCACGGGGGGGAGCGCCAGACCACCAACAACCGAATGGAGCTTCGGGCTGCCATTGAAGGCCTGAAGGCGCTGACGCGCCCCTGCGAGGTGGATCTTCATACCGATTCCCAGTATGTCCGCAAGGGAATCACCGAGTGGCTGGCCAACTGGAAACGCAACGGTTGGAAAACCGCCTCGAAACAGCCCGTCAAGAACGAGGACCTCTGGCGGCAGCTGGACGAGCTCACGGCCCGGCACCGGGTGCGCTGGCACTGGGTCAAAGGGCACGCGGGAGTTCCCGACAACGAGCTGGCGGATGAACTGGCGAATCTGGGTGTAACGGAGTTGATGGAAGCATGAGGCAGATTGTCCTGGATACCGAAACCACCGGTATCGACCCGAACGCGGGTCACCGCATTATCGAGATTGGCTGCGTGGAGGTGATCGAACGGGAGCTGACCGGCCGCAACTACCACGTATACATCAATCCGGAGCGGGAGGTGGAGGCCGAAGCCATTACGGTACACGGCATCACCAACGAGTTCCTGGCCGACAAGCCCACGTTTGCCGAAATCGCCGAAGAGTTCTTCGAGTTCATCAAGGGCGCCGAACTGGTTATCCACAACGCCGCGTTCGACGTTGGCTTCATTGACGCCGAATTTGCGCGTCTGACCCCAGCGCGCAAGGTGGCCGATCACTGTGGCATCGTGGACACACTGGCCATTGCCAGGGCCAAGCATCCGGGGCAGAAGAACAGCCTGGATGCACTCTGCAAGCGCTACGGCGTGGACAACAGCAACCGGGAGCTGCACGGCGCCTTGCTGGACGCCGAAATCCTGGCAGACGTCTACCTGCTGATGACCGGCGGCCAGACAGCGCTGTCCCTGGATGCCGGTAACTCCGAGGGTGGCGCGGTCGGCGGTATTCGCCGGCTACCCGCCGGACGCCCCCGCCTGGCGGTGGTGCGCGCCTCGGAAGAGGAGATGGGCGCGCACCGGGAATTTGTGTCCCTGCTGGAAAAACAATCCGGTAAGAACCTCTGGAGCTTGCTCGAGCACGCGGAATGAGAACTGCATCAGCCTGTACCAAATGTTACATTCCGCCTTTCTTGAGGGACTTGAGTTTTGTGTTATAAGTAATGATAAGTTCGCCGTTTTTTTGCGAACTTTAAGCCGGTGAGCCAGGAAGCCACCGGCTTTAGAACAAAAAGGCCCTGTGCCGGGTGGGTCCGGGTCAGACTTCAGGATTGGCACGCGGTGGTCTCCGCGCATTTAACAGGAAGCGTTTATGGTCCAATCGTCTTTGGCGACGAAATCGCAGTCGTTTGATCTGGTCAAGGGCGAGATCGAGCAAACGATCAGACAAGCGGAGTCCAGCCTTGAGCGCTTTCAGGAAAACCGGGAAAGCGGGGAAGACCTCCAGAACTGCATCGATTTCCTGAATCAGCTTCGTGGCATCTTCGTGCTTGTGGAGCTGCGAGGGGGCACCCTGTTGTGCCAGGAAGCCGTCGCCATGGCGAACGATGTTCCGATCGGCGCCAACGACGACAAGAACATCCTCTTGACCACCCTGAGCAGCGCACTGTTCATCCTGCGCCGTTACGTCGAATACTACCATCAGCAGCGGGAAGACCACCCGGAGCTGTTGCTGCCCATCATCAATGACTTGCGCGAGGCGCGTCGGGAAAAACCCTATCCGGAATCCTGCTTTTTTGAAGTTGATGTCAGGGAGCGGCCGGATTTTTGCACCGGTGTGGCCCTGGTGCCGTTCGAAGGAAACGAAGCCGATTACGAACTCCACGCCCGACGCATGCGCCTGATGTTCCAGGTCGCCTTGCTTGGGGTCCTCAAGGAACGCAACGATGTCGTCAGCAAGAAACTGATCGCGCGTGCCGCCCGGGGCTTCGCGCGGCTGTGCCAGGGTGCGCCCATGGGCCAAATGTGGTGTCTGCTGGCCATTGTCGCCGAAGCGATGCTGGATCGGGCCATGGTGTTCACCAAGGCCCGCAAGCGCATGCTGATGCGTATCGAGCGTTATGCCCGGGAAATGGTCTACGTGGGCAAGGTGGCGACCAGTAAGGACGCCCCCGATTCGCTCATTCGCGACCTTCTGTACCTGCTGTACCGCAGTGGTTCGGCGAACCCGGAGGTGACCCGGGTGCTGTCCGCCTTCAGCCTGGCCCCGGCGGAATTCCCGGATTCCATGCTCGAAGCCCATGCCCGCCGGCTGTACGGACCGGGAGCGGATGTCCTCAAGTCGCTGTCCGAAGCGCTGCAGGAGGAGCTCAACCAGCTCAAGGACAAGCTCGACATCATCGAACGGGGCATTGAGCCCGACTTGTCTGAGCTGGCGTCTATTGCCGGAACACTGGAGCGCCTGGCCAACACCCTGACGATGCTGGATCTGAATCGGCTGGCGGAGCTTGCACGGGGTGAGGCGGTGCGCCTGCGTGACTGGCAGCAGGAAAACCGCCTGCCCGGCGACGAGGAACTCTATCGGCTGGCGGACTCGGTCCTGAACATCGAGGATGCCGTCATGCAGATCGTCACCCGCGGCATCACCTCGGAAACCGACGCCCTGGCCGGTGGCCACACCCCCCGTGAGGAGTCGGTGTATCTGCAGGAAGCCTTGTATGTGGTGGCGGACGAGGCGAAGAGTGCCCTGACCCTGGCCAAGCGCGCGATTACCGCGTTCATCGAGTCGGATTACGACAAGCTGCACCTGGCCAATTTGCCGGCGACCCTGCGCAGCATCTGGGGCGGGTTGCGCATGGTCAACGACCCGGAAGCCGCCGAGGTTGTGGCCCGGATCGCCGCGTCCATTCAGGAACGTCTGCTGGATGCCCGGGAAGCCCCTCCGGCGCAGGTGCTGGAGGCGCTGGCGGATGCCTTGACCTCGCTCGAGTATTACATCGAAAGCATCGGCAAGCGTGAGGAGCGGAATCCGGACCTGCTCAGGCTCGCCGAATCCTCGCTGGACGACGTGGGGCTGTAACCCATGTCGCACGAGCTTGCCACCTTGGTGCTTGCGGCTTTCGGCGGCGTGCTGGTGGTGGGCTCGCTGGTCTTTTTCCTGCGGCCACGCTGGTTATGGCAATGGTTGAAAGGCATGATGGTGTTTGCCGTCCTTGCCTTGGGCCTCTACAGCTTGGCCATTGCGGTCAGCTTGCTGGAATACGAATCCTTGGAGGGCATGGATACGGTGGCCACCGTGTCCACCTATCGCCAGGGCGATCAGCTGTGGCAGGTGGCCCTGCAGCTTCCGGACGAACCCCCAAGGTATGAAACGGTGCGCGGCGACCAGTGGCAGCTGGATGCCCGGATGATGCGTTTCGCCGGTCCCATCCGTTGGTTGGGGGTGGCGCCGGGGTACCGTCTGGAGCGTCTGAGTGGCCGCTACACCTCGCTGGAGCAGGAACGTACGGCCCCACGCTCGGTCATCGCGTTGCACGGGAATCGATGGCTTGACCTTTGGGCGCTGGATCGCGAATACAATCTGCCTTTCGTGGAGGGGGTCTATGGCAATGCCACCTTCATGCCGATGCGCGACGGTGCCAGCTACGATGTGCGCCTGTCCTCCTCGGGCTTGGTGGCTGTGCCGTTGAACGAGGCCGCCCGGGAGGCGGTGCAGCACTGGAATGACGGGTAGGGGCGGACACAAAAAAACCTGCGGTAACCGCAGGTTTTTTCAGGACCTTGGGGGCGATCAGCCCATGTTGAACAGTTCGCCCAGTTTGGTCGCCAGCATCATGTCGCCTTCGGCGCGCAGCTGGCCGGCCATGAAGGCCTGCATGCCATCGGTCTCGCCGGACACGATGCCTTGCAGGGTCTCGGAGCTCATGATCAGGGTCACGGAAGGGTCGTCGTGAGCACCTTCGTGCAGTTTGCAGGTGCCGTCATTGATGACCAGGTGGTAGGTCTTGTCGTCCTCGATATCGAACTGGAACACCAGATCCAGGCCCTGGGCGGCGTCCGCGTTGAAGTTCTGTTCGAGCTTTTCAAATACCTGAGCTACAGACATTGGTTTACCCTTCTTGATGGTTGTCTTGTCTTGACGACGGCTTGTGATCCCTGGCCGTGTGAGCCTGCACCGGAGCCTGGGCAGCGCCGACCTCGCCATCCGACTTTAGGGTGAGTCTCCACGTCCTGTCAAGCTCGATCGAACGCTTGTTTAAATTTTGCGTTCGGCTTATCACTCCGGTGGCCTTACGTTACACTCATGCCCCTGGATCAATAGCTGGAGAAGCCTCTTGGAGTTCCTGACAGAATATGGCCTGTTTCTGGCCAAGGTTGCCACGTTCGTGGTTGCGGGCATCATCCTTGTCAGTGCGGTCGTATCGGCGGCCCAGAAGGACAAGGGGGACCCCGAGTTCGACGGCGAACTCAGAATTCGCAAACTCAATGACAGCTACCGCAAACTGAAGGAAAACATCGAGGCGCGCCTGATGTCCGATCAGGCGCGTAAGGTGTACGAAAAAGCCCGGAAAAAGGAGCGCAAGGCCGAGAAAAAGGCCGCCAAGGGCAAGTCCGGAGAAACTGGGGCGGACGAGGCCGGTCGACCCCGGGTTTTCGTGCTGGATTTTGACGGCGATATCAAGGCCAGCGATACCGACCAGCTTCGGCGGGCGGTGTCCGCGGTGCTTGGCGTCGCCGAGCCCGGTCGGGATGAAGTGGTGGTTCGCCTGGAAAGCGGTGGCGGACTGGTGCACGCCTACGGCCTCGCGGCGGCGCAGCTGGACCGGATCCGCAACAAAGGTGTCCGGCTCACCGCCTGCGTGGACAAGGTGGCGGCCAGTGGTGGCTACATGATGGCCTGCGTCGCGGATCGCATTGTGGCATCGCCTTTCGCGGTGGTCGGTTCCATTGGCGTGGTGGCCCAGTTGCCTAATTTTCATCGCTTCCTGAAAAAGAACGATGTCGATTTCGAGGTGCTTACCGCCGGTGAACACAAGCGAACCCTGACGATCTTCGGGGAAAATACCGACAAGGGGCGCCAGAAATTCCTCGAGGACCTGGAAGAGACCCATGGCCTGTTCAAGGAATACGTGGCGGAGCGGCGGCCACAACTGGATATCGCCAAAGTCTCGAACGGCGACATCTGGTTCGGCAAGCGAGCGCTGGAGGTTCAGCTGGTGGATGAGCTGAAAACCTCCGACGAATATCTGATTGAGGCAAGTGAGCGGGCTGACGTAGTGTCGGTGACATTCCAGCGCAAGCGCACGCTGCCGGAAAAATTGGGACTGGCGGTGGGCGCGGCGTTGGAACATACGGTATGGCGCCTGCTGAGCGTCTTCCGTAACCAGAACATCCAATAACGACACGGGGCCAAGACCATGACCATTGACACGACCGAGTTCAGAGCCTGGCGGGTTGAAGAAACCGACGCGGGATTTGTGGGGCGGGAACGAACGCTCCGGATCGCCGACCTGCCCGATGGCGAGGTGCTGGTCCGGGTGGCTCACTCCTCCCTGAATTACAAGGATGCGCTCTCCGCCTCCGGCAACCGAGGTGTGACCCGGCAGTACCCCCACACGCCTGGCATCGACGCCGCCGGGGAGGTGGTGGCCTCCTCGGTGGATGCGGTGACGGTCGGCCGCCCGGAGATTGTGACCGGTTATGACCTGGGCATGAACACCGACGGTGGTTTTGGTGAGTACATTCGCGTGCCGGCGTCCTGGTGTGTTCCCATGCCGTCCGGTTGGGATAGCCGGACAGCCATGGTGTACGGCACCGCCGGTCTGACCGCGGGATTGTGTGTCCGGAAGTTATTGCGCATGGGCGCGGCGCCGGAACAGGGCAGGGTCGCAGTCACCGGTGCCTCGGGCGCAGTGGGCTCGGTGGCGGTGGAGCTGCTGGCGAAGCTTGGGTTCGAGGTGGTGGCCATCAGCGGCAAGGCAGATCACGCGGACCAGCTCAGACAGCTTGGGGCCACCGAAGTGATGGGCCGGGATGCCCTGGCGGAGGACCGGAAACCTCTGCTTAAACCGGAGTTCGCCAATGCTGTCGATACGGTGGGTGGAGTGCCGCTGGCGGAGCTGCTCAAACGCATTCAGCCTGGCGGTTCGGTTTCCATCTGCGGGCTGGTCGCCGGCCCGCAGCTGCCTACCAGTGTCTTTCCTTTCATTCTCCGGGGAATCAACCTGCTGGGGGTGGATTCGGTAGACATTCCGCTGGCCGAGAAAGCCGAAATTTGGGAAAAACTGGCCGGGCCCTGGGCGTGCCCCGGAATTGAGGCGTCTGCCCGAGACATCGGCCGGTCACAGCTGGATGAATGCCTGAAGGCGTTTCTGGCGGGGGCGTCGGCGGGCAAACGGGTGCTTGACCACGCGCTCGACTAAGCGGAAACCCTCGCTCACCATCAAGCAAGGCGGGGCTTCGTGCCCCGCCTTGATATGGCGGCCCCGGGTATCAGGCTAGGCGCCGACGGAACAGGGGCAGGTCGGTATCGGTAGCCGCCTGGTAGGCAAGGCTGAAGAAGTTCAGGCAGCGGGCGGCCTTGGAGAAATCCTTGTCCGGGCGCAGCGCATAGGTGTCGAAACCGCAGCGTTTCATGAACTGGAGTTGATCCAGCAACACGTCCCCGATCGCCCGCAGCTCATTCCGATAGCCAAATCGTTCCCGCAGCAGTCGGGCAATGCTGTACCCCCGGCCGTCGCTGAACTTGGGGAAGTTGACGGCAATCAGCGGCAGCTCGTTGACCCTGTCCGCGAGCATTTCCGGTTCTTCGTGGCTGTCGAACCAGACACCGATGTCCTCCCGCCCGGCGTAGTGCTCACGACCGGCAAGCCAGAGCCGGACGGGAATCAGGGCTGGCTGTGTTGGCAATGCCAGAGACTCTCCTTCGGCCGGGTGGGGCACGACGACCCAGTGATCCTCGCGAATGCCGCCATCGGCGGTGACGATTTTAGGCATAGACCCGCTCCTTGAAAGGATCAATTCCAATACGCTGATAGGTGTCGAGGAAGGTTTCCTCCTCGGTGCGCTGCTCCACGTAGACGTCAATGATCTTGGCAATCACCTCGGGAATATCTTCCTGGGCGAAGGACGGCCCGAGGATCTTGCCGATGGAGGCGTTGTGGTGGGAGTTGCCGCCCAGGCTGATCTGGTAGAACTCCTCGCCTTTCTTGTCGACGCCCAGGATACCGATGTTGCCAACGTGGTGGTGACCGCAGGCGTTCATGCAGCCGGAGATATTCAGGTCGATCTTGCCCAGGTCGTACAGGTAGTCCAGGTCGTCGAAACGGCGTTGGATTGCCTCCGCAACGGGAATCGACTTGGCGTTGGCCAATGCGCAGTAGTCGCCGCCGGGGCAGCAGATGACGTCAGTCAGGGTGTTCAGGTTGGGCGTCGCGAACCCGAGCGGCCTGAGCCGCTGCCAGAGCTCCAGCAGACGGTCCTGCCGGACATCCGCCAGCACCAGGTTCTGCTCGTGGGTGGACCGGACTTCCCCGAAGCTGAACTCATCCGCCAGGTCGGCGATGTGCTCAAGCTGGGCGTCACTGACATCACCGGGCGGGATGCCGGTTTTTTTCAGGGTCAGGGTGACAATGGCGTAGCCCGGACGTTTATGGGCATCGACGTTGTGGGCCACCCACTGGTCGAATTCCCGGTTCTCGAAACGCTGCTGGGCCAGCAACTCGGAGGCATCCGGCAGGGTTTCGTAAGCCGGCTCCGTGAAGTAGCTGCGGTAGTGTTCGATCGCCTCGGGCGTGAGCCGGGTGGGGGAGTCCTTGATGTGCTGCCACTCGGTTTCGACTTTCTCGGCAAAGCCTTCCGGGGTCAGGGCCTTGACCAGAATCTTGATCCTGGCCTTGAACTTGTTGTCGCGCCGGCCATAGCGGTTGTATACCCGCAGGATGGCTTCGAGATAGGTGAGCAGGTCGGCTTCCGGAAGGAATTCGCGGATGACCGGCCCGATCATTGGCGTGCGGCCCAGACCACCGCCGACATGGACCCGGAAACCCAGCTCGCCCTGATCATTTCGAACCAGTTGGAGCCCGATGTCATGGACCTGGATGGCAGCGCGATCGGTCCGTTCCGAGGCGTTCATGGCAATCTTGAACTTGCGCGGCAGGAATGCGAATTCCGGGTGGAAGGTGGACCACTGGCGAATGATCTCGCAGTAGGGGCGAGGATCCGCCACTTCGTCCGCCTGCACGCCGGAGAACGGGTCGGTGGTGGTGTTGCGGATGCAGTTGCCACTGGTCTGGTTGGCATGCATCTCCACTTCCGCCAGTTCCGCCAGGATATCCGGGACATCCTCAATGCGCGGCCAGTTCAGCTGGACGTTGGTGCGGGTCGTGAAGTGGGCATAGCCCTTGTCATAGTCCCGGGTGATGCGGGCCAGGCGCCGGAGCTGATCGGATCGCAACATGCCGTAGGGTACGCAAATACGAAGCATGGGCGCCAGGCGCTGCACATAGAGGCCGTTCTGCAGGCGCAGCGGCAGGAACTCCTCTTCGGACAGTTCGCCGGCCAGGGCGCGTCGAGTCTGGTCCCGGAACTGCTCGACGCGCTCCAGGGCCAGTTTGCGGTCGTGTTCGTCGTATACGTACATAGGTGGAAAATCCCGATGTTCTTATATCCGGACGGCAGGATATCACCGGTTTTTTATTTCCAAAATGATTATTTCAAAATATGTTTATCGATTCGGGCGATAAGGGCGAGGGGGTTCTGGACGCCGGGACAATCCGTGCTTAACTGAGTACTGGAGCCTTGCCAATAACAACATCCGAGCCCAAAGGAGTACGTCCATGAAGAAAAGCACCCGTCCCGACAGTCAGGTCGACGCCATTGCCGCGGTGCTGGTGATACTGCTGCTGGTTGCCTTCGCGGTGGTGTGGGTCTCCGGGCAGTAGTCCATTCCGGTCAGTGGCCGGCCAGCACAACCTGAACCACCAGGATCAACCCGACCACGAACGCAGCGGTGAACAGAAGCCCGGCGACGATATAGGGCCAGGGGCTGTGGCTGGCAAAGTCTTCCTGCCGGCGCCGATCGGACTGTACGCCGAAAGCGCCGGCCAGGATGCTCTGTAGGATCTTGAGGACGCCGGGGGACCTGGGCCGGCGGTTGTTGTCATTCTCGGTTTCCTGGGTCATGGCGTCAGTGTCCCTCTGTGCCTGATGGTTACTCCGCCGGGTCGTAGGCCAGGCTGGGCATCAGCCAGCGCTCCGCCTCCGCCCGGGAGAGTCCTTTTCGAACAGCATAGTCCTCCACTTGATCCGCGCCAATTTTGCCGACAGCGAAGTAGCGGGATTCCGGGTGCGAGAAGTACCAACCGGACACCGCTGCGGCCGGATGCATGGCGAAGTGCTCGGTCAGCTGGATACCCGTGCTCTCCGGCGCCTTCAGCAGCTGGAACAGGGTCGCTTTCTCGGTGTGGTCCGGGCATGCTGGATAGCCCGGCGCGGGCCGAATGCCCCGATACCGTTCCTTGATTAGGTCCTCGTTGGCCAGGGCCTCGTCACGGGCATAGCCCCAGAATTCCCGGCGGACCCGCTCGTGCATGCGCTCGGCGAAGGCTTCGGCCAGGCGGTCCGCCAGGGCCTTGACCATGATGGCGTTGTAGTCATCGTGCCGGTCTTTGTACTCCTGGGCCAGTGCCTCGGCGCCGATGCCGGCCGTCACCGCGAACCCCCCCACGTAGTCCGCCTTGCCGGAGCCCTCCGGTGCCACGAAATCGCTTAGGGCCAGCATGGGCTTGCCCGGGGCCTTATCGTCCTGCTGGCGCAGGTGGTGCAGCACGGCGAGTTCGTCTTGCCGGGCGTCGTCGGTATACACCACGATGTCATCGCCGCGGCGGTTGGCCGGCCAGAAGCCGATCACCGCCCGAGCTTTCAGACGCTTCTCGTCCACCAGCTGGCGCAGGATTTTCTGGGCATCGTCGAACAGAGTACGGGCAGCCTCGCCCCGCTTGGGATCGTCAAAAATCGCCGGGTATTTGCCCGCCATGTCCCAGGAAATAAAAAAGGGTGTCCAGTCGATGTAGTCCACCAGTTCCGCCAAGTCATAGTCGTCGAAGACCCGGATACCGGTGAAGGCCGGACGCGGCGGCTCATACGTCTCGAAATCCAGCTGCGGTGCGCGGGCGCGGGCTTCCTCCAGGGAGACCAGCTTCGTGCGTTCACCCCGGTTCTTGCGGCGCTCGCGGATTGCTTCGTATTCCCGGCGCGCGGCCGCCACGAATTCACCTTTGGCGGTCTTACTGAGCAGTTGTGAGGCCACATTGACGCAGCGGGAGGCGTCGGACACGTACAGTGCGATGTCGTTCTGGTACTGGGGCTCGATCTTGACCGCAGTGTGCGCCTTGGATGTGGTGGCGCCCCCGATCATCAGGGGAATGCGGAAGTCCCGGCGCTGCATTTCCCGGGCGACGTGTACCATTTCGTCAAGGGAGGGCGTAATCAGCCCGCTCAGACCAATGATATCGACCTGTTCCCGACGTGCGGTTTCCAGAATTTTTTCGCAGGGCACCATCACGCCCAGGTCGATCACTTCATAGTTATTGCACTGCAGCACCACGCCGACGATATTCTTGCCGATGTCATGCACGTCGCCTTTGACCGTGGCCATCAGGATCTTGCCCTTGGCCTGTTGGTCCTCGGTTTTTTCCGCCTCAATGTAGGGAATCAGATAGGCGACCGCTTGTTTCATGACCCGGGCGCTCTTGACCACCTGGGGCAGGAACATCTTGCCGTCGCCAAACAGGTCACCGACGACGTTCATACCGTCCATGAGCGGGCCTTCGATGACTTCGATGGGGTGGCTGGCCCGCTGCCGGCAGGCTTCGGTGTCTTCCACGATGTAGGTGGTGATGCCTTTGACCAGCGCATGCTCCAGCCGTTTTTCCACCGGCCATTCACGCCAGGCCAGGTCTTCCTCCTGGGTCTTGCCCCCCTTGCCCCGGAATTTCTCGGCCACCTCCAGCAGGCGGTCGGTGGCATCCGCGCGCCGGTTCAGGACCACGTCCTCGACCCGCGCCTTCAGCTCCGGTTCGATTTCATCGTAGATTACCAGCTGGCCGGGGTTGACGATCCCCATGTTCATGCCTGCCTTGATGGCGTGGTAGAGGAACACCGAGTGAATGGCCTCACGCACCGCGTCGTTGCCCCGGAAGGAGAAGGAGACATTGCTGACACCGCCGGACACCGAGGCGTGCGGAAGGTTCTGGCGAATCCAGCGGGTGGCTTCGATGAAGTCCACGGCGTAGTTGTTGTGTTCCTCGATACCGGTGGCGATGGCGAAGATGTTCGGGTCGAAGATGATGTCGGCTGGATTGAAGCCGATGCCGGTCAGCAGCTCATAGGAACGCTGACAGATTTCGATTTTGCGCTGATAGGTATCCGCTTGGCCCTGTTCGTCGAACGCCATCACCACCACGGCGGCGCCGTAGCGCATGCAGTCCCGGGCCCGCTTGAGAAACTCCGCCTCGCCTTCCTTGAGGCTGATGGAGTTAACCACCGGCTTGCCCTGAATGCAGCGCAGCCCGGCTTCGATCACCTCCCATTTGGAGGAATCAATCATGATCGGAACGCGGGCGATGTCCGGCTCGGAGGCGATCAGGTTCAGGAAGGTGACCATCACATCCCGGGAGTCGAGCATGCCCTCGTCCATGTTGATGTCGATGATCTGGGCGCCGTTCTCCACCTGATCGCGGGCCACACTCAGCGCTTCCTCGTACTGCTCTTCCTTGATCAGGCGCAGAAAGCGTTTGGATCCGGTGACGTTGGTCCGTTCGCCCACGTTGATGAACAGGGTGCCGGCATCGCCGGTGAACGGCTCCAGGCCCGCGAGTCTCAGCGCCTTGGGCCGCTCGGGGATTTTTCGGGGCGGGTACTTGGCCACGGCCTGGGCAATGGCCTCGATGTGTTCCGGGCGGGAGCCGCAGCAGCCGCCAATGATGTTCAGGAAACCGTCCCGGGCGAAGCCTTCGATGATCTCCGCCATCTCCTCCGGGGTCTGGTCATACTCACCGAATTCGTTGGGCAGGCCGGCGTTGGGGTGAGCGGAGACGTAGGTTTCCGCCTTGTTGGCCAGCTCCTCCACGTACGGCCGCAGGGCGTCTGCGCCCAGTGCACAGTTCAGACCCACGGATAGGGGCTTAGCATGGGCGATGGAGTTGTAGAAAGCCTCAGTGGTCTGGCCAGAAAGGGTACGGCCGGAGGCGTCAGTGATGGTGCCGGAAATCATGATCGGCAGTTCGACGCCGGAGTCCAGGAAGTATTGCTGGGTGGCGTAGATGGCCGCTTTGGCATTCAGCGTGTCAAAAATGGTTTCGATCAGGATCAGGTCGGCGCCACCTTCCACCAAACCGGACACCGCTTCGTAATAATTGTCCACCAGCGTCTGGAAATCGACGTTCCGGAACCCGGGATTGTTGACATCGGGGGAAATCGAGGCCGTTCGGGAGGTGGGGCCGACGGCTCCGGCCACAAACCGGGGTTTGTCGGGATTTCTCATCGTGTATTCATCCGCGACCTCCCGGGCCAGACGGGCGGAAACCAGGTTCAGCTCCCGGGCCAGTGCCTCCATGCCGTAGTCCGCCTGGGACAGGCGCGTGGAGTTGAAGGTGTTGGTCTCGATGATGTCCGCGCCCGCATCCAGATACTCCGCGTGAATGTTGCGCAGCAGGGCCGGCTGGGTCAGGCACAGCAGGTCGTTGTTACCTTTGACTTCCCGGTCATAGTCCCGGAATCGCTCGCCACGGAAGTCGGCTTCGTCCAGCTTCTGGTTCTGGATCATGGTGCCCATGGCGCCGTCCAGTATGACGATGCGCTCGTTCAGGATCCTGTGCAGCTGTTCCAGGCGGGTCTTTCGGTCGGTCATAGAGCTTCTTCCGGCGGTCGTATATCGTCGTTTTTCCGTTGATGGCGCGGGATCATAGCAAACTTCAGGGATACGGTCGTAATACGGATCATCAAACCGTGGCCCGGTCCGGTACCAAAATTCCGACTATTTTACTTGGTCTTTTATGTTCCGGCGATCTCTCTTAAAATAGGAACCCAATGTTCCAACGGGTAGGAAAGATGGCACTGGTTACTGTTACCGACTCCGCGAGAGACTACCTCGCGCAACTGATCGAGAAACAGGATGTCGAAGGCATGGGCGTCAGGATTTTCGTGACCCAGCCCGGCACCCGCAACGCTGAGACCTGCCTGGCGTACTGTCCTCCGAACGAAGTGGTGCCCACCGATGAAACGATGGATCTGGGCAAGTTCATCCTCTATGTCGACCACAACTCCGTGCCGTTCCTGGAAGACGCTTACATTGATTATGCCAAGGATCAGATGGGGGGGCAGCTGACCATCAAGGCGCCCAACGCCAAAGTTCCGAAAATCGACGACGATGCGCCGTTACCGGACCGCGTCAACTATGTGCTGGCATCCGAGATCAATCCCAACCTGGCGGCACACGGGGGCGAGGTGTCCCTGGTGGAGATTGTCGACGGTTCGGTGGCGGTGCTTCGGTTCGGCGGCGGCTGCCAGGGGTGCTCGGCGGTAAGCCTGACCCTCAAGCAGGGCGTAGAGACCACGCTCAAGGAACGGGTGCCCGAGATCACTGCGGTCAAGGATGTGACTGACCACTCCAACACCGAAAACGCCTACTATCAATAATCCCTGTCTCCCCAGCCCGCTCCGGAAGCCGGGGCGGGCTGCCGCAATTGCGTGCTTGCCCTGGCGTCGTGGCCAATGTCCGTGTCTTGCCTATCCGTCATGATGCGTTATCAAACTGAAAACGACGGTCCGTTACACTTCTTCGCCATCCACCACGGCCGGATGATCGTCGGAAGGCAAGCGCAGATTGAATCGGGGTAATGCTTGGTAGACCTAACACTCTTGTCGGTTCCCATCATGGCCGCCGTGACCGGCTGGGCAACCAACTGGCTGGCGATCCAGATGTCCTTTTACCCGGTACGTCCGCTGGGGCTTGGCCGCCTCGAATGGCAGGGGGTGATCCCCCGCAAGGCCGAAAAAATGGCCCACATCTGTGTGGACCGGACCCTGCAGGCGTTCGGTGATCTCAACGCGGTATACGAGGAACTGGAGCCCCGCCGCATCGTTGAGCAGGTGATCTCTCAGATCGGCCCTCGGGTGGATGAATACATCGACGAAATCATGTACCAGACCCATCCGGTGCTCTGGGACAACCTGCCACTGTTTCTCCGGAACCGGGTCTACGATTGGGCCCGGCAGCAGCTGCCATCGCGAATCGAGGCGCTGGTGGATGATTTCCGGGACGACCTGAATGACCTGGTCGACCTGAAGGCACTGCTCAGCCGGGAGCTGCGACGCCATCCGGATCTGATGAATCGCATCTTTCAGCAGGCCGGCTCGGTGGAGTTGAAGTCGGTAATCCACCTTGGCGCTGTCATCGGTGGCTTGCTGGGGGCGGCCCTGGTGCCGCTCTGGAGTCGATTCCCAGAGCCTTGGGTGCTGCCGGTGGGGGGCTTCCTGGTGGGTTTTCTGACCAACTGGCTGGCCATTCACCTGATCTTCAGCCCGGCCATGCCCCGGAGGTTCCTGTTCTGGAACGTTCAGGGCTTGTTCCTGAGGCGTCAGCCGGAAATCAGTGAGGTGTGGGCTAGGTTGGTGGCGGAGGAGCTGATCACCGTCGAGCGCGTGGCCGACGCCATGATCCACGGTGCCCAGGGCGACCGGACCCGTGCCATGATCCAGAAACATCTGCGCCCCCTGCTGGACAGCTCACCGGCGATGCGCCTGATGGCCCAGGTCTCCGTCGGCGTGACCGGCTACACCGAGCTGAAAAAAGCGATGTATCAGACCGCCGTGAATGCGACTGGAGAAGTGTTCGCCGATCCCGCCTTCAATCGGGAGCGGGCCCCGGTCGTGGCGAGGGTGCTGGCGGGCCAGATGAAGGCGCTGGAGCCGGAGGCGTTTCAGGGCATTCTCCGGCCCGCCTTTCAGGAGGAAGAATTCCGGCTGATGGTGGTGGGCGGGGTGTTCGGAGCCCTGGCGGGGCTGCTCCAGTTTGCCTTCCTCGGCCATCTGCCGTTCTGAACCCCTACAGGCAGTTGGTGGGCCGGGGCAGGCCGGCTATCCTGCAGGCCGTCTTGGCGGGCGTGCCAGGGAACAGCTGCATCAGGTAGATACTGTTTCCCTTTGTCTCGCCAAAGCGCTCCTTGACGGCTTTCACGAACAGCCGGTTCGAAGGCGGAGAAACTTCATGCTCTTTGTAGAAATCTCTAAGGAAATTTATGATTTCCCAGTGATTTTCTGTAAGATCAATGTGCGCCTCGGCGGCAAGAGCCTGCGCCACCTCCGGCGTCCACTCCCAGGCATTCTCCAGAAAGCCTTCGTTGTTTCTGGTTGGCAGCGTTGCGTTGTCCATAGTCACCAGCTGATTACGCGCCGGGCTTTGGCAGTCAGTGCCACCATGCCGGCATAGTCCGTGGTTTCGATGCGTTGGCCCGTGCTGACCTCCAGTCCCCGAGCCCGGAGGTCCGGGGCGAGTGCGAGGCAGGGCACATCCGCGGCCAGCGCCTTCAGGCCTGTGGCCAGTACGGCATCCTCGATCAACAGCAGGGTGTCGCCAGGCGCCAGCATCGCCAGGCAGCGTCGGAATCTCGGATGGTCGGGCGCCTTGTTGACGATGTGCAGTGTTTGGATCTCGTGCATGGTGCGTTCCTAACTGGCAAAGGCAATGTGGTCGAAGCCGGCCAGAAGCGCCGCGTCCGCGGTGACCCGGGTGACCCCGTCCAGCAGGCGGTCTTCGCTCAGGCCGTAGGTCTGGCAGGCTCCGTCGTCCGCGAGCAGTGCCTCGACGCCAAAGACCGGCGCTGCCAACAGGTTCCGTTCCGCCGACTTCTGCCGAATGTCTTCCGGGGCTTGGCCCTTGCGTAGCCAATGGACTCCGGCGTCCAGGAACAGCAGGCTGACTTCCTGGTCGAATGCGGCCAGGGAAAAGACCATGTCCAAAGCCTCCCGGCCACCCCAGCTGCCGTAGGGAGGGGTATCAACGATGATCAGGGTACGACTCATGCTCAGCGTGCTCCGTGGAAGTACAGGACCCGGGAATCGCCTCGTTGGGCCTCAACCCACTCGCCCAGTCCGGCAATGATGAACGGCGGGCGGAGGTTGCTGGCGGTCAGTTCGTGGCGTTTCCGCTCGTTTTCGTCGACCAGGCCCCGGCGCAGCGCGGAAGCGATGCAGACAATGCCGGGGATCCCTTCCGACGTCAGAAATTCCGCCCAGACCCTCGGCCAATGGCTTTCGTCGGACGGGGGCGCGGTCAGTGCGGAGGCCAGCTGCACCCCGTCGCCGTACAGGAATACGCGCTTGATTCGATGGCCGCTGGCCCGCGCCGCCCGGGCGAATTCAAGGGCCGTTTGCGGCGCCTGGGAGGCATAGGGCGCGCCGGTGATGACAAGGGTATAGGACTGTGGTGTGACTTCCTGCATGGGGCTCAACCGGGGTTGTCGGGAAAGGTGTTCAGTTTACCTAACGTAAAAGCCCCGGCAAGGCCGGGGCTCTGACAGTTCCTGTTTGCCGTGGAGCTGGTTGCGGTCAGTCTTCGCCGCTGAAGGCGGCCAGCAGTTGCAGCAGGCTCAGGAACAGGTTGTAGATGGAAACGTAAAGGCCGACGGTGGCCAGGATGTAGTTGCGTTCGCCACCCTTGATGATCTGGCTGGTCTCGAACAGGATCATCAGTGACGCGAACACCGTAAAGCCTGCGGAAATGGCCAGCTGCAGCGCGGAGCTTTGCATGAAGATCGCCAGCACCATGGCACCGAGCAGCACGAAGGCGCCGGCGGTCAGGAAGCTGGACATGAAGCTGAAATCCTTGCGGGTAATGATCGCCGTGGCCGAGAGTCCCACGAAGGCAATCGCGGTGAGGGCCAGGGCCTGGGCCACGATCTGGGATGCGCCGGCGGCCACGAACGCGCCGATGATGGGGCCCAGGGTGTACCCCATGAAGCCAGTCAGGGCGAAGGTCGTTACAATGCCCCAGGGGCTGTTCTTCAGTTTGTAGGTGGCGAACAGGAGTGCCACGTAGCCCACGATGGTCACGAGGAAGCCCGGGTGGGTTCCGTTCATGTTCAGGAAGGCGGTTACGGCAGAGAATGCCAGGGTCATGCCGAGCAACATATAGGTGTTGCGCAGCACCTTCATGGCTTCGGCGTCAATGCCGGTGGTTGTCGCGCGCTCGGCCTGGGATACAGAATACGCACCCTGGTTGTGCTGAACGCCGAATCGTCTGTCTTCCATTGTCATCTCCGTTTCAGTAACGACTGGGTCTGTTGGTAACAATCATAATGTCCGATTCTCAACTTTCAATCATTTACGACAGAAAAGCGCCGTCTGGATTCCATTAAAACGAGTTAATGTTTGAGCCCCGTTCATTTTATGCAGGGCGTTGACAGGGCAGGGAATTCCGGTATCATGCACACCGCTGTCGTGATCGCGGCGGCGTTCCAGACGGTGGGCTGGCAGAGTGGTTGAATGCAGCGGTCTTGAAAACCGCCGAAGGTGATGAGCCTTCCCGGGGTTCGAATCCCTGGCCCACCGCCATTTTTCCTTTCTTTGTACGTACGCTTTCCCTGCAGTTGTCAGCTGGACGCTCCTGTCCCGGCCGCTCCCTTGATTTTTTGCTCTTGGCCCCGACCGTAGGGCATCATGGACCTGTTTCTGGAGGAGGTGCCTATGAGCCAGTCGTCGGATGAGAAAGCGCTTGAGCGGGACAACCGAAAGTTCTCGGTGTCCGCGAATCGCGGGCAGGCCCGGGCCAGGATTCGCTATGTGGAAACCGGGGGCGCGGCGGTAGACCTGGGTGAGTGTACCTTCTGTCAGGCCGTACCGTCGCTGGACGACAAAGAAGGAGTCAGAGTTGATCCAGAGGCCGACCGGGATAGTTCGCGTTCTTGATCGCCGTGGCCCGCTGCTGACGCTGGGCCAGCGTTTCCGGACGGTTATCGGGCAGCGTCCAGCCCTTTAGGTTCTCCTCGATCAGCTTCACCAGTGCCTCTATGTGTCCGGGCGTTGCATTCAGCGCCGGGATGTAGCTGAAGCTTTCACCGCCGGCGTCCAGAAAGTAGCCGCGGTTTTCCTCGTTGATCTCTTCAATGGTTTCCAGGCAGTCGGAGGAGAAGCCCGGGCAGAACACGTCCACGGATCTCAGCCCCTGGCCCGGCAGCGCCTTCATGGTTTCGTCGGTGTAGGGCTGGAGCCACTCTTCGCGCCCGAAACGGGACTGGAAGGTGGTGATGTAATCCTCGTCGGAGAGCCCCAGGCGGTCTGCCAGCAGGCGGGAAGTCTTGTGGCATTCGCAGTGATAAGGGTCGCCCTGGAGCAGGTACCTGAACGGCACGCCATGGTAGGACAGCACCAGTTTTTCCTTGCGACCATGATTGGCCCAGTGCGCCTCGATGTGGCGGGCCATCGCCTCGATGTAGGGCGGGAAGTCGTGGTAGTGAGCGACGAAGCGCAGGTCCGGTAACCAGCGGCGCCGGGTGAAGTCCGCCGCCAGTGCATCGAAGGTCGAGCCGGCGGTGGATGCCGAGTACTGGGGATACAGCGGCAGCACCAGCAGTTTGCTGACGCCCTGGGCCTGAAGTTCATCCAGAGCGGTGGCGATGGACGGGTTGCCGTAGCGCATGGCAAAGGCGACCACAAGGTTCTGGCCATGACTCTCCCGGAGGGCCTCCCGTATCCCCTCGGCCTGCCTGGCGGTATGGAGCAGCAGGGGCGAACCCTCCGGCTGCCAGACCTTGGCATAGGCCGCCGCGCTCCGGCGTGGGCGTACACGCAGAATGATGCCGTGCAGGATCAGCCACCACAGTGGACGCGGTGCCTCCACGACCCTCGGGTCCCACAGAAATTCCGCCAGGTAACGCCTCAGGGCGGAGGGGGTTGGGGCATCCGGCGTGCCCAGGTTGGTGATCAGTATACCAATGCGTTCCGTCTGACCGTGCTGGAAATTCCGTATGCCTTTGTACTTCATCAAGCCTTTCCTGCGGGTGCACCCCTGGGGGGCTGGTGGTTAACTCGATTTCCGGGCGTGCTGTGCGATCCTCGGCTCCAGGCCGGACAGGTCATAGCCTGCGCCACGGGCCCTCTGGATGATTTCCGGGGCCGACAGGGTCGGCGCCGAGCTAAGCGCCCAGAGGATGGTGCAGCGCGTGCCCGACCGGCAGAAGGCCAGTACGGGCTTTTTCGCGCCCTGGATCATCGGCGCAAAGCGCTCGACGTCTTCGTCGGTAATGTTACCGGAGGCCACCGGCAGATACACCCAGTCGAGCCCATGGGCCTTGGCGGCCGCTTCGATCTCCGCCATCGACGGTTGGCCGGGTTCCTCCCGGTCGGGACGATTGGCGACCAGGGTCTTGAAGCCTAGTCGTGCGATCTCGGCAACATCCTCCACTCGGATTTGCGGTGAGACTGAGAGCGAGTCGTCGATCTTGCGGATATCCATGGTGTTCCTCCGGAAACGTCGTGCGCTTAAGGTATCAGAAATCGTCAGGATTTGGCCCGGTTGCGTTCGATGATCTCGAAGATGGCCATGCCGGCCACCATTGAGGCAACGAACACGGCGGCCTTGGCTTCGCCAGCGCCGAGCGCAACCAAACCGGGGCCAGGGCAGAAGCCGGCGATTCCCCAGCCGACTCCGAACACAAGGCTACCAAGGACAAGCCGTTTGTCGATATGGTTGTGGCTGGGGACCTTCATGCTGGAGCCGAGGAATGACAGAGTGCGTCGGCGGGCAACCGTGAAAGCTACGATGCCGACGATGATGGCGCCGCCCATGACGAAGGCGAGGGAGGGGTCCCAGAGGCCAGCGATGTCCAGGAATCCCAGCACCTTTTCCGGGTTGGCCATGCCGGATACGATCAGGCCAAGACCGAACAGCAGACCGGCAAACAGTGAGGCAATGGAATACTTCATGGTGACTAGACTCCAAGCGCGTGACGAAGGATATAGACGGTGATGAAGCCGGCGGCCATGAAGCTCAGTGTGGCAACCAGCGAACGTGGAGACAGCCGGGACAAGCCGCAGACGCCGTGGCCGCTGGTGCAGCCGGACGCATAGCGGGTGCCCAGCCCGACCAGCAGGCCGGCGATGATCAGGGCCGGATAACCGGCCTCGATCCGGATGGCAGGCCATTCGCCTCCCAGCCACCACACCGCGGGTGCGCCGATCAGTCCAACCAAAAAGGCAATCCGCCAGGCGATGTCACCCCGGGAGGGGGAAAGCAGGCCGCCGAGAATACCGCTGATTCCCGCGATCCGGCCGTTCAGCAGCAGAAAGCTGGCGGCCGCCAGCCCAATGAGGATGCCGCCGGCCAAAGCCGACCAGGGAGTGAAGTGACTCCAGGCAATATCGATCATTCAACAACTCCGAATCTGACGAATGGTTGATTGGGAATAAGCTTATAAATATGGGCGATATTACCATAAAAAAGCCCGGCGAAGGATGCCGGGCAGAGGCGTGCGAGTAGTATCCATGAAAGACTTCCAGACAAACCGACATCCATCAGATGCCGGTAATGGGAAGTATTGACTATATTTTGAACAGTTCAAGAAACGCCCCCCACGCTTTGAAAACATTTTTTCATATCGGGTGCGTGGTTATACTGCGGCCTTTACTGATGCGGCTTCCCGGCCGACTGCAATCGCCCCCGGGCTGTAATACAATGGCGGTCCCGACGCACACCCTGCGAGGAAATGGCATGTCTGACGAAAAAAACCGCAAACCCGAGAGCGACTCCCAGCTGGCCGACAGGATCAAGGATTCCGCCCGGCAGATCTGGCTGGCCGGGTTGGGCGCCTACACCAAGGCGGAGGAAGACGCCGGGCGCTTCTTTGAGCGCCTGGTGCAGGAAGGAGAGCAGTTGGAGAGCAAAACCCGGGGCGTGGTCGAGAAGCAGATCAAGTCCGTGGAAGACCGCGTGGAGGGCGTACGGGAACGGGCCTCCGGCACCTGGGACAAGCTTGAAACCATGTTTGATCAGCGGGTATCCGGTGCGCTCCGCCGACTGGGTATCCCCCGCCGGGAGGACATCGAGGCGCTGCAACGCCGGATCGATGCTCTGGAAGCGGAACTCCGCCGTCTGCGAGGCGGGGAGGATGAAGAAGAGTAGTCAGCAGCGGTAGTCCTGACTGATCAGTCGGAGCTGCTCGTGCTCTTCCGGCGACAGGTAAGGCTGGATCAACCGCAGCATCTGGTAGACACCCCGCCCAGGATCCACCGACTCCCGTTCATCCAGATGGGATAGGGAGTCAAAACTAACCCAGTAACAGGATGTTAGGGTTAACTGTTCACATAGGGAATCAAGTTCCTCCTCGGCAATGGCCATGGTTCCCTGGGCCTGAAAGCTCAGACAAACCCGCTGGAAAGCGCGTCGCTTCCGGCTCAGCAGGCGCTGGAATCCGGGCTGAAGCTGGGGGTAGCGTGACAGTACGTTGACCAGGTCCTGGTAGAGAAACCGGTAGCGGGCCACGGTCTCGAACAGTACATGTGCGAAGAATCCGTACTGGTCCAGGCTGATGACGGCATCGTCCGGTACGGCCAGAAGCTCCGCCATTTCGCTTTCGAAACGTTCATACAGCTCCGTGACGATGTCGCCCTTGCTCTTGAAGTGGTAGTAGAGGTTGCCCGGGCTGATCTCCAGCTCGTCGGAGATCAGCAAAGTGGTGACGTTGGGCTCGCCGATGCTGTTGAACAGCATCAGGCTGGCATCGAGAATGCGGTCACGTGTTTTATTTTTTTTCATGGGGCGCCCGGACGCGCGTCGGATCAGAGGTCGAAGCGGGCCCAGACCGGACAGTGGTCCGATGGCCGCTCCATGGCGCGAATCTCGTAGGATACCCCAGCGTCGACGGCTTTCTCCAGCAGGCCATCGCTCGCGAGGATCAGGTCGATACGCAGTCCCCGTTTGGGTTCCCGCTCAAAACCACGGCTGCGGTAGTCGAACCAGCTGAAGGTCTCGGTTTCGTCCGGGTGCAGATGGCGGAACACATCGGTCAGCCCCCGGCTTTCCACTTGGCTCAGCCACTCCCGTTCTTCCGGCAGAAAACTGCATTTACCGGTCCGCAGCCAGCGCTTGCGGTTGTCCTCACCAATACCGATATCCTTGTCGGTGGGGGAGATGTTCATGTCGCCCATCACCAAGATATGACCACCCTCCGCGCGGATGTCGTCCAGATAGCGCATCAGGTCGGCGTAGAACTTCTGCTTGGCCGGAAACTTGACCGGGTGGTCCCGGCTCTCGCCCTGGGGGAAGTAGCCGTTGATGACGGTCAGTTTCTGACCGTTGACGGTAAAGTGGCCGGTGATCAGCCGGCGCTGGGAGTCCTCGCCGTCCCAGGGGTAGCCCTTGAGCACGCTGTCCGGCTCCTCCCGCGACAGCAGGGCCACGCCGTAATGGGTTTTCTGACCATGGAAATGAACCCGGTAGCCGAGCTGGTGAATTTCCTCGACGGGAAACTGTTCGTCCTGCACCTTGGTTTCCTGAAGGCCGATCACATCCGGTTGCAGGTCCCTGACCACGGCTTCGAGTTGATGCAGTCGGGTGCGAATGCTGTTGACGTTGAAAGACACAAACATCATGACTTCGGAGTCTCCGGGGGAATTTCCCGGGAGTTTAACACAACCGTCCGGCGCTGCCCCCGCCGGTCCCGGGCGGCTATTCCTTGAACAGCAGCGTAATCCGGTCCGCCAGTCCTTCGGCGTGTACCCGGGCCCGGGCCAGTTCCAGCTGTTCCCGGGAAATGGTCGTTGTCGTGACTCGGCAGCCATAATGCTTTGCCGCGTGAATGGCGAACCCGCCTCAGGCTCCGGTGCAGAGTTTTACGATCAAGAGGGGTGCGCCGGACCACCAACGTGGCATCAAAGTGCTTGCGGCCGTCCTCCTCCACGTTCATGTGAATGCGCATCTCCCCGCCCCTAAAACCGAATAAGTGGAGAACACGGTAGCGGCAATGGGGGGCGGCTCCGCCCCCCGACCGGAAGTCTCTCGCTATTCGGCCAGATCAGCGGGCGCTGTTTCCGCCACCTCCGGCCGCCGGTAGAAGTGGGTGATGGTGCCATCACGGAATTTGCTGAAAAACGCGCTGACCTCGGTAATCTTACGCAGCGACCGGCAACGGGTTACCGGGTCCCGAACCAGCACCTTCAGGCCGTTGAAATTATCTTGGATGTTGGAGAACCGGGCCCGCATGGAACAGGTGACCACCCGGTCCGGGTCCAGATCCAGCTCCCGGGCCAGCCAGGCACAGTGACGGGCGATGTCCTTGGCCGTGAGATCCTCGCGGGTATCGAGATGATCCAGCTTGACCCGGTTGACGATGCAGAACGAATAACTGCCGGGGTTGCGCCGGGCCACCTTGCGAAAGGCCTCCCAGAAGAAGCTGTCGGTGAGCTCGGCGAACAGGCGCATGTCGCTCAGGCAGGTGTCGATCCAGGCAAAGTTCTCCGGGTCCTCCAGCACTTCATTGATGGCTTCCCGCAGCAGCCAGTCGAATCCCAGTGCGGTTTTGTGAGCGTACACCTTGCGGTACATCTGGTAGCGGCTGTAAACGAAATCCTCCAGTGCTCCCAATCCTTTCTGGGTGATCGCCAGGCCCAGCCAGGGTTCCTCGGCGTCCCAACCGAACCGGAAATTGGTGACCAAGTGATCGAGATTGAGCCCGCCGATGGTGACGGAGGAATGGAATCCGTCCCGCAGCATGTAATCGGCGCGATCCGCGTCGATTTCCCCGGACACGATGGACGAGAGCAACCCCATGACCAAGCGGGGAATGTTGTCCCGGGTCAGTGACCCGGACTCTGCCTGCTCGCCGGCGATGAACTGCCAAAAGGTGAGGGCGTGACGGCAGAAGGTGTCGCTGGGGCGAACTTCGGTGGTTTCCATAATGCCGATGACGTCGCGACGATCCAGCCCGGCGGCGTCCAGGTCCACCGAGCTGAGCACCTCATGGGCCACCCGAACAGAATAATGCTCGTGTTCCAGTTCCTCCGGCTCGGTGCGGTAGTACTGACGGTAGTCGGCCCCCCGCCACAGCTCCTGGAAGCGGTCACCGCGGGACATCAGCTCCCGGATCCGGCGGGCCTGGGTGAACTGGTGGGAAAAGCTGGAATGGCCGCTGTCGTGCAGAAGGCAGGCCAGCCGGATGGTTTTAACCAGATAATCGATGGCGTCCAGCTGGCTCAGGCTGAGATCGGCGTGCTCGCTCAGCTGACGCTCACGCAGGTAGGCATCGATCATGGCGCGGAACATCCGCGCCCCCACATGCATCACGCCGACGCTGTGCAGGAAGCGGGAGTGGGTGGCTCCCGGGAACACCAGGCTCAGGATGTCGTTCTGGCAGATGTTGCGCAGGCGCTGGAACAACGGATGGTCGATGACCTGGATCTCGTGCCGGTACAGGGGGATGCCGCCGTGCACCGGGTCCATGATCAGTTTGTCGTAGGCACCCAGCAGGTCGTTTACTGCACGTCGCATGGCGCGGAATCCCCCAAATATTCACGAAACTGGCCTTGTTATATCACAACGCCGTGCCAGAATAGGCTTAACCAACCCATCATGTCGTTTATGGTAGTTTAAGGCAGCCGCCATGACAGCGCGCACCGAGCGCATACTGATTATCGACGCCGACGAGGCCGCCCGGGCCGACCTTTCCCGATATCTGGAAACCCGTGGATTTTACGTGACAGGGTGCTCGAGCCGTGCCGCCGCCCAAGGCGAGGTGAGCGACGGCAGCACCGTGCCGGATGTGATTTTCGCCGATCTCCAACCGGACGGCATCCGGGAGCTGGCGGGCCAGCTGGAGGAAAAGGACGCCTTCATTCCCATCGTGGCCTGTTCCGACAGCACGTCCAGCGTCGACGTGGTGAACGCCCTGAGGGCGGGCGCCTCGGACTTCGTCCTGAAGCCCTACACCGACGACAAGGGCGCTCTGGACGACGTGATCGGCAAACTGCTGGACCGGGTCCGGGTCAACCGGCTGAATCAGCTGTACCGGCAGGAGCTGGAGGAAGCCAACCGCGACCTGCGGGACGGCATCGCCGAACTGCGCGCCGACCAGCGGGCCGGGCGCAAGGTTCAGCTTAAGATGCTGCCGGACCGGGAGCAGGTGACCGGCGGCCTGTACGTCGACCACCTGATCAAGCCGTCGCTGTACCTCAGTGGCGACTTTCTCGACTATTTCCGGATTTCCGAGGACAAGCTGCTGGTGTATATCGCCGATGTTTCCGGCCACGGTGCCAGCTCCGCCTTTGTCACGGTGCTGCTCAAGAACCTGACCAACCGGCTTCAGCGCAACCTCCGGCGCGGCTCCAGTGACGACATCCTATACCCCCAGCGATTTCTGGAGCGGATCAACTCGGAGCTGCTGGACACCGGGCTGGGCAAGCATGTCACAGTGTTCGTCGGCATCATCTCGGAAGCCGAGCGCACCCTGCAGTACGCGGTGGGGGCGCATTTCCCGATGCCGATCCTGTCGTTCGAGGGCGGAGAAACCGCGTATCTGGAGGGCAGCGGACTGCCGGTGGGGCTGTTCGAGAAGCCGGATTGGGAAGTGTACGAGGTGTCCCTGACCCGACCATTCCATCTGTTGCTGTTTTCCGATGGCATCCTGGAGGTAATACGCGCAAAATCTCTGGATGAAAAGGAGAAGACGCTACTTGAACTCGTGTCGGGAGGTCGTCACACTATCGCCTCCCTGAACGAGGCGCTGAGTCTGGACGGGATGACTGAACTTCCGGACGATATCGCGATCGTAACGGTTACGGACACGATGAGTCCGTCAGTTAGCACGTCCCCTGATTAGTGGCAGTGTGGAAAATGACCGGTTACAAGATCCTGCAGGCTGAAAAACAGGGCATTTACGTCCTGAAGTTCATTGGTGAAATCCGGCTGAACCTGTGTTCGACGCTGGACAATCTGGTTGAGTCCATCACCCAGGATCCGAACTTCAAGACTGTGGTGATCGACCTGACCGAAACCGAAATCATCGACAGCACCACACTGGGCCTGCTGGCCAAGATCGCCCTGGCGGCGCAGAAACAGAGTCATTTCCTGCCGACACTGATTTCCACCAATCCCGATATCACCCGCATCATCACGTCCATGGGGTTCGACAAGATCTTCATCATTGTCCGAGAACCCGCCTCCCGAATTGAAGAGCTGGAAGAGATTCCGGTCCTGAAGGCCAGCGAGCAGCAGGTCCGGGACAAGGTCCTGGACGCCCATCGGGTCTTGATGGGCATGAACAGCAAGAACCGGGAAGAATTCAAGAACCTTGTCCGTGCCCTGGAGTGCGAAGAGCACGGCTGATCCGCAAGAACAAGACGGAAACACTATGCCTGAGAAGACAATGGTCCCGTCTTCCTCACCGGGCAAGGCGGTGCGTGACATCGCCGTCCTGGGGGGCGGGAGTTTTGGTACCGCCATGGCTAAGGTGCTGGCGGAAAATGGTCACCGCGTGCATTTCTGGATGCGCGATGCCCAGCAGGCCGAGGAAATTCGAAACACCGGCATCAACAGCCGCTACATGCCCGGCGTCGTCCTGGCGGGGGAGATCGAACCCACCACCGACTTTGCCGGTGCCGTCTCCCGCGCCGAAGTGGTGTTCGTCGCCATACCCAGCAAGGCGTTTCGCTCGGTGATCCGCGAACACAGTACCGATTTCCACGACGGCCAGATTGTCGTCAGCCTGACCAAGGGCATCGAGGCCCAGGGCTTCAAGCTGATGAGCGAAATCCTTCAGGAGGAAATCCCCCGCTGCCGTATCGGCGTGCTCAGCGGCCCCAACCTCGCATCGGAAATCGTCAGCCGGGACCTCACCGCCACGGTGATCGCCGCCAAGGACCCAGACGTCCGCCGTACCGTGCAGGACCTGCTCGGCTGCGAATACTTCCGGGTTTACGCCAACGTCGACGTCTACGGCGTTGAGCTCGCCGGTGCCCTGAAAAACATCTACGCCATCGTTGCCGGTTTGGCGTCGGCGCTGGACATGGGGGAAAACGCCAAGGCGATGCTGATCACCCGGGGGTTGGCGGAAATGAGCCGCTTCGCGGTCAGCCTGGGCGCCAACCCGATGACGTTCATGGGATTGGCCGGCGTGGGTGACCTCATCGTAACCTGCACCTCCTCCAAGAGCCGGAATTTCCGGGTCGGCTACGCCGTGGGCAAGGGGCAGAAACTGGACGACGCGGTTCAGGAACTGGGGCAGGTGGCCGAGGGGATCTACACCCTCAAACTGGTCAAGGAAAAGTCCGAGGCCATCGGTATCTACATGCCCCTCGTCCGTGGCCTGTATGAAATCCTCTACGGTTCGGCCTCGATCAAGGCGGTGATCAGCAGTCTGATGATGGCGGTCCAGAACTCGGACGTGGAATTCATCTTGCCGCGCACCATCCAGTAACCCGAGGAGGAAGGGCCGTGCAACTGATCATCATGCGCCACGGCGAAGCCGGCTGGCATACGCTCGATCAGGAACGGTCGCTGACGGACGCCGGGCGCCGGATGGTCGGTACCGTTGGTCACCGCATCGCGGAATCCACTTGGCGCCCCGCGCGGATCTGGAGCAGTCCCTACATCCGGGCGCGCCAGACCGCCGGCATCCTGTCTGAGATTCTGAACTGTCCGGTCGAGGAAAAGACCTTCATCACCCCGGACGACGACCCCGGCGCCTGCCTGGACGAATTGCTGGCGAGCCAGGTTTCACCCCTGTTGCTGGTTTCACACATGCCGTTTGTCGGTGTCCTGTCCACCTTGCTGGTCGACGGTCATCGTCAGGGCATTCCCTTCATGACCGCCCAGGCCGTTCTGCTCGACATGCCGGTGGTGGGCCCCGGCTGCGCGGACTTGAAAGACCAGTTTTTGCCCTGATCTTTCCGGCAGTACACGCAAGGAGCAGGTTACCCGCATGCACAGTTTTCCGATCGAGTACATCGAGCCGGTGTTCCGGCCCCCCAGTGAAGCCAAGTCCCTGATTCTGCCGGTCACCAATGGCTGTTCCTGGAACCGGTGCACCTTCTGCGAGATGTACACCCAACCCCAGAAGAAGTTTCGGGCACGCAGGCCCGAGGACATTCGTCGGGACATCGAGCGGGCGGGCCAGGTTCTGGGGAACGTCCGGCGGGTGTTCCTGGCGGACGGAGACGCCATGGTGCTGCCCACGCGCCGGCTGCTCGAAATCCTGGCCGATCTGCGACGGGCCTTTCCTGACCTGCAGCGGGTATCCAGCTACTGTCTACCCCGCAATCTGGCGAAAAAAACCGTTGATGAGCTGCGTCAGCTAAAAGCGGCGGGGCTGGAGATTCTGTACGTGGGCATGGAGTCCGGCGATGATGACGTGCTGCGGCGGGTCAACAAGGGCGAAACCGCCGAATCCACCCGTTCGGCCTTGCTCAAGATCCGCGACGCCGGGCTCACCAGCTCGGTGATGGTGCTGAACGGGTTGGGTGGCACCGCGCTTTCGCGCCAGCATGCGATCAACAGTGCCCGTCTGTGTAACGACACCCAGCCTGACTATCTCTCCACCCTGGTGGTCACCTTTCCCCTGGGAGAGGAGCGTTTCCGCGCGGGCTTTGGTGCTGATTTCGAGCCCCTGTCCCAGCAGGGACTGTTCGAGGAAATTCGCCTGTTTCTTGAACATCTGGAGCTGGAACGGACCGTCTTTCGAAGTGATCATGCGTCCAACTACCTGGTGCTGAAAGGTGTGCTCGGGCGGGACAAACAGAAGCTTCTGGCGCAGGTCGATCTCGCCATCACCCAGCCGGGTGCCGTGCCCCTGCGACCGGAATGGATGAGAGGTTTGTGACAACGGGAGGACGTGATCGTGAGCATTGAACCGGATGCGTTGGCAAGACAGGTCGAGGCCTCCGGCCAATCCCGGACGCTGCCGCCGCTGGATCAGTGGCAGCCGGAGTTGTCCGGAGACATGGATCTGGTGATCCGTCGCGATGGCTCCTGGGTCTACCAGGGCGACCCCATCACCCGGGATTCGGTGATCCGCCTGTTTTCAACCATCCTGCGTCGGGAGCCCGACGGCGAGTTCTACCTGGTGACACCGGCGGAGAAGTGGCGCATCCGGGTGGAAGATACCCCGTTGCTGGCACATTCCCTGGAGGTCGAGGGCGACGGAGACGACCAGGTGCTCAGGCTCACCACCAACGTCGGCGAAATACTGACCGTTGGCGAGGCACACCCGCTGACGGTGGGTGAGTATCCGGAAACCGGGGAGCCCCGCCCGGTAATCGGGGTCCGCCACGGGGTGGAGGCTCGACTGGTCACCGCCGCGTTTTACGCACTGGCGGAGCGGGTGGTTGAGCGTGAGGTGAACGGGGCGACCGTCTACGGTGTCATGAGTCAGGGCAAATTCTGGCCAGTGGGGCCGGGCAGCTGAAAAAGGCGCCCGGAACCCGGCAACACGGTGGCCAAGCCCGTCCGTGACTTGCTAAACTGTCTACTCAAGCTTGTTGAGCCAGGGTGCTCTGCGAGGCTTGGTGGTCGTTAGTTCCTCTGTGCAGTCCGGCTGTTCACGATCACTTTCGATCGCCGTCATCCATAAATACAGTCATTGCGACACGCAAGGAGAAAAAATGGCCCAACCTCGTGTTGTTACCATTCATTACACCCTCACCAACGACCAGGGCGAGCAGCTCGACTCTTCCCGCGTGGAAGGCCGTGAGCCGCTGTCCTACCTCGAAGGTGCGCAGAACATCATCGGTGGGCTCGAAAGCGCGCTGGCCGAAAAGGAAACCGGCGACCAGGTCACGGTCTCCGTGGCGCCGGCCGAAGCATACGGCGAAGTGAACGAAGAGTTGATTCAGCCGGTTCCGCGCTCCGCCTTTGAAGGGGTGGACACCATCGAGCCCGGCATGCAATTCCAGGCGCAGACTCCGGGTGGCCCCCAGATCGTCCGCGTTGTGGAAGTTGGCGAGGACACCGTCACCATCGATGCCAACCATCCTCTGGCTGGCCAGACCCTGCATTTCGACGTGGAAGTGGTTGCTACCCGCGAACCGACCGAAGAAGAGCAGGCGCACGGACACGTGCACTGAAACGCCATTCGGCGTTGCAAAAAACGGCCCCGAGCGGGCCGTTTTTTGGTGCGCCCGGCACGGGCGCACTCCTGGAGGTGCAAGTCCTCCCGTGAGCTGGCCACAGCGAACGAAGCGAAGCGCAACTGCGGAAGGGCGACCGACCGTGGGGAGGAAGCGTGGAGCGTAAACCGTGAGCCGATGAACAAGAATCGGAT
>MDTD01025374.1_pt1 | contig 81513 bp, 83 predicted proteins | sample 811221 | NCBI WGS metagenome assembly MDTD01 (sample SAMN05326646, study PRJNA326480) | marine metagenome | isolation source: seawater | place: Pacific Ocean: South West | collected 2011 | reverse complement strand
GCAGGCATTGTTATCTCCCCTCGCTCAAGCTGACGGTGCTATCAGGATGTTGCCGAATTTGTCGACGTTGCCGGTATGCCCCGACAGGATGACAGTGGTCGAGTCCATCTCCAGCACGATCGCTGGTCCGTCAATTTTGTTACCGGCCTTCAATTTATCCCGCCGATACAGGTTTGCTTCCATGTTCTTGCCTTCCATGAAGACGGTTGATGTCCCAATCTTGGCCGCAGCGACCGGCACGCGGCTGCCAGAGCCCGTCACCTTCTTAGCGTCAATTTCGGCACTCTTACCCTGTGCCACCGCTCGGATGTTGACAATTTCCTTGTCCGCTTCGAGGGCAAAGGTAAACAATTGGCGGTGCATGTCGTCGAAGGGGTCGCCTATTACAGAGACACCCTTAGATTTGAGTTTCTTGATGTCAAAATCCACCGTCAGGGTGAGCCCCTGACCGGCATAACGGATGTCCGCTTGGTAAGTTACCGAGCGATGCGCCTTGGGTACGCCCTCTTTCTCCAGTGTCTTCAGTGCCTTGTTTGCCAGCTGCTGAAAGATCTTGGTGAGCTCACTCGTTGACGTGTTAGCGAATCGTCGGATAAACGTCCGCGACGCCTCGTCACGCACCCGCGTGGTCGCATCGCCATAGGCACACAACACACCCGGGCCGGGCGGAATAATGACCGGCCAGCTATTCATAAGCTTACCCAACGCATTAGCGTGGAGCGGACCTGCGCCACCGAATCCGATTAACGCAAAATCGCGAGGGTCAAAGCCCTGCTCAACGGACACTAACCGCAGCGCCCCGTACATATTTTCATTGACGATATCGATGATGCCGGCGGCCGCCCGCTTCACCGAAATACCTAATGCGTCAGCGACCGGTTTGATCGCCTTTTCAGCGAGGTCTTTACGGATCTCCATATCACCGCCGAGCCTCACCTCACTCGGCAAGTAGCCCAGTACCACGTTGGCGTCGGTCACGGTCGGCAACTCTCCACCCTTGTTGTAGGCGGCCGGGCCAGGCTCGGCGCCGGCGCTTTCCGGGCCAACCCGCAGTGCGCCTGTCAATTCGGGTACGTGCGCGATGGATCCACCGCCGGCGCCAACTGTGCGGACGTCAACAGAAGAGGCTCTCACCGTTACATCGCCTACTGTCGTCTCCCTGCGCAGCTGCGCATTGCTGTCCTGCACCAGTGCGACGTCAGTAGAGGTGCCCCCCATATCAAAGGTCAACAGGTTTTCGAATCCCGCCTGCTTAGCAACCCAGACCGCCCCCGATACGCCACCCGCGGGTCCGGACATGAGCAGATTCACCGGCAGCGATTGCGCAACCTTTGCCGAGGCCATACCACCGTCAGAGCGGAGGATATGAAGCTTCACATCTTTCATTTTGGCCTTGAGCTTGCGCTCGAGGCTCTTCACGTACGCGGCGACTTTAGGACGAACGTAAGAGTTGGCGACGGTTGTAATGGTTCGCTCGTATTCCTGCATCTCGGGCACCACGTCGTACGACAACGACACGGGAATACCGGGCAATACTTTTTTGGCGATCTTCTCCACTTCCTTCTCGTGCGCCGGATTGGCGTAGGAATTCACGAGAGAAATGGTGAGCGCTTCAATATTTTCACTCTTAAGTTTCTTCAGTTCTTTAGTGAGCGCGGTCTTGTTGAGCTTTCGCACCACAGACCCGTCAGCTGCCATGCGCTCGTCGGCCTCGATCGTGCAAGACAGGGGTGCCAGCGGTTGACTCTTGTTATAAATCACCCAACCACCCAAGCCACCCGGCACATAGGAGCGCGCGATTTGCAGAACCTGTTTGTAACCCCTGGTCGTGACCAAACCGACTTTCGCACCGGTGCCTGTGAGAACTGTGTTAGTTGCGACCGTCGTGCCATGCATGACCTGAGCGATTTCGGAGGGATCTATGCCGGCGTTGTCACAGACTTTTGCAACGCCATTCATTACGCCGATCGACGAGTCCGCAGGCGTGCTGGGTACTTTGGCCGTGTGAATCGAACCGGACTTCTCATCAACGAGAATCAGGTCAGTGAACGTGCCGCCAACGTCGACACCCAGGCGATAAGGCATGATGGCCTCCTCTTATTGTGGATCTTGTTGTGATCTCTGCGCGATTTGACCTGACCGTTTACGGGTTTCGGGTGGTTTACCCAAAACAAACAATTGACCGGACATTTGTTACAATTTCGCTCTCATCCCAAAGATGCACCAATCCGCGGATAGGTGCAACAACTCATCGTCTTTCAGTTGATACCACCCGGAGCTACCCATGCTAAAACCTCTCGCCGGCATTCGCGTACTGGCCATTGAACAATTCGGCGCAGGACCCTACGGCTCGATGTATCTCGCCGAGCTGGGTGCCGAAGTGATCAAAATCGAAAACCGTGCTACCGGTGGCGACCCCTCCCGCCAGTCGGGGTCAGTGACGCTAGCGGACGACGATAGCGCTTACTTCCAAGCATTTAACCTTGCCAAAAAGAGCGTCACGCTCAACCTTAAGAGTGATGAAGGCCGCGCCCTTTTTCACGAGCTCGTTAAAACCAGCGATGTCGTATGGAACAACTTGCGTGGCAGCCAACCTGCCAAGATGGGGCTCGATTACGCCGCTTTGAAGGACGTCAAACCAGATATCGTCTGCACCCATATTTCTGCTTATGGCCGCGACAACGATCGCGCAGATTGGCCCGGCTATGACTACCTGATGCAGGCGGAATGTGGCTTCTTGTCGGTAACAGGGGAGCCCGGAACACCCCCATCGCGTTTTGGCTTGTCAATGATCGACTTCATGACGGGTGTTGTTGCCGCGCTGGGTTGCGTATCCGCCCTACTCGCACGTGCGAGCCAGGGCGGGCGAGATGTGGATATCAGCCTGTTTGACGTCGCGCTGCACCAAACAACGTATCCCGGCACGTGGTACATGAACCACGGCATCGAGACGGGTCGCGTTGCACGCTCCGCACACCCCTACAACACGCCGGTTCAACTGTATAAAACCGAGGATGGCTGGATCTTCATCATGTGCATGACCGATAAGTTCTGGGGTCTTTTATTGGAGTGCACCGGTCATACCGAACTAGCGGACGACCCGCGTTTCAACTCCATGGCAGGACGAGCAGAAAACCGCGACGCGCTGACAGAAGTCCTCGACGCTATCTTTCAAACCGCAGGCACCGACCACTGGTTTGACGTGTTGCAGACCTACATTCCCGTCGCACCCGTCTATGACTTGCCCAATGCGCTCGATAATCCGTTTGTCTCCTCAATCGGCATGATCCAGACGATGAATCATCGCGAGTTCGGTGATTACCGAGGACTCAGCAACCCCATCAAAATTGGCAACGAACGCCTACCGACAGATTGCGGTGCGGGCCTGGGCGCCAACAACGACGACATCCTCAGTGGTGAACTGGGCGTTGAAAACCTGGAAGACCTTGCCGCGCGGGGCGTTATCTAGGAGTTGCATGGTGTGTATGGGGCTCGCCAAAGCCGAGCCCGCGGATGCGACTCGATGATGGGCCTGTCCTGGGCCTCAGAATCATTACAAGCGCTGGACATCAGGGATCAGCAAGAGATCAAGCGCCGAAGGCCCCCTGGACTTCAGCCACGGCGCCTTTACTACCGCCTCTCCGCGGCCTGCGCCTATACCGATGCGCACCCCATGACGCGTGACCGGCGTCTCTGGAATGATCTGCGGACCCCGGAACCGCCTGGTGAGCGGGTGAAATTTGCTAGCGAAAACGCTTCAGTGACTGCCTAGGAAATCGAACAGAATCTTGCAGAACGCGATTTTCTCGTCCTTACCGGCCACGACGTGCGCCACATCGGGCATCGTCACCCCCACGGCATGCCGCAACCCATCTTCCAAGGGCTGGGTTGTTCTGGGGCCAGTGATGATGTCCTCCCCTGCGTGTATCACCAACGTCGGCGCCTCGATGTCACCAAGGTGTGGACGGATGTCATGGCCTTTGCAGGCTTGAACGAATCGCAGGTGCGTTTGAATACGTCCCTCGAGTGCGCCCCACACACCCCCACTACCCAACAACTTCTCACGGTTGGCGTTGTAGTAGTCGGGCTTAAAAGACAGGCTGGCGACCATCGACTGGAATGCATGAAAGCCCGCATGCTCATGAATGTCGCCAAACGCCTGTAGGTGATCAGCCAACATGGGATCTGCCCAAGTCCAGCAACCCATGTTGACCATACAGCGCACGAGATCGGGCCGCTTCACCGCAACCCACTGACCAATGCAGGCCCCGATGCCAACCAATCCAACGAAGTACACCGACTTCATGTTCAGGTGGTCCAAGAGACCGATAATGTCATCGGCAAACAGCTGGGTTGACGCGGGGACCGAGTAATCGTCGGTCGATTCACCCAGGCCACGGTAATCGATGATGACTGTCGAATATTGATCAGTCATACCGCGGGCGAGGTAATGGCTGCGACCGTGGCAGAACGTATCCCAGCCACCGATGTACACCGCGGGCGGCCCTTCTCCGTGAACCTCGTAGTACATGTCGTGGCCGTTAATGTGGGCAATAGGCATTGGGATTCTCCTGCCGAGTCAGTCGGACTGGTAGTGAAACAATTTAAAGAGTGTTGATATGTGCGAGAACGCTCTGCAGATCAGTGACGTCTGCGTAACGGCGCCCCACGTCACGCAGATTACTCGCGTGCGCCTCTTCATCCTGATCGCCGCAACAGTCCTCTGGCACGATCGTCCGGTATCCGGCTGAGAAACTGTCTACCACGGAGGCACGCACACAACCCGAGGTCGTACAACCCGTTATGATGGTCGTGTCAATACAGTGCGTCACCAACCATGGCTTCAGCGGCGTCTCGTAAAATATGGACGGGGCCGTTTTGATGAATTGGAAAATGTAATCGTCGTCCCGGATGCGCGGATCCAATTCAGTGCAGGGGTGGCCGTGATAAAAGCTGCCGTCGTAGAGCGAGTCGATTTTCCAATACGTCATCTCGTCCGGACCGCCCCAGGACACGGCACATGACGCCACGGGAATCTGCTTCTCCTTGCAGGCCGCCAAGAGTTGCGACGTGTTATCTACGGCGCGCTGCACGTGCTTACTGCGACCAAGCGGATTGCTCGCGTCAGTAAAGCCTTTCTGGAAATCGACGATGATCAGCGCAGGACGCGCACCAAAACCAATGTCGCGCTGTCCGTACCCTGCCTGTGCAAACTTGTCCATTGGCGGCATCGCTCCGTTGTGCGTTTCGCTTCGGGACCGCAATATGACTTAGAATGTACGAACATTTCAAGGATGCCGAGCACGACATGGCCCAACCCAGCTTCATCGACAACTTCAGCCAGCAATTTACGCTAGTCCCAGAACGCACTGCCCTTCTCATCATCGACATGCAAAACGCGACTGGCAACAGGGAAATGGGCTTGGGAAAGCTCCTCGCGGAGCAAGGTAACAGCGCATCAGCTGAATACCGATTCGATCGCATTGAAAATCTACTGATTCCCAACATTCAAAAATTAATGGCAGGCTTCAGGGAAGCAGGCGCCCACCTCATTTGGATAACCTATGGCGCGAACGCGGCCGATGCCAGTGATGCGCCGCATCACATTGCACCGATTATCAAAGCGACCAATAACATTGCGGGGCAACCCGAACACGAGATTGTGGAAGCGCTCAAACCGGGCCCCGGGGATCTGGTGCTGAATAAAACGACACAGGGTGCGTTCCGCTCTACCGCATTGGACAGCTCACTGCGGGCGCTCGGTGTCGATACCGTCGTTTCGACAGGCGTATCAACCAACAACTGCGTGGCCATGACGTCGATGGAGGCCTGTGACCTGCAGTACCGCGTGGTCGTCACCAGCGATGCGACGGGAACGGACAGTGATGAAATGCAAGAAGCCACGCTCACTATGCTGAAGAGGCTGTGGTCGCGCGTACTTACTACCGAAGAGGTTCTCGCTGAGCTCAAAGCGGGGGGACGCGACTCCTGACGACGGCTCAAATGAGCTCGAACCAGAAACCTTTGGTAATTGGCGGCCTGCTGGTGGCCGCGGGCGCGGTGCTTTTGGCCGCGAAGGGACTGTTTGCCAAGCACCTCTATGCTTTAGGGCTGAGTTTCAACGATGTCGCCGCGATTCGCTCGGTGATGGCCGTACCCGGGTTTGCGCTACTCGCCTGGCTGTATCGGGGACCTGCCACTGCTGTTCTCGCTTTGAGCCGCAACGATCTCCTGTTGGCGATCTTTGCGGGGCTACTCTGTTATTACCTTGGGGCTCTGGCCAATTTTTATGCTCTGACCATCATCGACGCCAGCATAGAGCGCCCATTGCTGTTCGCTTACCCCATTTTCGTCGTGCTCATCACGACCATCATGACGCGCAAACCACCCTCACCTCAGGTGATTCTGGCACTAATGCTGACCACGCTAGGGGTGATTTTGGTCACGGGCGCCTTGCAAACAGAACTGAGCGCTGCTGAATGGTCGGGGATGGCATGGATCCTCTTTTGCTCTCTAAGCATTGCTATATATTTTTTAATCAGCGGCGAATTGACCCAACGACTGGGTAGCGGGCTCTTCACCCTGATCGCCATGACTGCCGCAGCGATCGGTATGGCAGTCCATTATCAGTTTGCAGAGGGCTGGGGAAATATCAATTTGACGGAGGCGGCGTGGTGGACGCTAATCGCATTGGTCGTATTCTCAACCGTGCTTCCCCTCTTCTTAATGGCGGAGGGTGTCCGCAGAGTAGGCGCAGCGAAGGCCTCGTTAATCAGCACACTTGGGCCTCCCGCTACTGCTTTGATGGCATATCAACTCTCAGGTGAGATCTTGAGTATCAGCCAGCTGGCGGGCATTGGGCTCGTTGTCATTGGGGTGTTGGCACTGGAACTGAGGCGCTAAAGAACGCAAGAGCGCTTCCGACCCGGGCATTGTTGGTATTTCGCTCAAATGTCCGTACAATTAAATTATATTGAACGGAGCCCCCTGATATGTACGCAACTCGCTCACTCAGCACCACGTTTGGCGCCGAAGTTCTGGATTTCCAGCTCACTGAAAACCCTTCTGATGAAGATACCAGTGCGATCAAAGCGCTTTGGGCAGAACACAAGCTACTGTTATTTCGCAACCAGTCCTTCAACGAGGCGGGACTCGTCGGGTTCAGTCAACGGTTTGGTGACCTCGAGATCCACGTTCGCGAGGAGTACCTGTCGCCAGAGCATCCCGAGATTCTCTACGTCTCCAACATCGAGCGCGACGGTAGGCGGATCGGCATCCTCTCTGACAACGAAGTTGGCTGGCACTACGATCAAATCTACCTGCCGAAGCCGGCGGTGGGCTCTTTGTTGATGGCTGACACCTTGCCACCAGAGGGAGGCAATACCGAATTCGCAGATATGTGTGCGGCCTGGGATGCCCTGCCGGAGGGGACACGCAACCGGTTGGACGGGGCCCTCGCCAACCAATCCTATGAGGCTTTCAATCAAGCCTACAGTGTTCCCACCAATACTAAGCAGAAGGCGCGGTCGCCTGACATTCATCACCCCATTGCGCGGACACACCCCGTCACAGGCCGGAAGGCACTCTACCTCTGCCCAGGCATGACGACCGAGATTGTGGGATGGGATCCTGCGGAAAGCGAGGAGATGCTGAGATTTCTGTTCGATTGGACGACCAAACCGGAGTTTGTTTACTCACACGCTTGGCAGCCGGGTGACGCCCTGATGTGGGATAACGCCTGCACCATGCACCGGCGCGATCCTTTTGATCCTCAACATGCCCGTCTGATGAAGCGGACGACGATTCTGCCGCCTGCGGAGCTCGCGGTACCGTTCTAAAGCGCTGGCGCCGCCTCCTTTTGGGCCGGCGGCGCAATCAATTCATTCTTCGGCGCTAGGCTCGGATGCTTCGGGCGGCTGGCATCCAGTAGCACAGCATTGCCCAGGTTGCTTTTGGCGATTGGGCGCTCCCGAAGACCCCGTTTCGGCCACGCCTCGATCCAGCAACCTCTCGACAAGCGCCCGACGCTCTTCAATCGGATAACGGCGATAAATTTCGCGTTTCATTGCCTGGGGAGACCCACCGCCATGCAAACTGATGACCGAGTACCAGCCGCCTGTTGAGGACGCCGTAATGTCGCCCAAGAAGCGTGCCACCTGCTTGCGTTGGTCGTATGGGATGTCCGCGCGGCCGGTAAGTACCGAAGCAAGATCGCCCGAAGTCGCAGGATTGTGGTCTTCATCAGGCCCGGGTAGCGCAACGATCAAGCCGCCTGAGACCTCATGCGCGATCCGGTGCATATCGTAGATTTGAGTGGCCAATAACAACTTGCCGACATTTGAGAAGACGGGCTCAGGCATCCACGACCCACAGGGGTCCTCAACACCGTATACCGAGGCTGCCACACCGCAGGCGAAGAAACCCTCTACCAACTTGATAAGCTCCGCCATGCTGTCGCGCAAGTGCGGCACTGTATCCATGTCGAGCCCGTTGGCCTCGGTCATCATGGCACCCGCCCCGATGAGCAAATCACCGAAACCTGCTCGCGCACCAATACAACTGTGCCGATGATGGTTCGCATAAGAGGTAACAAGATACTCGGTGTATTCGGACTCGCCCGCCAAGAACACGTGATCCCAGGGCACCAACACCTGATCGAAGTGGCACACGGCGACACTTTGGCCGTATTTTGAGCTGAATTCAGCGTCTGCCTCGCCGGGCCGGCCTGCGGGACGAGAGATAATCGTTAGGCCCTTGGCATCGATCGGCACGGCGCAACAGACAGCAAAGTCAGAGTCCTCCTTGCGCATCGTACGGCAGGGCATCACCAACAACTCATGCATGTAAGGACCGCCCGTCACGATTGCTTTGGCACCCGAAATCACAATGCCGTCGGCACGGCGCTCGGTAATGTGCACGTAGCTGTCGATGTTTTGCTGATCGCCGGGGCGCTTACTGCGGTCGCCTTTGCCGTCAGTCATCGCCACGCCCAGCGTCAAATCCTCGTCCTGAATACGGTGCAGATAGGCGAGGAAACGCTCGTGCTGCTCTCCACCGTTATCCTCGGCCATCTGCCAAGTGGCTTGGTAAATCGCATTCAGCGCATCGTGCGTGAGGTACCGCTGCGCACAACCACTCTCCCGGCAGAGCAGTCGAACGGCCTCGAGTTTGGAGAGCAGATCCTCACTGTGCCGGTTGATGTGTAGCATGCGGTTGACGGTTTTCCCCGACGTGCTCTGGTCAGCCAGCATGAGACCACCGTACTCGGGCTTTTGTGCAAAATCGTAGGTCACACCGATGGCCCGGATGCCGGGCTGGAGCCGTGGCTCATCCACGACACACTCAACGAGGTCGCCGTCAACGTAAACTGTCGGGCTGTACTGGCGTAAGCTTTCTTCGTACTCGGCCGCACTCATGATCCGGCCGCCTGCTTTCATCAACATAATTTGCTCCCCGGCTGCCTAAGCTGCCCTATTCGCCTCTTCACGCAATAACGCGGTCAGCGCTGATACGTCTTTCAATTCGTCTAGTGTCATCATGGTGTGCCACAGCCGCTCGGCTGCTTCGGCTGTAATCGTCAATGCACAGTTATCAAGAAATTTGTCTCGCACTTGATCGTGAGACAAAAGCTGCCCCTCGGCACCCCGATTGACCGGCTCAAAATGCTCCAACTCGCGGCCGTCTCGTAACCTGATCTTCACCCCGCCCGAGAACGCCTCGGGATAGCGAGATCGATCGTCGTGGACACACTCGATGCGCTGAGCCAGGGCGAGCACGTCGGCATCTAAACGCGCAGCATCCTCTAAATCAGCGAGACTAAAGCGGCCTTTGCACAGCGCAGTCGCAACAGCGTACGGCACACTGAATTTGGCGTCATACTCGCTCTGGGGCACCCTCTTGGCGTCGAGCGGATTCACCACCACGCCGAACTGTCTCTCATCGAGCAGGATGGTCACCGAATCAATACTGTCTGGCGTCAACGCATTATCCGCCCGCAGTGCGAGCGCCGAATCAACCGGTGCGTGATTAAAGTGGCAAATCGGGTAAGGCTTGATCGCGACGGTGCGCAGCGCCCAATCGTGGAACAGAGCAGCCGAGATCGTCTCGGTTTCGACCGAAGTGCCCGGCGCATACAAAGCGTAAAACCCGAAGCGACCGCCATACGCCTCTCGCGGCCCCTCGAATCCCGTCACACCCAGCGCCGCAGCCTGCAGGGCTGCCGATGCCGCCCAGCCCGGGTGAAGGCGCTTGGTCCAGCTGCCGTCATCCAAGAAGGCCATGCTGCCGCTACTCAAACTCAAGGCAACGCCCTGCGCTCTCACTAAGGCGTCACTGTCCCCGCCAAGTAACTTTGCAGCAGCTACCGTCGCACCGAACACGCCAACCACCCCGGTGGGATGAAACCCTACCTGTTGGAAGACCCCTCCGGCTTGAGTACCTAGCATGGCGTCAATCTCAATGGCTATCAGGGTTGCCAGCATGAGATCAGCGCCACTCAGCGCTCTCTGCTCAGTCAGTGCGAGGGCTGCGGGAAATGCGCTGGCCGAGCAATGCACTACGGAGGCTAGATGCGTATCGTCATAGTCTAGGCCGTGTATCAAGAGCCCATTCATCATCGCGGCGTCGCGGAGTGCCGCGGGCTCGTCCTGTCCAATAATGCTCGACTGCCCAGCGCTGCCCAGAAGCGCTAGTGAGTCCAAGGATTTCTGCGCGAACTCGTAATGTCTCGATGCAAAGGCAATCCCCACGGCATCTGCGAGACATAATTTTAGGTACTCCCATACGTCGTCGGGCACAGCGCTCCGATCTAACTCGATCGTTCGCTCCGCAATAGCCCGGCTTAGCGGCGCGGTCTGTTGGGTAAGGTGGGATGCCTGCATGGGTGACTCCGCAAATGTCCGGACATAATACACGATGCCACGCCGGATGCCGACTGAACCGGCTCAGCCGGCTGCCGCGGTTGCGCTACCAGTGGCGGGTTTTACACGAAGCCGTTGGACCTAACCGACACAGGGACTCAGGCGAGCAGACTGTCCGCCAGAGCCAGAATGCGTTGGCTCTTGTACACGATGGGGTAGTCGATGAAATAGCCATCCAATTGGATTGAAGCAGAGCCCTCCGCCTCAGCCGCTTCAAACGCCGCTACAACCGCCCGTGCATGCGCGATTTCCGCCTCAGACGGTGTAAACACCTCGTGAGTGAGCGGAATTTGATCAGGATGGATACAAAGCTTACCGCCGAATCCAAACTGCTTGCCGCGTCGCGCCGACTGCAAAAATCGCTCGTTATCCTTAATCTGAAGCACCACCGTGTCGATAGGCGGCTCCAGATCACCCAACCGTGAGGCATGGGATAGCTTGGCACGCGCATAGCTCAGAACAGCCTCATCGGCCTCCCATTCATAGTTCAGGTCGAGCGTGTAATCACCGCCGCCAAATGCCATCCGTTTGATCCGGCTGTCAGCGGTGGCAATCTTCTTGGCGGATTCCACACCGCGCGCCGTCTCAATAATCGGCATCACGTCGAGGCTGCCGACCGCCAAGCCCTGCTCCGCCTCGGCGGCGGCCAGCATCCGCTCCAATTCATTGAGGCATGCACGCGATTCGACCTTGGGTAGTACCACGCCATCCAGCCACGGCCCTACAGTCGCTTTAATGTCCTCTTCGCAATAAGGGGTATCGATACTGTTGACTCGAACGTAATGCCGGGGGCCGCTGTCAGGCCGGCTGCTGAAGGCGTTGACTACATCCTGACGCGCGGCCGGCTTCTTACTGACTGCTACCGCGTCCTCCAAATCGAGGATGACCGCGTCTGCACCTACCTGAAAAACCTTCTCGACCCTGCGCGGGTGGTTTGCTGGCGTGAATAGGAAACTGCGGATGGGGGCGCTCTGCGTATCGGTCATTTCAGTTGCTCCAGGACCAGTGATCGGCCGTCTGCCAGCCGCGGGTAAATTCGAAGGTATAGCTAAAATTACTGGCCGGGTGTTCTGATATCGAGACTTCAAAGACCCTCCCGCCCCGGCCCTGATAAAAACGACTCACGCTGAGTGAGGGCGTGCCCTCCTCTACGCCCAGTGTTTCAGCCTTTTGCGCAGACAATACGCCGGCGGTCAGCCGAACGGTGATGTTCTCAATCGATTCTTTAAACGTCTCGGCAATCATCTCGTACACAGGCCGCGAACTCCCGCCCAGGCGCTGGGCAATCGAGCCGTATTCGGGGATGACATAGACGTTAGCCCAGCAAATGGGCATCCCTTCCGCACCCAACGTGCGCAGTCCTGATATCTGCACCCATTCGTCTCCGACCTGGCAGCCCAACTCACGCGCCAACGATTTATCCGCCTTGATGCGATCGTCCGTGAGGAGCCTGAATTGGCTACTGTCGGGATAACTGAACAGTTCGGAAGGCGAGCGCACCATTTGTACATAGGCAGGCGCAGCCTCGGTCGATAACACCAGAGTCCCTCTACCGCGCTGTCGCTTAACCAGCCCCATATCCTCAAGCACTCGCAGCGCTTCCCGGATCGTGTGCCGGCTCGCATCGAAGCGATCGATGAGCTCAAGCTCTCCCGGCAGAAAGCTGCCCACGGGAAACTTACCTTCCCTGATTCCAGCAAGCAGGCTGTCGGAAATCTGTCGGTACAGGGGCGTCCGGACATCAGCAGCCATAGTTGATTTCCTTGTCTTTTTTGTTGCTTCAGCTTGCATAGGCTCTTGCAACCCCCCAGACTTTAATTGTCCAGACATTCTAGATGTATCTCGACACGCCACAACCCGTTTCAACCCGCCATATAGGGACCTGAACATGGCCAAGACGCCTGCAAGCGAACGCTACGCGCACCAAAAGGGGCGCCATTTTGAGGACTTCACCGTTGGCGATGTCTACCATCACCTGCCAGGGCGAACCATTTCACAGCACGATAACGCGTGGTTCACACTCCTCACTATGAACACGCACCCACTCCATTTTGATGAGGAGTACGCGGCTGAAACTGAATTCGGACGCCCGCTCGTGGCGAGCCCGCTCACCGTCGCAATCATCGTGGGTATGAGCGTGTCAGATGTCAGTGAGGCAGCCATAGCGAACCTTGGCTGGAAAGAAATCAAACTCCCCGCCCCCGTTTTTCCGGGTGACACGCTGTATGCGAACACAGAGGTGCTCGATAAGCGCGAGTCACGCTCACGACCCAATGCGGGGATCGTCAGCGTGCTGACGCGGGGGATCAATCAGGACGATACCGAGGTGTGCGTTTTTGAGCGACAGATCCTCGTCCCGAAGCGCGCCGCGTCCTAAAACCCATATTCTGGAGACATGTCATGAGTCACGATAGTTCTGTTGAGCAGCAAATACTGGCGACGATCGATAAGTGGGTCGAGCAGGAACTGCGGCCCATCGCGCGCGACCATGATCAGGCAGACGAATACCCCACTGATCTTGTCGAGCAGATGAAAGAACTGGGGCTCTTCGGTGCCACGATCTCTGAGGAGTTCGGTGGTCTGGGGCTGAGCGCCTCAACATACGCGAGAATCGTATCGCGCATCTGCGAAGTGTGGATGGCCCCTTCAGGCATATTCAACTCGCACCTCATCATGGCGAGTTGCGTTGAGCGGGCAGGTACCCAAGCGCAAAAAGAGCATTTCCTACCGAAGTTTGCCACCGGCGAGCTTCGCGGCGGCATCGGCCTAACCGAGCCCGACGCGGGATCAGACCTACAGGGAATTCGGCTGGTCGCGAAAAAAGACGGCGACGATTACATTCTGAACGGCACCAAGACCTGGATTTCCAATGGCATCAAAGGCAACTGCCTCGCCGTGTTAACCAAAACTGACCCGAACGCCTCGCCCCGTCACAAGGGCATGAGTTTGTTTATCTGTGAGAAGGGTGAGGGCTTCAGTGTTGGGAAAAAACTCAAAAAATTGGGCTATCGTTCGATCGATAGTGCCGAACTGATTTTTGATGACTTCCGGGTCTCAAAAGACAACCTGGTAGGTAGAGAAGAAGGGAAAGGCTTCCAGCAGGTGGCAGGCGGTTTGGAACTCGGCCGCATTAATATCGCCGCGCGGGGCGCAGGAATGGCGAAAGGCGCCACCAATATGGCGCTGCATTACGCGATGGACCGCAAAACCTTTGGCAAACCCATCGCAGAACATCAAGCCATTCAGTTGAAACTTGCCGAGATGTCGACCCGTGCGGCAGCGGCTGAGCTGTTGGTTCATCAGGCTGCCGACAAGTTTGACCGGGAGGAGCGATGCGACCTGGAGGCAGGGCAGGCAAAGTTCTTTGCATCGGAAGCCGCTGTGCAAAACAGCCTGGACGCTATGCGGGTATTTGGTGGCTATAGCTACTCACCTGAGTACGAAATTGAGCGCTTCTACCGAGACGCGCCGCTCCTGTGTATTGGTGAAGGCACGAATGAAATTCAGCGGATGATTATTGCGAAACAGATGGTCGCACGAGCGAGCTAGCCCCTAATCCAGCACCGTCATGTACTCGCGCGCCTCGAGGCGTCCAGTGCGGTAGGTATTCACCAGTGCATCGGCGTCCGCGTACCCCAAGGACATACCGCACACCAACATCTGTTCCTCGGGCGCTTCCAGAATCGGCATCACACTATCGTGGTACGGACAGAAAGCTGCCTGAGCGCAGCTTTCCAGACCCGCCTCGCGAGCCGCGAGCATAAACGACTGCAGGAACATGCCGTAATCGAGCCAACTTCCCTGTTCCATATCGCGATCAATCGTGAAAAACAGCCCGACCGGCGCGCCAAAGAACTGATAGTTCTGCACCCTGTAGTTTTGTACTGACGCCGTGTCCTTACGATCCACACCCAGAAGCCCGTACAAGCCAAAACCCGTTTGACGCCGGCGCCCAATGTACGGCTCGCGCCAGTGCTTCGGGTAATAGTGATATTCGTAGGCGCCTTCGTCACCGGACAGAAACCGGTTGGAGCAGACCTCAGTGATACGAGCCTTGCGCTCACCTCGCACCACATAAACCTGCCAAGGCTGTATGTTCGATCCAGACGGTGCCCTGCCCGCAACATTCAGCAGCGATTCGATTTGTTCATCACTAACGGGGCGGTCAGATAAAAAAGCCCGAATACTTTGGCGGCCCGTGATGGCCTCGCTGACGCGCACGGTTTAACTCAAGCGCACTGCTTGGAGAGCCAGGTGTGTGCCCTGCCGCCCTGCGGCGCACCAATCATCTCGCTGAGCAAGGCCACCGCGTCGAGTAATGCCGGCATCTGCACGCCCGTGTCGTAGCCCATCGCCTGACACATCATCACCACATCCTCGGTCGCCACATTGCCCTTCGCACCTGGCGCGAAGGGGCAGCCGCCCAGACCTCCCGCGGAGGCGTCAAATTGACGAACACCAGCCTGCAGCGCCGCATAGACATTTGCCAAACCCATGGCGCGCGTGTCATGAAAATGGCATCCGAGATGGTCAGGGCCATAACGCTCAATGAGCTTCTGCATCATTGATTGCACTGCCGCCGGGTGAGCTGCGCCAATGGTGTCCGCAATCATCAGTCGAGCAGGTTTGTGCGCCATGAGTCGATCCACGAGCTGGAGTACCAGCGACTCCTCGACGGGACCTTCGTAAGGGCATTCAAAAGCCACCGCCAGATAAGCGTGAATCGCGACGCCGTCCGCGGCGGCACGGTCCAGAATTTCCTCGCCCATCACAAAAGTCTCCTCAAGACTCTTGCGAATATTGTTCTGATTCATCTCCTCGGTGGCGGCCAAAGCAATCGCGTGACTGCGCACCCCGGCCCTGACCGCAAGCTCGTAACCTTTCATGTTCGGCACTAGGGCGCTGTATGCGAGATCGGCAGCCGGCAAACTCGCCGCAATCTCGTTAGTACCGGCCATCTGGGGGACAGCTTTGGGAGAGACGAAGGAACCGATCTCAAGCTCTGGTACACCGGTCTTGGCCAGTGCGGCAACTAAGGCGATGCGCTGCTCGACAGTGAGATGTTTCGGCTGCGCTTGGAGTCCGTCGCGTGCCGCAACCTCTTTGATGATTACCGTTTCTGCCATAGCCCACTCCTCTGCGGCCGGACTTCAAAAGATTTTGGGGACTGCCGACGCCTGCGAAGTTTAGCCTCGCACTGCTTACGCCATCAAATTATTCTGATTCGGCAGCTGTGTGAGCACACAGATGTCTCGCCGCGCCGGCGATAGTGCTCGCATCCACACCAAAATGCGCGCGCAAAACCTCTCGGCGTTCACTCAAGCCAAAACCATCCGTACCCAACACGGTGTAAGGCCCTGGGATCCACGTTGCGATCATCCGAGGCAGGGCGCGCACATAGTCGGTAGCAGCGACTGTTGGCACATCCGCCTGATCGAACAGTTGCCTTACCCACGCTTCGCCGGGTTGTTGACCATCAGCGTCTACCGTCTCGGACCGCTCTGCATCCCGCGCGAGCTCCACGTAGCTGGTGATGCTATACACCGCCACTGCAAACCCCTCGCCGCGCAACTGCTCAGCCGCCTGAAGCACCTCGAATAGTATGGTGCCAGAGCCCAGAAGGTTCACTCTGGGACCATCCCCACAGGCGGGCTCCAACAGATATCCACCTCTGACAATGCCTTCCTCCAGATCCGCACCTTGCGGGCGAGGGGGCATCAGTCGCGCCTCGTTGTACATCATGAGGTAGAAGAGTTCATCGTGATCTTCTACAAACATGCGTTGGATACCGTAACGCACCAGCACCGCAAGCTCCCACGCGAAAGCGGGGTCATAGGTCCGCACCGACGGCACCGTGCTCGCCAACACAGGTGAGTGACCATCCTGATGCTGCAGCCCTTCGCCATTCAGAGTCGTCCGGCCGGCGGTACCACCGAGCAAAAAGCCTTTGGCCATCATGTCAGCTGCCGCCCAGATCAAGTCACCAACCCGCTGAAAACCGAACATCGAATAGAAGATATAAAACGGAATAGTGCGGACACCAAAGGTAGCGTAGGCCGTGCCCGCAGCGATAAACGAGGCAATGGCCCCAGCCTCGCAGATGCCTTCCTGCAGAATCTGCCCGTCAATCGCCTCGCGATAGCTGTTCAGAGCCTCTGCATCAACAGGTGTGTAACGTTGTCCGTCAGGGGAATAAATGCCCGCCACTTTAAACAGCGCATCCATACCAAAGGTTCTCGCCTCGTCAGGTACGATTGGCACGATCAGAGGCCCCACTTCGGGGTCTTTCAATAGCTTGGTCAGCAGTCGCACCATGGCGGTGGTCGTCGACAGCGCCCGCGTATCAGAGCCGCCATCGAAGGTCTCGAAGATGGCTGCGTCAGGCGGGTTAAGGTTCGACGGGAGAATCTCCCTCGATGGCAAATAACCACCCAGTGCCTCGCGTCGCTGTCTCAGATACCTCAGCTCTTCGCTGTCTTCCGCTGGACGATAAAACTCGGCCGCCGCCACCGCATCGTCATCAAGCGGAATGCCCCACCCCCTCGCACAGGCAATACGCTCCTCTCGTGACAGGTCCTTTTTCTGGTGCGCAGTATTTCTCCCCTGCAGCGCCGAACCCATCCCGTCGCCCTTGACTGTCTTGACCAAGATGACCGTGGGACGGTCTTCGCTATCGCAGGCTTTACGGTAAGCCGCGTAAAGCTTCTTCGGGTCTTGTCCGCCACGCTTAATCTGCGCAACCTCGGCATCGGTCAGGGTATTCATCAACTGTTCAAGCCGAGGGTCACCGTGTACCCAGTGTTCACGCTGCTCATCGCCAGGCAAAATCGAATAGCGCTGATAGTCTCCATCCAGGCACTCTTCCATACGATGCCGCAGGACGCCCTCGTGGTCAGAAGCGAGTAGCGCATCCCAACCACTGCCCCAGATCACCTTTAGCACCTGCCAATCAGCACCGCGGAAGGCACGCTCCAACTCTTGGATGATTTTCCCGTTGCCCCTGACCGGACCGTCCAACCGCTGCAGGTTGCAGTTCACAACCAGCACGAGATTATCCAAACGTTCGCGAGCCGCTATGTTGATGGTGCCCAGCACTTCGGGCTCATCGGCCTCACCATCGCCTATGAAGCACCAGATACGAGAGTCATCGGGCGCCAGTAGGCCACGATGCTGCAGATACTTGGCGAATCGGGCGATGTAGATGGACATCGGAACCGATAACCCCATAGAGGCGTTGGGTACCTGCCAGAATTTCGGCATGGAGCGCGGGTGTGGGTAAGACGACAGTCCACCGCCCGCGCCGAGCTCCCGCCGATAATTCCGCAGTTGCTCCTCGCTGAGACGCCCCTCCAAAAATGCGCGGGCGTAGATACCGGGCGCCGCATGCGGCTGTGGTAAGACAAGGTCTCCCCGACCCTGCGCGCTAAAAATATGATTAAAAGCGGTTTCTAGCGCCGTGGCGCAAGATGCATAGGTTGCGATATGCCCGCCCAGACCGGCACCCTCGGCCTGCGCTCGCAAGATCATTGCCGCCGCGTTCCAACGAATGATGTTCTCGATCCGTTTTTCAATATCGAGGTCACCCGGATAATGCGGCTGCTCACTGGGCAACAGGGTATTGATATAAGGTGTGTTCAATAGCGCGTCAGATAGCGTGACGCCCTGATCGACGCTGTAATCCTGAAGTCGCCTCAATAGCGCGCGAACACCCTCATCGCCATATTCGCGTCGGATGTCCTCAAGAGCAGCACGCCACTCCGGCCAATCGCCGTCAACTAATACCGCGACATCACCGGGTGTTAATGGGGAATCGCGCACAGCGCCCTCAGTGCAGGAACCCGAAACGATTTAGCATCTGGCACTTCCCCCTTCGATCACTCATGATTCGGATAGTAACGATACATGGGTGAAGGGCGCCAGCTGTAGCAATGAGAAAAGCACTGGATAGGGTCAGTGGTGGTTTGGGCTCCAAGCCTGCGCTGATCGTCGTTGATGTTGTGAGGGGATTTACGGACCCCTCATGTCCTTTGGGTTCCGAGGCAGATGAGGTTGTTGACGCGAATGTGAGGCTCATGAACGCCTTCCATGACGCCAATTTGCCGGTCGTCCTGACCACAGTCATTTATCGTGATGACCGGCAGGCCTCCGTTTTCCGGGCACGCATTCCTGCCCTGAACTTACTGACGCCAGAATCGGAATGGGTTCTCTTCGACTCAAGACTACCTGTCGCGCCGGGTGACCTGCAGCTCGAGAAGCGCCATGCCAGCAGCTTTCACGGTACCGAGCTGGACGAATGGTTGAGGGGCCAGAATGTCGACTCAGTCGTCGTGACAGGTCTGACTACGAGTGGATGCGTGCGCGCTACGGCAGTGGATGGCTTACAGAACAACTATCGCGTGGTGGTGCCAAGAGAGGCCTGTGGCGACCGAGACGAGCAGGCGCACGAGGCTAATCTGTACGACCTTAACGCGAAGTACGCAGACGTCCTGTCTTTGGACGATACCTTAGCCCTACTCCCCCGCTGAAGGGTCTTGCTGGGCTGCGAATTGTGCGGCCTGCTCAGGCGTAGCTTCGGTCTGGTACTGCGCCTTCCACTCCGCGTAGGGCATCCCGTAGACGATTTCGCGCGCAGCCTCTTTATCGATAGAACGGCCTTCTTCCGCAGCCGCCTCGGCGTACCATTTTGATAAGCAGTTCCGACAAAAACCGGCCAGATTCATCAGGTCGATATTCTGAACATCTTTACGGTTGTCCAGATGCGACAGTAATCGGCGAAATACCGCCGCCTCAATCTGTTGGTCACTCATACCGGCACACTCCTCGGTCAGTCTTTAGTTGAATACTCAGCATCGACAAGGAGTTCACTAATCAGCAGACCCTGCCCGGGATAGCGCCATTCCTCGTCTCCTAAAACGTCGGGGCGCTGCCACGCCACCTCCCTCACTTCGAGCGGGCGATGAATACGCGGTGACGCATTGGCCGCTGCATCACACCAATACAGATGAAATCCGTTGTCAAAAACGGTCGCGAGCTGCGTCGCCGTCACGGCAATCCCCGTCTCTTCAAAAACCTCTCTCTCGGCACCACAGGAGGCACTTTCGCCCGGTTTCACGCTACCACCCGGCAGCGCCCACTCTCCTAGCCAGCTCCGGACCAGCAACGCGGCATCGCCCTCCCGCACAAGACAACCAGCACTGGGAGCCGTTCGACCATCCCCCTCACTGGAGCAGGGAGGCGGCGTATCGCCACACCCCGTCACCAGCGCGCAAAAAATCAAGACACTAAGCCTCATACACCCAATCCGCCGCATCGTTACCGACCGCGATACGAAGCTCATCGAGCAACGCATCGCTTGGATGCACTTGCCATGCTCCCCCCAAACGCACTGCAACAGAACCCTTCGGCTGTACGTACTCCATTACCACCGGGCACTGCCCACCAACGGCCGTGCGCAGCGTATTCGCCAGCATCGTATTAAAGCGCTCGTCCACGCGGTGGCTGGCCACGCGCAGCCGCAACTGCGATACCTTCGCTTTTCTCGCCTGCTCAAGCGACCGAGCTGTTTTGGTACGCATCGCCAATCCACCGTTGAAGTCGTCCGTCTGCAAGCGCCCATCGAGCAGAACAATGCGATCCTTTTGTAGTAGATCCCGATGCTCGGTAAACACATCGTTGTAAACGGTCGCCTCGATCTGACCCGACCCGTCGTCAAGGGTTAACACCGCCATCGGCCCTCTCTGGGTTTTGATCGTCCGAATATCGAGGATGAGCCCCGCTACCACCGCCTGATTGGTGGCCTGTAGCTCGCGAATACGCCGCGGTGCAAATTTGCGGACCTCTGCCTCGTAGGCCTCCATCGGGTGACCACTCAAAAAACTCCCCAGACTCTCTTTTTCTGCGTTGAGTAGTTCCGTCAGCGTCCAGGGACGCGCACCGCGGTGCTCCTGATACAGGTCGTCCGTCTCATCGCTGGCCGCGATCACTTCGCCGAACAGGTCATCGATACCCGCCGCTGAATTACTGGCAACCTGTTCCGCACCCTTGATCGCGTCGTCCAAAGCGGCCAACAGCACCCACCGCTCGACGCCTAGCTCATCCAGAGCGCCGCTCTTGATTACGGCTTCCAAAGCTCTGCGATTGACCTTTCGTGGATCTGTGCGCGCACACAAGTCGAACAGACTCGTAAACGGCCCTTCCTCCCGCGCGGCCAGCAAGCTGTCGATCGGACCTTCACCTAACCCTTTGATGGCGCCAAGGCCGTATCGAATCTGACCGTCGTCGTCGACTGAGAAGGCGTACTGGCCGGACTGAATTGAGGGTGGCTGTACCACCAGCCCCATGCGCTTCGCTTCATCGCGGAAGGTCAGTAGCTTATCCGTGTTATCGATCTCGGAGCTCATGACTGCCGCCATGAACTCGGCAGGATGGTGGGTCTTCAACCAGGCGGTATGGTACGACACCAGTGCGTAGGCGGCGGAGTGGGACTTGTTGAAGCCATAGCCCGCGAACTTCTCGACCAGATCGAATATTTTGATCGCCAGCGTGGGATCAATCCCCTGTGCCGCTGCACCCTCTTCGAAGACGCTTCGCTGCTTCGCCATTTCTTCGGGCTTTTTCTTGCCCATCGCGCGGCGTAGAAGATCCGCGCCACCCAGCGTGTAACCTGCCAATACCTGCGCGATCTGCATCACCTGCTCCTGATACAGAATGATGCCGTAGGTCGGCTCGAGGATCGGCTTCAACCACTCATGCTGATACTGGGCGTCGGGATATGCCAGAGGCTCCCGTCCGTGCTTGCGATTGATGAAATTTTCAACCATGCCCGATTGCAAGGGGCCGGGACGGAATAGCGCCACCAGAGCGATGATGTCTTCGAAGCAGTCGGGGCGCAAATTCTTGATCAGCTCTTTCATGCCGCGGCTTTCCAACTGGAAAACGGCCGTGGTATCCCCCGCCTGCAACAACTCAAAGACCTGGGGGTCATCTAGCGCAATGCCTTCGATATCCAAAGGCGCCTGTGCCCGCGCATCGATCATCTGGATCGCCCATTGGATGATCGTGAGGGTGCGCAGGCCAAGAAAGTCGAACTTAACGAGGCCGGCTTCCTCAACGTCATTCTTGTCATATTGCGTGACGACGCCTGAGCCATCCTCATCGCAGTAAATCGGGGAGAAATCCGTCAACTCACTGGGCGCAATCACGACGCCGCCCGCGTGTTTGCCAGCGTTACGCGTCACGCCTTCCAACTGCACTGCCATGTCCCAGATTTCCTGCGCGGAGCTGTCCTCCTCGAGTAGCCTGACGAGCTGCTCCTCTTGCTCAAGGGCCTTGGAGAGCGTCATGCCCACCTCAAACGGAATCAACTTCGACATGCGATCTGCCAATCCGTATGGCTTACCTTGAACACGCGCCACGTCCCGCACAACCGCCTTGGCAGCCATGGTGCCAAAAGTGATGATTTGGGATACCGCCTGCCGACCGTAGGTCTGCGCGACGTATTCGATCACTTCATCACGCCGTTCCATACAGAAGTCGACGTCAAAGTCCGGCATCGAGACCCGCTCGGGGTTGAGAAAGCGCTCGAAGAGAAGGTCATACGCAATCGGGTCCAAGTCGGTAATACCCAGCGCATACGCGACCAGGGAGCCCGCGCCCGATCCACGTCCCGGACCTACAGGGATATCCTGCTCTTTGGCCCATCGGATGAAGTCCATGACCACCAGGAAGTAGCCGGGGAATCCCATCTGGTTAATCGTATTGAGCTCAAAGTCGAGCCGTTCACGGTAGGGCGCCAACTGCTCATATGTCCAATCGGGGAAACGCTGTTGTAGCCCCTCGAAAGACAGCCGGCTCAAAAACGCCTCGATGGTCTCCCCATCAGGAACAGGGTAGTCAGGTAAAAAAGGCTGCCCCAGATTGATTGATACCGAACAGCGTCGCGCAATCTCGACGGTGTTCTCCAACGCCTCAGGGATGTCGGCAAACAGCTCGGCCATCTCCTCCGCGCTGCGCAGATACTGCTGGTCGGAGTACATCCTTAGCCTGCGAGGATCATCGAGTGTCCGCCCATCTCCGATGCAAACGCGAGCCTCATGCGCCTCAAATTCTTCGGCCTCCAGAAACCGCACGTCATTGGTCGCCACGACCGGGCATGCTCGTTCGGCCGCCAGCGCCACAGCGGCATGTACGTAATCCTCCTCGTCCGCTCGGCCTGTACGCTGAAGTTCAATATAGAAGCGGTCGGAAAACGTCGATTGCCAGAACTCAAGTGCCGCACGTGCATCGGCATCGCGCCCATTGAGTAGGGCCTGTCCGATATCGCCCTGCTTGCCTCCAGACAGCGCAATCACCCCCTCTGCATACTCAGCGACCCATTCCTGCTGTACTCGAGGGCGACCGAGATACTGTCCCTGCTGATAAGAGCGAGACAGCAACAGCATCAAGTTTTGGTACCCGGTTTCGTTTTGCGCCAAGAGACATAACTCGAAATGCCGCTCATGATCATGGGGGTCCAGAACGTGCACGTCAGCGCCAACAATCAGCTTGATACCCAGATCCGCGGCCGCCTTGTAGGCCTTCACCAAGCCAAAAAAATTGTGGTGATCCGTAATGGCTACCGCAGGCATGCCCAATTCCGCCACCCGGCCTAGAGCGGGGCGTATGCGGAGCAAACCATCAATCAGAGAGTATTCGGTGTGAAGACGGAGGTGAACAAACGAGGTCATGGGAGAACGCTATCCCACCTCGGGGTGTGCCAGCAAGCGTTTCACCGGCGCAAAGCTTCGGCGATGGATCGGCGTGACGCCTAACCGCTCTAAAGCTGCCAAATGTGCCTTGGTCGGGTAACCCTTGTGTTGATCAAATCCGTACCCGGGATACTGATCATGCAGCGCCTGCATTTCCCCGTCCCGCTGCACCTTAGCCAGTATCGATGCCGCGCCGATTGCCGGTTCGCGGAGATCGCCTTTCACAATAGCGCGTGACTCAAAAGACCATCGAGGCAGTCGATTACCGTCAACCAGTACTAGCGTTGGCGTAACACTCAGCCCTTCGACCGCCCGTCGCATAGCCAATAACGACGCCTCAAGAATATTGAGCTCATCGATCTCGGCAACGGTCGCTCTACCCAAAGCCCAGCTGATAGCCTCTTTGCGAATCACGTCCGCCAAGCACTCGCGATGCTTTGCCGTCAGCGCTTTTGAGTCGGTGACCCCCGCCGGAGCGGGATCTGACAAAATCACCGCCGCCGCCACCACATCCCCGGCCAGAGGGCCCCGCCCTACCTCGTCGACACCGGCAATGATGTGTGAAGACGTATCGTGAAAAAGATCATCCTCACGCACCATCAAGCGACCAACGGAGCGAGGGCATTCATACTTCGCTCGGCGAAGTTTCCACCAATCTGATCCGCCAACTCATTGAAACACGTCACTTGCTGAGCACCGCCGCCCTCAAGCAACACGGATACTTCATGCACCATTCGCTCGACAGTCGCCTCTGTCTGTAATAGCTCTGGCGCCACCGCCCGGCCCGCCAAAATATTCGGCAATCCGACATGCGGCGTCTTGACCATTCTCGACAGCACCGCCCATGAGGCCGCTGCCATGCGATACGCAATGACCATTGGCTTGCGGAGAAACATCGCTTCCAAGGTCGCAGTTCCCGAAGCAATCAGCAGTGCATCACTGGCACGCATGGCTTCTCTGCCTCGACCCAGTGCCACAGTGACCGGCAGTTCGCGCCCATCCAACAACGCGTTTATCTGTGCGCATCTGTCTTCATTCGCGGCCGGCACCACAAAGTGGAGTTCGGGGTAACGTCGGTGTAATTCCGCCATTGTCTCGACAAACCGAGGCATCAGATGGCGTACTTCGCTCTCACGACTACCAGGCAAGATACCGAGAATGGTGCGGTCAGTTGGCAGGTCCAGCTGCTGCCGGATCTCGCTGACCGAGGCCAACTGCGTGAGCTCATCTACCAAAGGGTGACCAACACATACTGCGTCGACGCCCGCTTGCCGGTATAGGTCGACCTCAAAGGGCAGTAAACACAGCATTCGATCGACTGAAGCGCGAATACTCCGGACGCGACCGCTTCGCCACGCCCATACGGAGGGGCTCACCAGATGAGCAGTCGGCACACCAGATGCTTTTAACCGTCTTTCAATGGGGAGATTGAAGTCAGGGCTATCAACCCCCAAAAACAGCTGAGGCCGCAGATTCAGTTGCTGCGCAATCAGCCGCCGGCGAATTCTCAGCAACTCGGGGAGGCGTTTGAGGGGCTCTACCAGACCCATTACTGCTAACCGCTCCATCGGGGCAAGCGATCGCAGACCCAGCGCTGTCATTTCTGGCCCGCCAATGCCACTGAGTTTCAGGGTCGTGCCGGCTTGCTGCCAGGTTTTCAGTACCGAGCCGGCCAACATATCGCCTGAGGTCTCTCCAGCGCAGATACCCAATCTCAGCGAGGGCGCCGACACTAACGAACTATGCCCCTCTGTGACTGTTTGAGCGAGTCGATGAGTATCTGAATACTCGGCGTCTCAGCTACCATGCCCTGCAGTCGCTCGAGCGCGGCGTCCAATGTGAGGCCTTGGCGGTAAATAATTTTAAAGGCTCGCCTCAGCTCACCGATTTCGGCTGTGTCAAAACCCCGCCGCCGCAATCCCTCGGAGTTGATCGTCTTGGCCTCCGCTGGACTGCCTGCCACCGTGACGAAAGCCGGCACATCCTTCCCAACCGACGTACCCATTCCGCTAAAACTGTGAGGACCAATTTTGCAAAACTGATGCACCAGGGTGTAACCCGACAGAATCGCCCAATCACCCACAACAACGTGGCCTGCCAGTGCCGTGTTGTTGACCAGAATGGTGTCATTGCCAATCACGCTGTCATGGCCAACGTGCACATAGGCCATCAATAAATTGCGATCACCAATTGCCGTGAGCGACCGATCCTGCACCGTCCCACGATGAATCGTCACATTCTCGCGAATCACATTGTCGTCACCGATATGAAGCTCGGTCGGTTCGTCTCGGTACTTCAGGTCTGGGGTTGCCTCACCGACCGTCGAGAACTGGTAAATGTGATTACGAGCCCCGATGCGGGTTGGCCCCTTGATCACCACGTGGGATTCAATCTTGGTGTCTTCACCAATCTCAACATCGGGGCCGACCAGCGTCCAAGGTCCGACCTCTACCGAGTCGTGTAGACGCGCAGAGGGGTCAATGATGGCGGTCTCGTGGATCACGACTCAGCGGTCTGCACACAGGATGGTGGCGGACGCCGCAAGCTCGTCATCGACTCGGGCCTCGACCTCGAACTTCCAGATTCCGCGGCGCTCACTGACAATACTTGCGAACAACATGACCTGATCACCGGGCACGCAGGGGCGCTTAAAGCGCAGGTTGTCGGCACCAACGAAGTAGTAAATTGATCCGTCAGCAGGCGTCTTATCCATGGTGACAAAGCCCAGAATACCCGCGGCCTGCGCCATGGCCTCAACCAACAACACGCCGGGGAATACCGGTTTATCCGGAAAATGCCCGTCAAAGAAAGGTTCGTTAATCGTCAGGTTTTTGTAAGCTTGGATACGCTTTCCCGGCTCAACTGACACCACACGGTCCACCAGCAAGAAGGGATATCGGTGAGGGAGTCGATTGCGAATTTCTTCAATGTCGAGTGTCACGCCTTGCCATCCTCCTGCTGATCGAGACCGGTCGCTTTCTCTAGCTCCGCGATGCGTTTTGCCATCTGGTCTAACTGGGTAAATCGTGAGGCACTTCTCAGCCACGCTCTGAGAGGTTGTACGGGCGTACCCGACGAATAGTGCCCCGCCTCAGTCACTGAGCTCGCCACTCTACCCTGACCGCCAATATGCACATCGTCGGCAATAACAAGATGGCCTGCCATACCAGCCTGCCCAGCAATCACACACCGGTCTCCAATTTGTGTACTGCCGGAGATGCCGGCTTGTGAAGCAATCGCCGTCTGACGGCCGACGCGCACACCATGCGCGATCTGGACAAGGTTATCGATGATCGCGCCATCGTCCACGACAGTGTCTTCTAGAGCCCCGCGATCGACGGTCGAGTTCGCACCGATTTCAACGTCATCACCGATCACAACCGTTGCGAGTTGCTCGATTTTTACCCAGCCCGCGTCGCTCGGTGCGTAGCCAAATCCATCAGCGCCAATCGTTGCGTTGGGATGAATCGTGCAGCGCTGTCCAATTTTCACCGCGTGACAGATCACCGCCCCCGGTTTGATCACGGTATCGTTGCCAATTGTCGCGCCATGACCGATGTATACACCCGCACCAATCCAGACCCGATCGCCCAGCACTGCGTCCGCCTCGACGCAGGCCCCGGCATCGATCGTTACTGCGTCGCCCAAGAGAACGCTTTCCGCCACAGTCGCTGCAGTGTGAATATCGCCCGAGGGCGCCGGATGGTTGTCGAAAACCCGGGTCGCATGGGCATAGCTAACGTAAGGAGTTGGACTTAGTAGCGCGGAACCAGACCACGCCTCAAGCCAATCTGGATGCAAAATTACAGCACCCGCCTCCGTTTTCTCCAAACGGTGCAGGTGCTTTTTTTCCGAGACGAAGCTGAGGTGCTCGGGCTTAGCAACATCAATCGCTGCCAAACCGTCGAGAGGGGTATCAGGATCCCCGTGAAGCTCGAGCTCCAGGTGTGTCGCGAGCTCCCCGAGGGTCGGCATGGGCTTTACTCAGCGCCCAGTTGATTCATCTTATCCGAGACTTTAGCCGTGATGTTATAGCCCAGATCGGCATGGATCACGGCCTGCTGCTGAAGCAACAAACCAATCTGATCGGTCTCAATGATCTCTCGGAGCACTTCTTGCGCCTGCGGTGCCAGTTCCTGCATCACGCGCTGGGCGTTCTGTGTTTGCAGCGTTTGCAACTTCTTCGCGACATATTCGAGGTCGGACTGCTTACTCGCCATTTTCTGGCGCGCGGCGACCTGATCTTCTTCGCTCATAGCGGCCTGATCTCGCTGAAAATCCTTCACCAACTGGTCAAGCTCGGCGCGCAAGGCATCAAACTGCGACTTGTCTGAGGCAAAATCCTCGTTGCTCTCGAATTCCTGCAATCGCTGCTGCGCAACGTCTGTTTGCAGAATCGCTTGCTCGAGATTCACCACGGCAATACGGCCCTGAGCCAATACCGTTGAGGGCAGCACAACCATGAGCAGGGCAAGCAGCCAAGCACGTGCATTCATTGGACGATCTCCATCTCTCTCTACAATCAGAAGCCTCTACCCAGCGTGAACTGGAAGACTTCTCGTTCATCAATTGGGCTGGCATTCAGTGGCTTAGCCAGGCTGAAGGTCAGAGGACCAAAGCCTGATAACCAGGTCACACCAATCCCAACAGAGTACCGTAATTCCCCGGCATCAATACCAAAACAATTCACCTGATTTTCACGGCAATTGGTGTTGAAAACATTACCAACATCGAAGAACAACGCCGATCGGAGCGAACTGCGATCCTTGATGAATGGCATGGGGAAAAGAATCTCAGCGCTGCCCTCGATTAACACGTTGCCACCGAACGGGTCAGGCTCGTTATAAAACTGCTGCACGGGAATTTTGCCTGTGACGGGATCAACGGCGTAGCCATAACCCCGGCCATCCGGCCCGCCAAACTCTGTGGGCCGACCGTTCTCATCGATACCGGTTACCGCCGTGTTGGCGGAGTAGACGGAAGGAGGCGTAGAGCGAGGACCAAGAGTATTCGCCTCGTAGCCTCTGACGGAGCCAAAACCCCCTGCAAAGAAGTGCTCGTAGAACGGTAGTTCAGACGTATCCGCGTAGCCGTCCCCGTAACCGACCTCCCCCCGCAGGTGCAGCGTAAACTCGCCAAACAGCGGGAAATATATTTCACCCCGGTAGTTCAACTTGTAGAACTCAAGGTCCGATAACGGCACCGCCACCTCGAGTGAGAGCGATTGTGAGGCGCCCCGCGTGGCCAACTGCCCTCGGTTGAGAGTCGACTGCAACCAGCTCGCTGTCAGGGTCCAGTTGAGATACTGGTCACCATTGAGATCAAGAAAGCCCTCATTGCTGGGAGGTGAGAGCACAGACAGCGGAATGGTATCGATCGGCTGCAACACCTCTGCCGCCGAGTAGGTGCCGTCGGCCTGCAATGTCGAGTAGTACCAGTACTCGATTTCAGGTGCCAGGCGGGGACTGGCAGCAATTTCCTGCACCGCGTACTGGCCAGACGTAATTTTGGTGTCAGTAACGCCCACCGAGAAGCCCAGCCTTTGGGTCTCGCTGATGGGATAACCGAAGTTGACGCTACCGCCCCAGGTATCAGTGGTATAGCTCGCCACGTTGATCTTGGACAAGTCGGTTTTTCTGTAGAAAACGCCGAAGCCGCGGCTCACGCCATCCTCGGTGAAGTACGGATTCGTGTAATTGAAACTGATGACGTCCTGATAACGCGAGGAGTTGAGTGACACACCGACCCGGCGCCCGGTACCGAGGAAATTATTCTGCTGCAGGTTCAGGCCCAGAATCAGGCCGGCATCCTGCGCGTAACCCAGGCTGCCGCCAATCGAGCCAAAGGATTGCTCTTCCACCGCGAAATTCACGTCAATCAGATCGTCGGTGCCTGGTACTTCTGCCGTCTCGACCTGCGCCGTTTTGAAGAAGCCCAGCCGCTCGAGGCGAACTCGCGACTGCTCAATCGCTGCTGAGGAGGCAGGCGCCGATTCCATCTGGCGCATCTCTCGGCGGAGCACATCGTCGATCGTCGTCATGTTGCCCGCGAAGTTAATCCGCCGGACATAGGTTCTTTTACCGGGGTCGATGAAGAACTTCATGACCACGGTGCTGTTGTCCTCGTCGATCTCCGGCATGCCCGTCACTTTGGCGAAGTTGTATCCCTCATTGCCGAGTCGCCGGGTGAGGTAGTCCTCCGTGGCGGTAACCAGCTGCTGCGAATACACCTGATCGGGCTGAACGATCAGAAAACGATTAAGGTCCTCTTCAGGAAGCACAAGATCACCACTCAAGCCCACCTCACTGATGGTGAACTTCTCGCCCTCAGTCACATTAGCGGTGATGTACACCTCTTCCTTGTCTGGCGAGACTGCTACCTGAGTCGAGTCAATGTTGAACTGCAGGTAACCGCGATCCAAATAGTAGGAGGAAAGTGTCTCCAGGTCGGATGTCAGCTTTTCTTTGGAATACTTGTTGTCGCTGGTGAAGAATGAAAACCAGCCGCCCGTTTTCAACTCAAAGAGGTCGAGCAAATCTTCGTCAGAGAAAATATCGTTCCCTACCACGTTGATGTGCTGGATAGTCGCCACCGTACCCTCGTTTACATCGATAGCGATCGACACACGATTGCGGGGCTCAGCAATCACCTCGGAATCAATGGTCGCGTCGTAGCGACCTTGCAGTACATACTGGCGCTGCAACTCGAGCTGCATGCCCTCTAGCGTAGAGCGCTGAAAGACTTGGCCAACCGCCAATCCGGCGCCCTTCAATCCATCGAGTAGCGCCTCGGTCTCGATCGCCTTGTTACCGTCGATAGTGATCTCGCTAATGCTCGGCCGCTCTGCTACTACCACCACCAACACGCCATCGTCCCGGGCGATTGAGATATCGTCGAAATTGCCCGACGCAAACAAGCTTTTCGCGGCGGCGCGTACGACCAATGTATCGACTGTGTCGCCGACTCCAACAGGCAGCGCGGCAAAGACACTCCCCGGTGTAATCCTCTGCAATCCCTCTACCCGAATATCCTGAATCACGAACGGCTCTATCTGTGCCAAAACGGGCCGACAGATCCCGAGACATGCCGCCAGAATAAGCATGGCCCCGAGGCGGACACCTCGCCGTGTGTGATGAGTATTCAAGCGCATACCGTATTCGTATTTAGGGAAGAGACCCTGCCGCTGCCACCCACCCCATACGCTATCTCCGACAGCGATTCACCGTATTCAGCGATTGCAGGTTGGTTGGTCATCCAGCGTTATCACAAATTCGAGAAATCATTATACAGGGCAAACACCATGATGCTCAGCACCAAAACAACGCCCACCTGGTAGCCCGCCATCTGAATCCGCTCGGGAAGCGGCTTGCCCAGCAACGCCTCAAAACCAAAGAAAACCAGCTGCCCGCCATCCAGCACGGGAATTGGGAGCAGATTCAGCACGCCGAGTGACACACTCAGCAAAGCCAAGAATCCGAACCAAGACACCCACCCCGCTTCAGCAGTCGATGCAGCGACCTGTGCGATCGTAATCGGACCGGAGAGATTGCTGGGAGAAATCAGCCCCTGAAGCATTCTGCCAATCGATTTAAAGGTGAACGTCACCAAACCAAAGGTGCGATCTAGTGAGGCCACCATAGCTTCAACCGGGCCCCGATCAAAATGCCGCTGCTGAGACTCAGGAATCACTGGCAATGAGACTGACATACCGACCGAGCCGATGCGTTCGCCCTCAGACATCACGCTGGCAGGGGTCACCTCGAGGGTCTCCCGGGCACCATCTCGCTCGATTACCACACCGATGACCTGACCCGGACGAGCGCGCACATAGGTGACCCAATCCATCCACAGTGGCATGGATTGGCCATCCGCCTCTACAATGACATCACCGACAATAAAGCCCGCAGCACGGGCAGATCCGGACTCGGTGAGGCCACCCACCCGAGGAACCACCGGGGGCCTTCTGATGGTAATCCCCAGCGCATTCAATAGGTTGGGTTGCTCGGCGCCCTTCAGCCATTCCTCAATCGAGACTTCGTAACGGTTTTGCACGTCTGATCCAGGCTGACCGACAGCGAAGCTCAGAACCCCCGAGTCGCCCAGACGCTCCAGCAAGGCAAAGTTCACGGCCGCTACGGTGGGCGTCTCTCGCCCATCAATGGCCCTAATTTCCTGTCCTATTTGTAAGCCTGCCTGCTCTGCCAGCGAATCGGGCAAAACAGTCGCGATCTCCGGAATCACGCCCATCTCACCGCGCAAAAATAATACCCACAGCACCACGATTGCCAACAAAAAATTGGCGGCCGGGCCTGCAGCGGCGATCGCCATGCGGGCTCCCACCGGTTGCCGGTTAAAGGCCCGGGGCAAATCGGCTGCGGGGAGATCGTCCTCCCGCTCATCTGCCATCCGGACGTAACCACCGAGCGGAATCGCTGACAACACGAACTCTGTTTCACCCGCGCCCTGCCAACGGAACAGCGGCTTGCCAAATCCGATAGAGAAGCGCAGCACTTTGACGCCCGCACGTCGAGCGACCCAAAAGTGCCCGTATTCGTGAACCGCGACCACTGTCGCAAAAGTCACCAGTGCTACCGCCAGCGTTTCAAGTGTGTCGATCAATGCCCTACCCCTGAGTTACAGACCGGAAGACAACGCCGCGACTCGCGATGACGCGACCTCGCGCGCTACTTGGTCGAGTGCTTGGACCGCGTCCAGGCTTTGAGGTTCCGACAGATTGACGTCGGCAAGGGTCGATTCGATCACGCGGTCAATATCAGTAAATCGAACAGTGCCTGCAAGAAACGCCGCTACCGCGATCTCATTTGCCGCGCTGAAAACGCACATGCCACCGGGACGAGTAATGGCCTGCTGAGCCAGCGCCAGACACGGAAAAGCGTCCAGATCAGGCGCCTCGAAGTCGAGCCGTCCGGCAGTCACCAGGTCAAGGGGCTCGACGCCCGCATCCACTCGATCAGGCCACGCGAGGCAATACGCGATCGGGGTACGCATGTCGGGTTGCCCCAACTGCGCGAGGACCGAACCGTCTCGATATCGAATCATCGAATGCACAATACTCTGCGGGTGCACCACGATGTCGATTTCATCTGGCTTGCGGTCAAAGAGCCAGCACGCTTCCGCCAGCTCAAGACCCTTGTTGGCGAGGGTCGCCGAGTCAACAGAGATTTTTTGCCCCATAGACCAATTGGGGTGCGCGCACGCTTCTTCGGGAGTCACCTTATCCAACGAGTGCCGTGACCTTCCACGGAAAGGTCCGCCAGAAGCCGTCAGAACAATTTTTTCAACGTTGCTCATCTCCGGCCTTCCGGACGGATCGATCGGTAAACACTGGTGCATGGCGTTATGCTCACTGTCCACCGGCAGCAGGGTGGCACTACCTTGCTTCACCGCCTCCATAAAGAGGCCGCCCGCGCTCACCAGCGCCTCCTTATTGGCCAGCAAGATGGTCTTTCCCGACCTGGCGGCACTCAGCGTCGGCCGCAATCCGGCAAATCCGACGATCCCCGCAACGACCGTGTCAATGTCAGGTGCCGACACCAATTCGTCCAACACGGCCGCGCCCGCCGCGACGGTGACCTCGGGTACATTCTCGAGTGCAGCCTTTAACGCGTCTGCGGCCGCCTCATCACCCATGACGGCATACTGAGGACGATGACTGCGACACAGCGTCGCCATGTCCTCAACCGATTTATTCGCGGAGAGCACTGCGGCCTGATAACGATCAGGATGACGCGCAATCACGTCCAGCGTGGACTCTCCGATCGAGCCTGTCGCGCCCAGCACTGCAATGCGCCGCATAGTCAGTAACCCACCAGCAAAAGGCCTAGCGCAAAGACGGGCGCGGCACCGCAGATACTGTCCAGACGATCCAGTACCCCACCATGGCCCGGCAGCAATGACCCGGAGTCCTTCAAACCCACTTCGCGTTTGAGCAGACTGACGGTCAAATCACCTACTACCGATGCTCCGGCCGTAGCGAGGCCCAGCGCCAGCAAGGACCCGAACCCCAGATGCAAATAGGCAGGTGGCAGGGCTTGCCAGATCACCGTGGTTAGCATTGCTACAGACAGCAATCCACCCCAGAAACCTTCCCACGTTTTGCCGGGGCTGATGTCTTTCGCGAGTGCATGGCGCCCGAAACGCCGTCCCACGAAGTAAGCGCCGATATCCGCAGCTGCCACGGTCATAATCATCACGAACATCACAAAGGAACCATTGCTCATCGTCAGGCATACCGTCACTGCCAGCCAGGTAACTGACAAGATTGCCCAACCCAGTGCAGCGCGCACGGAGGCGTGTCGCCACACGCCCTTGCCGGCGGAGTAATACTTGAGCCCCAACAACATGACAGACCAAAGTAAAGCGCTGGCCGCAAGCAACGGTTGCGCGCTGACGGCGCTGCCGGCTTCAGGCAAGTCAATTCCACGCCACATCGCGAAACACAGTAGCGGTACACCGGCGGCGAATACACAGCGCTGCCACACGGTACGGGCGCCGACCAGCGCCGCCCACTCCCAGGCGCCCGCGGTGGCGACCAGAGCAAACAAAGCGGCCTGCATGGCGTAAGGCGCATAGGCCAGCGTGCCAATGAGAGCGCCTGCAAGGATCAGTGCGGTAATGATTCTTTGCCGAAGCATTGCGCTCGCGTCCGCCTCACTCAGTATTGATGCAACAGGGGGCGCACGCCAAATCGACGCTCCCTCACCGCGTAATCAGCAAGGGCAAGGTCCAGCACCGTTTCGTCGAAATCTGGCCACAGCACCTCGGTAAACCAGAACTCGGCATAAGCGAACTGCCACAGCAAAAAGTTGGAGATACGGGCCTCACCCGCAGTGCGAATACAGAGATCAGGGTCAGGTAACTCTGCGGTGGCAAGGCGCCGCGATACGGTCTCTTCATCAATGTCAGCGGGATTCAACTTCCCCGCCGCCACATCCTGAGCGATCGAGCGAGTGACTTCCGCAACATCCCAACGACCACCGTAATCGAGCGCGAGTGTCAGCGTCGCGCGGTCGCCCGCCTCTGTAGCGGCTTCGGCCTTGGCAATTAACTTTTGCAGACGGGGGCTAAATCGGTCGCGACGACCAATCACTCTCAATCGCACACCGTCTCTTGCCAATTTCTCGACTTCATTGCGCAGGTAACGGGACAACAGGGCCAGCAAAGCTCGCACCTCGGCTTTAGGGCGGCCCCAGTTCTCACTCGAAAAGGCAAATAACGTCAGGTAACGGATGCCGCGCGCCTCACAGGCTGAGACAATCTCTCTCACTACCTCGGCGCCAGCCCTGTGCCCGGCAACGCCAGGGTAGCCCTCGCGGCGCGCCCACCGGTTATTACCATCCATAATGATGGCAAGGTGACGAGGGACACTGCGGTGCTGGATGTCAGAGGCTTGCATAAATTAAAGGAAACCTGAGCCCTTCAGATCGCCATCAGATCGGCTTCTTTCTCACCTAAGGCAGACTCCACCTTGGCAACGTATTCGTCTGTCAGCTTCTGGATGACGTCCTGAGCCCGGCGTTCTTCGTCTTCGGAGATTTCCTTCTCCTTGAGAAGTTCTTTGAGCATTCCCAAGCCATCCCGTCTGGCGTTGCGCACCGACACCCGCGCTGATTCGGCCTCGCCGCGGGCTTGCTTGATATAACCCTTACGCGTCTCCTCAGTCAGAACCGGCATCGGTATACGAATCACGTCGCCCGCTGTGGCAGGATTCAGGCCGAGATCAGATTTCATAATGGCCCGCTCGATATCGGGCGTGATGGCCTTATCAAACGCCACGACGCTCAAGGTTCTCGCGTCCTCGATATTGATGTTGGCAAGCTGATTGAGCGGCGTTTCAGCGCCGTAATACTCAATCCGAATGCTGTCTAGCAGGCTGGGGTGGGCCCGCCCGGTGCGAATCTTGTTGAAGTTATGTGCGAGGGCTTCCAGCGCCTTGCCCATTCGTTCTTCTGTGTCCTGTTTGATGTCATCAATCATGTCACCGATCCTAATGTCTGTTCACTTCAGGGTCTCAAGCCTGAATCAAGGTCCCCTCATCGCCGCCGCGAACGATGCTCAGTAGGGCACCGCGCTGCGACATGTTGAAGACTCGTACCGGCATATCATGGTCTCGAACGAGACAGATCGCCGTGAGATCCATCACGCCCAATTTTTTGTCGAGCACTTCGTCGTAAGTCAGCACGTCATACTTCACAGCATCCGGGTCGGTGACCGGGTCTGCACTGTAAACGCCGTCGACCTTGGTCGCCTTCAGCACAACATCCGCCTTGACCTCGATACCGCGGAGGCAAGCCGAGGAGTCAGTCGTGAAAAAGGGATTACCTGTCCCCGCGGCAAAAATCACCACATCACCGTTTGATAACGCACGGATAGCCTTGCGCCGGTCGTAGTGCTCAACCACGCCGCTCATAGGAATCGAAGACATCGCCTGAGTGGCGATATTGGAGCGCTCGAGGGCGTCTCGGAGCGCAAGCGCGTTCATCACCGTGGCCAGCATACCCATGTGGTCACCGGTGACGCGGTCCAGTCCGGCGGCGTTCAAGGCGGCCCCTCTGAACAGGTTGCCGCCTCCGACCACCAGCCCGACCTGAACACCGATGCCCACCAGTTGACCAATCTCGAGCGCCAGCTGATCGAGTACTTTGGGGTCTATGCCGAAGGCTTCCTGGCCCGTGAGTGCCTCACCGCTGAGCTTCAGGAGAATGCGCTTATAAACTTTGTCTGCCGCCATCTTTGTCTCTCCCGCACAGCACCTCAATGAGGCACCATGCTACCGGACCGCAAGGCTCCCGTTCATACAGAAACCTTGGTGATTCTTCTTATCTCGATGTGGCGCCGCCGCGAGCCCCCGCAGCGGCATGCCTGCGGCTCAGTTACCCAGCTGTGCCGCCACCTCAGCCGCAAAATCGACCTTCTCGACCTCGATGCCTTCCCCCACCTCGAAGCGCGTGAAGCCCAGCACCTCAGCGCCCGCCGCCGAGACCAGCTTACCCACCGTCATGTCGGGGTCTTTAACAAACGCCTGCTCTGTCAGGCTGTTCTCTGACAGGAATTTCCGGATGCGCCCATCGATCATCTTTTCGACAATTTCCGGGGGCTTGCCAGAGTCCTGTGCTTGAGCTGCATAGATTTCGCGCTCTTTGGCGACTTGTTCAGCGGGCATATCATCAGGAGACACAACCTGCGGGTTGACTGCAGCAACGTGCATCGCCACGTCACGGGCCAGCTCGTCAGAGCCACCCTTCAAAGACACCAGTACTGCGATACGGTTGTTGCCGTGCACATAACCACCCACAACACCGTCGCTGGCCTCATGCGTCACGACTCTCCGTACGCTGATGTTTTCACCGATTTTCTGCACGAGTGCCTGGCGGGCGTCTTCCGTCTCCCCTGCTGCCAGCGCCTCAACGTCCGCAATGCGCTCGCCAAAGGCCTTGCCGACTACCGACTGGACAAAGCCGAGGAAGTTTTCGTCACGCGCGACGAAATCGGTTTCACTGTTCACTTCAACCATCGCAGCGAAGCTACCGTCATCGGCGGTCTGTATTGCAACGACCCCGTCAGCCGCGGTGCGGCCAGCTTTCTTAGCGGCCTTCATACCGCTGGACTTCCGCAGCGCCTCAATGGCGGCATCAATATCGCCATCCGCTTCAGAGAGCGCTTTCTTGCACTCCAGAAGACCCAGGCCGGTCCGTTCACGCAGTTCTTTTACCAGTGCAGCAGACATGATTTTCCTCGCAATCCCGCATTTCAGCGGCAACACAATGATGAATAGAGGAACCGGTTAAGGTTCATGTTGAACGATCACCGGGCACCCCAGTGCCCGGAATCGGATCAGGAGGCAGGCGCCTCTGCGTCGTCGCCAGCGGCAGTCTCAGCTTCAGCGGCCGGCGCCTCTGCAGGCTCTACGGCTGGAGTCGCCTCTTCTGCAGGCGCTTCCGCTTCAGCAGCAGGCGCAGGCTCTGCCTCTGACTCAGTCACCTCAACAAATTCGTCGGCAGTCACGACTTCGCCCGCTGCCGCCTTACCTGCAATCACGGCATCTGCCACGGCAGTAACGTACAACTTGATTGCGCGAATGGCGTCGTCGTTCCCTGGAATGACGTAATCGACGCCATCGGGATCGCTGTTGGTATCGACGATACCAATGACGGGGATGCCGAGCTTGTTTGCTTCCGTGACGGCAATACGCTCGTGGTCAACATCCACGACGAATAGCACGTCGGGCAAGCCTGACATTTCTTTGATGCCGCCGATGGAGCGCTCGAGCTTCTCCTTCATGCGAGAGCGCATCAGCGCCTCTTTCTTGGTCAGCTTGGCAAAGGTGCCGTCCCGCTCCTGCTCTTCCAGCTCGCGCAGACGCTTGATGGAGGACCGAATCGTCTTGTAGTTTGTGAGCATGCCCCCCAGCCACCGGTGGCTCACAAAGGGCATGCCGCAACGACGCGCATGCTCTTCAACGATCTTGCCCGCAGCACGCTTGGTGCCGACGAACATCACCTGATTCTTGTTCTCAGCCAGGCGCTTCACCGTCGCCAGCGCTTCATTAAACGCGGGTACCGTGTGCTCAAGGTTGATGATGTGGATTTTGTTGCGAGCCCCGAAGATGTACTGATCCATCTTGGGATTCCAGAAACGGGTCTGATGCCCGAAGTGCGCACCTGCTTGCAGCAAGTCACGCATGCTTACTTGCGTCATAATCGAACTCTCTATTTGGGTTCACCTTCCGTTTTCTCTGCGACTCCAACCGTAACCGGCACCCGGGACCGCACATGCGAGAAAACGTGCTATTTACCTAAAATGGCGTCGCCAGCCACTGCCAGCGGCGCGCTTTATACCACAGCAGCCGAAACAGTAAAAGCGCGACCCAAAAGCACCGCCGAGTCGGTTACACTCTCGCGTCGTCCAAATTCTGAAGTACCGACAGGTTTTCATGAGCAATGTGACCCCCAAAACCGACTCCGAAATCGAGGGTATGCGCGAGGCAGGCCGACTCGCCGCCGAGGTATTGGACATGATTGGCCCGCAGGTTGAAGTCGGCATGACGACGGGAGAACTTGATCGCATCTGTCACGATCACATCGTTAACGTGCAGAAAGCCATCCCGGCACCCCTAAATTACAAGGGATTCCCAAAGTCGATCTGCACCTCCGTCAACGAGGTGATCTGCCACGGCATACCCTCGGACAATAAAAAGCTCCGCAACGGTGACATCATTAATATTGATGTCACCGTGATCAAAGATGGCTGGCATGGCGATACCAGCATCATGGTGGGTGTCGGCGAGGTCGCACCACACGCCGAGCGGCTGATTCGCATCACCCAGGAATGCCTCTACCAAGCCCTGGCACTCGTCAAGCCGGGCGCCACGCTGGGAGATCTTGGCCATGTGATTCAACAGCATGCAGAGGCCAACTACTATTCAGTCGTGAGAGAGTACTGCGGTCACGGTATTGGCAAGGTCTTCCACGAAGAGCCCCAGGTCCTCCACTACGGCAAAGCGGGCACGGGTTTACGCCTCGAGCCGGGCATGACCTTCACAGTAGAGCCCATGATCAACGCTGGCAAACGATACACGAAGCTCAACGCACGAGACGGATGGACCGTCACAACCCGCGACGGCCGACTGTCGGCCCAGTGGGAGCACACCATCGCCGTCACGGAATCGGGTTGCGAGGTACTCACCCGGAGGCAGGATGAAGCCCTCCCCTTCTGAGGCACCGCTGGACACCAGCCCAACCGTTTCTCTGCCACATTTTGGTGATTACGTCGCGGAGCACAGCGCTGCCTCGGCCGCTGCGCGACATTACTTGCAAGACGCCCGAGAGGCGCTCGCCTCCGCGTTCGCACCGGGCAACGCGATCAAGCCCTTGTTGCGGCAGACCAGTGAATGCGTGGACCAGGCCCTCTCGTTACTTTGGACCGAGCACCTGGGAGAAACCCCGCAAGCGGCTCTCATTGCGGTAGGCGGCTACGGGCGTGGAGAGCTCTTCCCACAGTCGGATATCGATATCCTGATCCTGATTGAACGCACGCCAGACGATTTGAGTGCCAGCCAACTCGAGCGCTTCGTCACCAGCCTATGGGATATCGGCCTACAGATTGGCCACAGCGTCCGCACACTAGACGAGTGCAAAACGCTGGCAGCCGAGGACCTGACCATCATTACCACCATGATGGAGGCCCGCCACCTGAACGGTAATCAATCGCTTCTCGCTGCGTTGGAAGCGCTGATTGCACCATCCCGAATGTGGGGACCAAATGATTTTATACGGGGCAAGCTGACCGAGCAGCAAAAACGGCACGATCGATACAGCAACACCGAGTACGCGCTCGAACCCAATATCAAGAGTTCACCCGGTGGTCTGCGCGACCTACAAGTGATCGAGTGGATCACGCTGAGGTGCTTTGGTACCAGTCTGGCTGCCTCTGGGCAGCCGGATTTCCTCAGCGAACACGAGCGTGAGCAACTTCGCAACGGCCAAGAGTTTCTCAGTCAAGTGCGCTTCGCATTGCACGTCATGACCGGGCGCGCAGATGACAGAATTTTGTTTGATCATCAGAAAAAGCTCGCAGCGCTGTGGGGTATGAATGACGGAGATCGACTGGCAGTCGAACAGTTCATGCAGGTTTACTATCGGTGGATGCAAACCCTCAGCCAGTTGAACGAGCTGTTGATTGAGGTGTTTGAGCATCGCTTGGCCGACGCGGAGGCCTCCGATATTCGGGTGATCGATGACGACTTTGAGGTGAGCGACAGTCGGATTCGCGCGCGCCATGACGACGTCTTTCGCAACCAACCCAGCAACCTGCTTCGACTCTTCATGCTGATTGGCAACGACCCCCTTGTGGATCGAATAGAACCCAACACTCAACGCTTGCTGCGACGCGATGCCCCGCTGATTGACGAGGCATTTCGCGCAGACCCAACGAATCGAAAGCTGTTCATGGATGTGATGGGCGTGCCGCATAACATGACCAAGCAGCTGAGACGCATGTCTCGACATGGCGTTCTCGGCCGATACCTACCTGCCTTTGGCGCCATTATCGGGCAAATGCAGTTCGACCTGTTCCATGCCTACACTGTGGATGCGCACACGACTGAAGTCATCGCCAATACTCGGCGCTTCATGCGCGCTGATTACACCGATCGCTTTCCTGTCTCTACGCGGATTGCCAGGCGCCTGCGCGACCCCAAGCTACTCTATATTGCCGCGCTCTTTCACGATATCGGTAAAGGCCGTGGTGGCGATCACTCGGAGTTGGGCGCGGTCGACGCAGAGCAGTTCTGCACGGACCACGGCTTATCTACCACTGATACCGCGCTGATCGTCTGGTTGGTACAAAACCACTTGTTGATGAGCCAAATCGCACAACGGCGCGATATTTCTGACCCGGAAGAAATTCAGCGATTCGCCGAGATCGTTACCACTCAGGAGCGCTTGGATTACCTTTACACGCTCACTGTTGCCGATATAGCGGGCACTAACCCCGAGTTATGGAATGCGTGGCGCTCCTCGCTCATGCGTCAGCTATACACCGAGACACGGCGCGCCCTCAGTCGGGGCCTTGAGAACCCGTTGGACCGAGAGGACGTCATCAAGTCGACCAAGCACGCTGCAGCAGAGACACTGGAGTATCGCGGGTTCTTGAGCGAGGAACTTGATGACCTATGGGCCACTCTGGGCGACGACTACTTTCTCCGCGAGCGCGCCGATGACATCGCCTGGCACACGGAGGCGATCGCTGACCACGACCACAGCAACGGTGCACTGGTCCTCGTCAGACAGGCCAGCGAATCTCCTATCAGCAACGCAACGCAAATATTCGTCCACACTCAGGACGAGCCCAATACCTTCGCCCGTATCTGTGCCGCAATCGAGACACTGGACCTCAGCATTCACGATGCACGGATTTATAGCGATACCAAGGGCGGCACACTGGACACCTTCTTCGTGCTGAAGAGCGATGGCAGTTCTCTTTCATCACATCCCGATACCTTTGCCGAGATCGAAGAAAAAATTCGCCACAGTCTGGCGCTGGAGAGCCTCAAAACCGTTTCCCGGCACACGCCAAGAACCGTTCGGGCATTTACTATCCCGACCTCCGTGGCGTTTTCCGAAGACGAAGCAGGTGTACACACCACCCTGGAGATTGCCACCGCTGACCGGCCCGGCCTGCTGGCGAGGCTGGGCTCGGTTTTATCGGAGCATCAGGTCTCTATTCAAGGCGCAAAAATTCAGACACTGGGAGAGCGCGTTGAAGATGTGTTCTTCCTGACCGACGCTGCGGGCGGACCATTGCGTGACACAGATTCGTTGGCGCGCATAGAAGCTCAACTGGTTTCCCTCCTGGAGGCATCGCGAACTGAGGACGACTCACCCTCGGAGATCGCGATTTGAATGCTGGTCTCGAGGCGCTGCAGCCTTACCCGTTCGAGAAGTTGGCTCGATTGTTCGAGGATATTTCTCCAGAAAACAGCGCTGTCATCCCACTGACCATCGGCGAGCCCCAGCACCCACCTCCCGAGACGGTGCTATCGCTGCTGCAAGAACACGCGGGCTTGATTGCCTCCTACCCCGCCACAGCGGGACGACAGGAGCTACGTGCAGCGATTGCAAAGTGGCTCGAGCAACGATTCTCACTGTCTGCTGTCGATCCGGATCGCCAGGTCCTGCCTCTGAATGGCACCCGAGAGGGGCTATTTGCGCTCGCTCAGGCCGCAGTGACCTATGGCAAACCCGGTGCGGTGATCTCGCCCAACCCGTTCTACCAAATTTATGAGGGCGCGGCGCTTCTCGCTGGAACGGAGCCGCGGTGGGTGAATTGCAACGAGAGCAATGGCTTTCTTCCAGATTTTGATGCCGTCACGCCTGAACAGTGGCAGGCCTGTGAGCTTTTGTATATCTGCACGCCAGGCAACCCGGCCGGCGCCGTCATGCCCAGCGGAATGCTGCAAAAACTTATCCGACTGGCTGACGAGCACGATTTCCTGATTGCCAGTGATGAGTGCTACAGCGAGATCTACCCAGACGAACGCACACCACCGCCCGGGTTACTCCAGGCCGCTGCTGAGCTGGGAAGGCACGACTACCGACGGTGTCTTTGCTTTCATAGCCTCTCTAAGCGCTCTAACTTACCGGGGCTACGCTCCGGTTTCGTCGCCGGCGATACGGCGTGGATAGAACGCTTCAAACGCTACCGGACCTATCACGGTTGCGCGATGCCGCTACACCACCAAATTGCCAGCGAGTGGGCATGGGGGGATGAACATCACGTCTTAGATAACCGGGCGCGGTATCGAGAAAAGTTTGCTGCCGTGACGCCGATACTCGCTGACCTGATGACCGTGACCTCGCCGGAAGCGGGCTTCTATCTATGGCCCGAGACACCTATCAACGACGAGACGTTCGCACAGCAACTGCTGGAACGTGCGGCAGTTAAAGTGCTACCGGGTCGCTACCTCGCCAGAGACACTGAACAAGGTAATCCCGGCGAGAATCGCGTCAGACTGGCGCTGGTCGCCGAGCTTAAGAACTGCGTTGAAGCAGCAGAGCGAATCGCCGATGCCATCAAACAGGGCTGGTGAGATGGCTACAGCGAGCAACCTCAACAAGGCGGAGCGCATCGCCTATATCGATGACAGACTGCAGGCGCTCTACCCCGAGACGCCAGTCCCCCTCGACCATACCGACCCGTACACGTTGCTTATCGCCGTTTTACTCAGCGCGCAATGCACCGATGAGCGCGTCAATCAGGTGACACCGGGACTCTTCGCCAAAGCAGATTGCCCTGAGGACATGGTCCAACTGAGCGTCGAGGAAATCCGGTCGATCATCCGCCCCTGCGGTTTATCTCCACAAAAATCGAAAGCAATTCATCGCTTGAGCGAACTGCTTCTGGAACACCACAACGGTGAGGTTCCCGCAGATCTCGAAGCATTGGAGAAATTACCCGGCGTCGGCCACAAAACGGCCAGCGTCATCATGGCGCAAGCGTTTGGACTGCCGACCTTTCCTGTCGATACGCATATTCATCGCCTTGCACAGCGCTGGGGACTGACCAGAGGACGCAACGTCGTCGAGACGGAGCGAGATTTGAAAAAAGCCTTCCCCAAGGCGCGCTGGAACGCGCTCCACCTGCAGATCATTTATTACGGACGCGAGTACTGCACCGCTCGCGGCTGCGATGGCCGAGTCTGCGAAATCTGCACGACATGCTACCCCGCACGAAAGCATCCCAAGCGCTGCAACAAAGCCTGATAACGAGGCAGCCACATAGCAATTCTGCTACCCTGCGCGGCCGGTTCGGGATGCCGCACGATCCGTAACTCAGCGACACACCGTAAAAGTATCATCACCAGTATGGGCACCGTCATGAGTCTGCCGACCTTATTTGGAATTCCCAATTGCGACACCGTCCGCAAGGCGCGTAAATGGCTGGACAGTCAGGGCATTGCGCACGACTTTGTCGATCTTCGCGAAAATACGCCGCCTGTCAGCCGCATTGCGTCTTGGCTTGAGTCAGTGGGTGCAGAGCGACTGATTAACCGTCGCAGCACAACGTATAAACAGCTGGATGAGGCGCAACGCGACGCGTTGAGTGACGATGCTGCGGCTGAATTGCTCCGCGAGCATCCAACACTGATCAAGCGACCGGTGTTGGTATGGCAGGACACGATTTCGGTAGGCTTCTCCGAGCAGGATTTTGCGGCACGGTTTAATGTTTGAATGCACGGTTGAGGGTAAGACGGAATGAGCTCGCTACATGGTTTTGGTCTGGGCATCGTATCGGAGAACGCCGAGAGGGCTCCCCTGGATGCGTTTTATCCTCGTCCTCTCGCACAGGTAACAGGGGCGGTTGCCGACACCTTGCAGGGTGTCACGGGGCACCTCGACGCCGCTCAGTTGAAAGAACTGGCCAGCGCGTTCGAACAAACCGGCGAGACGGGGCTTGCTGCTATTGCTAGGCAGCTCGTGGACACCGATCAGCGGGTAGTCGCCACCCCCCTGGCCGACAATGCTGCCCCGGATTCCGTTGAGGCGGCGTACCTTAAGCTACACCTGATCTCCCACCGGCTAGTCAAACCCCATGAGACGGACCTTACCGGTCTATTCGGCCTGCTACCCAACGTGGCATGGACCGATCAGGGACCGATCGACCTCACTGAATTACCCCAGCGGCAACTCGACGCCAGATTGAAGGGCGCCATGTTGGAGGTCTCCAGCGTCGACAAATTTCCCAAGATGACGAACTACGTGGTGCCGGATGGTGTACGCATTGCGCACACTGCCCGGGTCCGACTGGGGGCTTACCTCGGTGAAGGCACGACGGTCATGCATGAAGGCTTTATCAACTTCAACGCAGGAACCGAAGGCCCAGGCATGATTGAAGGCCGCATCTCTGCGGGCGTATGGGTAGGCGAGGGTTCTGATTTAGGTGGCGGCTGCTCCACCATGGGGACGCTCTCAGGCGGGGGCAATATCGTGATTTCGGTGGGCAAAGAATGTCTGATCGGCGCCAATGCCGGCCTCGGTATTCCGCTGGGTGATCGGTGCACGATCGAGGCAGGATTATTCGTCACCGCAGGCACCAAAGTCAGCGTGCTGGATGACCGCGGCGAAACCATCGAAACCGTATCTGCCAGAACGCTGGCAGGGCGCTCCGACCTGCTATTCAGACGCCACTCAACCACGGGCGCGGTGCAGTGCCTCACCAACAAAAGCGCCATCGAACTGAACGAGATGTTGCATGCCAACAATTGATGACCAGGACGCCACGCTGGCGCTGACGCGGGAGCTGATCGCGCGCCGCTCCGTGACCCCCGATGATGCCGAGTGTCAGGACAGAATGATGGCTCGCCTTGAGCAGGTGGGCTTTTCAGTTGAGCCCATGCGCTTTGGCGAGGTGGATAACTTCTGGGCGACCCGAGGCACGTCGGGCCCCTTGTTGGTCTTTGCCGGACACACTGATGTGGTCCCCCCCGGTGACGACACCCGCTGGGATTCCGACCCTTTTACCGCCACCGTCGATGGGGATGCTGTCGTCGGACGTGGTGCGGCAGATATGAAAGCAGCCCTCGCTGCTATGGTGGTGGCCTGCGAGCAGTTCGTGAGCCAGCACCCTGACCACGCGGGGCGAATCGGCTTTCTCATCACCTCAGATGAAGAGGGTCCCGCCAAGCAGGGCACCGTCAAGGTGATGGAGACACTCATCTCCCGAGGCGAACAAATAGACTGGTGCGTTGTGGGTGAACCCTCCAGCACTGAGGAGTTGGGCGATCTCGTCAAGAACGGTCGCCGTGGCTCGCTCAATGCGCAACTCACTGTGCATGGCAAACAAGGGCACATTGCCTATCCCCACCTTGCTGATAACCCGATTCACCGGGCCATGCCTGCCCTCGACGCGCTCGCTAAAGAGGCTTGGGATAACGGCAACGATTTCTTCGACCCGACCTCCCTGCAGATCTCTACCGTTCGATCGGGTCAGGGCGTCACCAATGTCATCCCGGGCACGGTAGAGGTGCTCTTTAACCTGCGCTTCAGTACCGAACTGACCGCCGAGGCGATTCAGTCACGTTGCGAGGCTATATTGGATGCGCATGATCTGACATACGAGATCGAGTGGTCTCTGAGCGGTGAACCGTTTCTGACTGAACCGGGCGCGCTGCTCGATGCCGTGACTCAGAGCATCGAGGCGGTCACAGGGCACCAGCCCGTGGTGTCTACCGGAGGCGGCACATCAGATGGCCGGTTCATTGCGCCCAGTGGCGCACAGGTGGTCGAGGTGGGGCACGTCAACGCCACGATCCATCAGTGTAACGAGCGTGTGAGGATCGCCGATGTTCCCAAGCTGACCCGGATTTACGAGGGTATTCTGGAGCGCCTACTCGGCTGAGTCAGTGCGTTCAATGCGGAGTAAACGCCCGCCTTCAGACCATCGCGCGGCTTCAGCAGAAACAAAATGCGCCACGAACGCGGCCAACCCCTCCGCCAGCGAGGAGGACGCCTGGCGCCGCCCGCACAGCATCACGGTGAGCGCGCCGCTCCCGGGCGGCATCACGGTCTCGGCAGCCCGCGTCACGATCAGTAAGCCCTCTGTAATGCGTCGCGCGTGCGCCAAAGCCTGATCCACCGGCGCAACAAGCCCATCCCTCAGAACAACATCTGTCGAGACATCTAATGCCAGTATCACGCTGGCAACGGGGAGACGTTGACGTAACAGATCCATGAGATAGCCCTGGCCAATTGCCGTATCCAGGGCCACGTCGTGCCACTCTGCGCGTTCGTATAGATCACCCAGTTCAGCCCGCAACCCCTCATCCAGTGACAGCCGGCCACAGAAGACGGGCCGCTCATGCTGTGCGGCGGCGCGTAGCACCGATACGGGCATGGCTTCTACGCCGATCCAGAATCCACTCGCTGTCACACTACACCTCGGCTTGGCCGATCGAATCGAGCTGCTTTTTGCGCACATACACGTCAAACCGCACTGATTTGCCTGACAAACTGTGTGACGGCCGCTGCGCGCCCAAAACAGGCGCGCGGAGCGGACGCTTCACCACTATCCGCTCGACGGGCTGTGCCCAAGCCCATGCCCATAACTGTTCAGCGTCATCATCACCACCCGTTAACCGCTGAAGCATCGCCGCCTCTTTTTTCACGGCGGCGGCTTTTTTTCGCTCGGGGAACATGGGGTCCAAGTAGAGCACAGTGTCAGAGGGCACCGCTGATTGGCAACTATCCCCCGCGACAACCAGCATGCGCTCAGCGGCATCGCGCACCTGCTCGTGGGTGCTGACGCTGGCGGCAGCAATCGCTTCATTGAGTAACCAGGCAAGCACCGGCACCCGCTCATTCAGTGTGACCTCACAACCGAGGTCAGCCAGCACAAAGGCATCGCGCCCCATACCGCCAGTCGCATCCCAGACGCGCGGTTTACGATCCGCCTTGACCCCCACCGCACGCCCCAGCAGCTCATTCTGTCCACCCTTGCGTCGATGATGCATCGTCGCGGAGTCAAAGCTCACTCGCACTTCGGTGCCATCCGCCTCCAGCCAGGCATCAGTTTCGCCCACGACCAGCAGGAGCTCTGTCCCCTTCTTTTGGCCGCACAGCTCGGTACTCAAAGCGGCGGCCGCAGCGCGGGCGCGCGCCGGTGATTCCCCTGAAACAGCCAGCACCGCCGGGGGAGCGGGTACCGCGACACCCGCGCCAGTCATGATGGTTTGCATTGCACAATAGCCCGTGATTGACTGAGTCGAACCTGACTCCCAGCATACTATGAAGCCATTCCGCACAGGGCCACGCGCCGCATTAGCGCTGATCAGCATCGCCCTGATGACAGCATGTTCCACATTGGGCGAGTACGACATCACGGTCAACGATGTCACCGTCTATGAGCCCGGGTCGCCGTTACGCGTCGATGGCATTGAGGACACGGCTCTGCGGAACTGCCTGCAGCAAACCGCCGACGACATCGTGGCCACAGAGCCACGCGATATCATGAGCCTGAACTGCAGTGACGAGGGCATTACCTCGCTGGCAGGGCTCTCGCAATTTGACCAAATCCGGCTGCTCAAATTGGATGACAACGCCATACGGAATCTACTCGAACTCGGGCGCCTCGAAGCGCTGGAGCAACTGTGGCTCAATGACAATGACATTATCGATGCGATCCCAGTGCTGGGAATGAGCGGCCTACGCACGCTGCACCTGCAGGGTAATCCGCGCTTACAATGTCCACCACCGGATAGGATTCCGCCGATCCTGCAACTCACGCTGCCCGAGCACTGCACCGCACCATGATTTATTGGCTTTACAAGGTATTGGCCCTTTTACCGCTCCCCATCAAATACGGGTTGGCCTGGGTGGCCGCCGTCCTCCTACAACGGGTATTCCGGTACCGGGCCAAGGTCATCGATACGAATCTAAAAAATGCCTTCCCCGATCGGGATGCGGCATGGCGAGCCGACATCGCCACACGGTTTTACCGGCAGTTCACCGATGTCACCATGGAAATCCTCCATGCGTCCCGCATGCCGCTCAGCGAATTCAAGCAACGTGTGACGATCGAGGGACTGGATGAGTTCGAGCGACTGACTGAGAATCGCTCGAAGTCCGCCATCGTGCTGACCATTCATCTGGGGAACTGGGAATGGATGATGCACGCCGCCAACGCCCATGGCGATATCCCCATCGATCCGGTCTATAAACGACTCCGTAATGAAGGCGCCGAGCGCTTTGCATATGAGGTGAGGAGCCGATTTGGCGGTGAGCCGATCCTGATGGAGAAGGTCGCGCGCAATGTGCTCAAGAACCGTCGTCGATTCCGGGCTCTGGTCCTGCTGGCTGACCAGTCACCGGGCGGCCGCGATAACGTCTATTGGAGCGATTGGCTCAACCAACCCACGGGCTTTTTCTTGGGCCCCGCCACGATCGCGCAATTGACTGGCTTCCCAGTGATGTTTGCCCGCTGTCGGCGAAAAGCCCGTGGCCGCTACCACCTGAGCCTGATACCCATTGTCGAAACGCCTGGGCAGCTCACCGAAGAACAAATTATCGAGGCGTATATTCGCACTGCGGAGCAAACCATTCTGGAGGAGCCCGAGAGTTATCTCTGGTCCAATCGTCGTTGGAAGCATCAGCCGCCTCAGGTCACAACACAAGCGCCTGAAGCCTGAAGCCTGAAGCCTGAAGCTTGAGGCTTGAGGAGGAGCTCAGGGTTTCTGCGAAGACATGGTCAGCGCAAGATCCTCGATCATATCCTCCTGCCCGCCGACCGTGCCCCTACGACCTAGCTCTACCAGTAAATCTCTGGCCGGGACGCCGTATTTTTCTCCCGCGCGTTTCGCAAACAGTAGGAACGAACTGTAAACGCCGGCATATCCCAAGGTCAGTGAATCTCGATCTACCCGAATGGGTTGATCCATCATGGGCACGACCAAGTCTTCTGCCACATCCATAATCTTGTAGAGATCGATATCGTCCTCGGCCCCCATTCTATGCAGCACCGCAGACAATACCTCGAGAGGAGTATTACCGGCGCCCGCACCCAGCCCTGCCACCGAGCCATCGATTCGATCAGCGCCAGCCTCGATAGCGGCCAGCGAATTCGCAACACCCATTGCTAAATTGTGGTGTCCATGAAAACCAATCTCAGTCTCGTCTTTAAGATGCTGTCGGAGGGTAGAAATCTTTTTCGTCACTTCATCCGGCAACATATAGCCAGCCGAGTCGGTACAGTAAATGCAGTTGGCGCCATAAGACTCCATCAGCAATGCCTGTTGGAGAAAATCCTGCTCATTCACCATATGAGCCATCATTAGAAAACCGACCGTATCCATACCCAAGTTGCGCCCCATACCGATGTGCTGCTCGGATATGTCGGCCTCAGTGCAGTGCGTCGCAATACGAATGGTTGAGGCGCCAAGGTCGCTGGCCATGCGAATGTGATCCAAGGTCCCAATACCTGGCACATGGAGTACCGAAACGCGTGCCTGCTTCATTTTTGGCACAACAGCGCCGAGGTATTCTTCATCGCTATGCGCTGGAAAACCGTAGTTCACAGACGCGCCGCCCAAACCATCGCCATGGGTGACCTCAATCAGCGGCATACCCGCCTCATCCAATCCACACGCTACGGCTACCATCTCGTCGATAGAAATCTGGTGACGTTTGGCGTGCATCCCATCCCGCAGGCTCATGTCATGCAGCGTGACTTTTTTGCCGTTCAAATCCACTTTGATACCCCCTCTACGCTCTTGCAGGCGGTGCGAATCGATCACTTGCGATCTCTTCGGCAAGCATCTCAGCAGTTCGCAATCCTGCTGCCGTCATAATGTCGAGATTGCCCGCGTACTTGGGTAAAAAATCCCCGAGACCTTCTACTTCCAGATAAGTCGACACGCGGTTGCCGTCGAACACAGGACCATTGACCAGGCGATAGCCCGGCACATACTTCTGGACTTCTGCGATCATCTCCATGACAGACTCAGTGATCGCCTTCTGGTCGGGCTCCTCATCCACCAAGCAATGCACCGTATCGCGCATGATCAGTGGGGGCTCCGCCGGATTAATAATGATGATGGCCTTACCTTCTCTCGCACCACCGATCTCGGCGACTGCCGCCGATGTCGTGCGAGTGAATTCATCGATATTTTTTCGCGTGCCTGGTCCCACAGACTTCGAGCCCACCGTCGCCACAATTTCTCCGTAGGCCACCGATTGCACACGCGATACCGCATGCACCATGGGAATGGTCGCCTGCCCACCACAGGTCACCATATTGACGTTCATGGCCAGCGATGCCGAATGCTCCGCGAGGTTAACCGGAGGAACACAGAAGGGCCCGATAGCGGCGGGCGTCAAATCGACCATGATCACGCCGAGTGCGTTCAGCTTTCGTGCGTGCTCTGCATGGGCGTATGCCGATGTGGCATCAAAGGCGATGCGAATATCATCTGCCACCACGTGCTCCAAGACCCCATCAATACCCGTGGTGCAGGTTTTGACGCCCATCTTCTGGGCTCGATGTATCCCTTCAGATTCCTCTACACCCACCATCCAGACCGGTTCGATCCAATCGCTTCGCTGCGCTTTCATCAGCAGATCGGTACCGATATTTCCGGGGCCAATGATCAGCGCTTTCAGCTTGTTTGCCACGCTATGTTCTCCTCACGTGAAGACGACCCGACAATCGCCTATCCCACTAATCTGCAAGCTCATCTCATCACCGGCCGTCACCGGCTCCAATGGGACCAGACTCCCCGACAACACGACATCGCCCTTTTCGAGCGTTATGCCGAACGTGCCCAGAGTATTGGCAAGCCAGGTGATGCAATTAACAGGGTTGCCCATCGCCGCAGCGCCCGTGCCCGTGGAGATCACTTCTCCATTTTTACAAACCGTCATTTCACAGTTGATCAGATCGACAGCAGTAGGACTGATCGCAGCCGCCTCGTTCAGTGCAAACCAGCCGCAAGACGCGTTGTCTGCGACCGTATCCTGTATTTTGATTTGCCAATCCTTGATGCGGGAGTCGACGACCTCGAAACAGGGCATCACAGCATCCGTTGCCGCCAGCACATCGGCGTTGGTCAGACCCGGACCTTGAAGATCCTTCTTCAGCAAAAAGGCAATTTCGCCCTCAGCGCGAGGCTGGATGAGCGAGCCGGAAATCGCCATCACATCGTCGTGGCGCATAGCGTCTGTAATGAAGCCGAAATCTGGCTGTCGGACACCCAGCATGTCCATTACCGCCGCACTGGTCACGCCGATTTTCTTGCCGATGATTTTCTCTCCTGCGTTTAAGCGATTAGCTAAAAAACGGAGTGAGATCTCGTAGGCTTGCTCAATCGTCAGGTTTGGATGGCTATCGGTCAGCGGCGCTACCATACGCCGATCACACATAGCCAAGTAAAGTGCGTCACCCAGGCGCTCTATTTCAGCTCGTTCCATGCTCTCCTCGCGGGGTAGATTTGATCCTCTCTTCGAGAGCGAAGGTTATCCCAATCCGGCTCGGATCTCAGGTGTTTGATCTAATCCATCAAGGGTATACCAATCAAAACCGGTCTCTTGCGTCGCGTGTATCACCGCACATGATGATAAGCCCGGCCAGCCCTCGAGCGCCGCATCTGCGAGCTCAGGGGCATTGTTTTGCTGGCTGATGTGCGCCACGAAAAGCATCTTCAACTTGTCGGTGTCGGCATGGTCCAGAAACTGCCGGGCCTGCTGGTTGGTCAAGTGACCAAAGGCACCGCCCACTCGAGTCTTGACCGAATGCGGATAGGGACCCTCGGCCAGCATCGCCGGGTCATGGTTGAACTCGAGCACCAGGGCGTCGCAGTCGGAAAACGCCTGCACCACATGGGGCGTAATACTGCCCAGGTCAGTCAGGATGCCCAGCTTGCAGTCACCGGCCTCAAGGCAAAATTGCACAGGCTCGCGGGCGTCATGGGGCACTGGTTCGGCGGAAATCTGGCAATCGCCGATGGCGAAGTGATCACCGGGACGAATCACCACGCTATGCCGCAGCCCCTCCAGCTTGCGGCTGCTCGCGGTACCCGCAGTGAGAAAGACGGGGAGTGAATACGCCTTGGCGAGAGGCACCACGCCTCGGCAATGATCGCCGTGCTCATGGGTCACCAGAATGGCATCCAGATCTGCGGCAGCAACCCCCCGCGAGGCCAGTCGTTCTTCGGCCTCCTTGCGTGGCAATCCACAGTCTATGAGTAGGAGGGTCTCTCCCGTGTCGACCAGCGTCGCGTTCCCCTTGCTACCACTTCCGAGGGACGCGATGCGCATTAGGTGATATTACCCCGGAGAATCGTCAGAAGCGCCTGCTGCTCGCGTCGCTCAATCACCTCGCCATCAACCCCTCGCAGAGTAATGAGCATCGTGTCATCGCTCTCGGCATCGAGATGGATCTGGTAGCGATGCCCCGCCAGTGGATGGTCGTCCTCCCCACCCCACAGCCAGTCAAACCAACCGCTGTCTTCCTCTTCCTGGGGACCGACGAAGGTCGCATACAAGATGCCTTCGCTCCGGTTGCGATCGTCGATCACAAAGTCGGCCTGCTCGGTGCCTTTAACCAATGACGCCCAAGCACGGTCAAACGGCAGCGCAAGACGAATGCGCGTTTCCTGCTCCGTGTCCTCCAGGGTGATTCGTCCTGAGTCGCTCATGGAGCGGTCGGCCATCATTGAGATAGGCACTGATTCCGCACTGTTCGCCAAGTACTGCGCCACGTCTTGGAGCATCTTACGTTCCAGATCACCATCGTCTGACTCACGAGGCCAGTCGACATCTTCGACACCGCGGGTCTGCTGTAACACATGCAGCTCCGCGGTATTGCGCTGCACGCCGGTGTCGACCCGGAAACGGAAGCGCGTTGCCAGCTCACGGTCTTCAAGTTTGAACCACTGCGTATCAATGAGGCCCGCTTCGGCATCGACCGCCGCCACACCAATGCCGCTGGTCGTGAGAAAGCCTCGAACCTGTGGCCAGAGCTGTCCGGGGGCCACATTAACCAGCGCCCAGCGCTCGCCAGAGAGGCTTTGAATGCGCACTGCGTCAGCCTGGTTGTTGGCGGTCAGCGGTGTGGGTCTGGGCGTTTCAAATTGCGTCGCAAGTTGGGCGCTCTCCGCCACGGGGGGCACGGGGTAGTCAGGCTGAATGGCGTCCGTCGATAGATGAGGCGGCACATCGATTGGCGCCAGCTCAGGGGCCGTTTGGTATCGACTGGCGTTATCCGGGAATAAACCGTCCTCGCCGAACAACCAACTGCAGCCCGAAAGTGGCAATGAAATCGCCAATAACAGTCCTAACCGCTTCACGCGAAATATGTCTCCATCGCCTGTTTTAACGGTGCACGGCAAGCCTCAGAAAGAGGGGTCAACGGCAAGCGAATGCCCTCTTCGATCATGCCCCGGTGCGCCATGCCCCACTTTACCGGAATCGGATTCGCTTCGCTGAACAACAAATGATTGAGGTCGGATAGCCGGGCATCAATCTCCGCCGCGGCTTCCCACTCCTGCGCCAGAGCGAGGTTGCACATGGCCGCCATATCACCCGCGGCGATATTGGCCGTGACCGACACATTACCTTTGCCGCCGCGGCGCATGAGTTCCAATGCCGTTGCATCATCTCCAGAGAAGACCGAAAAGCCATCGGGCACGGCTTCAATGAGCGCGGCTCCTCGCTCAACATCGCCGGTCGCGTCCTTGATCGCCACGATGTTATCGATCTGGCTAAGTCTCACGACCGTGTCATTGAACAAGTCGCAGCCGGTGCGGCCCGGCACGTTGTAGAGAATAATGGGCAAGTTCACAGCGCGAGCCACGGCCTGAAAATGTTCAAACAGCCCCTGCTGAGTGGGCTTGTTGTAGTAGGGCGTCACCGACAATGAGTAATCCGCGCCCGCCTCGGCAGCGGAGACAGTGAGCTCGATGGCCTCGTGGGTTGAGTTACCGCCTGTGCCCGCCACAACAGGGATACGCCCCCCCGCTTGCTCAACCGCGAATTGAATGACCTCGCAGTGCTCCGGCACGGTCAGCGTCGGGCTCTCACCCGTGGTGCCCACAACGCCCAGTCCAGCGGTGCCAGATTCAATGTGGTACTCAATCAAGCGCCCCAAGGCCGGCCAATCGATGGCGCCATCTGGGTGCATGGGCGTTACCAACGCAACGATGCTTCCGGTTATCATCGATTTACTCCGGGAGGGACCTCAGGGGGTCGAGACAGAACTTCATGGTGTCGCAATTATCCATTTCAGCGCGGGTTTCACAACTGCAGAAGGCACGGTTTTTCGGGTTTGCCAAGCGATTAGGGCCGACCATCGTCATGCTCGCCGTCTCCTTCGGAGGCGCGGCGCTGTGTCACGCGCAGGGCGCCGATTTTGAGGTGCTGGTTGAACCGCTGACCGCTATTGATCGCCAGTTTATGACAGAGCAACGTGGTCGCGTGGAAGTACTCGCCAATCGCTTGGGGCGCGGCCTCACCGGTAACGTGGATCGGGACCTCGACACACTCCAGCGCATACTTGATGAGCGCATGGTACCGGCCAGCGATACTCTGACGTTGCAGGCGATGGGTCTGGTTTTCGGTGATTTACTGAGTGACCGCTTGAGTATGCAGTGGGTGGTTTACCGTGACCGCCAAGGGCGGTCACGGGCATTACGCTACCGCGAACTGGATGTATTCCTGTTTCCCATGACGATGATTTCGAGAAGGCAGGAAGCGGGCAGTGATCGCCGGCTTCGCCCCCTGTTTGACGAAACAGTAGCCGAGACGCGTCCCTTGTTACCCGGTGGCAAGTGGTTTCAGTAGCCAGATTGCGCGGACAACAGTTGACCCCACCGGACCATCGGTTACGTCCCGTCTCCCGGGTGACTCCGTATTTCGCCGAGCTACGCTCCCTCTGAGAGAGGCTCGTAGTAAAAGCGCCCTTCCTTGCCCACCGTCCGATGAGCAGGGCCCTGCAGAGTGAGATCACCGCTCTCGTAACACGCGTCACCCTCGTAAAGAAAGATCATCGCCTCAGCCTCGCGCACAACGTTGGGAAAGAAGTGGACGGGTGGCCGCGATGCCAAAGCTGCCCATGAGTCCCGGGATGCCTCCAGGCACTGCAGGGCGTGCAATGAGACCAGTGTTGGCGGCGTCAGCGGCAAATCACCGTTGTGATGCGCGGCGAGCGCTTCTGAAGGACACCACCACTGATGCGCCGTGATCTCACTGCCATCAACCGTCACCGGCGTATCGTCATCAACCTCAGCCAGAAAGAACCAGGTGCTGAAACGCCTTTTCACAACGACAGGTGTCAGCCAATGTGAAAACGGGGTTAATGCGGCGGGCGACAATGACACCCCCGCCTCTTCCTGTAACTCGCGCGCCGCACCATGTCGGGCTTGCTCCAGCGCATCCTCACCCGGGTCGTCTGGTTCCACTTTGCCCCCCGGGAAAACCCACAGGCCTGGCATGTGTTTGAGCGCTTCATTGCGCTTCAGCAGCAGGACTTCCGGCGACTGATCGGTAAAACGCACCAGAATGGCCGTCGCGGCCGGCCGGGCCTCACTTACGGTATCAGACAGCTCGAGCACCACCGCCTCGATACCCTCAGAGAATCGGTGCGCAGGACAGGCACTGCACGTAAACGTGCATGGGGTCACGAAGCGTCGACAGCCCTTTCACGACCGGCTTGAAACTCTCCGCCAGAGAGTCGAACCACCCCCCGGCAGGCAGGACGCTCGCATTGAAAGACCGACTCAATTCCTCGAGCAGGATGTTTTCGAATGAGGGCGGCAACTGCGTTCTACCGGTTCGCCATTCCTCCACACCCGCTAATGCTGCGGCAGAAGCGACTGCCTCATTTAAGCCGCCCAGCTGGTCGACCAGGCCAATCTCATTGGCATCGGCGCCTGTCCACACAATGCCCTCGGCAATCTCTCTCACGTCCGCATCACTCATCTCACGACCCGTCGCGACCAACTCAATGAAGTCCTCGTAGGCCCCATAAGAGAGCGCTTGCACGATGCTCGACATCTCAGGGCTCAAACCCCGGTTGAGACTCGCCTCGCCCGCCAGCGGGGTGGTGCCCACACCATCTACTGTCACGCCGATATAGTCGATGATGCCTTCGATCGTCGGGAATGCAGAGAAAGCGCCGATACTGCCAGTGATCGTGGTGGGTAACGCCCAGATTTCATCCGCCTCTGCGGAGATCCAGTACCCGCCAGAAGCCGCGACGCTCCCCATCGATACCACCAGTGGGATATCTGCTGCCTGCACCTCAGCCAATTTACGGCGAATCAGATCAGAGGCGAAAACACTCCCGCCCGGAGAGTTCACCCGCAGCACCACGGCTGCGAGATCCTCTGCTTCCAGGGCGGTGTCGATATAGCCCACGATAGTGTCGCTCCCCGCCATGCCCTCTTCACTGTCACCAGGAACAATCGTGCCCTCTACGGGGATAATAGCGATCAACGGCAGCGTCTCTTGGCTCATCGCCAGCTGAGATTTTTGGTCTTCAACGTAGCGACCCAGCCCGATTAGTTCAGCGTCGCCGTCTTCGTCCGTCACACCAACCCACTCGGCCAGCGCCGCTTCCATCTCGGCGTGGTCAGCCAGCGCATCGACCCAACCGCCGGCCAGCATGGTCTCAGCCAGGTTGTTATTCGATGCTGCGAGTCGCTCGCCAAAGCCGGCGATAAAGCGATCCATGTCACCCTCGGGCAACTCGCGGCCCGCCTCGGCAAGCTCGGTATAGGCTGACCAGAGCTCGCCTAACCAACGTGTCACGATCTCACGCTCGTTTTCTGACATGTCGTCACGGAGATAGGGCTCGACCGCTGATTTACTCTCTCCTGCTCGGAACACATGCATCGTCACACGAATTTTTTCGAGGAAGGTACGCAGGTAAGAGCGGTACACCGAGAATCCTTCGAGGAACATACCGCCCTCGGGATGGAGCACAATGTGGTCGGCCTGCGAAGCCAGCAGGTAATGCGCCTGGGAGTAAAAATCACCGAACGCAATCACCGGTTTGCCCGCGCCTTTGAACTCCGCAATCGCTTCACTGATCTCCAGGGTCTGGCTAGTGGAGGGCCCAGCAAGATTTTCGAGATCCAGCACCAAAGAAGTGATCCTGTCATCGATCGCGGCCCAGCGGATCGCCCTCACCACATCGTTTAGCAGTATCGGCTGGTCGTAATCCTGATTGAGGAAGGCCGCCACCGGCTCAACGGGCGGTGCGTCCTCCACGAGCGGGCCGTTTGGCGCGATAAACAAGCCGGCTTTCCCCGGCAGCGGTTCGGGCGCCGAGTCATTCAGACCCGAACTCACCGCCACAACAAAAATCCCCACAAACACCAGCGGGACCAACACCGTGATGACCCGGCTAATTCCGCTGAGGACGCGCCAAATTCCCTTTAATAATCGCATCATGCTTTTTCCCTGCTCTCCCTATTCCCCCGCTTTTTGCGGATTTCATGTTCCATGTCAAACCAAATCGTCATGGCGTCGCTTATGGCCTGAATCGGTGACCCCGGCCTATCGCCCTCAACACCAGTGCAACCGCGCCCATCCCCTGCGCCGACTATTTAGCGTGTAATTGCGTTACGACACTTTTTTGCAGCGCGATTTTCAGCTGATCTAACTGTCAGGTGGTCGCAGCTCGCACCTCGCGGCCACGGTATCGGATATACAGCATACAGACTGTGAACTGCACTACGACCAAGCCTAGGCCCGCCATCGACAGCACATCCGCCTGATAGGCAAACGCGGCCTCAACAGCCGAAATAAAATAAAACAGCAGCACGAGCTCGTGCCAGATCAGCAGACGCAAGCTGTCGCGAACTGCAAACCAGATAAACAGCATGAGCGGCAAACAACGCAAACCCACGAGCGCCAACGTGCCGGAGAATCTCTCTACGTCTGCAGCCTGCTGCCCCAAAAATGCCAGCCACGTGGCCCACATCATCCACCACATCGATCCCGTCAGGGCGCCGCGCTGCACAAATTCTTTCATAAGCTCGTTACACGCCCGGGGCGCGCAAGGCCCACTCCGCAACCCGTCGTCCCAACGCACGACAGATCGCGGCCTCGTTATCATCCAATGGGCGGTCACCGGTCTCGGTTGACCAATGGCTCGCACCGTAAGGCGTGCCGCCCGCCTCGGTCGCACGCAACTCGGGGACGGCATAGGGCACACCCACCATCACCATGCCGTGGTGCATTAACGGCAGCATCATGCTCAACAGGGTTGACTCCTGCCCGCCGTGCAATGAGCTGGTGGATGTAAATACGGCAGCAGGTCGGTCGATCAATGCGCCCTGTAACCACAGGGCACTGCTGTCATCGAGGAATTGCTTCATGGGGGCCGCCATGTTGCCAAAGCGAGTCGGACTACCCAGCACCAACCCGGCACAACCACGCAGATCATCCTGCGTTGCATGGAGTGCCATAGTGTCTTTGTCATCATCCTGTGCAGATAGCGCCGGAACAGTCCGCAATCGGGCTTCGATGCCGGCGACACACTCCACGCCCCGTGTGACCTGTTTTGCCATGGCGGCAGTCGCGCCCTCGCGGCTGTAGTAAAGCACCAGAATATAGGGTTGATAGCTCACAAATTGGATTCCTGCAGGCGTCTCGACGCGGGCTCAGACACCGCGTTACAGTGAGCGGCATTCGCAACGAATACCGGGTGACTGAAACCGCATGGTAACGCATCCCTCACTGCAAAATGCAGGCCCGCGCCTGCGATACCTCATCAACCGGTTTATTGAAGATCGGCTTAACGCGAACGCCGCTGCACTGACCTTTGTCAGTCTCTTCGCCCTCGTGCCGCTCCTAACCGTGACGCTCTCCATCGCCTCGGCACTGCCGGCGGCCGGTGATATCGAAGCCAAGCTGAGCGAATTCCTCCTTCAGTTTTTGCTCCCGGAGAGTTCCACTCAGGTCGTTCAATATCTTTCTACCTTCATTGACCAAGCACGCTCACTCACCGTGTTTGGTGTCGGTATTTTGCTGGTCACCGCGGTGCTCATGCTGCGCAACATTGAGAAAGCGCTGAATGATATCTGGCGTAATCGCGCTAACCGCAGGCCACTTCAAAGCTTTCTCCTGTACTGGGCGGTACTCAGCTTTGGCCCCGCCGCGATCGGTCTGGGACTGGGTGTGAGGGCGTATCTTTTCGCTGCGACCAATGACTGGGGTGGGATTCAGTTATTTGGACTGGGGTCGATACTGGTTGGCTTGATGCCGTTTGCGATCAGCACCATTGGCCTAACCGCCCTTTACGCTGTCGTGCCCAATTGTCAGGTGCCTTTCCGTCATGCATTGATCGGTGGCGTCTTCGCTGCCAGCACTTTCACTTTGGCGCGCATGGTGTTCACTGGGGTGATGGCCGAATCGAGCTACGCACTGGTATATGGCGCCTTTGCAGCAGTGCCGCTCTTCCTTCTGTGGATTTACGTTACCTGGATCATCGTGCTGGCTGGTGCTGTTCTAGCGCACAGCCTGTCGGCCTTTCAAACCACCGAGCAGGCGCAGACACCCCCTCTCATGAAAGCGCTTGATATTTTGTATCTGTTCTGGCGTGCGCAGCAGCAGGGCCGGGGTATCGCCGAGCTTGAAATCATCCGTCCAAATGAGGTCTTGAAGGATGGTATCGACGCAGACAGCTGGCGGCGTATTCGCGATGCACTCATTAATGCACAGTGGCTAAAACGCCTCGACCGCGGCCACTATTTACTCAGCAGGGACCTACATGAAGTGACGCTGGCCATGCTGGCTCACATGATGCGCGCTGAACCCGACTACCGCCTGACCCCCCAGCACCTCGGCTGGCAGAGGGAGGCTTCCAGCTTGCTGCACGACATGAGAGATAAAGAGGCCACCGCGCTGGACCTCTCGTTAGCAGCCCTGTTTGGCGAGGGCGAATCAAACTGAAAATCCGGCGGACAGTCCCGCGCTTTCTCCTGATGAGTATCATCTGGGCGTCTCTCACCACCCTGACGGGTTGCGGCAATAAAAGCTCTGCATTGCCAGGTGCGGGCACATGGCGAGTGGTGAATTACTGGGCAATCTGGTGCGCACCTTGCCGGGAGGAAATACCTGAGCTCAACGCGCTACATCAGGATTCACCGCTCACGGTTTTCGCCGTAAATTACGATGGGCAAACGGGGGAGACGCTGACCCAGCAAGCAGCCGAGCTGGGCATTCGCTTTGAGCTTCTTGAGCAGGACCCCGGCCCCGATTTCGGTATTGAACGACCCCGCGTACTCCCGACCACGCTTCTGATTGACCCCGAGGGTGTCGTCACTGACATATTGGTGGGGCCGCAGACCAAGGAGAATTTAGCCGCCCTCTGGGAATCGCGCCAATCTTAAGCTTCCGCTTTATCGAGCCATGCTCAACGTACGATCCCTCTATCAATAAGATGACTGAGTAAAAATCGGAGACGCCAGGTTCGGCCAAACCGCGAGGCGAGTAAGCGAGCAGCAACAAGAACACAAGGTGGGGGGAAATTCCCGGGCAAAAAAAAGCCGGCTGTCACACAGCCGGCAATGAAGGAGCCACTCAAAACGGGGAGGGTCTCGACTACGAGTCCCCCGCTGCTCAGACGTTTCCCTTGCGAGGTCCCCGTAGACAACGCCATCTCAACAACTGACCTTATGACAAGGCCTTCAGAGAAAAGTTCCCAGAAAGTGGCAGTTTTTTTAGTTGGCTCGCCAGCAGGCCGAACTCATTTGCCCGTCCCCTGACGTGACAAAGAGTTCAAGCTCAATCAGCTCACCCAGTGAGGCTTCAGCCAGCACTCGCTCCAGTAAGTAATGCGCGAGTGCTTCGACCGTTACATTGACGATCGGTAGCAGCAGTGTCTCATCGACCGGAAATCGCAGCGTTCTCCCCGCAAAGGTCGCGTGGTACTCGCCCTGTTCTTCGACCACAGCTAGCCAAGGCGATTTACCCGGCAACAGCATGTACTCGTCGTGGGCATCACAAAGCTTCTGTAAGCACCGCTTATAGACGTTGTAATCCGCTGAAAAGCCGTTTTCGCCCATCTCCGCCACGATACGTGCTGACACGCCATAGTTGTGACCGTGAAGGCGTTCCCGCTCCGTTTCAGAAAAGATGGTGAAATGAGCGGCCGAAAATTTGTGCGCCTGCTTATCGATGTGCAAGGTAGCGAGCTGCGTCATGGGCAAAACCTGCGGGCATTGGCCTTTAATGGTGTGGGAAGCGGTGAGGTACGACAAGTCCCGCGCCCCGGATCAGCTACATGTTTCCGCGATGGCACCGTGACCGCAGTCCGCGGCTGCAGTACCCTGTCGCCCCCAATGCAGCTTTCGGACACAACATGAGCTCAATCGCGATTCTGACAGGTGCCAGCTCAGGCATCGGCGCCGCCGCTGCCAGCCGATTTGTGGAGAACGGCGACACTGTCATCAATATCTCACGGAGAACCTGCCCCGTGGCCGGCGTGGAGTCACTCCCCACCGATTTCGCCGATGAATCTTCGGTAACCAGCACCTGTGGCCAGCTCATCGAGCGCCTAGCAAGCCACGAGGGCTCGTCAATCTGCCTCGTCCATAATGCGGCGCTGATGCTGAAGGATCGCTGCGATACGACTGAAGATGACGACCTCCGGCAGGTTTTGGCCGTCAACGTAGTGGGCATCAACACGCTTAATCGCGCATTGCTACCCAAGATGCCAGCACAATCCAGCGTTCTTTACGTCGGCTCTACGCTTTCTGAAAAAGCCGTCGCGGGTGCGTTCAGTTACATCGTGAGCAAGCACGCGCAGCTGGGTATGATGCGAGCGACCTGTCAGGACCTCATGGGGAGGGGAATCCACACTGCGCTCATCTGTCCCGGATTCACCGACACCTCCATGCTGCGCCAGCACGTTGGCCACGACGAGGGCGTTCTCGATCACCTCGGCACCATGAATAGTTTCGGTCGACTCGTTACCCCAGATGAAATCGCTGACATGATTTTTTGGGCGCACCACAACCCCGTCATCAATGGCTCGGTCATGCATGGCAATCTCGGACAGGTCGAGCATTGATATGACGCTGTCGTCGGAGCTAATCACCGAACGCCGAGAACGCACTTTTTTGGTGTTAGCGGGCATCTTTTTGTCTGCGATGACGCTTCTGAATGTTGTCGGTATCACGCGCTTTATTCAGCTCGGCCCTCTCGCGTTGGCGGTCGGCGTGTTACCTTACCCCCTGACGTTCCTCTGCACCGACCTCATCAGTGAGCTCTATGGCCGAGCTCGGGCGAATTTCCTCGTCAGTGTCGGCCTGGGAATCAATTTTTTGATCTTGGGCGTGTTGACGCTGGGAGCGACCGCCCCCGCTGTGCCAGAGAGCATGATGCCGCCCTGGCAAACGCTGCAGCTGGCAGCACCGGTGACGCTCCCTAATGGGAGTGTTGCGGACTCTGAGATCGGCCTGTTCCAGCTGATTTATGCCACGACCTCGGGCGCCGTTTTCGCCTCTATGCTGGCCTACGTCGCGGCACAGTATTGTGACGTGCAGCTATATCACTTCTGGAAACGGGTTACAAAAGGGAAACACCTGTGGCTGCGGAACAACTTCAGTACCTTACTGAGCCAGCTGGTCGACTCCATCATGGTGGTCACCGTAACCTTTGGCGCCGCATTCCTAGCCGGAGATATCGCTGTGGCGGCGCTTGCAACACTGGTGGGGAGCAACTACGCCTTTAAAGCGCTTTGTGCTCTCATCGATACACTCCCTCTCTACCTCGCTGTGCATTGGCTGAGAAAATACCTTCAGCTGGCACCCGGCGAGTATGCGGTCAGTCAACTGACGGGTGAAGCAACCCAGACTCCCTGACAAACGGCACCGTGACGGCACGCCGCTGCGCCAAGCTGAGCTTGTCTAATTCATCAACGAAGCTGACCACTAGCCGCGGATTACGCCGGAGTCGGACTGCGCAGTAGCGCACAACGTCTTCAGCCAATCGAAGCCCCGCCAGATCGCCACGTAATGTGAGCAACTGTGCTACCTGTTCCTCATCGAATCGCGGTATCTGAAAAACCGGCAAGCTGCTGAGCCGAGAACGCAAATCAGGTAAGACTTCCGCCAGTTGTTGGGGCGCCTTGCTCGCCGTCACGAGCAAACGGCTTCCGGACTCCTGGCACAGGTTGAAGAGACCAAACAGCGCCTCCTGCCAATGAGGATGACCGTCCATCGCATCAACATCGTCAAGCGCAATGACCCGTGCCGACTCCGCGCCTGCCAACACCTGCTCTGGCGGATGCAACACAAAATCTCGCAGAGGGAAGTATCGTGCTCGCTCCCCTTGAAGGTCACAGCAGGCCTGCAGGATATGACTCTTCCCCATACCCGCACTGCCCCAGATATAGGCCGCGTGACCCGGGGTATTGCCGCCATTCAGCAGGGACTCCAGCGTCGAAGTCTCCTGACGAGACAACCAGTTGTCCCAGGTGGCGAGATCTTCCTGCCGTATCAATAGCGGCATTTGACCAGAGGGCGTTGTCATCGACTTCGGTCCTTCAGCAACACGCTGTACCTCACCGCGATTCCCATCGCAGCACCGCACCCTGATCGCTGTCGGGATCGTCCTGTATCCACGTGAGCCGATCCAGCGGGGCCATCAGACGTGACAAAGTCTCTGCGTCACTCGCGCCCGTCAATTCAAGCGTGAGCGTGTCGCCCTCGACCGCAACGGGCCTGACACGCTCCAATGTCGGCAATGAGTTCATCGCCTCAGTCACCGCACGATAATCATCTCGACTCACAACGTTGCGGATGCGGACTCTGAGTACTTGTTGTGCGCTCTGTTGCGTGAGCGCCACGGCGTACTGCCGGCGCATTTCGGTCATCGCCAACGTAATCGCAGGCTCGATAACGGCTTCCTCAGACACTGCCTGGACCGCGACAGATTGCTCGATCGTCGTGTCCCGATAAAGCCACTCGGCGATCGTTCTGCCACTACTCAGCCGAATCAATTTGCCAATGAGGAGATGCGTCATGCCATAACGTTCGGAAGCCTCAAGAATGGGGCCCAACTCGGTATCCCACAGCGTTTGCGGCGACAACAACAGGGTGTCAGACAGATCGTAAAGCGGCCTGCGCAGATCGACACCCAAGCTATCGAACGTCTCGCTCATTGCAGCCCACAAAGGCTGCTCACTATCGGTGTTGCCAAAGCGACGGCCCCCGATATCGTCCACCACCAGCCACATGAGCACTGGTGGCCGCGACGCAGTCCACATCGTGCCGTCGGCTTTTCTGATCAAGTTATCAATCGCCTCTGGATCAATCTGCGCGACGAAGCGCGTGCGCCCCTCAATTTGCTCGAACTGGTATAGCGATAGCTGGGATCGCGCGTCGTCGAGGGCGGCACTGATAGTCGGATGCGCCAGCAGATCGCGGTCACCCGAGCGCAACAGCAGCGCCTGCTGCAAAGCCTCGCGAGCGGCCGCAGCAATGGTCTCTTCACTGCGATCAGTCACCTGGATGCGCACCACCACCTCGGCGGGCTGCGCGGTCGCTGCGAAGCTTGCGATCGCAACGCTGAGCGCCAGAAATAGCGAGGTGCTCAACTGACGTAAGCCTCGGCTGCCTGCTTCCCTAAGATTCTGTCTCGTCATACCTGTCTGCTGTCACACCTCGGAGCGCACGACGGCGCGCTTGCCGCTGGCTGTAAGTCAGTCATTTACCTGCGTGCACTCCCCTGAAGTGCCATATTATCAGCCAATCTCGTCAGCATTGCTTTCCAGCACGATGCCGGCGCATTACTATCATGCTTTGACCGCCAGAGAGCACGGCATGACGGACTCATCCTCCCCGCAACCCCCCCTGACCTATCGCGATGCGGGCGTCGACATCGATGCGGGAAATGCGTTGGTAGAGCGCATTAAAGCCGTGAGCAAAGCGACTTTCAGGCCCGAGGTTTTGACCGGATTGGGCGGCTTCGGGGCCCTGTGCGCTATCCCTCCAGGCTATACGGAACCCGTGCTGGTATCGGGGACCGATGGCGTGGGCACCAAACTGAAGCTCGCGATGGATCTGGGGATTCACGATACGATTGGTATTGATCTCGTTGCCATGTGCAGTAATGACATCGCGGTCGTCGGCGCAGAACCTCTCTTTTTTCTCGATTACTACGCAACCGGAAAATTGAACGTCGACGTGGCCGCTGCGGTAGTAACCGGTATCGGCAAGGGATGTGAACTGGCGGGTGCCGCACTGGTTGGCGGTGAAACTGCCGAGATGCCCGGTATGTACGAGGGTGAAGATTACGATCTCGCAGGTTTCTGTGTGGGTGTCGTAGAGCGCGCCAAAATTATTGATGGCAGCCGGGTTAAGCCGGGTGACGCCTTGATCGCGCTCCCCTCAAGTGGCCCTCACTCCAACGGCTACTCGCTCATCCGCAAGGTGCTCGACGTCACAGGCGCAGACACAAAACAGAGCTGCGGCGAGGTCAGCCTTGGCGAAGCGCTTCTCGCGCCCACCACCATTTACAACCGTCCGCTGTTGGCACTGCAAAACACGGTTGATGTTAAAGCCATGGCACACATTACGGGCGGCGGCATTCTCGAGAACTTACCGCGCGTGCTTCCCGCTGACCTGGGCGCTGAAATCCAGCGCGACAGCTGGCAATTGCCAGCCGTTTTCCAGTGGCTACAGGCGGGCGGCAATATTGAGGACACTGAAATGATGCGGACCTTCAACTGCGGGATCGGCATGATTCTGGTTGTCGATCAGGCCGCCGCCGCATCGACCTTGGAGGCACTGGCCGCGCAGGGCGTCAACGGCTGGGAGCTGGGCCACGTCACTGAAGAAGCCACCGAAGTCCAGTTCAACTGAGACGCGCCCATGACCGGCTTCATAGCCCTGATCCCCCGGCTCGTTCGACTGCAGCCCCAGTGGAAGGTCTAGTGAAAGGTTCAATGAGGAGGAATTTGTGAGCAAGCGGATCGCAGTGCTGTTATCCGGCAGGGGCTCCAACTTTCAATCCATTTTATCGGCCAGCCAGTCGGGGACGCTGGGCGGCGATATCGCTTTGGTCGTCAGTAACCGACCCGGTGCTGGGGGACTGGATATTGCACGCGATGCGGGCATCGAAACTGCACTGATTGACCATCAAGCGTATTCAACCCGGGAGGCCTTTGATGCCGATCTCGCCGGCGCACTGGAAAGTCAGTCGCTGGATCTGATTGTGCTGGCTGGTTTTATGCGCATTCTCACGCCAGAGTTTGTCTCGCGCTTCGCGGGCCGGTTGATGAACATCCATCCGTCATTGCTCCCGCTTTACCCCGGCCTGCACACCCACCAGCGCGCGCTGGATGCGGGGGATGTACACGCCGGCGCGACGGTGCACTATGTGACAGGGGAACTTGATGGTGGCCCACCTGTCTTACAGGCAAGGGTGACGGTGGAACCAGATGACGACGTAGATTCACTGGCGGCGCGGGTTTTGCAGCTAGAGCATCAGATCTATCCGCAGGCGATTGCATGGCACCTTAGCGACCGGTTGCAGTTCACCGCCGGCAGGCTCACCCTCGATGGCATAGCGCTGCCATCGACAGGTCAGCAATGGGAGTCAGAATGAAAAGCATCGTGAAGTGGCTTACCGCCTCAGCATTGACCGGCCAGATCTTGGGCGCCCCCATCACGGTGCTGGCAGCAGGGGATCTCTCGCTGTACGAAGCGACCTACACGACCAAGGTGATCGGCCTGTCAGTCACGCTCAACCGAAGTCTCACCCGCGATGGCGATCGCTATCACCTGAGCCAGGCGGGCAAAACGTTCATGCTGAAATTGAATGAGGACTCTCACTTCAGGTTAGAGAGCGGGCAAATCATTGGCGAGGACTTCGTCTACCAGTTAGGCGGAGTGAGTAAACGGCGGCGCGAGGTCCACTTCGACCCCGACAACGACATCATCCGCAGCCTAAAGAAAAAAGAGTGGACCGAGCACCCGTGGTCGCCAGACGTTCTGGACCGGCTCAGCCAGCAAGAACAGATGCGCCTGCAGCTACTGCGCGCTGACTCACCGCCCGAGCGTATTTCGCTCTCGATCGTCGACGGACCGCGCATTAAATTAAAGCACTTCGATTTGGTCGAGGCGGGCCCGCTGGAAACCGAGGTCGGCACACTGAATACGGTGCACTACACCCTGCGCCACGACGATCCGTCGGAACGCAGCTCAGACGCTTGGTTAGCGACTGATCATGATTTTCTGATGGTGCTTACAGAGCACACCGAGGATAGTTCGAAGACTGTCATTCGCCTTCAGAGCGCTTCAATTGAGGGCAAAGCCGTTACCGGACAGTAAGCGGCATGCTGATGGCGCGCGAAACCCGCTCCTTGCGTCAAAGAGTCGAATCTAACGTACCCGATCCGCCGCGGCGATATCGCACGAGAAACAGATCTCTTGTTTGCTATGCAAAGTCGCTGAGGCGTTAGCCACAAACTGCTCCGGACTCACCACCAATCGCCACACTGCTCTACTGCGAGCGATCACGCTCGGGGTAACGTGACCCCGCGCTGCCCCTGGTACTTACCGCCGCGGTCCGCATAGCTGGTCTCACAGACCTCGTCAGATTCGAAGAACAACATCTGTGCCACGCCCTCATTGGCATAGATCTTTGCCGGCAAGGTCGTGGTATTGGAGAATTCTAGGGTCACATGCCCTTCCCACTCTGGCTCCAACGGTGTGACATTGACGATGATGCCGCATCGCGCGTAAGTCGATTTTCCGAGGCAAATAGTCAACACGTTGCGGGGAATACGAAAGTACTCAACCGTACAGGCCAGCGCGAACGAATTGGGCGGAATCACACACACGTCGCCTTCAACGTGAACAAAGCTGTCTTCATCAAAATGCTTGGGATCAACGGTCGCCGAGTGGATATTGGTGAACACCTTGAATTCGCGGGAGCACCGTACGTCGTAGCCATAGCTTGACGTGCCATAAGAAATCAGACGCCGGTCGCCATCCATCCGCACCTGGTCTGGCGCGAAGGGCTCAATCATGCCCTCTTGCTCAGCCATGCGGCGTATCCATTTATCTGACTTAATGCTCACTGCCGTTCTCCTACTTGTATCCCACGCGGTTCGCGCGCTCAGTCGCCCATACTGATCACCGGGGCGGATGCCGGTTGTTGTTGACCCAGGGTTGCCATCAGCTCTCTGGCCGCCGCTTGATAGACGCCTGCGATCGCGCCTTCCGGGTCTGCGCAGACGATGGGGTGCCCCGTATCTGCATGCTCTCGGATCGCTCGGTCCAACGGTATTTGCCCCAGCAGCGGCACACCGTATTGCTCAGCGAGGTTGTGCCCTCCGGCCTCTCCGAACAGCGGTTCGACGTGGCCGCAGGACGAACACACATACGCCGCCATATTCTCAATCAAGCCCAATACGGGCACTTCGACCTTCTGGAACATCTCGATGCCCTTGCGCGCATCGAGTAGCGCAATGTCCTGAGGCGTCGTGACAATCACCGCACCAGAGAGCGTTGCGCGCTGCGCCAGCGTCAATTGAATATCACCCGTGCCAGGTGGCATATCGACCAGTAGTACGTCGATGTCGCCCCATAGCGTTTTTTCGAGTAGCTGGCTCATCGCTGAGCTGGCCATGGGCCCTCGCCACACCATCGGCGTCTTGGCAGAACTCAGATATCCCATCGACATGGTCTTCAGTCCATGCGCTTCGACGGGTAGTAAAAACTCACCGTCTTGCTGATCGGGAGTTGTACTCTCGGGCACACCCAGCATGAGCTGCTGACTGGGGCCATAAATATCGGCGTCTAACAGGCCAACGGACAGGCCCTGCTGCTTCAGTGCAGCAGCCAGGTTAGTGGTGACGGTGGACTTGCCAACGCCGCCTTTTCCGGAGGCCACAGCCACCACGTGGTGAGAAGCTGACACCACTGTTTTCCTTTGGTCAAACGAGACGCTAAGTATACCGCGACAGCCACCTGATCCGATCACTGTTAGACAGCGAAATCATCGAAAATCCGGTAGACTGCGCGCCTTTCCTACTCTGGACCCCGCCTTCGATGAGCGCCGCTCCGAGAAAAATTCTGGTGACCTCGGCATTACCCTATGCCAATGCGCCGCTGCATATCGGGCACATGCTCGAGCAAGCACAGACCGATATCTGGGTAAGATTTCAGCGCTCTCGGGGGCATGAATGCCGGTATGTCTGTGCAGACGACGCCCACGGCACTGCCATCATGCTCTCAGCAGAGGCATCGAACCGTACCCCGGAAGAACATATCGCGGCGATTCAGGCAAAACACGAGCAGGACTCCGCAGGGTTTCTGATTCAGTTTGATCATTATCACTCGACCCACTCACCGGAAAATCAGCGCTGGTCTGAAACCATTTTCAAGCGCCTGGAGCAGGGTGGGCACATTGCGGTAAGAGAGATCACGCAGGCTTTCGACCCCGAGAAAGGCTTGTTCCTCGCAGATCGTTTCATCAAGGGCACCTGCCCAAAGTGCAAGGCGCCCGATCAATACGGCGACAATTGCGAGGCCTGTGGCGCCACCTACTCTCCGACCGATCTCATTGACCCGGTCTCGGCGCTTTCGGGCGCCACACCGATCGACAAAGCGTCGAGTCACCTGTTCTTTCAGCTCAGTCACTTCGAGGACTTGCTGACCAACTGGATTGGCAGCGAGCAACTGCAGCCACCGATTGCCAACAAGCTGCGGGAGTGGCTGGATGCCGGGCTCCAGGACTGGGACATTAGCCGTGATGCACCCTATTTCGGCTTTGAGATTCCCGGTTATCCCGGCAAGTATTTCTATGTGTGGCTGGATGCGCCGATTGGTTACATCGCCAGCCACGAGGCCCTGTGCCGCGAAAACGGCGATGACTTTGACGCCTACTGGCTACCGGGTGGCGACACTGAGCTCTATCACTTCATCGGCAAGGACATCGTGAACTTCCATGGCCTGTTCTGGCCTGCCATGCTCGACAGTGCTGGTCTGCGGCAACCCACGGCCGTGTACGCCCACGGGTTCCTGACCGTCAACGGCGTGAAGATGTCGAAAAGCCGCGGCACGTTTATCCTCGCCGAAACTTATCTGGAGCACCTCGACCCCGAGTACCTGCGGTACTACTTTGCCGCCAAACTCTCGGCGGGCGTCGATGACATAGACCTCAATCTCGATGATTTCGTGCAGCGCGTGAACTCGGATCTCATCGGCAAAGTGGTCAATATCGCCAGCCGTTGTGCAGGCTTTTTGCGCAAGAAGTTTGATAACCGCATGAGTACCGCGTGCGCTGAACCCGAGCTGGTGCAGTCTTTCATCGACGCGGGCGAGCATATTGCGGCGCTCTACGAGGCGCGCGAGTTCAATCGGGCGATGCGCGAGATCATCACACTCGCGGATCGCGCCAACCAGTACATAGACGAGAAAAAACCCTGGGTGATGGCGAAGGACGAGACGCTTGCCGATGAAGTCCAGAACGTCTGCTCGGTGGGGGTCAATTTATTCCGCGTATTGGCCACCTACCTCAAGCCAGTGCTGCCCGCCATGGCCGAAAAATCCGAAGCGTTTTTGCAGTACTCGCTCGACTGGACCGCACTGCAGGCGCCGCTCGTCGATCACGAATTGGCACCGTTTCAGCCGCTTTTGCAGCGGGTTGATGCCGAGGTTGTCACCGCCATGGTCGACGCCAGTAAAAACAGCACCTGAACCGACAAATACTTCCTGTCAGACACCTGATATATTCCCTACTATTGCGGCTTTGAGTCGATATCAAGTCGCCGCAGGGGGATGACATGCTGGGTGATATCGCGCTCCTGTTGGTGGGTGCGGTCTTGGTCAACAATTTCGTATTGGTACAGTTTTTAGGGCTGTGCCCGTTTATGGGTGTGTCCAATAAACTCGAGACCGCCATGGGCATGTCGGTGGCGACCACGTTTGTTCTGACGCTCGCCTCCGTCTGCAGCTATTTGACCTACAACTACCTGCTCATCCCACTCGATCTGGCTTACCTGCGCACCATCAGCTTTATTTTGGTGATCGCGGTTGTCGTGCAGTTCACCGAGATGGTGGTTCGGAAAACCAGCCCGTTGCTGCACCGGGTGCTGGGCGTGTTCCTGCCGCTCATCACGACCAATTGCGCCGTATTGGGCGTTGCCCTACTGAACATCAATCAGGCACACAACTTTGTAGAGTCGCTGTTCTATGGTTTAGGGGCAGCGCTAGGCTTTTCTCTGGTGCTCGTCCTGTTTGCAGCAATGCGGGAGCGTCTTGCAGTCGCCGACGTGCCCGAGCCGTTTCAGGGCGCCGCCATTGGCATGATTACCGCGGGCCTCGCGTCGCTGGCCTTCATGGGCTTTGCGGGACTGATTTGATGGTCGCGCTGCTGACAGAACAGCCACTGTTGGCCGCACTCAGCGCTCTGCTCGGTTTGGGTGCGATTTTCGGCGCGCTTTTAGGTTTTGCGGCGATTCGCTTTCGCGTCGAAGGAAACCCGATCAGCGAGCAAATTAACGCCCTGCTGCCACAAACCCAATGCGGTCAATGTGGCTATCCCGGCTGTCGCCCCTACTCCGAGGCGATTGCTGACGGGGACGCCATCAACAAATGCCCCCCAGGTGGCGAGGAAACCATTCAGGCCCTGGCTGACCTGCTTGACGTCGAGCCCCAGCCTCTAGATGCCGAGCACGGCACCGAAAAAGAACCGGTCGTGGCCTGGATTCGCGAAGCCGAATGCATTGGCTGCACCAAGTGTATTCAAGCGTGTCCGGTCGATGCCATCTTAGGCGCGGCCAAGGTGATGCATACCGTGATTGCGGACGAGTGCACAGGGTGCGATCTGTGTATTGAGCCCTGCCCGGTCGACTGCATCGATCTGATCCCAAGAAAATCAGGCATTGGCTTCTGGCATTGGCCGCTCCCCGAAGATCGAGCCCCGCGCTTCGATGTGATCGCTACGGACGGGGTAGCGCGAGACGCAGCATGAGAGCGATCCACGACATTCACGGTGGCGTGCACCCACCGGAGCGCAAGGAGTTGTCGCAGCCCGGGCAACTGACCGATGCCCCCTTACCCACTCACCTCGTACTGCCGCTGCGCCAGCATCTGGGCGTCCCGGCAGCTCCTTGCGTAGCCGTGGGCGACACCGTACTCGGTGGGCAGCAGATCGCTGAGGCGCAGGGGCCGATGAGCGTCCCCGTCCATGCGCCCACATCGGGCAGCATTGTGGCAATCGAATCGCGACCTATTGCGCACGCATCAGGCCTCGAGGATCACTGCATTGTCCTAGAAACCGACGGACGGAATCAGTGGGTCACCTGTGCGGGGACAGCCGATTGGCACGCGGAGGATCCCGTTACCCTAGTGGAACGGATAAAAGACGCGGGTATCGCGGGAATGGGCGGCGCAGGGTTTCCGACAGCAGTGAAACTCACGCCCGGGCCCACGCGAAATATCGAGACGGTGTTGATCAACGGCACCGAATGCGAGCCCTACATCACGGCTGACGATACGCTCATGCAGTGCCACGCTGATGAACTGGTTGAGGGCGCACAAATTCTGGCTCATGTTGTGTCGGCCGATGCGATTCTCATCGGTATTGAGGACAATAAACCCGCTGCCATTGCACGCGTCGCCGCAGCGATCGAGCGCTCCGGGGCTGATATCGAACTGGCCACTTTCCCCACTAAATACCCGTCCGGCGGCGAAAAGCAAATCATCGAAATTCTGACCGGGCAGCAGGTGCCGTCGGGGGGCATTCCCGCCGATATTGGCTTAGTCTGTGTTAACCCAGGTACCGCGGTGGCAGCGAAACGCGCCATTGTCGACGGCAAACCCCTCACCCACCGCATCGTAACGCTGACCGGCGAATCCCTCAGCACGCCGCAAAACGTAACGGCTTGCTTGGGCACGCCAATCACATGGTTAATGGCCCATGCGGGACTCTCCGCTGCGCCGCAGCAACGCATCATTCATGGTGGGCCGATGATGGGGTTTGCGGTGTCGAACCTCGAGGCACCCATCACCAAGATCACCAACTGCCTGCTGGCACCAACAGTGGCCGAGCTGCCATTACCTGAGCCCGCCAAACCGTGCATTCGCTGCGGACACTGCGCGGAGGCTTGCCCCGCATCACTCCTGCCGCAGCAGCTTTATTGGTATGCGCGCGCCAAGGATCAAGAACAGCTGGCTGAACACCGGCTCTTTGACTGCATCGAGTGTGGCGCCTGCGCCTATGTTTGCCCAAGCCAGATTCCACTGGTCCAATACTACCGGGCAGCGAAGGGACAGATCCGCGACAGCGAGCAGGAAAAGCGCCGCTCTGATAACTCGCGGGAGCGCTTTGAGGCCCGGCAGGCGCGACTTGAGGCGGAAGCCGCGGCTCGTGAGGCGAAACGCGCAGCACGCAAAGCCGCCGCAGCCGATAAAGCTGCAGAAGGCGGCGTTGACCCTATTCAGGCGGCCATTGAGCGCGCCAAAGCCCGGAAAGCCGAGCAAGACCAGGGCGCGGATAAAGAGCCTGCACATTGAGCTTGCTTAGAGTGACATCGCCCCATGCGGCGGGCCAGAGCAAAGTCTCGTCAGTGATGCGGGACGTACTGCTGGCCACCCTACCCGGCGTGGTGGTGCTCACCGCTTATTTCGGTCCAGGAACGCTGGTAAACATTGTGTTGGGTGGTCTGATCGCGGTGGCCTGCGAATATGCGGTGACCGCGTGGCGCGGCCGTGACCCCAGGGTCGCGATCAGCGATCTCAGCATTCTGGTGACATCGACACTTCTCTGCATCGCCCTCCCGCCCTATGCGCCATGGTGGCTCATCGTGATCGGCGTGCTCACTGCGGTCCTGCTTGGCAAGCAGGTGTTTGGCGGACTCGGATATAACCCGTTCAATCCCGCGATGGTGGGCTACGTCGTATTGTTGATTTCGTTCCCCGTGCAGATGAGCGCCTGGGCACCACCCCGCGGCCTGACGGACGTCCCGGGGCTGGGTGAGACACTTCGCCATTTGTTCGCACCGGGTACGATCGATGCCGTGACCGCAGCAACGCCCCTCGATCTGCTTCGCCAAAACACCGGCCTGTTATTTGATGATTTGATGAGCAGTCGGCCTGAACTCGTTGGCTGGGGCGGTGTCGGTTGGCTACAAGCCAACATCGCTTTCCTAGTCGGAGGCATCTGGCTCCTCTATCGAAAAACGTTCACCTGGCACGCACCACTGGCCATGCTGGCGGCACTGAGTTTTTGCGCATTGATCGGCTATGACGGCGGCAGTTCTGAGAGCGGCGGCAGCGCGCTCTTTCATTTATTCAGTGGCGCCACGATGTTCGCTGCATTTTTCATCATTACCGACCCGGTGAGTTCAGCGGTATCCAACCGCGGACGACTCATTTTTGGGGCACTGATTGGTGCACTGGTGTACCTGATCCGGGTGCTCGGCAACTATCCGGATGCCGTCGCTTTCGCCGTGCTCATCCTGAATTTCTGTGCGCCCTTTATCGACCACTACACCCAGCCGAAGGTGTACGGCACGCGGAATAAAGACGTATGAAGTGGCTTGCTTCCATTGGCCTCAGTGGCACTGTGCTGGCGCTCTTCGCTGCCGTGACATCGATCGCGATTGGCTGGACGTATCTCAGCACGAAAAGCCAGATCGACTTTGAGGTGCGGCGAGCAGAGGCACGACAACTGCTCGAAATTTTCCCGGCAGATACCCACGATAATGAACTGGTAGATGACACCTTCACAATCGACGCCGAAACACCGCTTCTGGGTATCCGTGAGGCGCGGCAAGGGTACCGCGTTCGTCTTAACGGTGACGTCATTGGCGTGATCCTGCCGACGACGGCTCGCGATGGCTACAGCGGCGACATTCGTGCGCTGGTGGGAATCCGGCGGGATGGCACCGTGGCCGGTATCCGGGTCGTTGCGCACCGCGAGACGCCCGGTCTCGGCGACAAGGTCGACATCCGCAAATCGGATTGGGTCACAGATTTCAATCAGCGCAGTCTGGCGGATCCCACCCTGCCTGGCTGGAACGTCAAGAAAGACGGCGGGGTGTTTGATCAATTTACCGGAGCGACCGTTACTCCGCGCGCAGTGATTCTCGCCACGCGACGGGCACTGGAATACGCTAACCTCCATACGGCAACGCTATTTGAAACGGAGGCAGAGTCAGCATGAGCAGCGCGTCCTACAGTCAGCTCACGCTCAACGGCCTGTGGAAGAACAACCCCGCACTGGTGCAGCTATTAGGCCTTTGCCCGCTGCTTGCGGTCACGGCCTCCACCGTCAACGCGCTCGGCCTTGCCGCAGCCACACTGTTTGTTCTGGTGGTCTCCAACACCGCGGTGTCACTGATTCGCAGCGTCGTGTCAGACACTATTCGCTTGCCCGTCTTTGTGATGATCATTGCTGCGGCCGTGACCGTCACCGAATTGCTCATGCAGGCCTACAGCTACGAGCTCTATCAGATACTGGGTATTTTTCTGCCGCTTATCACCACCAACTGCATCATTTTGGGCCGCGCCGACGCCTTTGCCCGCAAGAACCCGGTTCCTGCGGCGCTCTATGACGGGTTCATCATGGGCGTGGGCTTCGGCGCGGTGCTAGTGCTACTCGGCGCCATCCGCGAACTTCTCGGCACCGGGGCACTCTTTGCCGATATGCAGCTACTGTTCGGTGAAGGCGCAGAGCACTGGCGCTGGGACATTTTCAATGTGGACTATCCCTTCCTGGTGGCCATCCTGCCTCCGGGGGCCTTTCTCGTCACGGGTTGCCTCATAGCGGTCAAAAATACGATCGATACCACTCTGGAGCGGCGCGCCAAGGCTCAGGCCGAGGCGCCAGTGACCGGCAGCAAGCGGGTACGCGTTACGGGTACGGTTTCCTGAGGCCGAGTTGTCACTCAGGTAGCCAAGGCGTCTCCTCTCACCAAGGTTGACAGGATCTCATCCACCGCGGCGGCATCCAGACCGTCGTCCTCCTCATCGCAGGCGTAGGTGATGTACAGCAACGCATCACCGTAGGTCAGGTACCACTCCGTTATCACCGACCCGCTCTCCTCGAATTGGCCGGTGAATCCCGTAAAACCGCCATAGTCCGCCGCATGCCAGGCCGAGATTTCCGGCGATTCCTCTCTGGCGATATCCATCGCCGCTATCTCCTCGCCTGCCCCGGAGGCGCGCACGAGCGTCGTTACCGCCAATTCACCGATACCGTCCTGATCCGTGATCAACACCACATCCTCACTCTGCTCGGCAGACCATTCATCAGGCAGCATCAAACACCAGTAATCGGTTTCGATGATATTCATGGATGAGTTCTTCTCCTTTTTCGAGGGCTTTAGCGGCCTCTCATGTGCAAACACCGGGGCGCAATGCTGATGCTTAACACCGTTTTGGACGTCGCGTCACACAGGGACGCGGCACCACACCAGGCCACCCGGCCTCCGAGGCATGTATGAGCCCCCTGCGGTTAAGCACAGCTACTCAAGGCCAGGGTCATTAACACTGCATCCTCACGCCCATCTCCGAGCGCATAATAATCACGCCGGCGGCCCGTCTCCTGAAAAGACAACGAACGATATAACGCGCGCGCGGCGATGTTGCTGTCACGCACCTCCAGATCAACCTGCGTCACACTCGGTAAGGCACCCAGAGATGCCCAAAGTAGCTGTTTACCCAGACCCTGGCGGCGGCACGACGCCGTCACCCGAAGGTCAATCAGTTCAGCTCGCTCCGCCACACATTGGTACCAGATGGCAGCCACTGGCGCGTCCTCTCGAGCTAACACCCAAGCGTGGCAGGAAGGTTGAATGAGCAAGCTGGATAAAAAGGACAGGCTGGCCCCATCAGACGTGGAGTAAAGCGGTGCCATCGAACGCGTATCGCAATCAGTCGTCAGCGCCTTTAATGCGGGAATCGCCTCAGTCACTGTGACAAAGCGGCCTGAGCGTCGCCCAAGCCGTTTGCTTCAACGCGCTGTCCCGCAGCATTTCCAGACTGGACGGGATGTGATGCACCGGCAAACCTGTATCAGGCAGGCTTTCGCAGGGGCCCATGCAGATGATTAATTGAGTTCGGTGGTCTGTCGTCAGCCGCTGGAGGAAACCGGATAGCATATCTCCCAAGCCTCCCGGAGCTTTAGCCAGGGCGCTCTGCTGCGCGGGCGGCCAATCGAATTGCTGGTGCCCACATCGCACTGACGCGCCTCGAATCGCGCGAGCCATCGCTGCAATCAACTGCAACTGCTCCTGCCGGAGCAACTGATCTTCGAGTACTTCTACCCAGAGCACATCACCACTGGTCACCATCACAAGAGAGAGTGGCGGCTGTTTATCTGGCGCTGCTTGTGAGCCGGTAGGAGTATCGGTGCTCGGGTGTACCGCTTCAGACTGCGCTTTCTGCGCCTCTGCTCGAGGCACCTCGCTAGGGCCTTCAAGCATGGCACGGACCTGTGCGCCTTGTGCCTCAACTTTGCGGGGCGCCGCTGCTGCACTCATCTGCGACTCGACCTGCTGCGGCGCAGCGTAGCGCGCTGCCGGCCTTGCACCCGCCGGATCGGTACGGCTGACCAAAGGCGTGATGCCCAGCGCCGCCAGCGAGGCACGTCGTGCACATTCCAGTGCCCACAACGCCTCAGGCGCAACCGGTAACGAGGTATCTGTATCCGTCATAAGGGCATTATCTCATGCCCGCGTGGTGCTGCGGCAGCGATTACCCGAACCACTTCCACCCCCAACGGTTGAAGAAGCGCATCGCACCGCTTATAAACCAGCGGATATGGCGGGCGCCTTTGCGTGCTGCGTCGCCACCGTGATGAACGATCCGTATCTGGCTGTGTTCTAGCACTTGGCCGAGCTGGGCCATTTTCAGCGACAGGTCGTAGTCCTCGAAATACAGAAAAAAGCGCTCGTCAAAGCCACCCACGGCATCAAAAATCTCCCGCCGAACCCACATGCAACAGCCGGAAGCCAACGTAATAGGCCGCACTTCCCCGTGGTTGGGCTGATCTCTCATCTCGTAACGCGCCAGCGCACGCCCACTCAGGCGCTTGAGCCAAGTAGGTCCAAACGCGCGCAGTCCCAGCACCCAGACCGAGGGGTACGCCTTGGCGAAATATTCCCGCTCCCCACTGTCGCGTCGCCCCGTGGGCGCCAAGAGTGCTGCTGAAGGCGCCGACGTCAGTACCTCCATCGCGAGGCGGATCGCCTCTTCGGCAAGCTGCACATCAGGATTCAAGATCAGATGGAATGGCCCCTCGCAGGACGACATCGCGTGATTGTGGCCAGCGCCATATCCGCCGTTGTGATCCGCTATCACGTAATTCAGCGTCAGAGAGTCTTGTGACGCGAAATCGGCCAGCAACTGTTGGCACTTTGCGCTGTAAGCGGTGTCGCAACTGTTATCCCAACACACCATCTTGACGCCGGAGAGGTGCGCTGCCCGCAGTGATGTAATCACCGATTCCACCAATGCGCGCAACTGCTCCAAGGGGCTGTGAAACAGCACTACACTAAGAGTCAACTGCGGGATCGGATCGCTACTCTGGCCATTCTGCATGTCGCCAGAATAACAGTGTGGTCAGCGGGTGAATACGCGAGGTTCGCTGGTCCTTGTGAATTCCTTCTCGGACGCGAGCAACTTCGACATCATGGTCATTAATAGCGCAGAGCGCGAGCCCTCGTCGTTTTTGGGCGATCAATTCTACACCGTCTATGTCTCAGACATTTTCAATAACCCGCCACCAGCTGGCTCAACAATCAGCTTTGAGGGAAGTGGAGAATGTGAAGCTCTGACGGAGGTCCCACCGATTTCAGATTCCAATAAGGCTGGCGCCTATGCTACGGCCCTGGCGGTACAGACCAATGACTTTGCGCAATCGCTTGAAGAGGCCGCCAACTCAGCACCCGATAAGCTAACCGTCAAACTGACTCTGCCAAACGGGTCGTTTATTACCGAGACCTATGCGTGTCGGGTAGACCGCTGCGCGGACGACCCCGCCCAGTTCCCGGATTTTTCTCCTTCGCCCCCAGCATGCGGCCAGTGAGCAAAACTGGTCCCACTCACCGCAACATTCTCCCATTTCAGCGTCTCGGAGGCGCCCTCGCGGTCTGTCGCGACGACTCCGGCAGTATTATGATGTTCACGACACAACGCGAGGGAGCATAAATACAATGGGACTCAAAGGTACTTCAAGAGTGCGACGTGGGCTTGCCGGTCTATCCGCTGGATTTCTGGCAGCTTGTCTTAGCGTCGCCAGCTCGGCGACAAACCTATCCAGCGGTTACACCAACGTGTTCGCCCTCAATAATGATTTTTCCAAAGGAGCCTACCAATTTGGGTTCGGTTGGGACCCGGCAAATGCTGGCTCGGGTATCACGCAAGCAGGGAACACGGTTTATCTCACGGCTCAAAATATTACTTGCAACGGCAATGCCAACGACAAAGACACGGTGTGGGGTTGCGACGGCAGCGGTCCGATCGCTGGCTATGGCAAGTTGATTCAAGACCTGCTGTTTTTTAACGAAGTCACATATGCCAACGGAGATGATCCGGCTTCAGGCGTGTGGCAGGGATGCTTCGCTGCTAACGACCTCGCTGAGGGTTACTCTCGCCAGGCGTTCGTAAAGGTCCTGCAAAATGGTGGCAACTACGACACGTACTACGAGGAGTATGACGGAAGTGGCTCGTGCTACTCGATCCCGTGGTCCATAGCAGGTGACGCCGACGTCATACTGCAACGAGGGGTCATGATCTCCGGTCCTAACGGTCTAGCCGACGCTGACTACGGCTCCGCTACGGTATACCTGAACACTAATGCCGTTCCGGGTGCGCCAGAACCTGGTGATCCCAACGCCATCCCTGTGCTGCCACTGGGCGGTCTGTTTGGCATGATTGCGCTACTGGGCTTGTTCGGCATCCGCCGGCTGAAATAAGGCAGTAGGCGTAGTAAGACAAAGAGGGGCTAACGCCCCTTTTTTTATGCTCAATAGAAGTGAGATCGAGTGACAATTCTGCTGGGCGCTACAACCTGGGTGTGGAAACTGATAGCAAGAATAAGCAGGTAACAATCCCCTCGACGCTACGCGCTTGATACGGTTTGATTGCCGTGCGTCCGCCGCAACATCTGTGCAAACAAGTCGAGGCACCAACGCTGGCAGTAACGTTCGTCAGAGCACCGCGACCTCTTCACAGTAAGCAGCCCTCAGTACACCCGCGTGGACGTCGTGTTCATGGCAGTAAGAAAAAAACCAATCCCCTCACACAGCGCCTTCTTGACCGAGTCGCCGCAGAGCGTGGCAAGCAACCCTCTCGCTCATCCGTAAGGCTCCGACACGCTTTTAGGTTAGGTACGGTACCCAGAGTTCGGCTAAGGAGCACCTCTACCAGCAGATTTTGGCGCAGCATTCGACTGCCGCGAGCGCAAGCAGAGAAATCGATCTCAGGAGTGTGGTAAAACTAGACTCAGCTCTGGAATCTTTTAAAAAAAAGCCCAACGCTTACGCTATCGGGGGTTTTCTTTTTTTAGAAGCCCAGCAATGACCTCGCTTGGTCCCAAGCACTGCATGCGATCTCTCGGCGACGCCTGCTGTGCATTCACCGCCGCAACTGTGAGGCTGGCGTGATCCCATTAACCGAGCCCTACTTGGCCGTAGCCGGCAAAATTAGCGGGTAAAATTAGGTCACGCATCCAAAAAAAACCCCGACCGCTAACGCGATCGGGGTTCTCTTTTTTAGAAGCCTGGCGATGACCTACTCTCACATGGGGAAGCCCCACACTACCATCGGCGATGCACCGTTTCACTGCTGAGTTCGGAATGGATCAGGT